>ULSS01068744.1_pt1 | contig 80726 bp, 73 predicted proteins | sample 1956901 | NCBI WGS metagenome assembly ULSS01 (sample SAMEA4835714, study PRJEB28245) | human gut metagenome | biome: gut microbiome; material: fecal sample | place: Denmark | collected 2008
TCCGTCTCTGTGCTGCTGTCTGGGAGCACGATTGCTGCCCGCGAAGTTCTGTCTGCGGTCGCCGCCTCTGCGGTCTCCGCCCTTGCGGTCGCCTCTGTCGTTTCTTCTGCCATCGCGAGGTCTGTCCGAAGGAACATAACCCTTAGCCATCTTGTCTGCAAGGATTTCGCCCTTGTAGATCCAGCACTTAATGCCTATCTTGCCGTAGGTTGTGTTTGCTTCTGCAAAGCCGTAGTCGATGTCAGCACGAATCGTCTGAAGCGGAATCGTACCTTCGTGGTAGTGCTCGGTTCTTGCAATTTCAGCGCCGTTAAGACGACCGCCGCAGGAAATCTTGATTCCCTTTGCACCGAGTCTCATCGTTCTGCCGATAGCCTGTTTCATAGCGCGGCGGAACGCAATTCTCTTTTCGAGCTGTGCCGCGATGCTCTCTGCAACAAGCTGAGCGTCGAGGTCGGGAGATTTAACCTCCGCAACGTTGACGAGTGCAGGCTTGCCTACGAGTTTCTCGATCTCAACGCGGAGCTTTTCGATTTCAGCACCGCCGCGACCGATAACAACACCGGGTTTAGCGCAGTGGATGAGAACCTTTACGTTCTGGGGTGTACGTTCGATTTCGATCTTCGGAACACCTGCGGAGTAAAGTTTCTCTTTGAGATACTTTCTCAGTTTGTAATCGGAAACGAGTGTATCGCCGAATGTTTTGTCATCTGCGAACCATCTCGAGTCCCAATCTTTGATTACGCCGACACGGAGACCGTGCGGATTAACTTTCTGACCCATTTTTCGTCCTCCCTCTCTTAAGCTCTTTCCTTCAAAGCGATCGTAACGTGAGACGATCTCTTGAGGAGTCTGTCTGCGCTGCCCTTAGCACGCGGAAGAAGTCTCTTGAGCGTGGGGCCGGGGCAAACGAAGCATTCGGATACGTAAAGCTTGCTTACGTCCATGCCGAAATTGTTTTCAGCATTTGCAACTGCGCTCTTAAGCAGCTTTATAAGGTATTCGCTTGCCGACTTGGGAGTGTTTTTGAGTATTGCCATTGCGGTTCCCGCATCCTTACCTCTGATAAGGTCAAGCACGATCTGTACTTTGCGCGGGGAAATTCTGGCATATTTAAGATATGCTCTTGCTTCCATAATAACTTATTCCTCCTTAGCTCGGTACATTAGGTGTTTGATGTTTTCGAACCGGAATGTCCGCGGAAGGTACGTGTGGGAGCGAACTCGCCGAGGCGATGTCCGACCATGTCCTCCGTCACATAAACCGGAACGTGTTTTCTTCCGTCGTGAACAGCGATTGTGTGTCCAACGAATTCAGGGAAGATAACGGAAGCACGCGACCAGGTTTTGACGACCTTTTTCTCTCCGGCTTTATTCATGGCTTCAACTCTGGAATAAAGCTTTTCTTCAACGAAAGGTCCTTTTTTCAAGCTTCTGCTCATTTCTTATGCCTCCTTATTTACCGTTTCTGTGTCTTACAATGAACTTTTCTGTTCTTGCCTTCTTGTCTCTCGTCTTATAACCCATTGTAGGCTTACCCCAAGGAGTAACGGGAGTGGGACGACCGATAGGTGACTTACCTTCACCACCGCCGTGAGGGTGATCGCAGGGGTTCATGACAGAACCGCGTACCGTAGGACGGACACCTCTGTGACGTGTCTTACCTGCTTTACCGACCTTGACGTTTTCGTGGTCGATGTTGGAAACCTGACCGATTGTAGCTTTGCAGTCAAGACGGATAAGTCTTACTTCGCCGGAAGGAAGTCTTACCTGAGCCATGCCGTTTTCTTTCGCCATGAGCTGAGCTGCGCTTCCTGCGCTGCGAACGAGCTGACCACCCTTGCCTGCGTAAAGTTCAATGTTGTAGATGAAAGTACCAACGGGTATTTTCTCTATGGGGAGCGTGTTGCCGGGTTTGATGTCGGCTTCTGCTCCGGAATATACCATATCGCCGTCCGTAAGACCTACGGGAGCGATGATATACTTCTTTTCGCCGTTTTCATACTGAATGAGGGCGATGTAAGCAGTGCGGTTGGGGTCGTATTCGACACCGATGACCTTTGCTGCGCCGTCAAAATAATCGCGCTTGAAGTCGACTATTCTGTACTTCTGCTTGTTGCCGCCACCGTGATGACGGACTGTAATTTTGCCGTAGCTGTTTCTGCCGGCATGTTTCTTCTTAACCGCAAGAAGGCTCTTTTCGGGAGAGAACTTCGTGATTTCCGCAAAATCCGGAACTGTCATTCCTCTTCTGCCGGGAGTCGTAGGATTATATTTTACTGTTGCCATATTCGCTGCTCCTCCTCATTAAATCATTCCGTCGAAGAAGGCGATCGTCTTGGAATCCTTTGTAAGAGTAACGATTGCTTTCTTCCATGTTCTTGTTGCACCGGGCTTGCGACCGCCGAGTGACTTCGGTTTGCTCTTTACACTGACCGTGTTTACGGATTCAACCTTAACACCATCAAAAACCGCTTCAACCGCACTTGCGATTTCGGGTTTTGTTGCTGTGCGAAGAACCTCGAAGGTATACTTCTTTGTCTTCGTTCCGTCAAGGCTTGCTTCCGAAATGATCGGTCTGATTATGATATCATGAGCCGTTTTCATTATGCATACACCTCCGTGATCTGTTCGACCGCGCCCTTAGCCATGACGAGTTTGTCGCAGTTAAGAATGTCGTACACATTGATTGTGTTCGCATACGCTGTCTTAACGCCGGGAATGTTTGCAAGGCTGCGGACAACCATATCATTCTTTTCGGAAAGAACAACGAGTGCCTTTCCTTCAGCGCCGATAGCCTTGAGCATATTCACCATTGTCTTTGTCTTGTATTCGCTTGCCGTGATAGCGTCAACGCAAACGAATTCGCCGCCTGCAACCTTGGAAGAGAGAGCGCTCTTCATAGCGAGCTGTCTTGTCTTCTTGTTCATTGCTGTGCGGTAGGATCTGGGCTTCGGAGCAAATACAACGCCGCCGTGCGTCCACTGAGGAGCACGTGTGCTGCCCTGTCTCGCTCTGCCTGTACCCTTCTGGCGCCACGGTTTCTTACCGCCGCCGGAAACTTCTGTTCTTGTAAGAGCAGACTGTGTACCCTGTCTTTGATTGAGAAGGTACATTCTGACCGCTGCATGAAGAATAGCTTCGTTGACCTCGACTGCGAATATAGCGTCGCAGAGGTCAATCGTGCTAACCTGAGCACCGGACATGTCCAAAACTTTCATTTCAGCCATTGTGTCGTTCCTCCTTCTCAGCCTTTAACCGTGTTGCGGATGAATACGATTCCGCCCTTCGCGCCGGGGATTGCGCCCTTGACCGCGATGAGGTTCTTTTCAGCGTCAACACGTACTACGTTAAGGTTCTGTACAGTAACCTGTTCGTTACCATACTGACCAGCCATCTTTTTGTTTTTGAATATACGCGACGGAGAAGAGTTAGCGCCCATGGAACCGGGTTGACGGTGAACAGGGCCTACGCCGTGCGTCATTCTGAGTTTGTGGCAATTCCATCTCTTTATAACGCCTGAATAACCGTGACCCTTTGTGATGCCCGTGACATCAACTCTGTCTCCGGCTGCGAACGTATCGGCTGCAACGACGTCGCCTACGTTCATTGTCTTTGCGTCATCAAGGCGGAATTCCTTGAGATGTCTCTTAGCCGCAACGCCTGCTTTTGCAAAGTGACCTGCAACAGGCTTTGTGAGCTTTTTGTCGGCAATGTCCTCAAAACCGAGCTGAACGCTGTCATAGCCGTCGGTTTCGGTTGTCTTCTTCTGAACGACAACGCAGGGGCCTGCCTCGATTACCGTGACCGGAACCACATTTCCGGCCTCGTCGAAAATCTGCGTCATGCCGATTTTCTTACCGATGATACCTTTTTTCATTGTTTTTTCCTCCTGTTTTGGTTATTGGTTGACCATCACGCAAGTTGAGCGGGTCAACGTGACCGCGGCATATAATATATAAGGAAGATTGTTCCCGCATTTATGCCAAATGAAATTGTTTCAGCCTTGTTTTGTGGATCAGAGCTTAATTTCAATTTCAACGCCGGCCGGAAGTTCAAGACCCGTAAGAGCTTCAATTGTCTTCTGCGACGGCTTGATTACGTCGATCAGTCTCTTGTGGGTTCTGATTTCGAACTGCTCTCTGCTGTCCTTGTACTTGTGGACTGCGCGCAGGATCGTGACGATTTCCTTCTCCGTGGGGAGCGGAATGGGTCCGGAAACTTCGGAGCCGTTTCTCTTTGCGGTTTCGACGATCTTCTTCGCTGCGGCATCGATCAGAGTGTGATCGTAGCTTTTGAGTCTGATTCGGATTTTTTCGCTTGTTGCCACTGTTCTTTTGCCTCCTGTTTAAGATTTTTAAGTAGGCGGCGACGTTTTCGGCTTTCGCCGTCCGCGTCTCAGCTTGCCGGAACACTCTGCCGGGCGTTTCCACCCTTTCTAAATAAAAACCGGAAAAATTCCGGTGGCATTTGTGTTTTCAATCGGATTGACGCCGCACGCGGCGCAATATCCACAACACCAATGAGATTCCAAAAAGCTCTCGCCCGGTTCAATGTCGGACATACTCTGCGGAAATTCCCCGTGAAACCACGGCAACCTCCCGCTTCATCGCACATCAAGCTTTTTTATTGTACATTATACTATCATTTTTTGCAATACTTTTTTGAAAAATTGCTAAAAAATTTTTCGTAGAAATTCGTAGAATTTTTAACGCGTCTTTTGTGCACTTTGCACAAAAAGCGTCTTTTTTCAAAATTACTGTGGATTTTTGCTCTCCGTATGGTATAATTTACTGGTAATATAATTAAAAAGAAGGTTTTTATATGACAAAGACTGTTGATTATAAAACTCACGGCACCTGCTCCCGCATGATTCACGTTGAAATTGAGGATGGTATCGTCCGCGACGTAAAATTCACGGGCGGTTGCAACGGAAACACGCAGGGCGTCGCAAAGCTCGTCATCGGCAGAAAGGCAGACGAGGTCGTTTCACTTCTCAAAGGAACGGATTGCGGCGGCAGAGGCACATCGTGCCCAGATCAGCTCGCAAAGGCAATTGAGGAGGCGATGAGCAAATAATGCTTATCGACACGCACACACATTGCTTTCCCGACGCGCTTGCGCCGAGAGCGATAGATTCCCTTTCGGGAGAAAGTAAGCAGCTTGCGCATACGGACGGCACCCTTTCCGGGCTGATTTCGTCCATGGATGAATACGGCGTTGACAAGAGCTTCGTACTCAACATCGCAACAAATCCGCGCCAGCAGGATAACGTCAACAAATTTGCCGTCGCTATAAATAATTATAATGGAAGAATTGTTTCTTTCGGCTCGATAAATCCTGACTGTCCGGACAAAAAAGCTGCCGCAAAGCAGATAAAGGAATCCGGGCTCTACGGCATAAAACTCCATCCGGACTTTATGGGTCACGATTTTTCCGACGACGCATTTTCAGAAGTTCTTTCCGCCTGTGCGGAATATGACCTGACAGTCGTCATCCACGCGGGGCTCGACTTTGTCTCGCTTGACCATGTCCACGCAACGCCGGAAATGATCGCCGCCGTTTGCGATAAGTTCCCTTCTCTTCGACTTGTTTGCGCACACTTCGGAGCAAACTTCATGTACGAAAAGTCGGCAGAGCTTCTGTCAAAGAAGAACATCTGGATAGATACGGCGTATTCCTCTCATGTCAATGACGTCGAAGGCGCGAAAAAGGTCTTTGCCGCGTTTGATAATGACAGGATAATGTTTGCAACCGATTCCCCTTGGGAAACGCCCGCGGACACAATGGCGTTTATAGATAAACTGGAACTTTCCGCAGAACAGAAGGAAAAGCTGTTTTGTAAAAACGCCGAAAAGCTCATAGAGCTTTCAGAAAAAAGATAAAATCCCGCAAGGGATTTCATCTGCCCTTAGCGCAATTGGATAGAGTATCAGATTCCGATTCTGACGGTTGGGGGTTCGAATCCCCCAGGGCAGGCCAAAAAGGAAAAGAGCGCTTTCAGCGCTCTTTTCCTTTTTGGCAAACAGGGATTCGAACGGGCTCGGTAGTGAATGACAGCCTTGGACGTAGCGAAGCGGCACGAGGGTAGTGAATGACAGCCTTGGACGGCTGTCAGAACCCGAGTGTGACCGAGCCGCAGCGAGGCTGTCAGAGCCGAGCCTGACCGAGTGTCGTCAAGACGCGAGAATTCGAATTCTCCTAAAATATTCACCGATTTTGCAATAGAAGAAGGCAAGACCCCCTGGCGATAAACACCAAACCGCCCCGCTTCATATGAAGCGGGGCGGTTTGGTTATTCGCGTAAAGCGCACCTTGAAAGGCAACTCTTTCTTAAATCATGCGTATTTTCAGTCGTCATCCTTCATCTGCTCTTTTTCGGAAAGCTCCGAAAAAGGTTTCAGACAGTTATGCGCTTTTGCGAGGTCATTTCTTGTTTCATTGTAAACATAGCCTTCGGAGCGCATATAAGCGTTCCAACGCTTGTGTTCAAGTCTGCGAAGAAGTTGCCTTTCTTCCTCATTACGGTCACAGGGCTCTTTTTCCGCGCCCGGAACACCGCAATACAGCTTATATTTTTTATGAATTGCCGACGCAATCGACGAGCGATAGCAGTATTCGATTCTCCAGAATTCCTCCTCTGCGCCCCATTTCATATGACGTGCAAGTGCAACCTTTTCAAGTTCGGAGAAAAGCACGGCGTCTCTTGAATAAGCCGATTCAATGTCGCCGACAAAGGAAATATCGTATCCCTGCTTTCTGTGATTACAGAGCATGCCTTTGGCAACCTTCTCCGCCGCAACCTTTTCACCTGTAACAACCCATATTCGGGGATGATAGCCGTAACGCTCCGAGAGCATGCGAACTGTAACCGCGTCGCTTACGTTTTCCTCATCGCTTCCGCGCGAGACAAACACAAAGCTGACGCCTCCTATCGCTGAAAAAGTCTTTTCAAATCCGGCATATTCGGGCATTACATAGGGATGTATTTCAATCTTATAATTAGCCTCGTCGTCATCGGCAAAGTATCCGTTGTGGGTTTCGTCCAGGAGTTCGGGGCAAAGCGCCGTCAGATGTTCGTCTGCCCGCTCATCCGAAGAGAAAACATGAATTTCAAGCCTGTACCCTGTCATCTGGCACATCCACGGAAGTGCACGGAACATCTCTTCGGCAGTTTTATCCGTGCCGACGATTACTGCCGTTATCTTCTTTTCGCCGGTGTCCGTAATTTCAACGGCACTGTCGAATATCTCGGTTCCGCGGTCATAAAGAAGAGAAGAAACAGCCCTCTGCGGTTCATTCACTCTCTGAATGATCATTTTACCGCAATCGGCGTTTTCCGTCAGCAGCTTACCGTTTACAGTATCATCAAAGAAATAGAGTCTTGTGTTTTCTCTTTTGCGGTAGCTTCCGCCCATAACGCTTACCGATATGCCAATTTCGTTCGCACCGACGACAAGAGGTATTTTCTCTTCTATTTCGTAACGGTTGCCGGCATACGAAACGTATGACACAACGTCGCCGAAGATGGAGGCAAGATTGAGCTTTTTGCCGTTTGCCTGCTCATAAATTTCATATCCGACTCTAATCGAGTCGTTTTTTGTAAGATTACTGTTTATATAACGTATGTCCGTTCTTTCCCATTTTCCGTTTTTCAGATACTCGAAATACGGCTGGATAGTGAGTGCGGGCTCGCCCGTGACTGTCAGGTTCTCAGTCTTTATTTCGGACGAGAACACAAGCTCCATCTTTCCGGACGAGAAATACGGTGTTCCCTTTATAACGGCGGAGTATCCGTCCTCCATGCCGACCTTCGGGTTACCGGACAGAACGCTGAACTGCGACGGTTCAATTCTCTTTCCGTTATATTTTATATCCCTGAGCTCCGCGGCACAGTCCTGAAGCAGGACGGAAACCGTGCGGAACGGGAAATCGGCTTTATCAAAGTCAAGAGTGACCTTGTTTCCTTTTATAGTATACGAATCCTGCCGGAGCGCGTATCTTCCGGACATTATGTTGCATATCGTCTGCATTTTTTCAACAAACGAAGTCTTTTCGCCCGCTTTCAGCGCGGTAAATGATGCGGAAGTCGCAAGCTTGCCGGAGGAAAGATCCACGGCGCTGCTGCCGATTCCGAGATAAATCGTTCTGAGCGAGCTGTATTTGCCTATCAACTTGCCGATCGCGTCCTCGAGCTTGCTCTGTGACGACAGCGAATCAAACGAACCATCCGTCAGGATGACGAGCCAGAATTCGTCGCTCTGCTCAACATCGCCCGCGTCCTCAACCTTTTTCAGTCCGCGCTTTTCAAGCTCTTCGACAGCTCTTTCAACCGCTCCGAACGGTGTGCCGCCGTTTGCCTTTGTAATAGACCTGCGGTTGACAATTTCCTTTATCTTACTGCTGCAGTCTCCGTCCTGGAGCTTGACCTCGATCGTCGGCTCTTCGTCTGAGACGGGATTCATTGGAGATATCGTCAGAATGTCGCCGCTGCCGAGCATTGAAAGCAGTATCTGAAGAGAATACTGCGCATAATTTATTCTGCTCTGCACCTCCATTGAACCTGAGTTGTCATATACAACGGAAATAATCTTCCGCTTGTATGACGTCTCCGCCTCGCTCGTCTGCGCGGCTGACATCGGTATGCATGCCATCAGAAACACAGCGGCAATACACAGCGCCAGAATGCGGATAATCCTTTTTGAAAACACAATGTTTCCTTCCTTTCCAAGTTATCTGAGAACGCCTTACCTTGCGGCGTCGGCAATTCTCTCGTTTATAATTTCCATATAAAGTGTGTAACTGTATTCTCCTGCGCTGACATTTCCGATTGCTTCCTGCGGGTCTATGAACCTGCCTATACTCTTGTCCTCATGGAGCTTTTCGAGAATAGGCACCGGCGTATCGCCGAAGGAATAGGTGTCGTTCATTGCGTCGAGCATATTTCCGATGAGTATGAGGTCATCGGGGGTAAAGCCATCCGCTCTTTTGTTCATCTTTGAAACAAGCATTTTGCAGAGAACCTGATATACTCTTGAAAGTCTGACGCTCTCTTCTGCGCACGCCTGCTCATCAAGATTTTCAAGCTCGGAGAGCTTTGCCGTTGCAGATATCTTTTGGCGGAAAGCGTCTCCTTCGTTCTCCTCTGCAAATGTGGTTGAGATTGTATCGCAGAAAAGCGCCTGCAACACATCGTTTAAGTTTTTATCGCCTATAACGTCGTCGATATATTCGCCGAGGCGTTCATCGGCGTCAGCAAACTCTGCGCCCTGCTCTTCGCAATAATAATACGAACCGAGCGCAACGGTTGCCTTGAGTATCGATTCCGCCTGCTTTTCGGGAGCAACCTTATTATGCAGTCCCGCAACTCCGCATTTGGGATATATCTTTGAAACAAAGGTCTTACTGTAACTGTCCGAATAGACCTTTGCCTTCGCCGTGTAGCTGAATATTGTCGTCATTACGCCGACGTCGTCAGAGCTTTCGTCGACCTCTGCGTTTTCATAGCACGCGAGCGCCTCTTCCGGTATTGCCGATACACCTTCGCCCATGATGTTCGCAAGAGAGAGGAACGGGAACATCAGCATTACAAACAGGATAAGTCCCGTGGCCGCGCCGGAAACGATTCCCGCGGTCTTTCTCGCCCAGTCCGCCTTGGGACGGTGTTTTCCGAAGAAGAACATTATTCCCTTGACAACCGCAAACGCAGTTATAAGGATGGGCGGCAGTGTCATAAGGTCGACAAACGAATGTGACGGGAAGAAATATGCCACAAACGCCGCAACACCGGAAAGCACGCCGATGATTATCTTCACGGTCGACGAAATGTTGCTTTCCGCCTTTTTCCCGCCGCTTACGCCTTCCTTCTGATATTTGCGGAATATTATCGACGTTACAAGCGAGAAAATTCCGTAAACTATGAGGAACAGCGCGGGAACGGCAACAAGACTGACAACGAATTTCGAAACCGCAACGACGCCCTCCGAGGACGCACCCAGCTCCGGAAATTTCTCAAGCAGTTCGTTTATCGCCGCCTGAATTCCTTCGCGTTTGAGAAGGATTCCGTAAATCGAGTCGACAAGCAAAAACGATACAAACGCCGAAACTATCGCCGCTGCGAGGGCGGCAATGTTCTGCATGAACCGCTTTGTCAGCGAAAACAACGCGCTTACAGCAATAAACAGCAGAAAGAAAATAACAGCGAGCACGCCGATATTTTCGGGCATTGAGGAGAGAAACTTTCCCCATTGATTACCAAACCATGATGTCATACCAAAATCACCTCATAAATTAAATTGTTGAGTTTGTTTATGAATTCCGGATATCGTCCGGTTTATTCCTTTGAAAACGGTCTTGCCGCGCGTCAGTTTGCTTCCTTTTCGGATATCGGTGCGCTCTTTATTCCGCATCTGCGGCAATAATCGCATATCGCTGAGCCTTCGTCACAGTATACCGTAACAGTGCCCTCGCAGCCGTCGAAAAGTCCCCAGCCGAGATCCTTTACGGATGACGGAATGACTACCTTTTCAAGGCTTGCGCACCCGCGGAAGGCGCAGTCGTCGATTTTTTCAACGCTGTCCGGAATTTCAACCTCATCGAGAAGCACGCAATTGCAGAACGCGCCTTCACCTATCTCGGATACGCTGTCCGGTATCGTGATACGGTTGAGCTTTTTACATTCGCTGAACGCCCAGTCGCTGATGACCGTAACGCTGTCCGGTATGTCATACTGAACCTCGCGGCTGCTCGCCGGATATGCAACTATTACCGATTTGTTCTTGTTAAAAAGAACGTGGTCGCTGCCCTCGCGTTTGTTCGGCTCGGATTTGTAATAACGGTTTTTCGGGTCAACGTGAATCGACTTTATCGACTCACATCCGCGGAACGGTGCGTCGCCTATGCTGGAAAGCGAGATCGGAAGCTCTATCTGCTTAAGATTACGGCAGTTCTTGAAGGCGCCCTTTCCGATCTTGCGGAGTCCTTCGTGAAGGACTATCTTCGTCAGATTTGTGCATCCGTTGAAGGCAAGGTCGTCTATCTTGACAACAGCCTCTGGCACTTCGATCTTTTCAAGGCAGACGCAATCCGAAAATGCGCTCTCGCCGAGTATCGTAAGATTTTTCGGCAGGTCTATGTGTACAAGACTTTTACAGCTGTTGAACACGCCACCGTAAATTTCCGTAAGTCCGTCGGGAAGCGAAATACTTTCAAGCGAAGCGCAGTTCTCAAATGCTCTTTCGCCTATCTTTATGTACCCGTTGCGAACCTTCAGGCTCTTCATGCTTATACAGTCGCGGAAGGCGCTCGAACATATTCTGGATGTCTTTTCGGGCACATCCATCGCTTCAAGATTGCTGCATCCGCGGAAGCTCTCTTCCCCGATTGTTTCAAGCGTCTGCGGCAGGATGATTGTGTGCAGAGCTTTGCGATCCTTGAAGGCGTCTGCGCATATTATGCGCACCCCTTCGTCAACCGTTATGCTTCTGCCGTTGTCCTCGCACTTTTTGAGTTCTCCGTCTCCGATTGTGAGACGGTCCATTGCAACTGCGGGCAGGTCACGAACAAGCGCTTTGATAAGCTTGTCCATATTGTCTGCCATGCTGTGATGTGTGTTTGAAAGAAGTATCGCGAAAGCCGGCGGAACGTCCACATCGTCAAGATATATCGGATAAAGACGCTTATTGTTCTCTCTTGCGACGATGATTTCCATGCCGCAGAAAGGAGATGTCATCGAGCTTTTCGATACGAAAAGCAATACTGCCTCCGCCTTTTCTATTCGGTGACGCAGCTCATCGCGGAAATCGTTTCCGTTTTCGCACGATTCGTCATACCATATGCGGTATTTACGGTCATAGAGCGCGTCAAGTATGGGATATACGGCGGCGGTATCCTTGTGAGAATAGCTCACGAAGAGATACGGCTCGTTGCCGGTATACGCTTCAAACTTTGTTTGAAGGTTATCCCATGTTTCGTTTTGTTTTTGTTCAATAGTCTTTGCCTTTTCTGTCATTTTCCTACCCTCCGATTTTATTTTGGAATTCAGCCAAAACCCATTTCCGAATTCCTCAATATGCAAAAAACGGTTACTCTGTGCACAATCCTTGGGGAAATGCGCACGGAGCAACCGTTTTTTAGCCGGGAAGTCTTGCGCATTTTAGTAAAGAAACCTCGGAAAAGATATCGCACAGACATAATTCGTCATTTTTTTCATTATACTCTTAAATCCTTTATTTGTCAATGAATTGTAACATTTTTATTAACTCCATATTTATATTTATATTCATTTTCGTTAAAATATGTTGTTTGATAGGCCTTTTTGCATTATATTGGAATTAAAAATCGTTTTTTGACGCATATTTTGCCCCTCATTGCGCCAATCCGGTTTCAAATATAACCGCATTTTTCCCTTATATTTCTTATTTGCATTTTGATTACAAGTAAATTCGATGTTTTGATTGAAAATATTTGGTTTACTTATTCTTTTTAACAAAAAAACACGCCGCAGCGTGCTTTTTGTTTTGGGTACGGGTGAATTATTTCTCGGTTATCGTAACGTTTGCGGGAAGAACTCCTGCCTGAAGATAAACGATTTCAAGTATCTGCGAAAGCTGATTGGGTTTGAGCCCCTCGCTCTTTACAACGACCGTCGCTTTGTCGCCGTTTATAACGGTTACACATTCTTCAAAGCCCTTCGCCTTTATAAGCGACTCAATGTTTGCTTCAAGCTCTATGTTTGCCGCCATTGCGCTGATATCCTTGAGCGCCTGCTCTTTTGCCGCGTCAAGAGAGCCCTTGTCGTCAACAACGCCCTGAAGTACCTCGATAGCCTCGTCTCTTGCCTGCTTTCTGGAGATTTCCGCGGAAGCGAAATAATCGTCTGTCTTGCCGCTCTGGTCGGAGTCCGGCGTTACGTTACCGGTCTGCTCGGCGTTCGGGTCTTTTGTCGGTCCTTCTGCTTTTGATCCGCCGAAGAGCTGCCAGTTGACGTAAACCGCAGCGCCGATAAGGACGATTGCAAGCGCAATGACAATGTTTCTGAGACCTATCTTTTTAAGCCCCTTCTTTGCTCCGTCCGTGGTGAAAATACTTTTGAACTTGAATGATTTTTCCTCGCTCTCCGGAAGATCGAGCGTTCCGTCGCCCGCAATCTGCTCTGCCTGACCCATTTTAAGTGCCATTCTCTCTGCGTTTCTCATAATACTTTCTCCTGTAAAATAATTATTTTGTTCCCACTATGCAGATGCGGTTGCTTGAAAGTCCGAGTGCTGTGGAAACGGCGTTTATCAGCTTTGCGCGGATTTCCGCGCTGTCGCCCCCTTCGCATACGATCGATACGCCCGCGATTTCCGGATATATCCGCTTGACAAGCACCGGTTCTCCGTCACCGCTGCTGTTTTTGACGGTTATATGACTTTTGCTCTCCGAGCCGGACGCGGTCTTTTCATCATATGCGTAAACGGACTCGACCCCCGATTTCACCGTTACCACAACACAAGTCTTTTCCGAACCCGTTATCTGCTCCGTTATGTTTCTAATCTTATTCTCCGTCTCTGAAATATATGCCTCGGTTTCATCAAAGCCGGTCGACAAATTCTGCGTTTTGCTCTTTTTTCCTCCGGAAAATGACCCCAAAAGCATAAGCAGAATGCCCAAAATGCCGATGGCAACAAGAATAATGACCTTTTTTCCGTCCGCGCCGGAAAACATTTTCTTCATTTTCAGCTCACCCATCCAAAGCCTCCGTAACAGTAACCCTTGCCGTACCGTAAAACATTTCCTCTATATAATTCCGTATTTCCTCCTTCCGGCAGACGACGCGGCAGACGATGTTTATCTCCCGTATCTCGATTGCGGACTTGTTCGTCGCGTCTATTTTTATCCCAACCGTCAGCTTGCCTTTGTCAATGCCGAATTTATTTGAAACAACATCCGTTATCGCCTGCTCGACCGCTTTTTTCTGCGTCTCTATGAGCTTCTCTTCGGAGTCGCCCGTCGCCTCTCCGTGGTCGCCGAAAAGCTCGGAAAGCTCCTCCCCCTGCACCGGCAATGACGAAAAAATGCTTATAACAGGCGTTATTATCGCCGCCAGCACGCAAAGCGAGACTATGTATTTTATATATCTTTTCATCGTGCCTTCCGGCGAAAGTCCGGTTGCGATTCCGGCAATCACACAGACCGTCAGCAAGGAAAACACAAAGCCGCTCAGTTTTTCCATATCAGCCCGCCCCCGATGACGCAAATATCGCCATTGCAACTATAAAAAACACCGTAGACGAGCTTATCACCGCCATCATCAGCCCCGTAACGGACGACACCTCGGAGAGAAACTTTCCCTCGCGCGGGAGTCCCAGAAGTCCCGCAACGGACGAAAGCAATTCAAATGCAACCTTGTTTGCCCATAGTGTGCAGAACGGGAAAAGGAATATCAGAAGCACCGCTATTGCACCGATTGTCCCGACAGATGATTTTATAACGGAAATACTGCCCTTCACCGTTGTCACCGCGTCTCCGACGGCGCTCCCGACGACGGGAATTATACTTGAAAGCGCAAATTTCACGCCCTTGAAAAGCACGGAGTCCGCGCTTTTGGCAACTATGCTCTGAAACGTCAGCACGCAGGAAAACGCTATCATCACAAGCGCCATGACGCTTGTCACCAGCTTTTTAACCGTCTGCGCTATGCCGGAAAGGCTGTCGTTTCCCAGCGCCACTGCGCCGACAGATATACAAAAGCATATCTTTATCATCGGAAAGACAAAGCCCTCCGTTATCTTTTCAAGAAGCGCGACGGCGCCGTAGACCACGGCGCAGCCGATGCCCGACATCGTTATCGAACCTTCGCTCGCCATGAGCACGCCCAGCGTCGGCAAAACATAGCGCATGAATTCCCCCATGCGCACCGTAAACTCCGAAACCATATCCATAAGCGAGCCGAGAAGTCCGTATATCGCGCCGCATATGCAGAGCGCGCAGACATACGTCAGCATGTTTTTGACCGTCTCTCCCGAAATGCTGTCACGCACGACGGCAAGCACCGCCGCAACGATTAGTATTCCGAGCACCGTCAGAACGGATGAAAACGCCCCCGGCGCCACATCGGAGATGATTGAAATTACGGTTTTCAGAAGCCATCCGGCGTCAAATGACGAGGCAATTCCGGACGGCGTCACATCTTCCCCGAAATCCGGAAGATAGTCTCTAAGACCCTCCGGCACGGCGGAGAGCACATCGTCCGTCTCCGCACCCATCGCAGTGACGGAAAAAAGCAGAATAAGCACGAGCACAATCGCTGCGCAAGCAGTCTTCTTCACTTTTCAAGCACCGCCCCCGAGAGAGAAAGTATGTTTTTTATCACGGGCAGGCTCAGGAGCATTATCGCGCATTTTGCGGCAAATTCTATCTTGCCCGCGACGGCGCTTTCGCCGCAGTCGCGGCATATATCGCCCGTCGTCTGCGCGAGCAACGTTACCGCAAGCGATTTTATAATTGTCTCCGTGTATATTCCGAAGCCTGCCACGTCGGAAAGTTCGCCGATATAAGAGGTTACAGGCGACAGGGTCGACAAAGCCGCCCCGAAAATGACGACAGCCGCCATAATCGAAACAAACGTCCCGAAATCCGGCTTTATTCTTTTTACAATCACCGCCGCGACGACGGAAATTATCGCAACTCCGCACAGCTTTATGATGTTCACAATCCGAAAATGCTTTTCACCGTGTCGAAAAGCCCTCCGATCTCGCCGACTATTATCAGAAGCACTATAACGACCCCCGCAAGGGATACAAGCATCGCCTGTTCGTCCCGCCCGGATTTGCTCAGCACCATGCTTGATACGGCAACGAGAATTCCTATCCCCGCGACTTTAAGAATAAGTGCAGTTTCCATTTTATCACCCTCAAATAAGCAGTATAGCAGCCATCGCGCCGATGGCAAAGCCGATCGTTCTGTAAACCTTTTTGTTTTTTGCAACAAGCGTCCGCGCCTTTTCCAGCTCCGATGACAAAAGCCCGATGTAATAATCAAAGCTCTTTATCTGCATGTTTCCGTCGCTCTTGCCGATACATTCGCCGAAGCCGAGAATTATCTTTTTTTCCTCCGCCGAAAGGTGAAGAGCGTCCTCGCATGCGCGGAAAGCCTCGCTCCATGCGTCAAAATATATCTCGTCGTTTTCATGAGACCTCAGCTTTTCAAGAAAGCCTATATCGGAAAGCACTTTGTTTTCAAATCCGCGGTATATCAGCTTTGTCGGCGTCAGAAAATAACTGACCTGATTTTTTATATATTCAAAAAGCGAAAGAAAGGCTTCCGCCTCGTCGATTCTTTTCTGCTCGCATTTTCCGGCAAAAAGTCCACAGGAAAAAGCGGCAAAAAACACAAGCGCCGCCCCGATGAGTCTCATACTTCGTCGACGGAGAGCGAATATCCTCCGCCATTCCGCCTTATGCCGATATATTTACCGAAAACGCCAGCCTGCGCGAGTTTTTTGAGTGGAGGTCGACGCATGAGGTCGTCAAACGAGCTCCCGTGCGCCGAGGCAAGAAGCGGCACGCCCGTGTTTGAAACGGAGATTATCGCCTCAGCCTCATCCGCAGTACCTATCTCATCGCAAACGATAAGCTGCGCCGACATCGTTCTCGCCGCAATCTCCATTCCCTTTGCTCGCGGATAACCGTACATAACGTCGGCAATACATCCCGAAAAAAGCTCCGAAAGATATATTTCTCCCCTTGTGTCTATAATGCAAACCCTCATCGCCTCCGTCCCCGTCGAAAGTCTTCTCGCAGCGTCGCGGAGGAGAGTCGTCTTTCCCTCTCCCGGCGGCGAATAAATCAAGGCGGAAAGCAAGCCTTTTTCTGTTTTTATCTCGTCGATAAGCTCGCCGCAGACGCCTGTTATCGCGTGCGGAATTCTTATGCAGAGCGAGCTTATAAGATAAACCCCCTTCACCTTTTCCCCCTCGCTTCTTGCGCTGCCGCAAACGCCGATTCTGTATCCGCCGGAGAGAGTGACATAACCCTCTTTTATCGTTTCGCTGTATGTATGAACGGAGTCCTCGCAGAGCCTGCCGAGCGTTTCGCCGAGCTCCCTTTCGCTTGATACGGATACCTTCGTCCGCGGCAGAATAACATTTTTCATGCCGACGGTAAGCGAGAGCGGCGCGCCGACGCGAAGTCTTATCTCCGTTACGTTTTTCCCGCCGTCAAGCCTTTCGGCGCAGAATGATGCAATCGCCTCGGCCTTTTCCCGCGGCAGATATTTTATCACTTTTTCAAGTCGTTCTTCCGTAACGCCCCTCCGAAAATATTTCGTGTGATAAATTTATATTATCGGCTGACGGAAAATATTCCGCAGGACGTCGCCGACCTTTGCCATTTCAATTTTCAAAACAGTCGAAAATCGTCTGTTGCATTTTGCTCGGCGTCAAGTCACAATTTTATAGTGTTGCACTTGATAGTATAATTCACCCAAAACAAAAAGAGCCGACCTTTCGGTCGGCTCCTGCTTTGAGTCCGGATTATTTTGTTTCATCTGAAAGCTTTGTTTCCTTTGCTCTGTCGAGTTCCTTCGGAATAGCGTCGAAGAGAGCGTCGACATGGAGCGCTGCGGAAGCCTCTTTGCAGTAGTCCTCAATGTTTTCTGCGGTCGCAATACCGTCCACATACTTCTTCGAGATCGCTTTCATATAAGCGTCGAGAGTAATCTTGCCTTCCGAGCATTCCTTCGTTGCGATACCGTAGATAACGTCCTCGATGACCTCGGGATCCATGTTTCTGAAGTCGTCAATGTCATATCCGAGAGCAACAATCTCATCCTTGTAATAATTGATGAGCTTGTCGAGCGCGGCAATATATTTGCTTGCGCTTGACTTTGCGCTTGTGTAGTCAGCGAGCGAAGAGCCGACGAGCTTGACCATTTCGTTCGTGTAATAACCGACTTCATAGATTGTCTTATATACAACGTCCTGAATCTCGTTATACTTGAGAGCGTTGATCTCGCTTGTCGTGTAAACCGTTGAGAGCGTGTATGTGTTCTTGGTTCTCATCATGTTTACATACTTGATATAGTCGGTCATATAGGTTCTTGTTGTTCTGAATTCGTTGTAACTTATGCCGGCTTTATCGCACATCGTGTGATAGATCTGAGTTCTTTCTTCTATGAGATGGTCAAGGACAACCGTCAGTATTTCGGAGGATGTGAGTGCCATTGAGCCCTTCTCCTTATACTTCTCTGCGGAGTACACTTCTCTTATAGCTGTCTTATATTTGGACTTTATCTTCGAGATATAAGAGTCATATGTCGTTTTGTCCTTTTTGCGAATCTCATCCGCCTCGGCCTTTGTGAGACCGTAAGGAGCAAAGATTTCATCATAGAGGCTGTTCTGGAATTCAGCCATCGAAACGCCCTGCTCTTCAAGATACTGCGCATAGAGCAGATCGTGTATCTTCGTCACAACAGCGGCAGGCGTTGCGCTCGAGCTGTCTGTGTTGTAATTGTTTTCGGCAAGAAGATCCGCGTATTCGCTCTTCAGAGTTTCCGAAGCCTCAACGAACGGCTCTGCCTTTTTGAGCGTATCGGCAATGTCATCCCAGCCGATGGAGTATGTGTTTCCGAGGTCGTCGGAGAAGGTCATGAGAGAGCAGATATAAGCCTTTACAAGCTCTGAATACTTCTCTTCCGTAAGTTCATTGTTCTTTATATAGTTTTCGGTTACGAATGCAAGAAGCGCCTTTTCAAATTCCGTATCGGACATTTCGTCATACTTTGTCTTTTCGGCTTCGTCGAGCTCATCGAAAAGGAGCATATCCGCCATTATACGGAGGTATTTGATGTTTGTATAATACTGAGCGGCGTCCGTTCTGTATTTTTCAAACGAGTTTCCGGTTGAAGTTTTTGCGTAGTTTACCCCGATTATATCGGTAAGCTTTTTCTGAACAAGCGCGTCAACGCCGGAGGACGATATAATATCGGCATACTTTTCACCGACAATCTTGTCAACAAGCTTTTCTATGAACCAGTCGTTGTTTCTGATTGTCGAGCTTTCGATAGCCGCATCAAGGTTTGACTCTCTTACACCGTCCGCACGGAGGCATTCTTTGAGATAGTCCTTGTAGTAACGCTTGAGCTCAAGGAATTTGCTCGCGCCTGTTGTTTTGCTTTCGTTTTCAAGGTACCAGTCATATGTCGCGTCGACGTTGCCGAACGCCTCTTCAAGAGCAACTCTCTTGAAGATATTGTTCATTTCGCCGTCAACCGTATCATCGTTCATATAGTAAACAAGGAAGGGAGAGAGGAGAGAGGAAAGGTTTGTGACCTTGTAATAGCTCCACTGATCTCCGTACTGACCCTCATCGGGGTAGCCCATATAAACGTTGCCCGTGAGCGAAGTGTCCATCATATAGTCGCTGTTGAGGCGCTTTATTGTGAGCCCGTCGTCGTTTACGGAGTAGTTTACGTCCTTGATCCCGTACTGAAGAAGGTTCTTGAGTTCGGGCGTTGTGCTTAACGCCTGAATGACTTCAAGGGAACGCTCCTCGCTTGAAGTGTAAGCGCTTACTGCGAGCATACCTTCGAATATATCTGTCTCCGTTACAAACGGATTCTGAACAACCTTGACATAATAGTCATCGCCGTATGTCTTTTCAACGGAAGCGTCGCCGACAACTGCGGCAACCGCGAAGGAATCGCCTTCCCCGTCAAAATAACCGAGCTCCGTATATTCGGACATGAGTTTAAGATGATCTGTGTACTGAGGAATATCAAAGAGGTTGTTTATTGTGAATTTCTTGTCCTCTTCGACGTTATATCCGTACATAGGATCTGCATATGCCGCAATCGCAACGTCCTTTCCGAACGGATAGAAGATTCCGAGCGCCTCGGGAGCTTCCTTCATCGGCTTTATGCTCTCGTTTTTCTTGACGGAAGCAAGGAAGGCGGAAAGATCCGAATAATTGCTGACATTTTCTATATTGAATCCGTATTTATCCGCAAGGTCTTTTTTGACAACGATATATGTGTATTCAGCAAGAAGATTATTTGAAGGAACAGCTTTCACGTCGCCCGTCATCGCGGACATCTGCGTGAAATACGTGGGATAGATATACTGATTGAGCTTCTGATAGTTCTCTGTCTTCAGATATGACGAAATCGAAGCGATAATCGCGTTCTTATCGAAATAATCGTACATATCCTTGCCTGCCACCATCACTATATCGATGGGTGATTCGGGATCGGGATATACAATCGAAATGATACCGCCTTCGTCAACCGTCGTCTGCTCCGCGGTATATTTGAGTCTTGTCGAAACTGTCTCCGCGGGAATCGTGATGTTGTCCTTCTTCCATTTGCTTCTCGACTTTTTGCTTATGGAAGCGGCAAGTTTTGTCTGCTCGTCTGCAAGCTTCTGCATGTACTTGTTGTACTGTGCGACAGCGGCGTCGAGATTGTCAAGATGTTTCTTCTCGGCAATTCTCTCGTCGATGAGCTTGTAATATTCGTCCTCTGTGACAAGTGTGAGCTTGATTTTTGTCTCATATCTTGCAACGAGGATCTTGTTTATCTCCGCCTCGACAGCGGCAACAGCCTCAGGCGTCGTCGACTCCTCCGTTATACCGATAACGTTGAGCGTCGTCGGCAGGCGGTCGTCCGTTGCGGTCGGCTCTGTTTTATCAAAAAGAGTACAACCCGCCATTGCAAGCGCGCCGAAAAGCATTACGGCGGCAAGTATCAGACTTGAGATTTTCTTTGACATGGAATTTTTCCTCCGAAAAAAGTTTCTTGCTTACTGGTAATTTTGCGATAAACAATACGCGAAGCTATAATGATATATAATAATATTACTACAAAACGCCCTTTGTGTCAAGTGATAATTTGATTTAAGCGCCCGTAGCCTTCGCCGTTTTTGAGACCGCTTTGCCGATTTATTGTCATTATTCACAAAAAAGTCTGCCGCGTATTTTGCCTTATGCACAATCGTAATATGCACAAAGTTCAAACTGCGCGGCAGAATGTTGTGTATTATGCAAATAAAAATTTATCAGTCAAGATAGTCTTTGAGCTTCTTTGAACGGCTGGGATGACGGAGCTTGCGCAGAGCCTTCGCCTCGATCTGACGTATTCTCTCTCTCGTTATGTTGAATTTCTGACCGACTTCCTCAAGCGTTCTTGCTCTTCCGTCCTCGAGACCGAAACGAAGCTTGAGAACGTGCTCCTCTCTCGGGGTAAGCGTGTGAAGAACTTCGCAGAGTTGCTCGCGGAGAAGCGCATACGAAGCGGCATCTGCGGGAGCGGGAGAGTCCTGATCTTCGATAAAGTCGCCTATGTGACTGTCCTCTTCCTCGCCGACAGGAGTTTCAAGAGAAATCGGATCCTGCGCGACCTTGATTATCTCGCGGATTTTCTCGGGGCTCATGTTCATCTCCTTGGCAATTTCCTCGGGAGTGACCTCTCTGCCCTGTTCCTGAAGCATCTGGCGCGACACCTTTGTATACTTGTGTATCGTTTCGACCATGTGCACGGGAATTCTTATCGTGCGAGCCTGATCGGCAATCGCACGCGTTATCGCCTGACGGATCCACCATGTCGCATATGTTGAGAATTTATATCCCTTTGTATAGTCGAATTTGGAAACAGCCTTCATAAGACCGAGGTTTCCTTCCTGAATGAGGTCGAGGAAGAAAAGTCCCTTGCCGACATATTTCTTCGCAATGCTGACAACAAGACGCAGGTTTGCTTCGACAAGTTCCTGCTTTGCTTTTTCGTCACCCTCCGCCATACGCTTTGAAAGCTCGGCTTCTCTTTCCGCCGAAAGAAGCGGCACTCTGCCGATCTCTTTAAGGTACATTTTGACGGGGTCGTCTATCATTAGCCCTTCCTGAGAAAGGGCTTTTTCCATGCTCTCAGAGCTTTCGAAATTTTCAAGATCGGCTTCTATATCCTCGTCAAGATCAATCGGCTCATCATCGTCAAAATCCTCCGTGACGTCTATTCCCATTGATTCGAGCGTTTCGTACAGCTTGTCTATCTGGTCAAGGTCATAGTCCGTATCGCCGAGGGAAACCATTATTTCACTGTTCGATATCGAGCCTTTAATCTTCGCCTTATCGATTATATCCTGAATTTCGTTTTTCTCCTTGCGTTCTCCCTCGGGCTTGACCTCTGCCGGAGCGGCAGTTGCCGGCTCCTCTTCCGTTTTCTTTGCCGTGTGCGACTTGGAAGCGCTCTTTTTCTTTGTCGTGTGATGTTCTGCCGCAGGCTCATCGGCTTTGGCCGCAGGCTCATCGGCTTTGACCTCCGTCACTTCGGCAGGCTCCGCCACAGCCGTTTCCTTTACGGTCGTTTTCTTGCCGGATTTCTTTTTCGGCGCCTTATGTTCCTCCTCCGCAGGCATCTCCGCCGTAACGGTCTTATTTGTGTCTTCAAGCATTGAATTTCCCTCCGAAACTTATGTATTCTTTTCTTTTTGCTTTACTTATTCTGACGCTTTTTCCGCTCTATCAATTTCATGAGCGAATCAATATCGCCGTCCGTTTTTTCGCGCGAATCGGCGACTGCGTTTTTAAGCGACTTTACGCTTTCTTCAAAGACTCTTTCGCTGTTATCGGTCAGCTCCTGCCTTGCGACAAGCATTGACGACATCCTCGAAATTTCCTCCGGCGAAAACTCGTCGGCGAACGCGCCGAAGCCCCCTTCACTGCCGCGTTCGATGAGTCTCTGAAAAACTCTTCTGTTGAATTCGGTGACGAAGTCATCCTCCGTCAGCTCCGTTTTCCCGCTCCTGACCTGTTCGGTATACTCCGGGAAAAGAAGCATCAGCCCGAGAACGGTCTCCTCCGCATGCGCGGCTTTGACGTTCTTTGCGTAGTCGCGGTTGACCCTGTCTCCGACGCCGAGCGAGCTCATGACTATCTTCCGCTTTTCGTCCGCCTCGCGGTCTCTTTTTCTGTATTTGCGCTTGCGCTCCGTATCAGTTCTTACGTTTGCGACGTCAAGTCCCAGAGCGGAAGCGATCTTACCGACGTAAACCTCGCGTTCGATATTGGATTCAATATCCGCGGCAATAATGCAAAGCTCCTCCGCCGCCTTTATCTTCTCATCCGGTATATCGACGTTATATTTTTTCAGCACGGAGCCGAGCAGAAATTCCAGCTTACCCTCGCTCTCCGCAACAAGCGCGCGGAATTTTTCCGCCCCGAACTTTTTGACATATTCGTCCGGATCTTTCGCTCCGTCCATATGGAGCACGCGGACTTCAAGCCCCGCGTCGGTGAGCATCGGTATGGCTCTTTTCGTTGCAGCCGTTCCGGCACCGTCGCTGTCGTATGCGATGACAACCTTTTTCGTATACTTCGCCATTATCCTCGCCTGATCGCTCGTCAGCGCCGTGCCGAGAGTTGCGACAGCGTTTGAAAGTCCCGCAAGGTTAACGCCGATAACGTCCATATATCCTTCGCATAATATCAGTTCTTCGGAGCAACACGTTCTCGCGAAATTCAGCGAATAAAGGTTGCGGCTCTTTTTGAAAACGGGCGTATCGGAGCTGTTGAGATATTTCGGCTCCTTATCTCCGATGGCTCGTCCGCCGAAGGCAATCACATTACCGAAATTGTCTATTATGGGGAACATTATTCTTCCCCTGAAATAGTCAAAATATTTGCCCGTTTTGCTCTTGCCGCAGAGAAACGCCTCTTTCAGCTCCTCGTCCTTATATCCGAGCGATATCATGTGACTCCGCAAGGCGTCAAAGCTGTCCGGCGCATAGCCGATACCGAAACGCGTAATCGCCGATTTCGGCAACTTGCGCTTGTTCATAAGATAGTCGACGGCGTTCTCCGCCCCCGGCTTTGAAAGCGACGCATGAAAAAATCTTGCCGCTTCCCTGTTCATATCGTAAAATCTTCTTCGCCTGCCGGACTCGCTCTTTTCGCCGTCCGTATCGGGCATTTTCATTCCGACGCGGTTGCAGAGAAATTCGAGCGCGCCAAGGTAATCAAGGTTTTCCGCCGCCATAACAAAGGTTATGACGTCGCCCCCCGCCCCGCAGCCGAAGCAATGATAACTGTTCGTATCGGTGAACACCGTGAACGACGGCGTCTTTTCCGAATGGAACGGGCAAAGCCCGACAAGTCTCGATCCCGCTCTTTTAAGCGTTACGTACATGGAGATAACCTCTTCTATTCTGTTTCGGAATTTAAGATCGTCTATGAATTCCGGCGTGATTTTCAAATCAAGTTACCTCCTTTTCTGTTTTATTTCCAGACCTTCGGTACAAAAATGCGTTCGAAAGTGTTTATTGCGTACCTGTCCGTCATTCCGCATATGTAGTCGCATGCGCGGCGTTCGACAGAGTCGCTTTCGTCAATATTGTATTCCTCCGGCATTTTATCCGGATTCTGAACGAAGTATTCGTAAAGGCGTTTGAGCATATCCATTGCACGTCCCTCTTCGCCCTTCGCCTCGGGATTTCTGTATACCCTTTCAAAAAGGAATTCGCGAAGTTCAAGCATTGCGGAATGGATGGTTTCTTCCATAACTATGTCGTTTTTGCCCGTGCTTTCCTCAATAACGGAGCTGACAAGCGTTCCGATACGCTTTGAATGAGTATCACCGAGAATATCGGTCAGTTTTTTCGGCAGGTCGTCCGGACGGAGTATTTTTGCTCTTATCGCATCGTCTATGTCGTGATTGATATAGGCAATTCTGTCCGCCAGCTTGATGATTTTACCCTCAAGAGTAGACGCGGCATTGTCACCCGAATGGTTGACTATCGCATCGCGCACCTCAAACGTCAGGTTCAGTCCCTTTCCGCCCTTTTCGAGCTTGTCAACGACGCGCAGGCTCTGACAGTAATGAGTAAATCCGGGGTCGAAGCACTCCATTAGTGCGCGCTCGCCCGCATGGGCAAACGGCGGGTGACCGAGGTCATGACCGAGCCCGGCTGCCTCTGTCAGGTCTTCGTTGAGCGAAAGCCCCCTCGCAATCGTTCTCGCAATCTGCGTCACCTCGAGAGTGTGAGTCAGACGGGTTCTGTAATGGTCGTCCTCCGGGCAGAGGAAAACCTGCGTTTTGTTCATGAGTCTGCGGAAGGATTTGCAATGAATAATTCTGTCTCTGTCTCGCTGGAATTCCGTTCTCATTGTGCACGATGCAATCGGGTGGACACGTCCCTTTGTGTTTTCCGAAAGGCAGGCATAGGGAGAAAGGGTGTTTCTTTCGCGCTCCATAAGCATTTCCGTTACAGTCAAGGCAAAAATCTCCTGTCTTTTATTATTTGATTGTAAGATACGAAATATTTTGCGGAAATCCTTTTTTCATTTTGATTTTTCAACGATTTTTCGACATTTCCGCGTTATTTTTTTGCGTCAAAGCGCTGTCCGGTGCACAAAACGCGGCATTTGCCGCCCGTCATCTCGCTTATTCTTGCCGAAAACGCAGCCTCCTCCGACGCGAGTATCGCAAATCTGACCTTTACCTCGGAGAGAAATTCCGTGTCGTCGATTATTGTCGTATATCGTCCGAGCTCATAGAGGAGCCTGTCATAATCGGGATATGGACAGGCGAATTCACATTCGGAAAAAAGCTTATATGTGACGGTTCCCGCCTCCACGACAGCACCCGCCGCAGCTTTTGAATAAGCCCTGACGAGCCCCCCTGCGCCGAGGAGAATCCCCCCGAAATACCGCGTGACGACGACTGCGGCATTGTCGATTCCGCTCTTGCGGATGACGTCAAGCACGGGCACTCCGCCGGTTCCCTGCGGCTCGCCGTCATCGCTTGCATGACACGCCCCGCCGACAACGTATGCCGAAACGTTGTGCCTTGCGTCGGAGTGCTTTGCCTTTATTTCCGCGACGAAAGCGAGCGCCTCCGCCTCGCTTGAAACGGGCGCGGCATAGCCGATGAAAACGGACTTTTTCTCCGTAAACTCAAATGTCCCTCTTTTTCCGAGGGTCGTCAGAGCCTCTGTCGCCATACGTTTTTCTCCTCTCCGATATATTCTTTTTCGGTTTATCCGATATAATTTTTCAGCTGACCCGCCGTTTTTTCGTCCGCCACGGCAACAACGGTAACTCCGCTTTCCCCGTATTCCTCCGAGATAACGGTGGCATTTTTATAGAGAATGTTTTTCTTTGAAACGTCGCTGTGCGGGAAAACAAATGTCAATTGTTTTTTGCCGCTGTGGGCGAGCTTTTCCAGCTTTTCTGCAAGCTCCGGAAGTCCTTCGCCCGTCTTTGCGGATATGAAAATCCGCTCCTTTTTCGAGTCCTCAAACGGAAGGACGGCATCTCTTATTCCGATATCGCATTTATTGAAAACGTACAGCGTCGGCAGTCCGCCCGCGCCAAGCTCAGATATAAGCTTTTCCGTAACCTCTATCTGCGCCGCGCACTCCGGGTCGCCCGCGTCAACGACTATCATCAGCGCGTCCGCAAACTTCACTTCCTCAAGAGTAGATTTGAACGCGTCTATAAGATGATGCGGCAGATTGCGGATAAATCCGACGGTGTCCGTCAGCAGAATTTCTTCTCCGGACGGAAGAGAATATTTTCTTGTCGTCGTGTCAAGAGTTGCAAAGAGCTTGTCCTCGGCAAGAATTCCCGCGCCCGTGAGAGCATTCAGAAGCGTCGATTTGCCTGCGTTCGTATAGCCGACGATAGCAACGGAAAATATTCCGGAGCGACTTCTCTGCGCGCGCTGTGTCGTTCTGTTCTTTTCAAGCCTGTCAAGCTGCTCGCGCAAAGCGTCAATACGACGTCTGACGTGTCTGCGGTCGGTTTCCAGCTTGGATTCGCCGGGGCCTCTCGTTCCGATACCGCCGCCGAGTCTTGAAAGCTCGCTGCCCTTGCCCGTCAGTCGCGGCACGGTATATTTCAGCTGTGCAAGCTCAACCTGCAATTTTCCCTCGCCGCTGACGGCGTGAAGCGCGAAAATATCAAGAATGAGCATACTCCTGTCTATCACGCGCAAATCCGTGTCGTCCTCAAGATTTTTTATCTGTGACGGCGAAAGCTCGCAGTCAAAAATCACGGTATCGATATCATTGTTTTCGCAAAGCGTTTTCAGCTCCTCAACCTTTCCCTGACCGATATACGTTCTCGGCTCTGGATTTTCTCTGTTCTGAGTCAGCTTTGCGATGACCTTTCCGCCTGCCGTTTCCGTCAATCTTTCAAGCTCGCAGAGCGACGCTTCAAAATTTCTTTCGTCGTCGCCCGGAAGAAAAACGCCGACAAGCGCAACGTTTGTTATAGTTTCTTTATCAATAAGCTTTTCCATATAATCTCCTTTCAAAAAGCAGAAAAAAGGCGGGTGCGCGCACAAGCTTATGCTGCGCGTTTCCCCGCCAAATCAAAGTCATCAACCCGATTATTTCTTTCCTTCAAGACGCTTTTTGAACTTATCGACACGCCCGCCGGAGTCAACAAATTTCTGTTTACCGGTATAGAAAGGATGGCATTTTGAGCAAATTTCAACTTTGAAATCGCCCTTAGTCGATTTTGTCTGAATGACTTCGCCGCAAGCACATCTGACGGTTGCATCAACGTACTTAGGATGGATTCCCTCTTTCATTTTCACACCTTCTCCCTTTCTAAATTCATAGCTTATTCAATATATCACACTCCGCAGACTTTTGCAAGTGTTTTTTTGATTTTTTTCGGATTTTTTTCAGATTTTGCTCTCAATATGCTCTTTTAAGCGGTTTATCGTCTTTTTTTCAAGCCTTGAAATGTAGGATTGTGATATTCCCAGCATATCCGCAACCTCTTTTTGAGTCATTTCGCGCCTGCCGCCGAGTCCGAACCGCAATTCTATTATTTCCCTTTCGCGGTCGCCGAGGAGCGCAACAGCCTCGGCGATCACGCTTTTTTCCTCCTCATCCTCAAGCCTTTTGCCGACGTTTTCCTCGTCGCTGCCGAGCACGTCTGAAAGAATGAGCTCGTTTCCGTCCCAGTCGGCGCTGAGCGGTGCCTCAAGAGAAAGCTCAAGTTTCTGATTCTGACTTTTCCTTATATACATAAGTATTTCGTTCTCAATACAGCGCGAAGCATAGGTTGCCAGTTTTATATTTTTGTCTGCGCGGAAGGTGTTTGCCGCTTTGATAAGTCCTATCGTGCCGATTGAAATGAGGTCTTCAAGTCCGACGCCGGTGTTTTCAAATTTCCGCGCTATGTAGACGACGAGCCGCAGGTTTCTTTCAACAAGCACCCGACGCAGGCTCTCGTCCTCGTCAAGACGGGAGAGAATATCCGTTTCTTCTTCTGCCGTAAGCGGCGGAGGAAGCGTTTCCGCACCGCCTATGTAATGCACCTCGCAAAGAATTCCCAGCTTTCGCAAAAGTCCGTATATCGCCGATTTTATCCGCGATATTATTTTCGTGAAAAGCATGTTATATTCACCCCTCTTTATATAAGTATTTTCGGGACGATACCGTCCGTTCCGCCGAAGTCGCACCCCGAAAAATCAACGGCTATGAGCGCCTTTTTTGATTGTGTGCCGTGTGCGGTCTCGATATAACAGAAATCGGGCACCGCCGCCACGACCGTTCCTTCGCCGTTCACTGATGCCGAAGGCACAAACCGCAGTTTTTTCATTATCTCAATGCTCCGGCAAACGCCTTTTTCTCTCATAGCCGAAAGTATTTCCGGAGGAAAAACTCTCTCTGCAACGTCGCTTTTCAGAAATATCACAGGCGTCCCGCTGATAGGCTCCGCAAGCAGGTTTCCGCTGTCGACAAGGCACCTCGCCCCTGCCGTTCTCTCTCCGAAGCCGACCGTTATGCCGACACTTTCCGTCGTGCTTTTCCTTGCTGTAACGCGCCCGCAGATATACGTCACAAGCGCGGCGGCTCCCGCCGCAAGACCGAAAGCCCATATGGGAATATCGCCGAAAACCGTTACAATACTGCCGCCTATGGAAATATAACCCGTGTATTTTCCAAGCCTTGAATAAATCGCCGTCATCACCCCGCCTAGCATCATCCCGACGCCGTAAAACAGCAGGCACGATACGAGCGTCGCCGGCATACATTTTTTCCTGTGAAACGCCGCAAGGCACATCATAAAAGCGCAGGCAACGTTTGCAAGCACGAGAAGCACCCCGTCAAACGGGAAGAAAAGCGACGCAACGCCGTAAACCCCGCCAACCGTCGCCGAGGCGAGCAGCCGCCATTTGTTCATTTTCAGGTGCATTATCTTTCCCGTTATGAAAAGCGAGAGAAAGTCCATTGAAAAATTTATAAGAAACAATACGTCGCCGTATATTTCTTCCGTCATTGACGCCTGCCTCCCCTGCTCTTTTTTCTAATTATAAACCCTGTCCGTGCGAGGAATTTGTCATAATAAAGGGGACGAAAATAAAAAATACACGGATATTTTCCGTGCATTTTTCATATATATTCCGTTTGCCGATTATTCGTTCAGCAGGCATTTTGCCGCTTTGAGAATGGCATATCTGCCGCTTTCAAACGTCAGCCCGCCCTGAAAATATGCCGTATACGGCTCCCGGAGCGGCCCGTCCGCCGATATTTCGATCGACGACCCCGAAACAAATGCTCCCGCCGCCATGATGACCTCGTCCGCATAGCCCGGCATCGCCCATGGTTCGGGCGTTACGAATGCGTCAACGGGGGATCCCGCCTGTATGCCTCTGCAAAATGCGCAAAGTCCCTCCGGCGTGCCAAACGTCACCGTCTGAATGATATCGTGGCGTGCGCAGTCATATGACGGAGAAACGTCATAGCCGAGAGCGGAAAAAACGTACGAAGCATACGCCGCCGTTTTTTTCGCCTGCGCAACAACGTGCGGCGCAAGGAAAAATCCTCTGAAAAGATTGCGGTTTTCGCCGATCGTCGCGCCGACCTCCGTCCCTATTCCGACAGTCGTCAGTCTGTATGAAATGAGTTCAACCGCTTTTGCCGTCCCCGCAACGTATCCGCCGCAATTTGCCATGCCGCCGCCGGGGTTCTTTATAAGCGAGCCGACTATAACATCCGCTCCGAAGTCTGTCGGTTCTTTTTCGTCACAGAATTCGCCGTAGCAGTTGTCAACGACGACATAAGCCCCCGATCTTTCGTGACAGAAGCGTGTCATCTCTCCGATCTCCTCCGAGGAAAACGTCGGGCGGATTCCGTAGCCCTTCGATCTCTGAATGAATATTACTTTGATTTTCTCGCCGTACTTTGCAATTTTTTCCGCAACCGCGGGATAGTCAACGCCGCCGTCACACAGTTCTGTTTCATCGTATCCGACACCGAAATCGGCAAGGGAGCCTGTACCGTCGTGCGTTTTGTCACCGATAACATCGGAAAGCGTATCGTATGGGCGACCGGTTATTGAAAGCATAATGTCGCCGGGGCGCAGAAGCCCGAAAAGCGCGATTGATATAGCATGCGTTCCATTGACTATGCTGTGACGGCAGAACGCCGCCTCCGCTCCGAAAACATCCGCATATATTCTGTCAAGCGCATCCCTGCCGTTGTCCGTATAGCCGTAGCCCGTTGACCCCGCAAACATCGAGTCCGACACGCGGTGCTTTGCAAACGAACGCAATACCTTCTCCGTATTTTCCGCAGAGATTCTGTCAAAATCCGCAAAGACGGGCGCAAGCGCTTTCAGCGCCGCCTCGTCGATTTTTTTCAGTCTTTCTGAAAGTTCCATCTTTTTATCCTTCCGTTTTTCAGAGATTTCTGACTATGTAACAGAAAAAGTCGCCGCGCTTTTCAAAATTGCGGAAGCTGTCAAAGCTCGCCGCCGCCGGAGAAAGCAGAACAACGTCGCCATTCTCCGCAACGTCCGCCGCCGCGCGGACAGCCTTTTCAAAATCTCTTTCATATGTATATTTTTTGTAGTCGACAGCGTCGAAAAGCTCCGCGAGGCGGACGCCTGTCGTCCCCGTCAGCACTACGTATTTCGCTCTTTTTTCAAGCTCTGCCGCAAGAGTATCCATGGGCAGGTTCTTGTCCGACCCTCCGCAGATGACTATCGGCGGATTTTCAAATGACCGAAGCGCCGCAAGAGTCCTCGTCGGCGTTGTGTCTATCGAGCTGTTATAGAATTTCACGCCGTTTTTCGTGCATACCTCTTCAATCCTATGACGTACGCCGGCAAATTCTCCGGCAACCTTTATCACGGTTTCCTTTGAAATAAGACCGTCCAGCGCGGCGATTGCCGCCATATAATTTTCAACGTTGTGCAGTCCGACAAGGCGGATGTCCGAGCGGGACATAACCTTTCTCGTCTTCCCCGAAAAACGGGCGAAAACATTGTCTCCGGAAAGCCACACGGCGTCGCCGTCGGGGTCACCCTTTGAAGAAAACAACACAACCTGCGACCTTGCGCGGGAGCGGAAATCATCTGTGTATCCGTCACAGGCGTTGAGTACAAGCCTGCAATTTTCGTCCTGACGGGCAAAAATATTCGCCTTGCTTTCGGCATATTCCGTCATAGATGTGTGCCAATTGAGATGGTTCGGCGATATATTCGTTATGACGGCGCGATACGGCGCAAAGCTCATTCTGTGAAGCTGAAAACTGGAAAGCTCGAGAACGGCAAAGTCACAGGCGCGCATTTCACCGACCTTCGGAAGCAGAGGCGTGCCGATATTTCCTCCGAGAAATACACGCTTTTCCGTGTTTTCCGTCTCTGCGGAAAGCATTTCGGAGATTAGCGTTGTCGTTGTCGTCTTTCCGTCACTGCCCGTAACGGCTATTATCCTGCACGGACAAAGATTGCAGAAAAGTTCCGCCTCCGAAGTCAGAACCGAGCCGTTTTCTTCCGCCTGCGCAAATTCGGGCAAATCCGAACGTATCGCCGGCGTTTTGATGATGATATTCTCGCAAAGGTCGGAGAGATAGCCATCACCGAAGCGCATATCAACGCCCTTTCCGGAGAGTATCGGCGCGACTTTTTCAATTCTGCCTCCTTCGCCGTCCGGAGTATAAGTCGGGTCGGGGTTTTTATCTCTGACGGTCAGCCTTGCTCCATAGGAAAGCAGCATATCGACGCACGACATATTGCTTATTCCCGCTCCGACAAGCGCAACCGTTTTACCCTTTATATATTCTTTGAATTTTTCAAGCTTTTCGTTTATCATAGCGGCAAAATATCGGAAAGCGCGGCATATTCGGAAAGTCCGAGCTTCTCACCGCGGACGTCTGCCGGAAGCCCGAGCGAAAGGAGTGCGCTTTCAATATCCTCCTTGCTGTATTTTGATGAAACCGCCCTGACCGCATTTGAGAATGTCTTTCTTCTCTGCGCAAACGCCGCGCGGATAAGCGCGAACATATTGTCGACCGAAACGGGCGAAACAGACGGATTTTCCCTTATCTTCATCCTGACGACGGCAGAGGTGACCTTCGGGGGCGGGATAAAGTTGCCGGCAGAGACCGTAAAGCATTTCTTCGCCTCCGCTTTATAGTCGACGGCAAGCGTTATCGCACCGAAATCTGCCGTTCCGGGTGCGGAACATAGTCTATCCGCAACCTCCTTCTGTATCATTACGACTATCGACTCAAACACCTCCGAAGCGTCGAGCAGACGCATTATCACGGGCGAAGTTATGTAATACGGCAGATTTGCGCAGACGGAAACCTTCTCTCCGGGGAACTTCTCCCTCACAAGGGCGGCAAAATCGACTTTCATAGCGTCCGCCTCGATTATCTCAAGGTTTTCGTATTCGCCCAGTGCCTCCGAAAGAAGCGGGATAAGGTCGCTGTCGACTTCGATTGCAAGCACCTTTTTATACATTTTGCAGAGTTCCGCCGTCATCGCTCCGACGCCGGGTCCGATCTCTATGACGCATCTGTCCTTATCCCCGCAAAGGTCTGCAATATCGTAAACAACATTGGCATTTGCAAGAAAATTCTGCCCTCTGCCCTTTTTCGGGGCAAGACCGTATTTGTCAAGAAGCCGTTTGACTTCCCCGCGGTCTGTTAAATTCATACGTCCGATTTCCTTTCAAAAAATAATTCAAAAAAATATTGACAAAACGCTCTGTTTATGATAAACTTTAATACGCTTTGAAAAGCAATGCTAATGTGGCTCAGTTGGTAGAGCAGTTGATTCGTAATCAACAGGTCATGGGTTCGAGTCCCATCATTAGCTCCAAAGGCTCGGTTTTCTCCGGGCTTTTTTCGCAGATGTAGTTCAATGGTAGAATATCAGCTTCCCAAGCTGACTACGCGGGTCCGATTCCCGTCATCTGCTCCAAAAAGACAAAAGTCGCTTCGGCGGCTTTTGTTTTTTTCTTTGACGGGAAGCGGAGGAGGCGGCACGGAGCAACAGCCTTTGACGCAGCGAAGCGGCACGAGGGTAATGAATGACAGCCTTTGACGGCTGTCAGAACCCGAGTGTTACCGAGCGGTAGCGAGAACTGTCAGAGCCGCATAAATTGCTTGTTTCAAACAAGTATTATATCACTTTCGGTGCGGTTAGTCAATGAAAATCTTCCGCTTTCGCCACAAAACTATCTCGCCGTTCCGAGAAGCTCCGAAAATATCTTTATGTGGTGCTCCTCGTCAAGAATTATCCGGCGCAGTATCTCGCGGATACAACCGTCGTCGATACGGCGGATGAGGTCTCTGTACATAGCAATAGCCGCCTTTTCTCCCGCTATTGCCGCGCGCAATATCTTTTCCGGCGACGTCTGATAATTGACCTTTGACGCGTCAAAGCACCCGCGCCTTTGCATATCGCAGAACTTCGGATCGCCGCCGAGCTTATATATCAGCTCGCCGAGAATTTCAAGATGCCGCATTTCCGTCATCGAAACGCACGAAAGCACAGCGGAAAGCTGTGCAGGCTCTTCATTTTCCGTCATAATATGACCGTATGTATATTGAAGTATGGCGGCAAGTTCCCCTCCGTCACCCGCGTAAGCGACGGAAAGAAGTCTTGCGTAATTTGAGTTCGGCGCGGAAACGCGCACCTCCGGATACGGAAGCGGCAGGTTGCATGCCGTTCTGAGTTTTCCGTTCAAAAAAATCAACTCCTTTTTGTTTATAGTTTATAATATTTTACGCCACGCGCCCGAAATTGACACCGCACGGTTGACAGAACACATCTGCATGATGTATAATATAAGGTAAATTATATTGAGGCAGGAACTCTCAAAATGGTACTTTTAAGCGTCAGCGGCGTGACCGTCGAATACGGAACGGACGTCGTGTTGAACAATATAAATTTTTCGATAAACGAAGGCGACAGACTCGGCATAGTCGGCGTGAACGGCGCGGGAAAGAGCACCCTTGCAAAGATAATCGCGGGGACTTTTTCTCCGTCGGCGGGCAGCGTTTATATAGCAAAGGATAAAACGGTTTCCATGCTCGCGCAGAACGCAATGCTTGAAAGCAACAATACCGTTCTTTCCGAAATGTCGGACGCTTTCCCCGAAGTCGTCGCGACGGAAAAACGCCTTGCCGAGCTTTCCGAAAATATTGAAAATCACATCGGAGGCGAGGCGGCAATCGAAAAATACGCCGTTCTGACGGAAGAATTCCGCAAAATGGGCGGTTATGAATATCATTCCAGAATAAAATCGACTCTTGCCCGCTTCGGTTTCGGAGAGGAATTTTTCGATAAAACGATAAACACCCTTTCCGGCGGCGAGAGAACACGACTTGCCCTTGTAAAACTTCTGCTCCGCGAGCCTGACCTTCTCATTCTGGACGAGCCGACAAACCATCTCGATATGGATACTCTCTCGTGGCTTGAGGAACATCTGCGTTCGTATAAAAAAACGCTCATCCTTATATCACACGACAGATATTTTCTTGACCGCGCAGCAAACAAGATACTTGATATAGAACACACGGAAGCAACGATATACCCCGGAAATTACAGTGCCTATGCCGCCCAGAAGGCGGAACAGCGCAAGGCGCTTGCGAAAAAGCACGAACTTCAGCAGAAAGAAATCTCCCGCATTGAGGCGATAATAGAGCAACAGCGCCGCTGGGGTCAGGAACGCAATTTCATAACGATAAAAAGCAAGCAAAAGCAGATAGAACATTTGAAAAAAGACAGCGTCGACGCTCCGAAAAGAGACCCGAAAAGCATTTCCCTGCGCTTTTCGGAGGCGAGGGAGAGCGGCAACGACGTGCTTTTCGCGGAAAACATTTCAAAGTCGTACGGAGAGAGAAAAATTCTTGACGATATCAGCTTTGAGGTTAAAAAGCGCGACAAAATAATGATCGTCGGACCGAACGGGTGCGGAAAGAGTACACTTGTGCGTATTATCGGCGGGCTTGACGAGGATTATGACGGAATTCTCCGCTTCGGATACAACGTCATTTCCGGCTATTACGATCAGGAGCAACAGACTCTTGACGACGACAGCACAGTCCTTGAGGAGGTCTGCCGTGCGCACGACAAGCTGACAATGCCGCAGGTTCGCTCCGCACTTGCGTCCTTCCTCTTCTTTGCAGAGGATATGGAAAAAAAGGTCGCCGTGCTTTCCGGCGGCGAGAGGGCGAGACTTATGCTCTGTAAAATGATACTTTCGCAGATAAATCTCCTCATTCTGGACGAGCCGACAAACCACCTTGACATAGGCTCACGCGAGGCTCTGGAGGACGCGCTTATGCAGTTTTCCGGAACGATAATCGCCGTTTCGCACGACAGGTACTTCGTCCGCAAGCTGTCGTCAAAGATATTCGATATGACGGACGGACTTCGCGTATTCATCGGAAATTACGATGAATACTGCGAGCAAAAAGAAAAGGAAAAGGCAACCGAGAAGGCAGTCGACGCCGCGGGCGAAAAGCCGATTGCGGAAAGCAAACAGAGCTATCTTGATGCAAAGAAAACCGCCTCCGACATAAGAAAAAACAAGTCAAAAATCGAACGCTGCGAGGCGGAGATTGAAAGGCTCGAAGACGAAAAATCGCACCTTGAAAAGGAGGCGGAGGGCGACGCCTCCGGAAACTACGTCCGCCTTTCCGAGATTTATGCGAGAACGGAGGAGATAGATAAGCTCCTCGACTCGCTCTATGACGAAATCGACGCGGCGGAAAAGGCGCTCGCCGAGCTGGGAGGAAGTAATGGACAATAAAAAAATCGCCGTTATCGGCGGCGGCGCGGCAGGGCTTATGGCGTCGTGCATAGCGGCGAATCTGGGCGCGACGGTCACTGTTTTTGAAAGAAACGACCTGCTCGCAATGAAGCTCGGAATAACGGGAAAAGGCAGGTGTAACCTGACAAATTCCTGCTCACCCGAAGAGTTTATCCGAAACGTCACACAAAACGGAAAATTTCTTTTTTCGGCGATACACCGCTTCACCCCGCAGGACACGATTGACTATTTTGAAGCTCTCGGCGTGCCGCTGAAGGTCGAAAGAGGCAACCGCGTTTTCCCCGTTTCGGACAGAGCGACAGACATCGTTCTCGCGCTGAAAAATCACATGCTCGACCTCGGTTGCAGAGTGATACACGAGCGTGTGACCGCTCTTGAAAGCGAGAACAACAGCATCACCGCCGTCTTGACGGAAAAGCACAGATACGCCGGTTTTGACAGCGTCATTTTATGTACGGGCGGCGTTTCGTACCCCGTGACAGGCTCGACGGGCGACGGCTTTGAAATTGCAAAAGCCCTCGGTCATACGGTAACGGAGCTCATCCCTTCCCTCGTCGGACTGACGTGCGCCGGCGACCTCTGCGCCCGCATGCAGGGGCTGACGCTGAAAAATATTGCGATAAAAATCATTGACAAGGAAAAGAATTCCGTTATTTATGAGGACTTCGGCGAGCTGCTCTTTACGCACTTCGGCGTAAGCGGACCTGTAATTTTGTCGGCGTCGGCGCACATGCGCCCCATGACAAGCGGAAAATACGAAGTAATTATCGACGAAAAGCCCGCTCTGGACGAAGAAACACTCGACAGGCGTCTGCTTTCCGAATTCGATAAAAATAAAAACAAGCATTTTTCGTCCGTTCTGGCAACGCTTCTGCCGTCAAAAATGATAATGCCGTTCTGCGATATCTGCGGCGTGCGGGGGGACAGAGTCACAAACTCCATAACAAAGACGGAGCGGAAAAGCATTGTCGCTTCTCTCAAAGCAATAAAGCTGACGGTCACGGGCTTCCGCCCGATAAGCGAGGCAATCGTCACGGGCGGCGGCGTTTCCGTTTCGGAAATATCTCCGCAGACGATGAAGTCAAAGCTGATAAAAAATCTCTATTTTGCCGGTGAAATAATAGATGTTGACGCATACACCGGCGGTTTTAATCTGCAATCGGCGTTTGCGACTGCCGTCACGGCGGCAACGGACGCGGCAAAAATATAAAAAAGGAAGTATATTATCATGATAAACATAGCAATCGACGGTCCCTCCGGCTCCGGAAAAAGCACTCTCGCAAAGGCACTTGCGAAAAAATTCGGCTTCAGCTACGTGGACACCGGCGCAATGTACAGGACAATCGGGCTGTACATCCTCCGCACGGGAACCGACCCTCACGACGAGGCGGCTGTCACGGCAAGACTTCCCGAAATAAAAATGGATATTGAATTTGCGGACGGCGTTCAGCATATGTTTCTCTGCGGCGAGGACGTGACGGGGCTTATCCGCACAAGCGAAATTGCCGATTACGCTTCGGCAACGTCCAAAATGGGTGCGGTAAGAGCGTTTCTTCTCGACGTTCAGCGCGATATGGCAAAGAAAAACAACGTCATTATGGACGGGCGTGACATCGGCACGGTCATCCTTCCGGATGCGGACATCAAATTCTTCATGACGGCATCGGACGAGGCAAGAGCCGTTCGCAGACAGGCGGAGCTTGAAGAAAAGGGCGAAAATGTGACTGTTGAAGAGGTCAGAAAAGCACTTTCCGCAAGAGACGAGCAGGACCGAACAAGAAACATCGCTCCCGCAGTTCCCGCAGAGGACGCAATAATGCTTGATAACTCCGGTAGCTTTGAGGACACGCTGAACCGTGCCATAGAAATAATAGAAAGCAGAATTAAATAAAATGAACGTTTTCTTCAAAATAGCGGACTTTTTCCTCTTTCCGATTGTGCGACTGCTGTTCGGCGCAAGGCAGATGGGCAAGGAAAACATTCCGAAAGAGGGACCTGTAATCATAGCGGCAAATCACCTGCACGCCTTTGATATGTTCTTTATTTCAACGTTTTCAAAACGGTCGATAAGATTTCTCGCAAAGGCGGAGCTCTTCAGAAATCCCTTCTGCAGATTCATTTTCCGTGGTGCGGGAGCTATCCCGATAAACAGAAAAGCCGCCGGGGTGGAATCCGTAAACGAGGTCATCTCGACGCTTGAAAAGGGATCTCCCGTCGGCATTTTCCCGCAGGGGACGAGAATTCCCGGAAAAGCTCCCGCCGAGACAAAAATAAAGAGCGGCATCGGGCTCATCGCCTATCATTCGAAGGCAACTGTTCTTCCCGTTTTCATCGGCGCGAAGGGAATGAAAGTCCGTCCGTTCAGAAAAACGGAGGTTCGCTTCGGCAAACCGATCGCTTTTGATGAGCTCGGCTTTGAAAACGGCGGAGCGGAGGAATACAGACGCGCAAGCGAGCTCATCTTCGACAGAATATGTGAGCTCGGAGCGGACATATCGAAAACTGCGGAGGAAAAGCAATGAGCATTACACTTGCAAAGCACTCGGGCTTTTGTTTCGGCGTCAAGCGCGCGACGGAAAAAGCGGAGTCGCTCGCCGCGGAGGGCGGAAAAATATACACCCTCGGTCACCTCATTCACAACAGAAAATATACGGAATATCTCGAAAAAAAGGGCGTGCGTTCGATAGACGAAGGCGGGCTTTCGCAGCTTATCTCTTCCCCTCCGGCAAATGCGACTGTCATCATCCGCGCACACGGAATTTCCTGCAGTCTTATGAATACGCTCCGCGACGCGGAAAAGCGCGACGGAACGCTTCACGTCTGCGACTGCACATGCCCGTTCGTATCGAAAATTCATAAGATAATGGACGAGAACACCTCCGGCGAGACCTTCGCTATCATCTTCGGAGACAAAGATCATCCGGAGGTCAGGGGCATAGTCAGCTATATCCATGGAGACTACGCCGTTATATCCGAAAGCAATGAGCTTGAAGAAGCTCTGAATGGAAGTTTGAGGAATAAATTGTCAGAAAAGCAGATAATTGTCGCAAGTCAGACAACCCTCAATCACTTTGACTACGAAAAAAGTAAAAAAATTCTTCAAAAACTATATACAAACGCCTTATTTTTTGATACAATATGTTGTGTTACGGAAGAAAGACAGCTTGAAACGGAAAGGCTGGCGCAGAATTGCGACGTTATGATCGTCGTCGGCGACAGCGAGAGCGCAAACTCACGCAAGCTCTTCGATATTGCAAAGCGAAACTGCAAGCGCACCTTTTTCATCGAAAGCGCGTCCGAAATTCCCGATAACATAAAAAAGATGCACTGCAAAGCAGGCATCGCAGCCGGAGCTTCAACTCCGGGCTACATAATCGAGGAGGTACAAACAATTATGAGCGAACATGAAAATTTCGCGGAGCTTCTTGACGAATCGTTCAAAAATATCAGTACAGGAGATACCGTCGTGGGATACGTCATGTCCGTTTCCGGCACCGAAGTCCGTGTTGACATCGGCTCGAAATGCACAGGCGTGCTCACGCTTGACAACGTCACAGACGATCCTCAGGCTAAGCTCGAAAATCTTTTTAAGGTAGGAGATAAGATAGAGGCTGTTGCATACAGAGTCAGCGACATCGACGGTATTGCTTACCTCTCCACCAAGAAGATCACTGCCGCAAATGACTGGAAACGTGTACAGGAAGCTTTTGAGAACGGAACGGTTCTTGAAGGCAGAGTTACGGAAGCGGTCAAGGGCGGCGTAGTTATCCGCGCCCTTTCGCAGCGTATATTCATTCCCGCATCGCAGACGACAGTCCCGCGCGACGGCGACCTTTCGACGCTCGTCGGAACAACACAGAAATTCAAGATAATCGACCTCGACGCATCCCGCCGCAGAGTTCTCGGCTCCATCCGCGTTGTTGCAAGAGAAGAACGCAAAGCGCGCGAAGAGGCTTTCTGGAACGAAATCGAAGTCGGCAAGCACTACACGGGCACCGTAAAGAGCATGACATCCTACGGAGTATTCGTTGACCTTGGCGGAGTGGACGGAATGGTTCACAGCTCCGAACTCACATGGCTCCACATCTCAAACCCGAAGGATATCGTTTCCGTCGGCGATACTCTTGACGTATTCGTCAAGAGCTTCGACCGTGAAAAGGGCAGAATTTCCCTCGGTCACAAGACAGAGGAAACAAACCCCTGGACGCTCTGCAGAGCAGAGCACAACGTCGGCGACGTTGTATCCGTAAAGGTTGCATCTCTCATGCCTTTCGGAGCATTTGCTCAGATTATTCCCGGCGTTGACGGTCTTATCCACATCTCTCAGATCGCAGACAAGAAGCTCGCTCATCCCTCGGACGTTCTTGAAAAAGGACAGGTCGTTGACGCAAAGATCACCGACATCGACGATGAGAAGCACAAGGTCAGCCTTTCTGTCCGCGCTCTTCTCAATGCCGACGAGGCAGAGGAAGCCGCTCCCGCAGAGGAAACGACAGACGCCGAATAATCGGAAAAACGACATAAGACACAAAATCCCAAGCTCCGCTTGGGATTTTTTCTTTGCTCTGTTTTTTAACGAAATGTTAAGAAAACATTGACAAATCACATATCGTATGATATAATATCAGCTGTACATTCGTACAAAAACTCACTGAGGTGAACAATGAATACCCAAAGAGAAAATTCACGCGACAAAATACTCGAAGCGGCGTTCAGACTGCTCTCCAAAAAGGGCTATGCGAACGTTTCCATGCGCGATATAGCCGCGGAGGCGCAGGTCGCATTAGGACTTCTGACATATCACTTCCGCACAAAGGAAAATCTCTTCACGGCGCTTGCCTCAAAACTCGTCTCAACCTGCTTTGATGATGTCGTCCGCGAAATGGAACGCGGCAGGAGCGAAGAAGAAAGGATGCATCTTCTCTCCGAATATTTCAAGAAAATTCTCGTAGAACGTCCGGATGTTATGAAGATATTTCTCGACTTTTCCATTCAGGCGATGTGGAACAGATCGTTCAGGTTTCAGGTCACATACCTCTTCAACAAGCTCGCAGAGCTCATCCGCGACGACGTTCTCTCAAAAAAGCCCTCGGAAGACAGTCCCGTTCTCGGAAAATACGGCGCGGAGGCTGTATCAAAGGTCATCCTCGGCTCGCTTTACGGAACGGCATTTCAGGTCCTCCTCGCGGGAAAGAGCCGGAAAGAGCTTGAAGAGATTTTCGGTCTCGGAAATACGCTTATCGAAATTTGCAGTAAATAAGAGGTCATCATAATGGCAAAAGATAAAAAGAAAAAAGAAAAAGCGGCAACCGTCTCGGAGCCGAAGGAAAAGGTCAAAAAGGCGAAGAAAAAGCGCGGCGACCGCAGAGACGGCAGGCTTGTCCGCGAAGCGGATTCGATGCATAAGTTTGCAGGATTTCTCCTGCCGAACAGGTGCGATAACGAGGCTGTTATGAGCGAGCTTGTCGATATGACAGCAGTTGAAGAATTCGTTAAGATGAAAAATTCGGACTCGCCGGACTTCAAATATACAATGTTTCACGTCATCTGCGCGGCTGTTGCAAAGGTACTTTATGACCGCCCGAAAATGAACTATTTCTATGCGGGCAACCGTCTCTATGAGCGCAACGAGATATCGTTTTCGTTCGTTGTGAAGAGACAATTTGTCGACTCGTCAAGCGAAGCGCTCGCAATAATAAAACTGGATAAGGAGAGCGACGCTTCCCCGCTTGAACAAATATACGGCAAGGTCAAAAAATTCGTCACGCACGTACGTAGCGAAAACAAGACAGACGGAACGACAGATATTATTTCGGTGCTCGTCAAGTCTCCCCGCCCGATTATGAAATTTATAATCAGCATGCTCAATTTTCTCGAAAACCGCGATTGGCTTCCCCGTGACCTCGTCGAATTCGACCCGTATCATTCAAGCGTTTTCATATCAAACACGGGAAGCATAAAGCTCTCTGCGCAGTATCATCATCTGACAAATTGGGGAACGAATTCATTCTTCATTCTCGTCGGCGAAAAACACCTGCACCCGTTTTATGATGAAAACGGCAATGTCACAATGAAAAACGTGCTTGAGCTGGGGCTGACAATCGACGAACGCATTGCAGACGGCGTATATTTTGCAAAAAGCATAAAGCTGCTCCGCAAGCTCCTTCAGAATCCCGAGCTGCTTGAGCTGCCGCTTCAAACTGAAATAGAATTTGAATAACAAATCGGAGAAAAATAAAATGCAACCGAAAACACCATGGATATCCCATTATGGCGATGTGCCATTCCATCTCGAATACCCAAAGGACTCAATGAGCGGAGTCGTTCTGGCAACGGCGGAAAAATATCCGTCGCTTCCCGCTCTCTCATATATGGGAAGAATAATTCCTTATTCTCTCCTCGAAAAGAACATAAAGATCACAGCGAAGGCATTTGCCTCGATCGGCATAAAGGAAGGCGACAAAGTCACCGTCTGCCTGCCGAACATTCCGCAGGCTATTTATTGCCTATACGCTCTGAACCACATCGGCGCGATTGCAAGCATGATTCATCCCCTCTCGGCAGAGAGCGAGATCGAATTCTACCTCCGCACAGCGGGCTCGAAATGCGCAATAACACTTGACCAGTTCTATCCCAAGTTTGAAGAGGTTATGAAAAAATATCCTCTCGAAAAGCTGATAATCGCAAGCGCGGGAAGCGAGCTCGGCACCGTCAAGAAGGTTGCCTTCTCGCTTATGAATCTCGGCAAAACGCCAAAGCTCCCGAAGAACGACACGGTTATGAAATGGAACGAATTTTTTGCCCTCGGCAAGAAGTTCAAGGGAGATGAGCCGAAGGTTAAAAAATGCGATAATGACGTTGCCGTCATTCTCTTTTCCGGCGGTACAACGGGAACGACAAAAGGCATTATGCTCTCAAACCTCAACTTCAATGCGCTTGCTCTCCAGACGGCGGCAATGTCGCACTATGATATCCACGCAATGAAAATGCTCGCCGCGATGCCCGTTTTCCACGGGTTCGGTCTCGGCGTGTGCATACACACGATGATGGTTGCCGGCGGGCTTTCAATCCTCGTTCCCCGCTTCAACGTCAAAGCTTATGCAAATCTCATAAAGACTGAAAAGCCGAATTTTATCGCCGGCGTGCCCACGCTCTTTGAAGCCATCACAAGAAACCCGTATCTCGACGGCGTCTCTCTCGACTTCCTCCGCGGCGTCTTCTCCGGCGGAGACTCGCTCTCAGTTGAGCTCAAAAAGAAATTCGATAAATTCCTCGATGAGCACGGCTCCCCCGTTCACGTCCGCGAGGGCTACGGAACGACAGAATGTGTCACGGCAAGCTGTCTCACCCCGTATTGCGAAGAGCGCGAAGCCAGCATAGGTCTTCCCTATCCCGATACGTATTATCAGATATGTGCCGTCGGCACCTGCGAAGAGGTTCCTTGCGGTGAAGAAGGCGAAATCTGTCTCTGCGGACCTTCCGTAATGGTCGGATACATGAATAACGAAGTTGAGACGGCAAACACCCTCCGCACCCATGCCGACGGAAACGTCTGGCTGCACACGGGCGACCTCGGAAAAATGGATGAGGACGGTTTCGTCTATTTCAAACAGCGCATAAAGAGAATGATAATCACAAGCGGATACAATGTTTATCCCTCGCAGATTGAAAACATTCTCGACGCTCACCCGAAGGTTCAGATGAGTTGCGTCATCGGTGTAAAAGATCCTTACAAGATGCAGAAGGTGAAAGCGTTTATCGTCCTCCGGGACGGAATAAAGCCCTCGGAGGATATCCGTCAGGAGCTTCACGAGTATTGCAAGAAGAACGTTGCAAAGTACGCCCTCCCCTATCAGATCGAATTCCGCGAAGAGCTTCCGAAAACGCTTGTCGGCAAAGTCGCATATACCGTTCTCGAAAAAGAAGCAGAAGAAAAACAGTAAACAAAAAGGGGCAAAAGTCGATCGGCTTTTGCTCTTTAATTTTGCGAATTTGTATTGCAGAAATGCAAGCAGCCCGTTATAATATAACCAGAAGTTTTTAATGGAGGAGCGAAAAATGACGGAGAAAGAAAAATTCGCACAATATAACGGCATACTTTTCAAAAAGCTCAGCGTTTTTATAAATCGCGAAGCCGATTTTATCCGCCCGGAATTTATAGAGAGTCTCTGCCGCGACTGTGGCGTTTCAAAGGAAGAAGCCTATTGCTTCACCCTTGCGGCGGCAATCGAGCTTGACACGGAGAACAGTCCGCGAGATGCCGAAATTTTTGAAGAATACTTTCCCCGCATGGTTCGCCTTCTGAGTACATCGGACTATACTGTCGATCCGTATTTCAGAAGCATAAAAATCCCCGATAAAAGACTCGGCAAATGGGAGCTTTGCCATAAAAAATACGCTCCTTATCAGGCGTTCGTCTTTGACGACCCCCTCGTCCTGCGCGACGGAAGAATAATTCCCCGGATAGGTTTTTTTGATAAAGAATTTGAATATCCCGCCGTGCTTGAAGGCGGAACGGAATGGATGCTGATAACTCCGAACGAGATAAACACAATGCGCGCGCCGATCGAAAGAGCGCACGGAAACATCCTGACGTATGGGCTCGGGCTCGGATATTTTGCGTATATGGTGGCGGAAAAGGAGAATGTTGCGTCGGTTACGGTCGTCGAGCGGGACGATAGTGTCATTTCTCTTTTCAATGAAATTATTCTGCCTCAGATTCCGCATTCAGAGAAGATAAATATCGTATGCGCCGACGCTTTTGAGTTTGCGGAGAGTCTGAATGAAAGCTCCGGCTATGATTTTGTCTTCGCCGACATCTGGCACGATCCCATCGACGGCGTTCCCGCCTATAAACGGCTGAAAAAAGCGGAAAAACGTCTCCCAGGCGCCGAATTTGCTTATTGGATAGAAAAAACGCTTAAAATCTATATTTGATTTTCTCATAAGAAAAACCGCCTGAGGGCGGTTTTTGCGTTATGAAATACAATCTTCAAAAAATATAACCGCTTACCGCATAGCGCGGAAAACGGTTATTTTTCATTTGAATGTCAATCTCCGAAAGAAAACATTTGACTTGCGCGGAATTAAAGCGAGTTCAGAAATTCGATCAGCAGTTTTTTCTGATTTGCCGAAAGGTGCGCCATTGCCGAGTTCATATCCGACTCTTCCTTCGGATCGAAAAAAAATTCTCTGAGCGAAATGCCGAGCGCATCGCATATAAGAGTCAGATGACCGACCGTTATATCGGCTTCGCCAAGCTCGACTCGACGCAGATGTGTCTGGGACACACCCGCCCATTCTGCCAGCCTGTTCTGGGTGAAGCCGCGCTTTTCCCTTAATTCCTTTATACGGCTACCGACAGTCATTTAATGCCTCCATTTTATTCTTATAGGTATATTGTATCACCTTATCGCACCCATTATTATTTCTATAAAGGATTGTATTGAACTTTATAAGACTAAAACCGCTTTTTATATATCATTTCGTGCAGGTCTTCCCGTAACAATGGCTTTCGCCGCCTTGATAATTGTGATATATTCACTATTTTTTCAACCGCATTTTATGAATGTTGACAAAATTTAATCAACATATTCTTTTAAGATTGACTTTTTATTCTTATAAGTGTATAATACCTACAAATACCGACACGATTTGCCGTGTATTGAACATCATCGCCTTTGCGCAAGAAGGACACGAATCCGCAAGGGAAAATCATTATTATTTTAAGGAGAAAGCTATGAGAAACCCAAATTCTTTGGTTTACAAGACGAGACGTTACGGTCTGTTTCGCTTCCTGCTTGATCTGGAGTACAAAGCCTTTGGCTACCGCAGAGCAGGCGGAACGACCGAAACGGTCGATGACGGTTACGAAGTGACCAGCACCGACACTAACATTAACGTAAACCACAAAACGCATATCGTAAGGTACGCCCATTATATGCGTCACTACAAATACCCGACCAATTTTCTCTTTTCATTGATCGCGTTCATTGACAGAGTTCTTTCATCAATACGCGTCATCCTCAGCAGTCTGATAATCATTGCGGCGCTTGTCTGCTTTATCGGCGAAGTTCCCGCTATTCTTTATATTTACGCCGCAGTCTACGGGCTCAACATATTGACCATGCTCCTTGGTTTTATAATCCGCAAGGCTTTCCGTCTTGATGAAAAGATGGACGAACTCTGCGATAAGAACAACTGGAAGCGTTATTCCGAGTACTATGATGAATAATCCCGAAAAAAGCGAGGGGTTTTCCCTCAAAAAAGCGACTCTGCCCTACGGTATTGCATTCATTGCCGCAATACTTTCGTTGATTGCCGGACTGTTCTTTACATATGTCACTGATAAAGGAAACATTGCGAAAGCCTGTGAGTTTGTCTTTGCGATAACCGCTGGATTATGCTTTGAATTTGTGCTTTTGTTTGTAATCACAAAGTGCTCCAAAAAAATCCGCGGCTCGTTCCTCATATGGGGAACGGCAATCGTCGTTGCAGCACTGTATTTTGTCACAGGCGTGGACGTTCAGTATGATGACAGCCCCATCCGCTTTCTGTCCACAACGCCGTCGGCGGGGTACTTCGTCTTTTTTGCATGGTTTCTCAATTACAAGCTGAAAGTACAGCAGGAGCGAGAACAGTTCACGGATGAAGACCTCTCACTGATAGTCCGCTGGTCATACATAGCGATCGGTATCGGGGCGGGAATCAGCTTTGTCGTCATGCTCATCGTAAAGGACTCGGCGATATTCATATTGTTCGAATATGCGATTTTTGTCATATACTGTATCTATCGACTTGTCAAATATCTTTCAAAAAAGGAGTAACCCGTGAAATATTTAGTTATTGCTGTTTTAGTCATTTTGGGCATTTGCATATATCAGGCGGTCAAAAACCGTCAGGTGGACGAAGAAAAGCAAAATCAGAATTCAAAAGCTCAGCGTAGCGGCTCTGTAACTCCCAATCGCACACAGTCAAAGTCAAATCCGGCAAACTTCACAACAGACGATGACTCCGTCGTCACGCTTAAAAGCGCAAACGGTGAGGATATCCAATTCATCGAAATTGCGGGCATTGCCCACAAGGGAAATTTCTATGCAATTCTTCAGCCTGTTGAACGGATGGAAGGCTTGGCAGACGATGAAGCGATTGTCTTCAAGGTGTCCCGCGCTCCAAACGGCGATGATTCGTTTGAGATTGTATTGGACGATGACATCATAGACGCAGTGTTCGCTGAATATGACCGACTTTATGAGCAGGAGAACGGGAAATAACAGCTTTGCCGTTTGCCCCTTTGAAATATCCATAAAACCGGTATGCTCCGGATTTCAAAAACAGCTTTCCGCACATCGGAAAGCTGTTTTTTCTATTGAAAACCAGCTTTCGCTATGATATAATTCTATAAAAGAGCTTCCTTTCAAAAAGAGGTCATAATGAAATATTCTATAATAAACGAAAGAAAAATATCAAAGCTGATAAGGGAAATGACGGTTGAGGAAAAGGTTCTCCAACTTCAGCAGGTCGCCGCAAACGGAGACAGCGAGATTTTTGAGAGCTTTATCCGCCGTGGCGCGGGCTCGTTTCTTCACGTCCTCGGCAAGGACGCCGATGCGATAAGAGAAAAGGCGGCACAGACGAGAATGGAAATCCCGCCGATATTCGGCATAGACGCAATTCACGGTCATGCGCTTGTAAACGGCGCGGTTGTGTTTCCTTCGCAGCTCGCGGCAGCTTGCTCATGGAACAGAGAGCTCATCCGTCAGATGGGAAAGGCAACGGCGGAGGAAGTCAATGCCGACGGGCTTGATTTTGTCTTCTCTCCGGTGCTCTGTCTTGCGAGAGATGCCCGCTGGGGTCGTGTTGACGAAACGTTCGGAGAAGATCCGTATCTTGCGGGCGAGCTCGGAGCGGCAATTGTTCACGGTTATGAGGACAACGGACTCGTTGCCGCATGTCTCAAGCATTATATAGGCTACGGCGAGGCGACCGGCGCGCGCGACGCATATGACACGGAAGTGACCGAGCGCAAGATACGCGAGGTGTTCCTCCCGCCGTTTGTAAAGGGCATAAAAGCGGGCGCAAGCACCGTTATGACAGCATACGGCTCAATTGACGGCGTGCCGATGACGGTTCACAGACGCCTTCTTTCGGACGTGCTGAAAAAGGAGCTTGGCTTTAAGGGCTTTGTCATAACCGACTGGGACAACGTAAAAAGTTATATAAGAAAACAGCGCGGAGCGGAAAATTTCTCCGAAGCGTCAAAGGCGACGCTTGAAGCGGGCAACGACATGGCGATGGTATCGACAGACTTCTGCGACGCTGTCATTGCCGGTGTCCGCAGCGGTGCCATAAGCGAGAAGACAGTCGACCACGCCCTGCGCCGCATACTGCGCGTCAAATTCTCGCTCGGGCTGTTCGATAAAAACAAAAAGCGTCTGCCGAGAAGCGTCATCGGCTCAAAGGAGCATATAGAAATAAATCACAGGCTGGCAAGAGAAAGCCTTGTCCTGCTTGAAAACGACGGTATCCTGCCGCTGAAGTCCGCGCCGAAAACAATCGCTGTCATCGGACCGAACGCGGACAATATAAAGGCGCAGTACGGCGACTGGACTTTCTTCAGTCACCCCGACCCGCATCCGGACGCCGTCCCCACGGGTGACGTTTATACCGTTCTTCGCGGGATAGAGACGGTGTTCCCCGATTCGGGAATAATCTATAAAGAATGTTGCGGAGTTCATGCGTCGGCTGAGGACGATATCAAGGTTGCGTCCGTTGCGGCAATGATGGCGGATATCGTCATTTTCGTCTGCGGAGATGACCTTTCCCTCAACGGCGAAACGCGCGACAGAGCAAATCTTGAGCTTTCGGGCAGGCAAAACGAGGTCTTTGACGCTCTGAAAAAGTCCAAAAAGCCTATTATAACGGTTCTCGTAAACGGTAAGCCTCTCTGCATTGAAAAGGTTGCAAAAGGGTCAAACGCCGTGATTGAAATGTTCAACGGAGGCGACCTCGGTGGTCTTGCAGTGGCGGAGCTCATAGCGGGAAAATTCTGCCCGAGCGGAAAGTTGCCGATATCCTTCCCCCGCGCGTCCGGTCAGGTTCCATGTTATTACAATCACCTTTCCGGTTGGCACGGCGGAAAATATGTCGATGTTGACGACGGTGCTCTCTATTCCTTTGGCTACGGACTTTCGTACACGTCATTTGAATATTCCGATATGAAGCTCTCCAAAGGCACGGCGACGGCAAAGGACGCAATCGACGTTTCCGTAACCGTCACAAATACGGGAAGCTATGACGGAATGGAGATTGTTCAGCTTTATTACAGAGACGAGATTTCAAGCGTTATGCAGCCTGTCATCCAGCTTTGCGGATTTGAAAAGGTCGGCATAAAGGCTGGCAAGAGCAAGAGAGTGACAATACCTCTCAAAATCTCCGATCTTGCAATAGTTCATCCGGATCTGAAAACATATGTCGAGCCCGGAAAATTCACGATATACATCGGCAAAAACACGGAGGAAAATCTCTCCGCGCCGCTGACAGTCATATAATAAGGAGAAAAAGCATGGATATTGAGAAAAAGCGCGCCGAAATCGACGAGATCGACGCATATCTGACAAAGCTCTTTCTGCGCAGAATGCAGATCTGCGGGGAGATCGGTCATTATAAAAAGGACAATGACATCCGCGTTTATGACGAAGAGCGCGAAAAAAAGATCTTCGCAAAGGTAAAGGCGATGACACCCGAAAATATGCAGGAATACACGGAACTCCTCTATGAAACGGTCATCGGGCTGGCAAACGCGTATCAGCTTGAGATAAGAAACGAGGATTGACTTTTTACACGGCGTTCGGAAATATTTGTTTTTTCCGAAAAATTTATTTAATTTTCTCTTAAAAAAATAATTTTTATTGTTTTCCTCCAAGAACTTGACAAATTCTGCGAAAAGGAGTACAATAGTTTCGTTGTATGTTTCACTTTTGTGTAAACAGAGTTTTAACGCATTTTTAAGGAATGGAAAACAAATGGAAAACAAACTGACCAAAAAATACGGTCTGCTGACCGCCATATGTATGGTTGTCGGCACGGTCGTCGGCTCCGGAATATTCTTCAAAGCCGGAAAAGTCCTGAAAAACACAAACGGCAATATGCTCAAATGCCTTATAACCGTCGGCGGAGTCGGGCTGATAATGCTCATCTGCTCTTACGTTTTCTCGGTTCTTGCTCAAAAGCACGAGAAAGTAAACGGGATTGTTGACTATTCGGAAGTCACCTGCGGGAGAAAGTTTGCATACATAGTCGGCTGGTTTATGACAACCATCTATTACCCGACAATCACCTCGACCCTCGCTTGGGTGTCCGGGCAATACACCTGCGTGCTCTTCGGATGGGATCCCTGCAGCGACCTTCATCTTGTCGTTTCGGCGTTCTATCTCATCATGGGATATTTCGTAAATGCCATTTCGCCGAAGATCGCGGGCAAATTTCAGGTCAGCGCAACTTTTATAAAATTCGTCCCGCTCATTGTAATGGGTGTTGTCGGAACGATTGTCGGTCTTACAAACGGCAACATCGGCGAGGCTTTCAAAGCAAATATCGCGGTTGAAGGCGGCTCCGGCAGCATAATCACGGCGATGTGCGCTTTCGCTTTCGCATATGAAGGCTGGATAATAACGACATCGATAAACTCCGAGCTCAAAAATTCTAAGAAGAACCTGCCGATAGCCCTCGTGCTCGGCGCGGTAATCGTTGTCAGCATATACCTTCTCTATTTTCTCGGTCTTTCAGGCGTACTCAAAACGGAAGATCTTATGGCTTCCGGAGACGTTCCGAAGGACGCGTTTACGGCGCTCTTCAAAAACGAAGTTTTCGGCACAATTGTTTACGTGTTTATAGTCATCTCCTGCCTCGGAACGATGAACGGGCTTATGCTCGGTTGTTGCCGCGGTATGTATTCGATAGCAATCCGCGGAGAGGGTCCCGCATATAAGATGTTTGCCCAGATAGACGAGGAGACAAACATGCCGCACAACTCGTCAATCATCGGCGTTGCGCTCTGCATGCTTTGGATGCTTCAATGGGAAATGGGACTTATTCAGAACAAACTCCCCGCTATCATCGGCTGGGAAAATGACGAGCTCCCGATCATCACCCTTTACGGACTCTATATCCCGATATTCATCGTAATGATGATAAAGGGCAAGGGACTGAATGTGTTCCAAAGGTTTGTTATGCCCGCCGTTGCGTGTGTATGTTGCGGATTTATGGTCTATTCGGCGATAGCGGCGTACAAAATTCAGTCGCTTTATTATCTGATTGTATTTGCGGTTATCGCAATCGTCGGTATGTTCTTCTATAAGGGCAAGCTGAGCCTCGCATTCTTCAAGAAAGAAAAGAAGATCGACGAGCAGACAGAGGATATAATCCTGACGTACAAAAATATGCTTGATAGCGGCGAGATCTCCGAAGCCGAGTTTGAGAAAAAGAAGAAAGAGCTTCTCGGTATCTGATCAGAATAAATGAAATAAAAACCACCCGCAAGCGAGTGGTTTTTATTTTGCAATAACAAAGGGACTGCAAACGCAGTCCCTTCGCATTTTCAGACGTCCTTTTTCCCCACCGGGCCGTGTACGGCGTAATTAACACCCTGCTTTTGGCAAGGACGGCATCCTATTGCCCCGCTTTACTGCTCCCAGCGTCCGCACCGAATCGTGTCATAAGCAGGAGACGGGCGGGAGGTCTGCAAACCGCGGGACGGTCGGACTCCAATTACGTGTTGTAGGTTTAATTGAAACCGTATCACGAGAAGGGCAGGAAAATCTTATTTGTCTGAATTTTCGTCGTAATCTATATCGGAGAAAAACTCGTCCTCAAATATATCGGAAACTCTGTCGAATTCGTCGTCATCGTCAACCGACACGAGAATATCTTCGCCGTCTTCATCCTTTTCGAGTTTGAGAAGGACATATTCTCCGTTTTCGTTGTCTTCAAGCGGAAGAAGAGCGTAATAGGTTATTCCCTCTATCTCTTTTTCAGCCATTACTTCGAAATTGCACTCTTTGCCGTCTTCATCGGTCAGAGTCATTATATTTTCATCTTTGTATTCGTCTGTCATTTTGTGTCTCCGTGATTTTATTTTTTCTCGTCTGATTATATTTTATACTATTTCAGCGAATATGTCAATAGCTTTTGCTTTATTTGGACGGGTCAAGATACTTCCAATAGCCGACAATGTACGACATTCCCGACCAGACCGTCATAATGGCGGCAGCTGCCATAAAAATATACGTCGCTATGTGCCCTTCCCATATAAGCGGTTCAATCATCGCCGTCAGTATGAAGAACATCTGCGTGCAGGTTTTTATCTTGCCGAGCCAGCTCGCCGCAACAACCTTTTTATCAGGGCTTGACGCAACAACAAGACGCATACTCGTCACAGCAAGTTCGCGCAGAAGCACAATAATAAACGTACAGAAGAAGAGCACGGAAAAGATCATCGAGTTTGCTGCGTTGGTTGCAGCTTCGAAGGAGAGCGACGCAAGCGCGGCAAGAACGAGAAACTTGTCTGCAAGCGGGTCAAGAAATTTTCCGAAATCCGTTATCAAGTGATATTTTCTTGCGATTTTGCCGTCAAGAAAATCCGTAAATGACGCAATCGCAAAAACGCATATCGAGACTACTCTGCCCCATACTTCCCCGCCGAAGCCGAGGATGAAAACAAGATATACGGGCACAAGGAGCAATCTCAAAACGGTCAGTCTATTCGGAACGTTCATTTTCATTTCATTATTCCCCTTTCCTTATCACCTTGCCGACAAGGTCGTAATCAAGAACCTCTTCAATCTTCACACAGACAAACTCTCCTTCTCTTAGGCGCTTTTTACCGAGTTCGTTTGTGAAAAATACTTTGGTATCTATATCAGGAGCGTCCGATGCGCTTCTGCCGTAATATGATTCGGAAACAGGGTCAAAGCCCTCGCAAAGCACGGTGACTGTTTTTCCTATCATCTTTTCATTCAGTTCCGACGAGACGGCAAGCTGCTCGCGCATAATGATGTCATAGCGATCCTGCTTTGTCTGCTCATCAATCTGATCGGGCATATCGGCTGCCGGCGTTCCCTCTTCCGGAGAGAAGGTGAATGCGCCGAGACGGTCAAACCTTGTTTCCTTTACAAACTCGCAAAGCTCCTCAAAATCCTTCTCCGTCTCGCCCGGAAAGCCAACCATAACTGTCGTTCTTATGCATATTCCGGGGATATTCTCGCGTAGCTTTTTGATAACGCTTTTTATGAGCGCCGATCTGCCGTGGCGATTCATTCTTTCAAGCACGCTCTCCGAAATGTGCTGGATCGGCAGGTCTATGTATTTGACGACTCTGTCATTCGTTTTTATCTCCTCTATCAGCTCGTCCGTTATCTTGTCCGGATAGCAATAAAGAAGGCGTATCCAAGGGATATTCGTTTCTTTCGTTATCGCGCGGAGAAGCTCGGCGAGCTTGTATTCGCCGTAAATGTCAAGTCCGTAGCGCGAGGTGTCCTGAGCGATGAGGTTCAGCTCCTTTACGCCGATTGCTTCCAGCTCCTTTGCCTCTTTCACGATGTCCTCAATCGTTCTCGAACGCATTCTGCCGCGTATGGATGGAATTGCGCAGTATGTGCAACGGTTGTCGCAGCCTTCGGCAATCTTCAGATACGCCGTGTATTCGGGCGTCGTGACAATTCTCTCTCCGCCGAGCGGAAGAGACTCTTTATCTCCGTAGCTTTCGTAATGTTCGCCGCGGAGAACGGCTTTGACGGCTTCGCAGATTTTCGCCTCCGAGCCGAGCCCGAGCACAGCGTCAACCTCCGGCAACTCCGCCGAGATCTGCTCGCGGTATCTCTCCGCAAGACAGCCCGTCACGATTATCGCCTTGAGATTCTTGTGCTTTTTCAGCCACGCGACATCAAGAATACTGTCAATCGACTCCTTCTTTGCGCTCTCGATAAATCCGCAGGTGTTGACGACTATAACGTCCGCTTCGATATCCTCCGGCGTTATCTCATAGCCCGCCTTTACAAGTCTCGCAAGCATAACCTCGGTATCTGCAAGGTTTTTTGAGCAACCAAGCGAGATAAATCCGACTTTAACAACTTTTTTTGTCATCTTTTCTTGTCCTTTTGGTTATTTTTGATTTACTGCTTTTTATATGTCGTGCCTGTCGGCGTGTCGACAAGAACTATTCCCTGCGCCAGGAGTTCCGCTCTGATAGCGTCCGCTTTTGCATAGTCCTTTGCCTTTTTCGCCGCCGCTCTCTCCGCTATTTTTTCAAGGATTGCGGGGTCGCCCTCTTCTGCCGAAGGCTCTTCCTTTTTGACCGCCGCGTCTTTGAGACCGAGAGAGAGAACGGAGTCTATTGCGTCGATAGCGGCGCGCTTTTCCGCGCCCGTCGCGTCGGATTTGAGAATGTCGTAAAGAGAGGTTACGGCAAGAGACGTGTTCAGGTCACTTGACATTGCGTCATTGAAGCCCGCAAGCAAAGCCTTCACCTTTTCGGGGTCGACTGCGCCAGTGCGCTCCGTCGCCGCAACTCTTGCATAGAGCTTTGAATAAGCCGCCGCCGCATTGTCAAGCGAGGCAAAGGAGAAGGTCAGCGGTTTTCTGTAATGGCTTTGGAGGCAGAAATATCTGTATGCAAGCGGGTCATAGCCCTTTGACTTCAACAGCGAAACCGTCAGAAATTCGCCCTTTGACTTACTCATTTTGCCCGTTTCGTCATTGAGGTGCTGAACGTGGAACCAGTAACCGCACCATTTGTGACCGAGGTATGCCTCGCTCTGTGCAATCTCGTTTGTGTGATGCGGGAAGATATTGTCAACTCCGCCGCAATGAATATCAAGATATTCGCCGAGATATTTCATGCTTATGCAGCTGCACTCAATGTGCCAGCCGGGGTAACCGACGCCCCACGGGCTGTCCCATTTCAGCTCCTGCTCGTCAAATTTCGATTTTGTAAACCAGAGAGCGAAGTCGCTCTTGTTTTTCTTGTTTTCGTCCTCGGAAACGTCGTCGCGGACGCCGACCATAAGGTTTTCCGTGTTGTCTGCGTGACCGGCAAGCTCGCCGTAGCCTGCGGACTTGGATGTGTCAAAATACACGTTTCCGCCGGCGACATAAGCATAGCCCTTGTCTATAATCGCGGAAATGACGCGGATGAATTCGTCAATACAGCCCGTGGCAGGCTGAACGATTTCCGGCTTTTTGATGTTCAGCGCGTCGCAATCCGCAAAGAAGGCGTCCGTATAGAACTGCGCGACCTGCATAACCGTCTTATGCTCGCGCTTTGCGCCCTTGAGCATCTTGTCCTCGCCCGTGTCCGCGTCGCTCGTCAGGTGACCGACATCTGTTATGTTCATCGCGCGCGTGACGTCATATCCCGCAAAGCGCAGGTATTTTTCAAGCACGTCCTCCATCATATATGTGCGCAGATTTCCTATATGTGCATAATGATAAACGGTCGGGCCGCAGGTATACATTTTCACCTTGCCGCTTTCGTGCGGCACGAATTCCTCAACCGTTTTTGTAAGCGTATTATAAAGCTTCATATTGCCTCCGGAGATATATAACTTTTCTATTGTATTATAATACATTTTCTTTTGTTTGTAAAGATATGTTTTGCTATTAAAATAAAAAAGCAACCGCGCGGTGAGCTGTTCACCGCGCGGCTTTGTCTTTATTTTTCAGTTCTTGCCTTCCAGCTGAGCCTTGATCATCATATCCTTGACCTTCATAAGTCTTGTCAGATTGCCACGCTCGTTTTCGTCAAGCTTCATCGTTATTGACTTTATCGTCTCCTCAATCTGCGGTATCATAACGTGTTCAAGAGCGTTTACTCTTCTGCGGGTCTTTTCGATTTCCTCCGCCATAAGTTGCGAGCTTTTTTCAAGCTCGGCAAGCTTTATCATGTCCGGCAGTATTTCGGAAAGCTCGGATACAGCCGCGTCTATTTCGCCCGACGTAAACGCCAGACCGAAGTTGTACCCGTCCGACTGCTGTGCACCTCCCAGATCATAATGAAACACCGGAACGATAACGCTCATCACATTTTTTTCGGAAATGTCAAGCGAGACCTCCTTTTTCGGGAGCATCAGAGCTTCCGTCATAACCTTCGGCGACGTAACTGCGGAGGCAAGCGCAAAGCTCTTGTTTGATTTTTCAAGCGCGGTTTCAACCTTTTCCCTGACGGTCTTCGTCTCGCGGACAACATCAAGAAACTGCTTCATCAGCTCGTCTCTCTTGTCTTTGAGCAGTTTATGACCCCTTCTTGCCACAGCAAGACGGTTTTTCAGCTTTTTCAGCTCCATACGCGTAGGATTTACGCGGATTTGCGCCATTTTCGGTCACCTCCCGTCGGTTCAGTTTTCTTTAGGCCAGTATTTATCAAGAATTTCGGGCTTGATACGCTTCATTTCGGAGCGCGGCAAAAGCTTTAAGAGCTGCCAACCGATATCAAGCGTCTGTTCAATTGTTCTGTTTTCATAAAAGCTCTGATTTACATAGAGCTTTTCAAATTCATCCGCAAATTTTGCATAGAGACGGTCGATAGGCGTAAGCGCCGCCTCGCCCAAAACAACCATCAGCTCCTTTGCTTCCTTTCCTCTCGCATAGCTTGAGAAGAGCTGGTTCATCGTTCCGGCGTGGTCCTCTCTCGTTTTTCCTGCGCCGATACCCTTGTCCTTCAGACGCGAAAGCGAGGGGAGAACGTCAACAGGGGGAAGAATTCCCTTTCTGTAAAGGTCACGGGAGAGGATTATCTGACCCTCGGTAATGTAACCCGTAAGGTCGGGGATGGGATGAGTTTTGTCGTCCTCCGGCATTGTCAGGATCGGTATCATCGTGATTGACCCTTCCCTGTCCAGTTTTCTGCCGGCACGCTCATACATTGTTGCAAGGTCGGTATAAAGGTAACCGGGGTAACCTCTTCTGCCGGGAACTTCTTTTCTCGCCGCCGACACCTCGCGGAGTGCTTCCGCATAGTTCGTGATGTCCGTTATGATGACGAGAACGTGCATATTTTTTTCAAATGCAAGATATTCAGCCGCCGTCAACGCCATACGGGGCGTCGAAATACGCTCTATTGCCGCGTCGGAAGCAAGGTTTATAAAGAGCACCGTGCGGTCGATTGCTCCCGTGCGCTTGAAATCCGAAATGAAGAAGTCCGCCTCTTCAAACGTGATACCGACAGCCGCAAACACAACGGCAAAGTTTGTATCGGTGCCGCGGACCTTTGCCTGACGTGCTATCTGAGCCGCAAGGTTTGCATGCGGCATACCGGAGCCGGAGAAAATCGGCAGTTTCTGTCCGCGGACAAGCGTATTCAGCCCGTCGATTGTGGAAATTCCCGTCTGAATAAATTCGGAGGGATAGTTTCTTGCGGCGGGATTTATAGGCGTGCCGTTTATATCAAGCGTTTTTTCGGGGATTATTTCGGGACCGCCGTCAATAACCTCGCCCATACCGGAGAAAACGCGTCCGAGCATATCGGGCGAAACGCCGAGCTCAACTCCGTGACCGAGAAAACGCACCTTGCTCTGCGCAAGGTTAAGTCCCGCAGAGCTTTCAAAAAGCTGAACGAGAACGTTGTCGCCGTTTACTTCAAGCACACGGCAGCGGCGGACGGAACCGTCCGGCAGTTCTATTTCGCCAAGCTCATCATATTTGACGCCTTCAACTCGGCGGACAAGCATAAGAGGTCCGGCGACTTCTTCTATCGTCTTGTATTCTCTTATCATTATCTGTCCTCCTTGTCTGTCAGAGCAGCAAGCTCCGCTGTGATTTCTCTGTCTATATCTTCATATTCCGCAACATATTTTTCCGGGTCTGCGCTCTTCGCTCTGCCTATTTTCTCTCTGACGGGCAGATCTGCAATCTTTTCTATATCCGCTCCGCGTTTGAGCGCGTCGCCCGATTTTTTATAGAACGAAAGTATCAGCTTTATCAGTCTGTACTGCTTGTCAAGCGACGTATAGGAGTCACCGTCCTCAAATGCGTTCTGTTGGAGGAAGTCCTCGCGGACCGAGCGTGCCGCTTCAAGCGTCAGACGTTCGTTCGGAGAAAGCGCGTCAACGCCGACGAGCTTTACGATTTCTTCAAGCTCGCTTTCGACGGAGAGTATTCTCATCGCCTCTCCCGTCACGGCGTTCCAGTCACGCGCGACGTTTGCGTTGAACCATTCTTCCAGTTTATCTTTATAAAGCGAATATGACGTCAGCCAGTTTATCGCCGGAAAATGACGGCGATACGCAAGCGATGAATCAAGCCCCCAGAATACCTTTACGATACGGAGCGTCGCCTGCGAAACCGGCTCTGAAATGTCGCCGCCCTGCGGAGAAACCGCGCCGATTGCGGAAAGAGTTCCGTGTCTTGCGTCGGAGCCGAGACAGATAACGTTTCCGGCTCTTTCATAGAACTGCGCCAGACGTGACGTAAGATATGCGGGATAGCCTTCCTCGCCCGGCATTTCTTCAAGTCTGCCGGACATTTCGCGCAGAGCCTCTGCCCAACGGGAGGAGGAGTCTGCAATGACAGCGACGGAATAACCCATATCCCTGAAATATTCGGCAATCGTTATACCCGTGTAAATCGAGGCTTCTCGCGCCGCAACGGGCATATCCGATGTGTTTGCGATAAGAACCGTGCGTTTCATCAGCGAATGACCGCTTCTCGGGTCTTTAAGCTCCGGAAATTCACGGAGAACGTCCGTCATTTCGTTTCCGCGCTCTCCGCAACCGATATAAACAACTATGTCAACATTACTCCATTTTGCAAGCTGGTGCTGAACAACCGTCTTTCCCGAACCGAACGGTCCCGGAACGCACGCCGTGCCGCCCTTTGCTATCGGGAACATTGCGTCGATAACTCTCTGCCCCGTAACCATAGGCTCGGAGGGGGCGAGCTTTGACGCATAAGGCCTTGCTTTTCTGACAGGCCACTTCTGCATAAGAGTGACATCGAAGCTCTTGCCGGCGTCATTTTTTATCGAACCGATTTTCTCCGTAACGGTAAAATCACCCGATTGTATTTCTTCAACGGTGCCGTCCTTGCCGAACGGAACGAGAATTTTATGGAGAACGAGCTCCGTCTCGTTTACCGTTCCGAGAACGTCTCCCACTTTGACCCTGTCTCCCGCCTTGACGGTCGCCGTAAACGTCCATTTTTTGTCCCTTGAAAGCGGCTTTTCATCAATACCTTTTATGATGTTTGAGCCGTATTTTTCATACATTACTTCAAGCGGACGCTGGATACCGTCATAAATGTTCGTCATAAGACCCGGTCCCAGCTCAACGGAGAGAGGTTCCCCCGTTGATACAACAGCGTCCCCGCAACCGAGTCCGGCAGTTTCCTCATATACCTGTATTGACGCGCGGTCGCCGCGCATTTCGATTATCTCGCCGATAAGGCGGTCTTTGCCGACGCGCACAACGTCAAACATGTTGGCTTCTCTCATTCCCTCGGCAACGACGAGAGGACCAGAAACCTTGATAATTCTTCCTTCGGTCATTTTCTAAACCTTTCCGCGCAAAGCGCCGATAAAATCAGTTGTTTTTGAAAAGTATATCCGCGCCGACAGCACGTTCGACGCTTTTCTTTATGTTCATCATACCAACGCCCTTTGAACCGCTTTTGGACGGTATCATAACTACGGACGGGAGGGTCTTATCCTTGTATGACTGTATATCCTCCATTATAAGCTCCGCAAGCTCCTCCGTTATAAATATAACGGCGCAGTTTTCTTCCGAAAGCCCTTTAAGCGCATGCGCGGCGTCCTCTGCGCTCTCCGCAATTCTGACGGTAAATCCGACAGCCATAAATCCGAGCGCGCTTTCTCTGTCGCCGATAACACCGATTTTATACATAGCTTTCGCGTATCCTTTCGATTATCTTTTCCGCCGACTGCCCTGAGGCGCGTCCTGCGATTATTATGCGTATATTTTTGACCTCGTTTTCAACGGCGCACAGATACCACATAAGCGAAGCCGAACCGAAAACACTGTGCTTGTATTTTTCGCAGATTTCCGCAAACGTTCTGTCAAAAATGCGGTCCGTTTCCGAAAAAGAGGGGAAACCTTCCTGCGAAAATCCTTTTCCGAACGCCGTTTTCCGCGTGACGGCAAAAAGCTCGTCCTCGCCCTGAGAAACAGCCGCCGAAAGCATTTTTTTGTCGATATAGCCGCCCTCGGATGACGCAAAATCAAAAAATTTGCTGTCCTTACCCATTCTCAGCACTCTCAACGCCGTCAGAATGTTCATCATGTCTATCCGGTTTTTAACATAGTCCGAAATGACCTCGTCCTTATATCCGCGCGCGACGGAAAGCATATCCGCAAGGCACGCACGGTCAAGAATAAGGTCGATAAGCTGTGGGTCGGAGGTTTCGGAATATTCGCGTATCGCCTCCGGCGCCGCCTTTGCCATATTCTCCGGAAATGCGGAAAAATCACGGTTACGCACGGCGTCCGACACCTGCTTTTCGTCAAGCGTTCCGCAAGAAGAATACAATGCGGCAAAATCAAATCCGCGCACGAATTCGCATTTCATCGCCGCCTTCAGGTTGTTGCAGTCGTAAGGATAACGCAGGATACAGAACAGTTTTTTGTCCGGCGCTATATCGGAAATGAAGGCATATGCCCCTTCCGTTTTTTTGTCAAGCGAGGGGAAAACGCCATCGGAAACGTCATACCCGAATTCGCCGAGCATTCTTGAAAAGGCTTCGTCGCCGGGCGCTGCTGCAAGACGGATATATTTGTCACGTCCCATAAGCGCGCCGTCAACGGAATGTACCCTCGCCGCCGCATAAACATATTCGGTTTCACGGATTTTCTTCATATATGCCGTGCCTCCACCTTATTATTTGTTGTCTCAGCCGAAAAGCACCGCCGTCACTGCGGGAAGGAGTGCTTCTCTCTTCGGTGCTATCAGCTTTTCGGGCGTGCAGTTGATTTCCACAAGCCCCGTTCTGATTATAAATCCCGCCTTGATTTCTTCGCTTTCCGATATTTTACCCGGCTTTACGCCCGCCTTTTCGGCAATCTCTTTTCCGCTTGCAGGAGAATTCTTCGCCGACACAAGCACAAACGCCTCGCCCTTCACCGTTTCGTCGGAAGCGGCTTCGGAAAGCAGCTTTGCCATTATGTCAACATATTTTCCCTTTTCCATTGAAGAAAAGCTCTCCGCCGCACGGGCAAAAACAGCGTCGATAAGCTCGCGCTTTTTCGTCAGAAGCTCGTCGCGACAGGCTGTTCCCGCACGGTTTTCAGCGCGCAGACGCATAGCCTTTCGTTCTTTTTCGGCTTTTTCCTCCGCACGCTTTGCGATTTCCGCACAAGCCGCGACGGATGTGTCCTTAATGTCGTTTATCTTTGTCTCATATTCGGCGCGGAGCAGATTTTCGGAGGAGAGTGCCTCCGCATTTATACGGGCGATGATTTCATCAATACCGTTCATATGTCATCAAACCTTGTAAAGAAGTATGGGAAGCGCGGAAATAAGAAGTGCAAGAATTGCATACATTTCAACAAGAACCGCACTTGTGATACACTTACCGGACTCTTCGGGACGTTTTGCAACAACGGAAATTCCCGCAACGGCAACTCTTGCCTGCTTTATAGCGGAGAAATAACCGACTACCGCAATGGGAAGAGCCATAAGGCCGATGAGCGCGCCGTCAAAACGGGAAAGCTCAACGGGCGTTGAAAGTATACCTGTTTTGAGAACGATAAGGAACGCAACGGCAAAACCGTAAATGCCCTGTGTACCGGGAAGCACCTGCAAAAGGAGCGTTCTGCCGAACTTGGAGGGATCCTCCGCGAGAACTCCCGCACTTGCCTCGGCAACCATGCCGACGCCCTTGGCAGAGCCGATACCGCTGAATATTACCGCGAGTGCCGCGCCGAGAAGCGCGAGGTTTCTTCCGCTGAAAAGTGCCGCAAGAAAGCTTGCAAAAGTTGTGATTTCCATAATTATAAACCTTTCCGGCAAAATGCCTTAAAATTTTTTCAATTGTTTTGTTCGACGTAAACGTCGGTATATGTCAGGTCGGGGGAGGCGGGTTCAAAATGCCTTCCTCCGTCCTCATAGAATTTCCCGAAGAATTCAACATATTGCAGTCGACAGGTGTGAACGAATGCTCCGAGAGCGGAAAGCGCAAGGTTCATCAGGTGTCCGAACGTGCCGACGACTATCACGAGGATAACCGTTACAACGGGATTGTTTACAAGCGTCGCAAACGTGTTTACAACGCTCGCAATAACCGCGCCGGCAAGGGCAAGGGCAAATATTCTTGAATACGAAAGCAGGTCGGAAGCGTAGTTTATTATGTCGTAAAGTCCCGCTATTCCGGAGAAAAGTCTTGCGAATATGTTTTTCTTTGCTCTGCCTCGCATTGTTATCATCATTAAAAGTCCGACGCCGAGAATTATCAGCCCGACCTTGGATTTGAAGCCGAAATATACGCCCGCTCCGGCAAACATCATAAGCCAGCTGCCGACGTCAAACACCGCGCTCTGCCAGTCGCCTCTCTTAAAGCACATGACCATGTTGATTATCATTCCGCAGATGAGATGCGCCGCACCTATGCCGAGCGATATCAGAAGAAACGTTATCGGCTCGTCAAGAGGATTACAGACTATTGCAAGATTGTCCAGCTTGTGAGACCCTGCGAAACTCTGCGCCAGCTTTGCGGGCAGGTCGCCGAAGTATCCGCCGAAAAGCACACCGCATATCATGCACGAAATTCCGCATATGACAAACAACTTCATCATCTTTGCCGTGCCGCCCTTGGGCTTCATCAGCTTTGTTCCGAGAGCGCCTATCAGGACGAGCAGAAGTCCGTAGCCGAGATCTGCAAACATCATTCCGAATATCAGCGCAAAGAACAGCGCAACCCAGAATGTCGGATCAAACGAGCCGTATTTCGGATATGAATACATTCCGATTACAAATTCAAACGGACTTGCAAAGCCGTTGTTTTTGAGCTCGACCGGCGGCTCATCGCCTTCCTCGGGGTCGGCTATATCGCAGAAACACTCATACTTGGAAAGCGTCTTTGTCAGCTTGTCCACTCTGTCATCCGGTACCCAGCCCGTCATTATGACTGTATGACCCGTGCCGATGAGCTTCTGCTTTACATTTTCTTCCGCAAGCTCCGTTTTCACTCTGTCGTAGGCGTGTTCCATATCGGGGCACAAAAGAGCGAGCGCGGAAAGCGCGTCCTTTATTTCCTCTTCCCTGTTTTCAACCGACCGTATTTCCGCCTCGGTCTTTGCCATTTCTTCGCGTGCGGTTCCCGTCTGTGACGAGAAATTGCTCTTGATAAAGCCCGCCTCCGAAAGCAGCGCCGTCAGCTGTTTTTCAACACTGTTGTGGCACACAGCCGAAATATATCGCGTCGATTTCCCCTCCGCCACGATTTCTATCTGCACGGCGGAAAGCTCCTCGGACGCTATCCCGGAAAGCCGTTCAACATCCGCCGAAACCGGCAGCGTTCCCGTTATAACAACGGCGCTTTTCGTTCCCTCAAAGCCGAGCGGAAGGTCATAATCCTTCCAGACGGAGACCGACGAAAGATAAGCCGTCAGCTTATTTTTCTCGCCTTTCAGTCGTTCGGCTTCGGATTTCAGTGCAACCGCTTTTACGGCTCCTTCCGTCGCCGCGGAAACGGCTCTGCCGTCGAATTCCTTCTTCGACATTTCCTTTCGCGTTTTTATAAAGCCTTTTTTGTCCCTGCGCATGGGCGAAAGAATTTTCAGAGCCTCCGAAAGCGTCGCCGCCTCGGTATTCAGTTCGGTTATCCTTTCTCCGCAATCCATGCTGCGGATTATCGCGTCGCCCTCCGGCGCTTCGCATTTCTCAACCTCGACGCACGAAAGCCATATAAGATCCTTCGCAAGCCTGTCAAGGTCGGAACGCATCGCCACAAGCGACACCTTCTTCATATTTTTTATCATTTTCCGGTTATCCCCGCAATTATGATTTCTATCGCCTTATCGGCATTTTTTTCAGCCGCGGCGCAATATTCGTCTGCCTGCGCCTTCGCCTTTGAAACAGCCTCCGAAAGATAATCCTCTGCCGCCTTTTCGCTTTTTGACCGTTCCTCCGCGATGAATTTCTCCGCTTTTTCCTGCGCAAGCTCAACTTCTTTTTCAGCCTCGGCATGCGCCGTGGAAAGTGACGCGGAAAGCTCATCGGAAAGCTGTTTTTTCCGTTCCGTCACCGCGATTTCCGCCTCGCGCAGACGGTCTATTGATGATTTCGACATTTTTTCACCAACTTTTTTGTTTATTTTGGTTTACATCCCGCAACGGGAACTCCGCCGCGAAGTGCCCGCGACATCACAGTCGGAAACTGCCTGAAAGTAGCACCGGCGGACACCCTGTGTTTGATTATAACATGCATTTTTCATTTTTGCAATTCTTTTTTTGATTAATCTTTTAATCAATTCTCCGCCGTTGCCTAAAAACATGACGCTTTGCGGTTTTTGCGGGAAACTCCTCTATATATTCGCTCATTCTTCGCTTTTTATCTTTTCCGAAAAGGTTCTTTATCTCAACAAAATACTCGCCGTTCCAGAAGGTTTCCGCTCCCCTTTTCGCCGGCGGAAAAAGCGTCTCGTCTTTCAGGTTCCATGACTGCGCAATCCGCCTGTAAACCTTCAGCGCGCCGTTCTCCGAAGAAATTATATCAAAGGTTATGTCTGCTCTTTCGTCATCCTCATATCTTATGCGCGGCGTCATTCTGAATGATATTCTTTTGTTTTCTCCGGTCGACTTTTCCGCCGCATTTTCCGCATTTTCCGCAAGCGCGCCGTAGAAAGCGTTTATTTTTTCGCACCCATCGATTTCGGGATAACAAGCGGAAAAAACAAACTCTCCGCCGCCCATCCGTTTTTTTCTCTCTCGCTTTACAAATGAAATTCTGCTCATAACGTCCCTCCGATATATTTTATTCGAAAAGCCGCCTCTTGATAACAGAAAAAACGACGTATTGAAAAAATACGTCGTTTTTTGAAGAATATCACTTTTCGTTATAGTAGATCACCTTTGTATTGACTGTCAGATCGCCCATGATGCCGAATATATAGGGGCGGAACATTTCGGGCAGATATACGGTTTCGAGCGCGGTGCAACCGGAATCGAACAGGCCTGCGTCAATCTCGGTTATCCCTTCGGGCGTTACGAGCGTTTTAAGCGAAGCGCATGCCGCAAACGCGGACGAACCGATATATTCAAGCGTCGACGGAAGAGTTATGCTCATAAGCGATGTGCACGAGCTGAACGCATTTGCGTTGATTTCCTTTACGCCTTCTTCAAGCGTGACCTTCTCAAGTCCGCCGCAGAAGCTGAACGCACCATCGCCGATGGTCTTTACGTTTCCGGAGATCGTAAGTTCTTTCACGGTCTTCATATTATAAAACGCGTTATCTCCGATAACCTCAACGCTGTCCGGTATTTCAACCTTTGTCACAACATTTGAAATATTGTATCTGGAAGACCATTCGGGGCGAAGTCCTTCGGATGTCGTGGGAACGATACCGCTGTCCCAACCGGAGCATGCGCCGCCGGCAATCATTCTGATACCGTCGGGAACGGAAAGCGTCGTTTCGCTGCCGGGCATATAAATCCAGAGCAGAATATCGCCGACGATTTCGTATTTGACTTCCTTTGAATTTTCAAGTCCTTCAAAGAAGGCTTTATATGCATTTGTATTTGAAAAGGCTCTTGCGCCTATATATTTAACCGTTGACGGAAGGCTTATCTCGTCAATTCCGCCGCAACCGTTGAACGCGCTCGCACCGACGGTTTTCAGGTTTGTGCACTTTGAAAAGTCAACCTTTGTCGTGAGCTCGTTCGGGTTGCCCTCCACATAGAGTTCAAACGCGCTGGACTCGATTTTTTCAAGCGTTGACGGCAGATCTATGCTTTTAAGCGCAATGCAATAATAGAAAGCGGCGCTCTGAATCTTTGTCACACCTTCGGGAATGACAATCGACGTGAGCTGGTCGGCATATTTATAGCCGTAAACGGATTCGCTCGTCCCGTTTGAGAGCTTATCGTTTACAAACGCCGTTCCGCCGATGACCTTTATTCCCTTGCCGGAAAGATCGATATACTTGGGGATGACGTTGCATTTTATAAGAACGCCGTCGCCGACGATGAGGTAATCCTCAGTGTTTTCTCTGTACCAAGGGGTATAGTTGAAGGCGTTCGCGGAAATACTGTCAACCTTGCTCCCGATTTTGACGTTTACAAGCGCATTGCAACCGTAAAATGCCTCCTGCCCGATCTCTTTAAGATTTTCCGGAAGCTCGACTCTGCGGAGCGATATGCAGTTTCCGAACGCGCCGATACCGATTGTTTTCAGCTTTTCGGCTGACGAAAAATCAACGTTTTCAAGACTCGAACAGCCGAGGAACGCAATTCCGTCGATCGTTTCCGTTCCGGACGGAATTTTTACCTCTTCAAGTGCCGTGCAATAAGAAAAGGCACTATAACCTATGCGCTTGACCTCTCCTCCAAGCGTCACGCTTTCAAGAAGCGAGCAGTTTGAAAAAGCATAATCGGAGACTTTCTTTATGCTCTCCGGTAGAACAATGCTTTCAAGAGCGTTGCAACCCCAGAACGCATGCGAGCCGAGTATTTCGACGCCATCCTCGATGACGACTTCTTTCAGCGATGTGCATCCGATGAAGGCTCCCGAGCCGATCGTCTTGACCGTCGATGGGATTATGACCTTTTTAAGAGTTCTGTCATAGGAAAAGCAGCCTTCTCCTATAAGGGTGATCCCTTCGGGCACCGTATAGACGCCGTTCTCGTCCGCCTGTCCTATGCATGAAAGAAGAACGCCGTTTTCGATTTTTATATCCTTTGTATCGGGTGATACGGTCGACGTACCCTGCGTGGTCGTCGTTTCGGCGGGCGTCTTGCCGTTACACGAACAACACACAAGCGCAACGATTATCACCGCTGTCAAAAGCGCAATTATTTTTTTCACAGAGGAGCCTCCTTTGTTTTATACATTTATTGATTATATCACAAATGATTTTTTTGTCAACCGAAGGGGCGGCAAATTCACAATATTGTCACACAAAACAAAACGCCGCCCGCAAAAGCGGACGGCATGATTATTGTTTTTTCAGGGTTCAAGCTGTTTTCCGAGGAAACCCGCCGCTGTCTGTATCAGCTTGATTTCGGTCTCCGTGCCGACGTTTTCTCCCTTGCCGTCCGACGGTGCAAGCGCCGCCACACAGCCTATGACATCGCCCTCCGCAAATATGGGCATAGCACAGGTTATGTGCGGACCCTTTGCGTCGTCCGTCAGGTACATTTTGTCCTTCTGCTGATTATAAACATAAAGGGCTCTGCCCTCAATTATGCTCTCCGTTTCCGCAGAGAGCTTTTTCTCAACAAATTCCTTCTTTGATATTCCCGCGCAGGCGATAACGCAGTCCCTGTCGCATACTGCCGCAGGGACGCCGCAGGTCTTATAAAGCGTTTCCGCATATTCGGCGGCAAAATCCATAAGCTCGCCTATGGGCGAATACTTCTTGAAAATGACCTCGCCTTCCCTGTCCGTATATATTTCAAGCGGGTCGCCCTCGCGTATACGCATTGTTCTGCGTATCTCTTTAGGTATAACAACTCGCCCGAGGTCGTCAATTCTTCTGACAATTCCGGTTGCTTTCATTATATATAAATCCTCCGATATTTACCTTTACGCAAAACGGTAAATTTTCCGTTTGCCCAATGATATTCTGCGCACGCAAAGAAGATTTATGCAATACCGAAAGATTTTTATCAAAAAAATCGGCTCTGCGCTTTGACAGAGCCGATCAATGTTTATCTTTTTCCCGTTCCGTAGGTTTTTACACTTGACGTATCCTTGCTTTTTTCAATGCCGTAATATTCAATCATTTTCATTGAAAGATCAAGCGCGTCCTTACCGTCGACAAAAACATCCGGCATAAAGCCTATGCCTTCTGGGTTCATACCTTTGTAATAGTCGTTGGGATAGTCCCAGCAGAAGGTTCCGAGGCAGAGAATGATACCCGACTTCGGCAGCTTTGCATATATATAGTTTCCGGCAAGGACGCACCCGCTTGTGTTCGTACCGACCATAAGCGTATTTGTGAAAGCCGAGAGGTAAGTATATGCCCCTTCTCCGGAAGAACAAACTCCCTTGTCGATAAGAACGATCTTCATGTTCTGATCCTGTTGAGTCTTCCATGGGGACATAACGCCGGAAATCGAACAAGGATACGAAAACCAAGCGCGCGGGAAATAGTTTTTAAGCCATCTGCTCACATAAAGGCTGTTTCCGCCGCTGTTTCCCCTCAGGTCAAAGATGAAAAGCTTCTGATCGGAAAACTGAGAGCCCGAAGCGACAAATTTATCCAGCTCCGCGCTGTAAATGTTTGAAACTGTTCTGCTGTGGATAATCGGAACGCCGTTTTCAACCCTTGTTCCCCATATTGTCTCTCCGGAGCCGCCCGAAAATTTTCCGAGCATAGTCCAATCAATATCAAGTCTGCATACGGTGTCGCCCCTTTTCAGGGTGACCGTATCTCCTTCAAGGCTTTCCGCGTCCGGATTTGCTATTCTGACAAGCGCATAGACAAGCTCGCCGCTTTCGTCGATTGTAACTTTGAGATATTCCGAAAAATCTCCGTCGTTTACGCTTTCAAGATACCATTTCTTCCCCTTGACAAGAGCATAATAGCCTATATCATCTTCTCTGAAAACTATGTCTTTTACATAATACGAATAAGTATATTTCTTGTTCAGCTTTGTAAAAGAGCCGCCGCTTTTGCCGGCGTATATTCCGCCGTGGCTGTCGACAATGAAGTCAAGCGAAGAACGGAGTATTTCAAGAAACTCCGTATCGCTCATGAATGACTGCTTCTGCTCAAATCTTTCGTTGATTTTCTGAATAGCCTCTTTTTCCGCCGCCTCAAAAACCTCGTCGCCGCCGAAATATTCATAAAGCCCGTAATATGTATAGATCGCTTTGAAGGCGAATTTCACATCATCGAGTGCCTGCTCTTTTGTTATCTCGGACGAGCTGCGCTTCGGCATATTGTATGCGTCATATATGTATGACGCCCGCTCGGCGGCTGAAAGCATTTTGCTTTCGTCCGTCGGTTTATGAGTATAGTCTTTACCGCTGAAAGGCTTGGAAAGTCTTGCGTCCCTTTCCTTTGTCACTTTGCTTAGATACTCATTAAAATCTATCGGCTTTTCGTTTGTACTGTCGACAATGCCTGCGTCCGTTTCGGGCAGAAGCGTCCGTTTACATCCCGCGCAGACCTTATCAAGCCCCCTACCCTCCAACTTTTCGTGGTTTTTGGGGTCGAGTGAGTCTCCCAGCTCCTTTTTGCAGTCGCGGCATTTTTCTTTTGAAACGCACGTTGCCGCAAGGATCTTTTTGTGATTATCGGGGTCGACATCGCCGTAAGGATAAGAGCAGACCTCGCATCTTGCGCGTTGCTTGCAGGTTGCCTCGCCGCCTATATGCGGACCGTAATCGCCATAGGTCACCCCGCAACGCTCGCATTTTGCTCGCGATTTGCAGTTTTCAGCAGTACCACCGGTATGACCGAGCGCCGGGATTTCTTCCGTTTCGGTATCGCCGCAGGAGCAGGTTCTCTCCCGTCTTCCGGCGTTTACACAGTCCGCCTCTTTGACAGTCTGCCATTCGCCATAGGCGTGGACGTGCTCAGAGCCTGTCGTGTTTTCGCAGGCGCAAAGGCAGAAAAGCGAGATAATAACAGCTGCTAAAAATGTAATAATCCTCTTCATTTTGTCCTCCGTATGATAAATATTCAAGCGTCGATATACGATATCAGGAATTCGGATTTCTGCATGAATTTATTTGCAAATGCCGCAATTATGCGGAGCATTATAAAGCATCTCGTGCCTTCCGATCGCGGAACCTTATAAGCGTCGACAATCTTTTCCTTTTCAATCGGGAACGACGTCTTCGCTAGGGCGGATTTTTGGCAGAGGAAGTCCATAGAGCGGCGGACGTCGCTCATTCCCGCGCCGACCTTTTCCGCAACATATTCAACGCTTATATAACGGTTCGACCCATATGCATATACAACTTCGATGATGTCCCTGTTCAGCTTACTGCTGAGAAATTCAAAAAGCTCGCCGACGCCGTCCGAAAACAGCTTTTTGTCGACGTCGTTGAGACCGGCAAAGCCCGTATCCGGCGAATAATAAAGCGCCCTTTCGCCGAAAGTTCCGAGTCCGGTTTCCCATGACGGGTTTTCAAAAAGAAGACCCTTTATAGCGTCCACGCACTTTCTCTTTTCGTCTGAATTCTCCGGACGTTGCCCTTTTGCATAAAACATTCTGACTCTTGCGATGATAAGCTCGACTGCTTCATCATACGCATACTCCGGCGTGACGCAGTCAATACCCGCAGCACAACCGATAAGCATGTCGACCGTAATCGAAAATGCGGAAGCAAGCACGGGAAGCATGCTTATATCGGGCGCGTTTATGCCGTTTTCCCATTTTGATACCGTCTGAACGGAAACATTTATTTTCTCCGCAAGTTCCTTCTGTGTGTAACCGCACCTTCTTCTGAATTCGGTTATGTTTGCGGCAATATCAACCATTTTTCGTCCTCCGATGACTTTGTTTTTTATAATTTTAACATTTATTTGGCAAAATGTCAACCTGAGAAGCGCGAGGAAAAACATTTATGGGCAAACAAAAAGCGGGCATTGTGCCCGCTTTTCGCCACTGCACTGTGCAGATATCCTACCCCCACGATTTTATAGGTTCGTCAACCTACCCAAGCCGCAAGCTTTGTCGGTTTGGTCATGAATTTTTTTGAAAAAGCCGCAACAATGCGGAGGAGCGCAAACTGCCGTGTTCCCATTCCCGGCTCAATCCATTTATATATCTTGACCGTTCTTTCCCCGTCAAGCGGAACATCAAATTCCGCCATAATACCGTATTTCATCAGGAAGTTCATACATTCCTGAACGTCATCCTTGTTTTCGCCGAGCTTTTCCGCAATGAATTCGACACTTATGTGCCGCCTTCTTCCGTTGACGCGGAGCAGATCTATAACCCTCCTGTTGACCTTTTTCCCGATAAACTCAAAAAACTCGTCGACACCGTCCGTAAACATCGTCTTGCCGACATCGTCAACTCCGGCAAAGCCGGTGTCCGGCGAATAATAAAACATTTTGGTATAAGGAAGACCGTAACCGACCTCGGCATGCGGGTCATCATATAGTATCTGTCTGCAACTCTCCACTAAAGTCATTCTTTCCTCTTCGGATTCGGGATACCAGTAGCGCGACTGCACAAACCGCACTCTTCTGAGCATAAGATCAGATAGCTCATCATATGATTCGTCGATTGTCTGACAGAGCGTCTCATAGTCACGCCCGAAGAGCCTGTCAATCGAAACTCCGAATGTGTCCGCCAGCGTCGGCAGAAGATTTATATCCGGAGAGCTGATGCCCTTTTCCCATTTTGAAACAGTCTGTATTGAAACGCCGAGTCTTGCGGCAAGTTCTTTCTGTGTGTAACCGCATCTTTTTCTGAATCCGGTTATGCTCTTTGCGATATCCGTCATAAACTCTAACCTCCAAGTGCTTTCTTTTTTAATGATAACACTCACTTGCGGTAGTGTCAACTATACCAAACGGTGAAAAAGTCGCGTGTTTGGATACTTTTTGCGCAAAAAAGGCGGAAGAAAATTCTTCCGCTCCCAATATTATTCACAAATGCATTATTTATATGTCGAAATTATGCTCTCCGCAATTGCCCGTTTTGTGACACATCTGTCCATCGCCTGCTTTTCGATATATCGGTGAGCTTCCTTTTCCGTCATTTTCAGCTGTTCAATGAGAAGGCATTTTGCCCGATTGACTATGCGTATCTCCTCCATTTTTTCTTCTATCGACGCCGCCCTCTGCTCCATGCGGCGGAGTCTTTCCCTCGTCCCGCAGAGAAGCGTCAACGACTGAGCGATTATCTGAGAATTCGTCGGCTTTGAAACGGTCAGCACGCCGTAATCGGCAACCTTGGACTGTATATCCGTATAATGCTCGGCTTTCACGACAAGCATTACCCCCGTCCCGCTCCTCTCGCAAATGTCAAGGGCAAGCTCCGTTCCGAACTCATCCGGCAGGGGCGAATTGATTATCACAATGTCAAAAGCGTGCTCGGAAAGGCATTGTCTTGCCCCGGTGACGTCCGGCGTGACGGTTATCGGGCTGTATCTGTCCTCGGAGAAAAGCGCAAAGAGGGACGTATTGAATTTTGCGGACGAAGAAACAATGAGCACGCTGTAAATATGCTCTGTAAGCTCCATATAAGCCCCTCCTTTCTCCGGTATCGTTTTTCCCTTATATATATGCCGCGACGATACGTTCCGGCAGAACAGCCTTCACAAAGTCGCTTTCTCTTGCCGCCGCCTTCGCCTGAGCAAGGTTTTCCGGCAACTTTTCATATTTATTCGTGACGGTCTTTGCCGCCGTATAAAGGTTTATATCCGCGGGCGCAGGAAGCGTCATTTTCTTCTTTATGCCGTCAAGCCCCGCATATATCAGCAGTGCAAATGCAATGTAGGGATTGCAAAGCGGGTCGGGTGAACGAAGTTCCGCGCGGCGGTATTCGCCCTCCGCGGCAGGTATTCTTATCAGTTGCGAGCGGTTCTCTCCCGACCATGAGATATACCCCGGCGCCTTGCTCTGCCCGAAGCGTCTGTATGAAGCGTCGACAGTATTGAGAAAAACCGTAATTTCCTTGATATGAGCCAATATTCCCGCTATCACGAGCGGCATGACGTCATCCCCGCGCCCGCCCTTTGCGGAAAAGTTTATATGCATGCCGTTTCCCGCCCTGCCGTCTATGGGCTTCGGCGAAAAATCGGCGCGGAGCCCGTTCCTTGCGGCAACGGTATTTACAACAGTGCGGAAAGTGAGCGCGTCATCTGCGGCTGTCATTGCGCCGGAATAGCAAAAGTCTATCTCGTTCTGTCCGGGACCCTCCTCATGGTGCGAGCTTTCGGGCGTAATGCCCATTCTTTCAAGCATGAGACATATCTCGCGGCGGATGTTTTCTCCCTTGTCATCGGGGGCGACATCCATATATCCGGCATTATCATATGTTTCGCCCGTGGAATTTCCGTTTTCATCGCATTTGAAAAGATAAAACTCCATTTCCGAGCCGAACGCAAAGGTTATCCCCTCCGCTTCCGCGTCACAGACAGCCCTTCGGAGCAGACTTCTTGTGTCCGCCTCAAATGGCGCGCCGTCCGGATAGGTCACCGAGCAGAACATCCTGACAACCTTCCCGTGCTCGGGTCTCCACGGAAGCACGCAGAGCGTTGAAGAATCGGGATGAAGGAACAGATCCGAATGAACCTCACCTCCGAAGCCCGCAATGGCGGAAGCGTCGATCGCTATACCGTATTCAAAGGCACGGTCAAGCTCGCCCGGCATTATTGAAATGTTCTTCTGCCTTCCGTAAACATCACAAAAGGCGAGACGGATGAATTTCACATCCTCCTCGGTTATAAACTGGGCAACCTCTTCCTTTGAGTATTTCATAAAAGTTCAAACCGCCTTTCTCTGCGTTTTTTGATGATATATGATAGCATGCAAAAGCGCCCTTTGTCAATCTGTTTTTCCGCCCGAAAACAAAAAAATTTGAAAAGGGGCTTGACAAACGTTTCTTTTTCGTATATAATATCGCCCATGAAGGCAATGGCGTCTCGGAGATATGCTCTCCTTGGCGCATTTTTTATTTGCAAAATCAGGCAGCGAGGCAATGGCGTCCCGTTTCGCGGAAAGCGAAAACGCCCTTCCCCGCTGTTTTTTATTTTTCGGAGGATTATTATGAAAACCGTACCTGAGTATTTCGGAAGCCTTGTTTTTGATGACAGAGTCATGAAAGCGAGACTGCCGCTCCCCGTATACCGCTCGCTGAAAAAGACGATCGACGAAGGGCAAAGACTCGACAGCGACGTCGCAAGCGCCGTTGCCGACGCGATGAAGGATTGGGCTGTCGAACACGGCGCAACACACTTTACGCATTGGTTTCAGCCTCTGACTGGTATAACGGCGGAAAAGCACGACAGCTTCATAACGCCATCCCCGGACGGCGGCGTCATAATGGAATTTTCGGGCAAAGAGCTTATTAAAGGCGAGCCCGACGCGTCGTCGTTTCCTTCCGGCGGACTGCGCGCGACGTTTGAAGCCCGCGGATACACTGCATGGGATCCGACATCATACGCTTTCATAAAAGACAAAACCCTCTGCATACCGACGGCATTCTGTTCTTACGGCGGCGAGGCGCTCGACAAAAAGACCCCGCTTCTCCGTTCCATGCAGGCGCTGAATAAGCAGGCAATGCGAATTCTCCGCCTTTTCGGAAATACGGACGTCAAGTGCGTCAAAACCTCAGTCGGGCCCGAACAGGAATACTTCCTCGTCGACAAGGAAATGTATGAAAAGCGCCGCGACCTTGTTTTCTGCGGAAGAACGCTTTTTGGTGCAAAGCCCCCTAAGGGACAGGAGCTTGACGACCACTATTTCGGCGTCATAAAGCCGCGCGTCGCCGCATATATGGCAGACCTCAACGACGAGCTCTGGAAGCTGGGAATCCTCGCTAAAACAGAGCACAACGAAGTTGCGCCCGCACAGCACGAGCTTGCCCCGATATATACAACGACGAACATCGCAACCGATCACAACCAGCTCACAATGGAAATAATGCAAAAGGTCGCCTCGCGTCACGGACTTGTCTGTCTGCTTCACGAAAAGCCCTTTGCGGGAGTGAACGGCTCAGGCAAGCACAATAACTGGTCAATGACGACGGACACCGGCGTAAACCTTCTCACCCCGGGCGAAACGCCATATGAAAACGCTCAGTTCCTGCTTTTCCTCTGCGCCGTTATAAAAGCCGTCGACGAATATCAGGATCTGCTCCGTTTCTCCGTCGCAACAGCGGGAAACGATCACCGTCTCGGCGCAAACGAGGCGCCCCCCGCAGTCGTTTCAATGTTCCTCGGTGACGAGTTGACCGCCGTTCTTGACGCGATAGAAACAGAAAAGCCATACAATGCGACAGAAAAAACCGTCATGCGGCTCGGAGTTCACGTCCTGCCGAAATTTACCCGCGACACGACTGACCGAAACCGCACATCGCCATTTGCATTCACTGGAAACAAATTTGAATTCCGTATGCTCGGTTCGTCAAACAGCATTGCGGACGCAAACGTAATGCTCAATGCCGCCGTCGCCGAGTCGCTCCGTCAGTACGCCGATGTACTTGAAATCGCCGATGATTTTGAAAGCGCGCTCCACGAAGTAATCAAAAATACCGTAAAGGAGCACAAGCGCATAATCTTCAACGGCAACGGATATGACGACGCATGGATAAAGGAAGCAACCGAAAAGAGAGGACTTTCAAACCTTCGCACGACGCCCGACGCCGCAAAAGCACTGCTCGAAAAAAAGAATATCGACATGCTGACGCTACACAAGATATTCACTCCCGCGGAAATAGAAGCAAGATACGAAACGACCCTTGAAAACTATTGTAAGGCTGTAAATATTGAAGCTCTTACGATGGTCGACATGGTGAGAAAAGAAATTCTGCCCGCTGTCGAAAGCTATACGGGTGACCTTGCAAGCACGCTGAAAACAAAGCTCTCCGTCGTTCCCGAGCTTTCCGGTAAATACGAAAAAGGCGCGATCGCAAAGCTCTCTTCCCTTGCCGACGAAATTTCTGACGCCGCAACCGCACTTGACCTTGAACTCGTCAAGCTCAAAACCGTGACGGACGAAACGGAGGTTGCCGCGCTGATACGAGACGTCGTCATTCAGAAAATGGCGGAGCTCCGCGTCGCCTGCGACGAAGCGGAAAATGTTACGTCAAAGAAATACTGGCCCTTCCCCACATACAGCGATCTGCTGTTCGGGGTAAGATAAATCTTATATATAAAAGCGTCCGAGGCGGGAAAAGTACCCCGGGAGATCGCCCACAGCGAGCATGGAACGGTGAGAGCCATGCGGAAAGAATCCGGAAGAAGAACACCCGCCGAGCCACAATCCGAAATGCCGTGCAAAGTAAGTGCGTCGGGTCCGCCCGTTACAGCGGAGAGACTTTATTTGCGAAGTCGGAAAGAGAAGAAAAACAGGTGGCACAGCGAGAAAAGCACTTGCCCTGTTGAATGCTTTAATATTATATCGGAGGATTTTTATTATGTGTTCAATTATGGGTTATTGCGGTTCGGGTGTCACCTTTTCCGTTTTCAAGGAAGCTTTTGAGAGGACTGTTTCAAGAGGACCGGACGACAGCAAAATAATCAACACCGGCAAAGGACTTCTGGGCTTTCACCGTCTTGCGATAATGGGTCTGACGCCGGAGGGCATGCAGCCGTTTGAACTTGACGGCAGTTACGCTGTCTGCAACGGCGAAATTTACGGATACGAAAAACACCGCGAAGCGCTTTCGTGCGAATACACCTTCAAAAGCGGTTCGGACTGCGAAATAATACTGCCGATGTACCGTAAATACGGCACATTCATGTTTTCCATGCTCGACGCGGAATTCGCAATGATAATCTTCGATGGCAAAACCGGCGAGCTTATCGCCGCAAGAGATCCCATCGGAATCCGCCCGCTTTATTACGGTTATGACGCAGAAGGCGAAATCATATTCGCAAGCGAGCCGAAAAACCTCGTCGGTCTCTGCGATAAAATCCTGCCGTTTCCCCCGGGGCATTACTGGAAGGACGGCAAATTCATCTGCTACCGCAACATTTCAGAGCCTGAGCACACCTGTCACGACGGACTTGAAGAGGTCTGCAAAAACATCCGCGAAAAGCTGATTGCAGGCGTCAAAAAGCGCCTTGTATCAGACGCAAACGTCGGTTTTCTGCTCTCCGGCGGACTTGATTCGTCGCTAGTGTGCGCAATTGCGGCGAGAGAAAGCAAAAAGCCCATACGCACGTTCGCCATCGGCATGGAAGGCGACGCAATAGACTTAAAATACGCAAAAGAGGTTGCGGATTATATCGGAAGCGAGCATACTGAGGTCATAATGACAAAAAATCAGGTGCTTTGCTCGCTCTGCGAGGTCATTTCCGTGCTCGGCACATTCGATATAACAACGGTTCGTGCAAGCATGGGAATGTATTTGCTCTGCAAATATATCCATAAAAATACCGATATCCGCGTGCTCCTGACGGGCGAGATATCGGATGAGCTCTTCGGCTATAAATATACTGATTTTGCCCCCTCGGCGGAAGAATTTCAGAAGGAATCCGAAAAGAGAATCCGCGAACTTCATATGTATGACGTTCTCCGCGCCGACCGCTGTATTTCGGCAAACTCCCTTGAAGCACGCGTGCCCTTCGGTGATCTCGATTTTGTCAGTTACGTCATGTCTGTCGATCCGGAGCTGAAGCTCAACAGATACGGCAAGGGGAAATACCTTCTCCGTCATGCTTTTGAAGGGGATTATCTCCCCCATGACATTCTTTTCCGCGAAAAAGCCGCCTTTTCGGACGCTGTCGGTCATTCGATGGTCGATTATCTCAAGGCGTACGCCGAAGAGCTTTATACGGATAAAGAATTTGAAGAAAAACGCAAAAAGTATGACCATTGCACCCCGTTTACAAAGGAGTCACTGTTTTATCGCGAGATATTTGAAAAATATTATCCCGGACAGTCGCAGATGATTTGTGACTTCTGGATGCCGAATAAGTCATGGCAGGGCTGCAACGTCTCCGACCCCTCCGCAAGAGTCCTTTCAAACTACGGCGAAAGCGGAAAATAATATTGAAAGAAACACCGCGGGAAGCGACGTTTGTCACTCCCCGCGGATTTTTTAAGCAAATTTTTATCTTTTTCCCGTTCCGAATGTCGTTATGCCCGAAGTGTCCTTGCTTTTTTCAATGCCGTAATATTCAATCATCTTCATTGTAAGGTCGAGCGCTTCCGTGCTGTTGACGAAAACGTCCGGCATAAGGCCTATGCCTTCGGGGTTCATACCATTATAATAGTCTTTGCAGACGTCAATATAGTTTCTCCCGATAACAAAGACAGTATTGGAGTTCGGGACCTGAACATATACGTATTCTCCCGCGAGCATACAGCCAGCTGTGTTTGTGCCGACAAACAGCGTATTATTGAATGTGGAATGATACTGATACGCAAGCTCTCCGGAAGAGGCAACATTCTTGTCGATAAGCACGATCGTGTTGTTCGGGTTTTCTTTCGGCACAAACGGTCGCACCGCCACATTGATTGATGAGCCTGACAAGCTTGCGTTCAGTCTTGCCCACACAAACGGATATCCGACATCCGAGCCCGAATAGTTCCGTACCCACGACTCCGCATAGCGCGAGCTTCCTCCTCCGTTGCCTCTCAAATCGATCACAAACAGCTTTTGTTTTTTGAGCTGTGACCCTGTGCCGGCATACTTTAACAGTTCCGCATCATATCTCCCACTGTCAAAGCTCCTTATATGGATTATCGGAACGCCGTTTTCAATTCTCGCTCCGGCTATTGTCTCACCGGCGCTTAATCTCGTGTTATACTTTTTCCATACTATTTTATGACTGTATTCGGTTTCTCCCCTTTTAACCGTCAGCGTATCGCCGTCGAGCTTTTCCTCATCCGGATTTGCTATTCTGACAAGCGCATAAACAAGCTCGCCGCTTTCGTCGATTGTGACTTTAAGATATTCCGAAAAATCTCCGCCGTTTACTTTTTCAAGATACCATTTCTTCCCTTGCACAAGGGTGTAATAACCTGTGTCATCCTCTCTGAAAATTATATCTTCGACATAATACGCATAAGTATATTTCTTGTTCAGTTTAGCAAAGCTCCCTTTTCGCGAGGTGCCGTACATGCCCGCATGAGCGTCAACGATAAAATCAAGCGAAGAAAGAATTATGTCATAAAAATCGCCGTCCGTCATCGGCATATCGTATTCTTCGTAATATGCATTTATCGCGGCAACGGCTTTCCTTTCGGCTTCTTCGAACTTGTCTGCGCCGAAATATTCATAGAGAGAATAATACGTATAGAACGCTTTGAAACAGATTTCCGCGTCCGCAAGAGCCTGCTCCTTCGTCATCATAGCCCCGTTTCTCTTGGGCATGTCGGCAGAGACGTATTTTTCCCTTTCCGCCGCTGTGAGGAGCTTGTTTTTGTCCGAGCGGACATATTGAGGCGCAATTCCTTCATAAGGTTTTGAGAGTCTATCCCTTCTCTCATCGTTCACTTTTTTCAGATATTCATTATAATCTATTGGCTTTTCGTTTGTGCTGTCGACAATGCCTGCGTCCGTTTCGGGCAGAAGCGTCCGTTTACATCCCGCGCAGACCTTATCAAGCCCCTTGCCCTCCAGCTTTTCGTGGTTTTTGGGGTCAAGCGAGTCTCCCAGTTCCTTTTTGCAGTCGCGACATTTTTCTTTTGAAACGCACGTTGCCGCAAGGATCTTTTGGTGATTATCGGGATCGACCTCGCCGTAAGGATAAGAGCAGACCTCGCATATTGCGCGCTGCTTGCAGGTTGCCTCGCCGCCTATATGCGGACCGTAATCGCCATAGGTCACCCCGCAACGCTCGCATTTTGCTCGCGATTTGCAGTTTTCAGCAGTACCACCAGTATGACCGAGCGCCGGGATTTCTTCCGTCTCCGTTTCGCCGCAGGAGCAGGTTCTCTCCCGCTCTCCGGCGTTTACGCAGTCCGCCTCTTTGACAGTCTGCCATTCGCCATAGGCGTGGATGTGCTCAGAGCCTGTCGTCGTACCTGTTTCCTGCGTGTTTTCGCAGGCGCAAAGGCAGAAAAGCGAAATAATAATTACCGCTAAAAACGTAATGATTTTCTTCATTTTTGTCCACCGTATGAATGAATTCCGCAGATAATGCGGTGAAGTCTGCGACTGATAAGTCAATTTTACACCTCGTGCTTCTGATTTGCAACAGCGGGCGGCAAATTGTAAATTTTGTTTGCAAAATGTGTATAATATTCACAAATCTTCGTCTTGGAAAAACGGTCGTGTGCCTATTTGACAGCATTTTATCATATTCAGATCAGTTTTTCAATTATATCCCCGAAAGCCTTTGCCATTGCAAGATAGCCGACGTCATTCGGATGACAGCCGTCCTGCGTCGACTCGTTTCGCAGGTCGTCATCGAAAATGTGCCTTCCATCGACAAAATACAGATTTTTATCGCCCTCCGCAATTCCTCTTTTGTAGCTTTCTTCAATTATAAGCCTGCGCTTTTCGTTTTCGGCTTCGTCGCTGTAATAGTCCACCTTCGACGCCATTATTATGGGCAGATCGGGTTGCTTTGCGCGAACTGTTTTATAGCCGTCGTAATGCGTTTTTTCAAGATACTCCGCCGACGGAGCGTTGTGGTCGTAATCATAAACAAAAGCGCTCATTGTCAGAAGCGAAATATAGCTCATTACGGCTTTTTCCGCCTTTGCCGCGCCCGCAAAGCCGAGATTGATAAAGTCGCTGTCAAGCCTTCTGCCGATTATTGCGGGATAATTTGACGAAGGCTTTCCCGCGCCGACGCCGTGCACAATCGACGAGCCGTAAAACACAATCGGCGTTTTATGGCTGGATTCTTCGCCCTTTT
>ULSS01012569.1_pt1 | contig 73021 bp, 57 predicted proteins | sample 1956901 | NCBI WGS metagenome assembly ULSS01 (sample SAMEA4835714, study PRJEB28245) | human gut metagenome | biome: gut microbiome; material: fecal sample | place: Denmark | collected 2008
GATACGAAATCGGTATAACCTTATCATTATCTTTCAACGCAACTATTCTATCATACGTGCAAATAACACCGCCACTGCCACGCTTAACTCCAGGGATAGAATCCACCACAGAAAAGGCTTTGATGTCTGCTGCTTTAGGATCAGCATGTTTTTTCATTTCCAAAGGATGGAGCACTCCATTACATTCGATAAGTAAATCTATTTCCTTTTGCTCCTTATCTCTATAAAAATATAAAGGCGGCTCTGCTATCCCCTTATTGTAATAACTCTTAACTATTTCAGCAATGACAAACGTTTCAAAAAACGCTCCTGCCATGGCTCCGTTTTTCAGCACATCAGCAGTAGTCCATTTCGTCAGATAGGCTGCCAAACCTGTATCCATGAAATAAAGCTTCGGCGTTTTGACCACCCTTTTTAACACATTATTCGCATATGGACGCAACAAATACACTATATTGCAAGTAACAAGAATAGATAGCCAGCGTTCGGCGGTTGATACACTAATTCCGACATTCTTGGCAAGTGACGAAATATTAAGCAACTGGCCGGTAATACTTGCTACAGCAATCATGAACGTAATGAATTTCACTTCATCACCAACCTGTGTCAATTCACGCACATCACGTTCAATATAAGTTTTTACATAAGAAGCGTAGAAAATCTGCCAGTCATAATCCTCATTAAGCAATAAATCCGGCATGCTGCCCCTATGAATTACTTTCCATAAATCTTCATAGGTTATAGGCTTTAGTTCCTTTTTGCGTGCAGTAAAATACTCTTCAACTGGCAAAAATGCATCATTAAATTTAATCTGCTGATACTCACGCAGCGAAAGCCCCAAAAGATTAAGAATGCCTAAGCGGCCAGCAAGCGATTCGCCCACATTCTTCATCAGTTTAAACTGTTGTGACCCGGAAAGGTAAAACATCCCTTTGCCGTTCTGTTCATCTACCTGCATTTTAATATAAGGAAACAGATTAGGCGCATACTGGATTTCATCCACAAAAACCGGTGGAGTATTATCTTTAAAAAAAGTAGCCGGCTGCTCAACTGCAGCATGAAGCTGCATGGGATCATCTAAGCTTATGTAATTAGCACTATTGGCGAACCTGCGTAGCAAAGTTGTTTTACCAACCTGACGCGGACCTGTTACCAAAACTGCGCCAAACATTTTTGAAGCTTTTTCAAGTATGCTTTCCAAGTGACGATGAATATACATAAGGTGCTCCTTTCGACTAATTTATTTTTTAATAATATATTAGCCGTTTTTTTCTAAGAACGCAAGTTTTTTTAGAAAAAAAGGCGGCGCAAGCGCGCCGCCAAAGCTTGTTTATTAAATTAGAAAGTATAAGAATAAGTCAACAGGAAGTTACGACCTTGTCCTAATGAATAGTTATAATATTCTCTGTCTAAGAGGTTGAATACACTGAATTCAAGACCATGATGTTTGTCAAAGTTATATTTAGACGTAAAGTTAACGAGAAATACAGGATCGTATGCACCAGGCACACCAGTGATAGTATCACAGTTATTAGCTTGACCAAACTTTTTACTATAATAATTACCAGCTAATTCAGCACTAAATTTATTGTCAACATAATCAACACCAACATTCAGCAAACGTTTCGGAGTCATGCGAACAATTTTATCATTTTCATCAACGTTAGCACCTTTGGTAATTTGTGGATTTTGAATAGTTGCATTCACATAAGCAGAAAGTTTATCGTCAAACTGATGCGTTACACCAATCTCAAAGCCGATTGTCTTACCTTCACCCTCAGAGGTTAACTGCTTTTCTTGATAGGGACTAGTACCATCGCCATTTAGATTATCATTATCAGGCAGATTTTGATAATTACCAGTTGATGCCTGATAATTAATATTTTTTATTTTATTATGGAAAACTGCCATCTGCACAGTTGTCTTTTCGCCAATATTTTTCTTATAGCCAGCTTCAGTTGTTGTAATAATTTGCGGTTTCAAACTAGGATTAGCAATTACAACGTTCTTATTAGAAGCCGCTGTACCAGTTGCAGAACCATTAACCGTGCCAGAGAACATATCATAAAGAGAAGGTGCAGAGAATGCTTTACCCCAAGAAACATAAGCACTTTGGGTATCATCAAACTTATAGTTCAATGCTAATTTAGGACTTACAGCAGAATCACTGCGAGAACCTGGTCTATCATCTATACCATTAATATCATAAGCATGACCGTCTTTAACAGTCCAATGATCATAACGAAGCGCACCAATTAAAGATACTTTATCACTAAACTTATGCTCATCTTGGAAGAAAATACCATACATATCAGTTTTGCCTGCACCGGCTTGGCTGATAGTTTTAAAATCAGTTTTCTTGAGCTTTACCTTATCCATGGTATCATGTTGGTATTGAACGCCAAAAACAGCATTGTCATTATCGCCTAACTGTGCTTCTTTAACAACACCTAAAGTATAGCGCTTGCTATCATATTTAGATAAATCGCTCTTAGAAGTGCCACCAGAATATACGCCACCATTCCAGCTACGGTTATCAGTCAAGCCTGCATTTACATGTAATTTAGCGTCATTATCAGAATATCCAACAGTATAAATTCTTTCATCTACACCACCAGGTGCTCCATCAAATGTAGATTTTAATACACTAAATTTTTTTCCATCAGGAGTAAAGATGGTACCCGTTTGTCCAAGCCAATTCTCATGAGAACTATAATCGTAAGAATATTCATTCTTAGTTTTCATATAGCCAACACTTAATGTCCTGGAATCATCAAATTTATAGGTAAACTTTCCTTTATAATTATCTTCATCCCAGATTTTATTACCTTTTTTACCTACAATAGCTTGCAGACCATTACCTTTACTATTAGGGACTACTTTATAGCCATCACCATTAGGTGTACCACTGCTGGTTTTCAAACTTGCTGTTGCCATATCACTATATGTATGGCTGTCTGTTCCCTGATAGTACAAATCGTAACCAAACTTACCAACCTTATCGCCAACATTTACTTTCTTAATCCATGTATGGTTAGTGCCGTAAGTCAAGGAAGTTTTAGCATGCATTTTTTCGCTATCTTTAGTCGTAATATTAATTACACCAGCCATAGCGTTACTGCCATAAATTGCAGAACCAGGACCTTTTACAACCTCAATTTTTTCAATGCTTTCAACAGGAATATCATTCCAGTTTACAGTACCGCTATAAGCATTTACCATCGGTTGTCCATCAACTAATACAAGGACGTCACTGCCAGATTTTACACCACGCATAGTAACAACAGATTTAGAGTTTGCTAAGCCACCAGTTCTAGATACGGCAATACCTGTAACCTTCTTCAAAGCATCATCAATATATGTTGCCCCAGATTTCTCAATATCCTTTGCAGTAATAACTTCGACACTTGCAGGAACATCAATAATTTTCTTCTCCGTTCTCGTCGCCGTTACAACCATCTGGTCCAGCGTATACTCCTGCAGCTCTTCAGCAAATACGTTCGTCCCCCCCCACATTACACTGCCGGTAATGAGGGCCGTCATCAATAAACCCTTGGAAAAATTACTCTTCATGTTTACTCATACTCCTAAAAAATATATTTTGACCACTCTTCCCCCGTCCAGTCTTGCATGGCCACGGGCTACCAAGCGCATCAAGCAAAATTGTAAGCTATACGGCAATATAGCTATAAAAAAGCGCCCTTGCTTTTATAATCAGCAAAGGCGCAAGTTACTCCTCTGATATTATATAGAAAGCTTCTTTGCAAAGTTATATTTCGCTTTAGGAATCTCTCTTTTTGTATGTCTATAGTATACTACACAAGTCTTATATATTCAATATATATTCTTATTATTAAACTAAATTCTACTAGGAAATTTTTCTTTCAACCACAAAAACAGTATCGGCAGCACCAAAAGCGTAAATACCGTCGACGTTATCATACCGCCGATGATTACCCACGCCATGCTCACGCGCGTCTCCGAGCCTGCGCTCAGCGACAGCGCCGTTGGCAGCATGCCCACCACCATCGTCAGTGCTGTCATAAAGATAGGCTTCAGACGAGTTTTGCCTGCTTCGATTACCGCAGCCTTCGCCGTCATGCCTTCATGCATCAGCGTAAGCGTGTAGTCCAAAAGCAGTGTGCCGTTTTTCGCTACCAGGCCGTCCATAACCAGGATGCCGATAAGTGAATACAGATTGATTGTATTATGCGTCAGCAGCAAACAGAAGATGGCACCGATAATGCCCAGCGGCAGCGAAAACATACGGATGAACGGAGTAAATACCGATTCATAAAGCACTGCCAGCAGCAGATAAATCAACAGAAGTGACAGTGACAATGCCATAGCCATTTCGGCAAAGGAATCGTTCATCGTCATCGCCTGACCGGAAAAAGCATAGCTACTCTTAAGACCTGCGGCATTGAGCTTCTGCGTCAGCTCCTTGACTACCTCGTTCAGCGGTCTGTCTGTCAGGTTGCACTGGATGTTGATGATACGTTCCTTATTCACGCGACGGATAGTAATCGGGCCTACGCCCTCTTCTACGTCGGCAAGGTCGCCAAGAAAGACGCTTCCTCTGCCTGTCTGCACGGGAATAGCGCGCACGTCTTCAATATCATAGCCACTGCCACCGGCAAAGCGTACTGCAATATCGGTGTCATTGCCATGGTTTTGCACATCGTTCGCCAGTACGCCGGCACTGCGTCCGCCGATAGCAGCGTTAAAGGACTGCGCCACGTCATTGACTGTCGCGTGATAATATTTCAGCTTGTCGCGATCTACCTTCACCTTCAGCTCCGGCATACCCTTGACATAGGAATTTTTAATATCCTTCAGGCCTGCTGTCGAAGCAAAAATCTGCTCTACCTTGGCGGAGTCGGTCACAAGCTGGTCCATATCGCTGCCCTTAAGCTCCACCTGTACCGGCGAGCGCACAAGGTTGCGACCGCCCGAAACACCGGTAACGGATGACTGAATCTCATTGACGCGCACCTTGATTTCGCCAAGATTCTGCTTGGCAAAGCTGCGGATGCCCTGTGCTACCTGCCAGACATCCTTACTGCGCTCGTCGCTGCTTTTGAGCGCGATAACAAGCTTGCCCATGCTCTGTGTGGTCGTTACATTAGTCATATAATGCTCGATTTCCGGCACCTTAGCCAAATAATCCTCAAACAGCAGCAAGGCCTCGTTGGTTTGGTCAGCGTTAAAGCCCGTAGGCAGCTCAATATTCACCTGAATCGCGCTTTCGTCGGTACGCGGCATGTATTCCGAACCAACTATACCGAGCGGCACCAGTGCCACCGCCACCGCGAAGGCTGCCAGTACTCCCAGCACCAGCTTCTTCGGCTTTTCGATGCATTTGCGCAGCAGAACATCATATTTGGCAATCGTCTGCGCTTCAAAACTGTCCAGTCTGTGCCACAGCTTGCCCTTTGGCTCCTCCACGCCGTTTTTATAAAAGCGCGAAGCCAGCATCGGCGTCAGCGTAAAGGAAACGACAAGCGACATCAGCGTAGCAAAAACAATCGTCATGCCAAACTGCTTGAAGAACTGGCCTGTCGCGCTCTGCATAAAGGCAATCGGCAAAAATACCACCACATCGCAAAGCGTCATAGCGATTGCCGCCATACCAATCTCATTACGTCCTTCCTCCGCTGCTACATCGGCACTTTTGCCCATCGCCAGAAAGCGATGGATATTCTCCAACACAACAATGGAGTCATCGACAAGAATACCGATACACAGCGCCATACCCATAAGTGACATCATATTGAAGGTAAAGCCTGCCAGATACATCAGGAAGAAGGTTGCAATAAGTGAGGTCGGAATGGCAATCATAACTGCCATAGAGGACTTCCAGCCACGCAGAAAGAGATATAAGACAAGGCCTGTAGTAACAAGACCTTCGAGCAGCGTTTTTAGCGTGTTGCTCAGGGAATCGCGCACGAAATGCGACTGATCATAGACAACAGTGAAAACGTAGTCCGGATAATCCTTGCGCAGAGTTTCCAGCTGCTGCAGCACGCCGTCTGCTGTGTCAACGATATTGGCACCGCTGGCCTTGTATACCTCCAGTGATACCGCCTCGTTACCGTCAACACGGCTATAGGCCACAGCACGCTTATCCTTGGCCTGCACGTTAGCCACCTGCCCCAGCTCGATATATCTGCCGCCTGCACCCTTAAGCTGCAGATGCTGAATCTCCTCCGGATCCTTATACTGCGCCTGCAGACGCACGGTTTTTTCCAAAGCATCGGTATAGACGGAGCCGGAAGAAATAATAACGTTCTCCTTGCGCACCGCCGTAATGATATCCTGCAGCGTCAGTCCGTAATAATTGAGCTTATCCTTGTCAACCTCGATTGCGATTTCCTTGGCACGTCCGCCGGTAACGTCAACATCGGCTACGCCGGCTGCCTGCTGCAGGCGCTCCTTAAAGCTGCTGTTTGCCAAGGCAAAAATATCGTCCAGATTATCCTTGGACGTTGCTGCAATCTGGATAATCGGATATTCTTCGGAAGAACGCTTGAGCACTGCAGGCTCATCAATATCCTCCGGCAGATTCTTACGGATACGGCTGACTTTTTTCGTTGCCTCGATAGCCACCATATCAGCATCGGCCTGACTGTCCAGCTCAACAAAAATCTCCGCACGTCCGGGACGTGTAGCGGAACGCACCTGCTTAAAGTGCGAAATTGAGGACAGCTCGTCCTCAATCGGCTTCGTCACCTGCTGTTCGACGGATTCCGTACTGGCGCCCGGATAGTTGACAATGACGCTGATAAATTTAGAGTCTACGTCCGGCAACAGCTCCACGCCAATGCGAAAGAAGCTGATAAGACCGAGGACGCAGACTAATATGTAAATCATGCAGATACCGATAGGCCGTTTAATAGAAAAGCGTGTAATATTCATTACTTCGCCTCCTCCTTGGCCACCTCAACCACCATGCCGTCACGCAGACGCGCAAGATTATCAAGGATAACCGTTTCGCCTATCTTCACACCCTGCACTATTTCAATACTTTCATTATTACTTGCACCGGTAGTAACAGGCTTTTTAAGTGCCTTATTCCCCTTGCCCAGCACATAGACAAAATATTTGCCATCCCGTTCCAGAACGGCATTTTTAGGTAAATATATAGTGGATGGCTTTTGCAGAAAACGCAATTCACCCTTAGCAAACAAGCCTGCCTTTACGTTGGAGCCAGGCTCATCCAGCCTGATGCGGAGGGTAAATTTGTTTGTTTCCCTGCTTCTTACATGGCTCACATAAACAACAGTACCCCGGCATATTTCGCCAATCGCCTCCAGCTTCAGCTCAACCTGCGTGCCAACGGTCACAGAAGCAGCCTCGGCCTCTGTAATATCGCAGTCCACTGTAAAACCACTGTCATCCAAAAGGGTAAGCAGCCTGCTGCCTGCAGGCGCATAGCCACCCACTTCTGCATCGCGGTAGGTAATAATACCTGCGCGTGGTGCCTTAAAAATCAGATCGTGATACTTGTTTTGCGCAATAATGTACTCCTGCTCGCGTCTGGCAGCAATCTGCTCCTGACGGTAAACCTGCGACGGTGTGCCATCATAGCTTTCCTGCTGCGCCAAAGCATCGTACTGCGCTTTTTTATTAGCCAGCGTCTGTTCCATACTGTCCAGCTCGGACTTGGAAACAGCGCCCTGCGCATACAGCTTGCGGTAACGCTCCGCGTTGACCTGCGCCAGCTTATAGTCTGCCTCATAACGAATCAGACTGGTGCTGTAGCTCACATCCGTAGTTGCCGCATTAGCTCCGGCCTCGGCATAGCGTGCCTTGGCCTTGAGCATTTCGGCGCGGGCATCATCAAGATGCTGCACCAGCAGAATATCTCCTGCCTGCACCTTGCTGCCCAAATCCACATTAATCTCATCGACGATGCCGGCATACTTGTTGATGATATCAATCTGTGCCTTGGCCTTGAGCTGTCCAAAAAGATTAATGCTTTTATACAATGGTCGTCTGCTTACTGTCTGTGTGTGCACAATAGGTTTCATTACTGCTTTTTTTGACGTAGACTGGTTGGAGAGATGCCTGAGGCCCAGTGTCAAAGTAATACCTATCACACAGATAGCAAGCAGACTAAGGAGTTTGTGTTGTAATATATAGTTTTTTGCCTGAGTAAAATCGGGGCGCAGCATTATTTCGCTGCTGCCTGAGCATCAGCAGCTACGGCCTGTTGGCAGACTTCCAGCATAGCCTCAGCAAAGCTGCCTGCCGGAACCGGAACAAACTTCAGTTCCTTAGCCTGATGGCTCAGCAGAGTTTTCTTGCTACCATAAACATCCATTACCTCTACGCCGTAGGTTTTATCCTGCAGATTAAAGGTCATGACGATTTCACAGTATTGCACCTTCTCTTTTTTAGTCAGAGAAGCCTTGTATTTTTCATTGAGCTTTTTCAGCATATCCTTATCGGTAAAAACGGTTTTCGTCAGTACAGAAATAATATTTTTATCGGGCAGGCCGTTAGTAACCTTGCTGAAGGTCAGGGAATCCATATCGTAAGCATAAATACCTACGTTATTTTCTACAACGATAGACCAGCGTGCCTGCTCCTGTTCTTCTTCGCTCGGTTTAGGCATCATGCTGATTTCCCAGTTCATACCCTCCTGAGTTGCGGGCTTTTTGTCTGCATCAGCAGCAAATGCGGTTGCACAGCAAAATAAGGTTACTAATAAAATAAGCAGTTTTTTCATGAAAACTCCACTCCTTTATATTTCAATATACCTATTAGTATACTATACTCTTATCTTTAATTCAAATTTCTTACAATACGAATTATATTTTCCTTAGACAGCTTCTGCAGCGTATAATAATTGGCCTGCATAGCGGCGGCAACCTTCTTTGCCAAGCCCAGCTTGATAAAATCGCTTTCCGTATCAATCACTACAGAGGTAATTTTAGCCTTAGCGATTTTTTCGGCAATACTTATCGCTGCTGCTACAGGATCCTTTTCACCCTCATGCACGGCATTCGCGCGTCCGTCGGTTACAACAATCAGAATCGGCTCCAGCTCGCTGTCACGCTTGTTCAAAAGCGCCAACGTCTGCAGCGACAGCGCCAAGCCGTCTGCCAGCGGCGTTTTACCACCGGTCGGCATTTCTGCCAGACGCTTCTGCGCCAAGTCCACACTGCGGGTAATCGGCAGCAGCATATCCGCCTTATCACGACGGAAAGCAATCATACCTACGCGGTCACGCTTTTGGTACGCCTCCTGCAACATGTAGAAAATGGCACCCTTAACGGCGCGCATACGCTCACGTGCACCCATGGAGCCACTGGCATCCACTGCAAACAGGAAGGTGTTGCCGATGCGTTTTTCGCGCACCTTCTGGCGTAAATCCTCCTCCTTGATGTTCAGCGCACAGCCGTTATCCTCACGCAAGCGCTGATACGGCGCTGCAGCACGGATAGTTGCGTCAAAGGCCAAGTCCGTAACCTTGCTTTTAGGCTGTTCGGCGCGCACATAACGTCCCTGCTTCAGGTCAGTCTTGGTCACGCTGCGTTTGCCGCTGCCACGGCGCACATTGCGGTCCTTGCCCAAATCCAGCAGCATCTTCGGCAGACGGAAGTTTTTGTCGATATCGGCAAGCTGCTCCTCCGGTGCCAAGTTGTTATTATTACGCTCCTGCTGCTGCTCGTCCTCGTCGCTTTCGTCGTCCTCGTCCTCATCGTCAGAAGCATCGTCATCTTCGTCATCATCGCCGTTATCCAATGGCGGTGGTGGCGGCAGCTGGTTATCTTCGTTGTCCTCGTCGTTATTATCATCGTCAGGATTATCTTCGTTATTCTGCTCATTTTCATCTTCGTTTTGGTTATCGTCCTGTTGCTCCTCGGGCTGTTGCTCGGGCGGCTTGCGCATACGGTGCGGCAGCACGAACTGCGCTGCATCCTCCACATCCTTCGGCAGCACATAGGTGCGATCAGCCAACGCAGCGATAGCGCGCGCAGCCTCGAGCAGATAAATTTCCGCACGATGGCCGGCACAAAAAGCCTGCGAGCACAGCTGAGCGGCAAGCATCAGCATCGCATCGCTCACCTCAACCTGCGGCAACAGCTCACGCGCTGCCTGCACCTTCGCTGCCAGGGCAGCGGTTTCTTCCGCATACTGCTCACAAAACGCAAGGGTATTGTTACTATATGCTAAGGCACGTTGGATAACCTCCACGCGCTGACCGATATCCTGCAGTGCCTGCATATCTGCGTACATGCCGAAGCGGTCTAATATATGTCCGGGCAGAGTGCCCTCCTCCGGATTCATCGTAGCAATGACGGTCGTGTGCACCTCATGGCTGCAGCTGATACCGTCACGCTCTACATTGTTAATGCCTGCACTGTTGGCATCCAGCACTGCTGTCAGCAGCTCCTGACGCAGCAGGTTTGCTTCATCAATATAAAGAATATTATCCGTAGCACGCGCCAGAATGCCCGGGGAAAAGCGTTTTTCGCCCAGGCTCACGGCAGCCTCCAGATCAATGCTGCCAAAAAGCATATCCTCTGTTACGTTCAGCGGCAGTGTCAGCAGTGTTTGCGCACCAATCAGACTCTGCACACTGCGGGCCAGCACGGATTTTGCCGTACCCTTGGCTCCACCTATGAGCAGGCCGCCTGCTCTGCGGTTGACAAGAGCAATGAGTAAGGCCTTTTTAGCCTCCTCCTGCCCCACGACCGCAGTAAAGGGATAGAGATTATTTTTCAGCATAGTCAACGCTCCTTAGGCTTCGGCAGCCAAAAAGCTCTCTACCTTATTCCAATCCAGCTCGCCCTCTTCAAACGGACGGCGGCGCATACGGTGCGGCAGCACCAGCTTAGCTGCTTCCTTCAAATCATCAAGGTTAGCCTGCTTGCGGCCGTTGAAGGCAGCCAAAGTCAGCGCTGTCTTGATAACAGTAATATCCGCACGGTGGCCGTCTACGCCCAGTTCTACCGACAGCTTGGCCACAGTTTCCAGCAGCTTGTCATCAATAGTTACCTCCGGCAGCAGCTTGCCGGCAGCAATAATTTTTTCTGCCAGCTCCTCCTGAGCTTCCTTATAACCTGCAATAAAGCTTTCAGCATCGTTTTCATAAGCCAGACGGCGTTTGATTACCTCTACGCGCTGCAGCGGGTCATGCTCGCCGGTAACAACAACGCTCAAACCAAAGCGGTCCAAAAGCTGCGGGCGGATGTCACCCTCTTCGGGGTTCATAGTGCCTACCAGCACAAAGCGTGCGGGGTGGGAATAGGAAACACCCTCGCGTTCAACAGTGTTTACGCCCATGGCAGCGGCGTCCAGCAGCACGTCTACAACGTGGTCATCCAGCAGATTTATTTCATCTACATATAAAATATTGCGGTTGGCCTGCGCCAAAATACCGGGTTCAAACTTTTTCTCGCCATGCTTAATCGCATGCTCAATGTCCAATGTACCAACAACGCGGTCCTCTGTAGCACTTACAGGCAGCTCAACCACGCGCATGTTGATGGTTTCCTCCGGCAAGGTGCCTTCTGCCTGCAGCTTGGCAGTACAGTCATCACACAGCTGGCTGCTGTGCGGGTCACAGTGGAAGCGACAGCCGTGCACAGCCGCCATCGGCGGCAGCAGCTCAGCAAGAGCGCGCACAGCAGTGGATTTGGCCGTGCCCTTTTCACCTTTAATCAAAACACCGCCCAAAGCCGGGTTAATAACATTCAAAATCAGGGACAGCTTCATTTCCTCCTGTCCTACAATCGCAGTAAAAGGATATACAGCAGTACGTTTCATTTATATTCCTCCATTTATTAAAAAGAGCTATCAATAAAATATGTATCTAATTATACAGTGTCTACTAGGTATACACGCAAGCGATTTAGTGAAAATTTTTATTCATCGCCGCGTTCTTCAATTTCTCCTTCAATATTCAGCAGCAGCTCCTGCAGTGACTGCTTAGTCTGCGGCTTGGCGTTCCACAGCCGGCGCTGCTCCGCCTCCAGCAAAACCTCCGTCAGTCTGCGCAAAGCCCAAGGATTAACCTCAGCAAACCATTTTTGCATATCTTTGTCCAAAGCGTACTTTTCCGCAAACTTTTCATACATCCAGTCCTCCATAACAGCGCTGGTAGCATCCCATTGGAAACAGTTATCAACATAGGTTGCCAAATCGCCTGCTCCCTTATAGCCAAACTCCTTCATGCCCCGTATATATTTGGGATTAATCGCCTCACCGCGGAACAGACGCTTGACCTCCTCTGCCAGCGTGCGAATCACGACATGCTGACGATCGGAGCTGTCACTGCAATAGTTTTTCGGCATCTTGCCGCTGAAATTACGCACTGCAGCAATCATGCCGCCACGGTAAGCGTTATAATCATCGGAATTCAACAAGTTAGACTCGCGGTTATCAATATTGCTGACGGTAACTTCCAGCTTCGCCATACGATTAGTGAACAGCTGCGGCCTGTACTGACCTTTTTCGCCCTCGCCATAGACATGTGCACCCCAACGCACATACACATTAGCAATATCGCCCAGGTCATCCCAATTGCGGGAAGCCAAAAGTGCGCTCACGCCCGCGCCATGCGCTCCCGGCGGGTCGCCGAAAATGCGGTAGGATGCCTGCCTCCAAGCCAGCTCCTTATCCACGCCCTCGCTTTCTAATCGCTGAGATTCCTCCACCACATGCTTGCGCACAAAGTTGTCTTCAAAGCTCTCATCCAGTGCTGCCACCTGCTGCACAGCCTTATCCAGCCAGCACACTGCTCCCGGCAGCGTATCACGGAACAGACTACTGATGCGTCCGGTAACATCCACACGCGGGCGCTTCAGCTCATCAAGCGGAATAATCTCGATGCCTGTCACCTTCATGGTTCCCTTCTGCCAAACAGGACGCACGCCCATCAGGCGCATAAATTCCGCCATACACTGACCATTAGAGCGCATGTTATAGGTTGCCCACAGCAAAATACCAACACTTTCGGGATAACGCCCTTCCTCCGCTACAAATTTGTTAATCACATCCTCCGCCATCTGCGAACCGATTTTCCACGCTACAGGTGTAGGCAGCAGCTGCGGGTCAACGCCGTAAAAATTGCGTCCGGTCGGCAAAATCTCGGCACCGCCGCTCGTAGGCGCGCCGCCGGCACTGGGCTCAATATATTCTGACTGCAGCGCACGGATGCAGTTGGTTCGTTCCCAAGTAGTATTTGCCAGACTGGGATACAGCTTGTCACAGATAAAGCCGGCTATTTTGATAAGATCCTGCTGCACAGCCTCATCCCAACATTTTACGCACTCCAACGCACGTAATTTATCTTCGTGGACTACGAAACCATCATTTTGCAGCAGACGGATAATCTCCAAGCATTGACCGTTGATTTTATCAAGCAGCATACCATAGCTCAAAATACCGTCCGGCAACAGCTTGCTGCTGTTGTCAATCAGTTCGTAATAATCGTAGCCGTAAGCCTGCGCCAATGTTTTAGGCAGTGACGGCATATCAGGATTTTCCAAGCGCACCAACGCATAAAGATATTCCGTAAGCTTTTCGCCCTGCGGCGGATTACCCATGATATGCAGGCCGGTAGTCATCTGCATATTCTTCAAATCCGTCAGATAGGTATGCAGATGACCTACATAATCGTCAAAATCAGCGGCATCCTCCTCACGTACCTCGTCTGTAAGGTCGGCAGCAGCAGCTTTCTCTCTGATTTGTGCCATCGGCTCGCTCAAATCGGCATCCTTATCAGCTTTAAAGTGCACATATTCCTCCAAAGCCTTTTCCAGCTCTGCCAGCTCATCATACACACCGCTGATGCTAAGCGGCGCCGAGAGATAACTGATGAGGCAGGCCGCACTGCGGCGTTTGGCCTGTATGCCCTCGCCTGTATCCACAACCCAATAGGGATAAACATTGGGTAAATCGCCGGTACAGATATCGGGATAGCACTCATCACCCATCGCTACACCCTTGCCCGGAACCCATTCTAAACTGCCGTGCGTACCAATATGCATCATAGCATCTGCGCCCCAGATATCGCGCAGCCAGTGATAAAAGCCCAAATAATGGTGTGTCGGCGCGCAGTCTGGCGAATGATAGATTTTATCCGGATCCTCGCCAAATCCGCGCGGCGGTTGCATCGTAATAAAAATGTTGCCGTTCATCATGCCGGGAATCAACAGGAAATCATCATAAAAGAAAACATCACCTGGCGCTTCGCCCCAATCCTGCGCCAGGCGTTGCTGTACCTTTTCCGGCAGCGTCCTGTAATAATCGCGGTATGCACTGACTAAGAGCTTGGCATCGGCATTATCAATCTGCTTTTCACTCATATAGTCTCTGTCATTTGTCGCACCGGCAATGAGCTCGTCGATAAACTCCTGCCTGTCTGCCGGAATATGGTCAATGACATAACCTGCATCACGCAAGTCCTGCAGCAGCAAACGCACACTTTCAATACTGTCAATCGCCGAACAGCTGCCGATATTAGAATTGGTCGACGGATGGTTATGAAAAACAATAGCAATTTTCTTTTCTGCGTTCGGCTTAATACGCAGCAACGCCAGCTTTTTCGCCTTGCGCACCAACATATTCATGCGCTCCGCAATCGTCTGCGTAACCTGCTTGCCCTCAGCATCACGCTCCATCGTCGTCACAGGGCAGCTATGGATAATACCGTCAAACTCCGGCAAGCTCACGCTATACGCTACCTCTACGGCACTCATGCCGTCAAAATTTTCGTACCATTCCTGATACGAGCGGTACAAGGTATAGGCCTGCAATACCGTAATATTGAGCTTGGTCAAATCATCCAACGCGCAGGCGCGGATGCTGAACAGTGAAAATTTTATAGTGTTGATGAAAACATCGGCATAGCATTTACCATCTGCGCAAACATACTTGCTTAAGGCTTCTTTAAAGCCGCCGCAGCCGCTTGCGGCGTCAGGCGAGCTTGTAGAGAAGAAGCATAAGGCGTTGCACCCCAGCGCTTCAATCTCTCTGACTACCGCATCTGCAAAAACGGTATTGCCCCACAGCCAGTCATTGCGGAAGAAAACTACTGCCAGTGTAGGTCTGTCCGGCTTGCAAAAATCGCGGCGATATTCCTCCACATCATCGTATACCTTGCTTGCACGAGGATGATAAATACCATCCCACGGCAAAAGCTCGGGAGCAGGCGCATTACATCCTGACTGCAAAAACTGCTGCCCCAACCACAGCCACAAATTTGTCCAGTTCTGCAGACCGCCGAATTTATAATAATCATTTATCCGCTTCAGCTCCTCCTCAGCCAGACCGCCGTGCAGCACATCCTCCGGATTACCGGTCATCAGATAAACATGCTTCTTCTTATTGGCAAGCAGATAGGATGAGGATTCCGACAGAAACTTAGTGCTCAGGCCAGTTCCCATCCAGGGGAAAATGACAACCTCCGCCTGCTGCAGCTGCTTTTCCATATCCCTCGTCCATTCTGTATCGCTTGGGACATACAGCACCTGTCCTGCTACAGCTTTCTGCGTCTGCTGCGCCAGCTTCAATGCATCCTGCAGATAGGTTGCAGTTTGCTCCATATTGGTGAGAAATAAAATTTGTTGCATTCTTTCACCTCCGAAAATTATCGATACTCCTATGCTTTCATAAAAATGAGGACGAACAACCATCGCCCTCACAATAAAATTATATTACGCTATATAGTTCTCATACAGTCAAGCACTTCAGCCTTATTTGCTAATATCCCTTAAGAAAAACTTCCTCTTCATCAGTAAATATATTTCCATAAGCAAGATTGGCAATCTTCTTAATCGCCCATACGCAGTTTTGATTTGAAGCATATAAATACTTGTCCTTCAAATAGCAGACATGATTATTCTTGACCGCCTCCAGATTAGCCAACGCAGGATCCTCCAAAAATTCCTTTTTATACCCATCCTTGTTATCATGCTTAAGCTCCCAGGACAGTGAAAGCAGGAAGTAATCAGGAGCGGCACGCAGCATTATTTCTTTATCCATCAGCTGACCGTTGAGCACCCCTATCTCTGCAGGTGCATTTTTCACCCCGGCAAAGTGGCACATATCATCAAAAAAAGAGCCCTTACCACCATAATTATGGTTCATTTTAGAAACAAGCATCACACTTTTTGGCTTCACGCTAGCGCTATCAACCTTGCTTTTGATATATTCAAGCTGTGTCTGCATTCTCTGCTGTAGCTTTTCCGCACGCTCTGATTCCCCCACAGCCTGACCTATCTCCTGAATCTGCTTTTTTATCTCTTCCACATTATTCGCATTGCTCACCACGTATACAGGTATCCCCATGGCGCGATAAGTCTGTATGCGGTTTTCACCTGTGCTCTCTCGGGCAATTATTAAATCCGGCTTGAGCGCCAGAACCTGCTCTGAGGAAAAATCATAATTTAATTTTGTAGGCTTTTTTATTGCCTCAGTACTGATGTAAGATACCGAAGCATCATACATTGATTTAGAAAGTGCAACAACACGCTCTTCATCAACAAGTCCCATTACAATATTGTCCAGATTAAAATGTGTTGTCATAATCCTCTGGGGCTTTTGCGCAAATTTTATTACAGTCCCCTGCGAATCAACTACCTGATAGGCTGCCCCGCTTGTTTTTTCAACATACTGCTTTTGACAGCCTGCTGTGCAAAATGCCAGCAGCAGTAAAAGCAGCAGTAAATTCTTCCACATTTTTTCACCTCATTTTCCTGTTATATGAAAAAGCAGGACGGAATATGTCCGCCCCACTTTTTCGGGAGTGTGAGTTATGAGAAAAGTACCTAGTTAATTAAAATCTTCTTTCATAAGTTACATAGAAGTTAATCGGCGTGCAGTAGTATTCATTATAGTTTACTACGTCCTTGCGATTGAGCAAATTGCGTCCAACTAAACGCAAAGTATCTTTATCAGTCGGATTATAAGAAAGTGATGCAGACCAATCGATTCTGTTCTTTAAATTATGGTCAGGCTCCTTTCCAGTCTTTGCACTAGCTGAATCGCCGTTATACAAATAAGATGAAGGCTCGCGTTTTAAGGTTGCAGTAATACGTGTATCAAATACTAACTTTGATTGATGATAGGTAGTGCCTAAATTAAACAGGACCTTTGATTCATCCTGAGACCATTCTCCTGGTTTGGTCTTCCAATCACCATAATCTGACTTAGATTTAGGATTTTGGAAAGTAGCACCCATGTAAACATCCTGCTTGTCATTAATTTTTTGTTTCAAATTAAGCTCCAAGCCATAGTTTTTCCATTTGTCGGCATTAATCTGGATGCTCTTATTGTCTGTTGTCTTTCCCCAGATGATTTTATCAGTAGCATCAACATAGAAAATGCTTGCAGAGAAGAAAGTCTTATTGTTATCGTATTTATAACCTGTTTCATAAGACCAGCTAGATTGCGGTTTAATATCAGGGTTAACTGCATACTTAGGACCAGTATAGAAATTAGAAGAAAGCTGTGGCATTTCAAAAGACTTACCAACATTAAAGTATACACTTGAAGTATCATTAATCTTATACAGGCCTTGTACTTGAGGAAGAATTTTTCTTTCGCTGCCCAAAAATTTAGAAGAACCCATCCAATATTCTCTAATTCCAAAAATCATATTATAGGCATCACTAAACTTATGGTCATATGATTGATATAAAGAATAGCTCTTACGTTCAGAATCGGTATCTGTATTACTGGATACCAAAACGGACTTCCAATACTCTTTAGTTGCCTGACCGCCAAGAACTAAAGTATCATTACCATTATTGAAATTAATTTTCTTGTGTACATCCAAGTCCCAGTTATGGCCTTTGTATAAGCTGTTTGCAGCACCATAACGATATGTTTGAATCATAGAGATATCCATATAGGACAAGCCTGCGCTCCAGCCATTATCAGCATTATCATAATTCAAGGAGTATGTATTATAAGTCGCATCTGAGTCGCAATCCTTAGTTATAGACTTCACACCGTTTTTAAATGTACCGCTCAACCATCTATTGTGAGATTTTTTGTGGCTTAAAGAAGCGGTCAGGTCATCTGTAATACGAACAGTACCGAAAAGCTGCTCTAAATTTTTATCTGCTACTTCTAAAGCTCCGCCACCACCCTGTGCAGGTCTTCTTATATCAGGGAAATCCTTGTAGAAAGATTTTTGCCCGCCTATGCTGATTATTTCAGAGTCAACATTTAATCCGTAATCATTGTATCTATTGCCCATACTGCCAAAAACTTTACCGGATGTTTGCTGGCCTTTAGATGGTTTCTTGGTAATAACGTTAATAACGCCAGCCATAGCTTGTGGTCCATACAAAACGGAACCAGCACCTTTTACAACCTCTATCTTTTCAATTTGATCAAGCGGAATTTGATTCAAGGCAGAAGCATTTAAAAAGTTTGCAGGATGTCCGTTAACTAAAACCAATGTACCATTATCCATACCACGCAAGCGAATTCTGGATAACATGCCGCTATAATCGGTACCATCATCCTGCCAACCCATAGCACCAGCCTGCGTCATACTTGTAACGAGTTCAAAAGCACTACTATATCCTTGATCTTTAATTTGCTCCTTAGTAATTACCATAGCATTAGCCGGTGTATCAACTAATTTCTTCTCTGTTCTTGTTGCCGTAACAACCATCGTATCCAAAGAATACTCCTGCAGATTATCAGCAGCAAAAGCGGTTGTACCCCAAACTACACTTGTACTCATAAGTACTGACATCAATACCGCATTACTTAATGCCTTGACTTTGTTCATTGTTGATTTTCAATCCTTTCATAGCCATCGTTTTATTTTTTGTTTCCGTCCAGACACACCTAGTCTTTCATAGTCCTGTGCTATCGCTTGAAACATGCATCAGTGTAAACTATAAAGTGTTCATATAGTCAAGGATTTTTATTTTATTATTTTTCTTTCTGAGAGCCATTCCGCTTTTATAATAAATCCGTCCTGCCTGGCATTGCATACTACATTATTATCTTCTCACATATCTCTGCTTGGAGCTTTTAGGCTTATCTGGAAGCGTCAAAACAATTTTGCCGTCATCAATCAACGGCTGCACAATTTTGGACATGGAATAATAGCGCGAAAAGCCCAGAAAATCAATAATCTCCTGTCTGGAGCGCGGCACTGCGCAGAATGCCAAAAGTCGTTCTTCGACGCTGTCCGCCTGATTGCTATTATATTGCGCCTGTTCCTCATGTATAGCGCCAACGCTAGCAGCAGGTGTATCGTAAACCTGGGCAATTTTGCTTTTAAAGGTAACTACAAACTCGCCATGACGTACAGCAAAAACCGGCGGCGGCAGCTGTGCCTTTTCCAGCTCGTGATAAATAGTCGGAATGCCGCTGTAACGGTTTTCGGTAACATGCAGCAGTTCCAAAATATTCGCCAGCGCACTGTTGCGTGTATCCGGACGCACTTTGCCTAATGAATCAATCGTCAGCTTGCCATACAAGCCACCACTGGAAATAAGCTCCAGACGATTACGATATATTTCCAGACGCACAGGCACGTTTTCCGAGTGAATACTATAATCCCGGTGCACCAAAGCATTAAGAATCGCCTCACGCACTGCCTTTAAAGGATACTCATCTCTGTCTGCACGCTTGCCCTTATCATCAATAATCGTACTGTGACGACTGTTGCGGTTCACAAAATCAACTGCCTCGTCCACCATTTCATCTATCGTTCCGGTAATCCGCTCATTGTCAATAAAGCGCTCGCCCTGCAAGCCGGGATCGCCCATTTCATTCCCCGGCAAAGCAACGGCCGTAATGCATAGCTGCGGAAACGCTCCCTGCGGGTATTTAGAAAAGCACAGCTCCCCTGCCAGCGTCGGCTGTCCGTTTACCGTAACACCCATCAGCTCCAGGATTTCTTCATCACTGACATGCTTAGCCAAATTTTTGCGGTCTTTTTTTACTGCCTGCAAAAAGCAAGCCAGCTTTTCTTCATCAAAAAAGCTTCTGCGTGCACCCGTTGCTTCGCGAATATCGTCGCGAATGCGCTTGCGGAAGGCATCATAGCTATAAATTTCATATTCACTCATCGGTTCATCAGCATCGCCCACACGTATATAAGCGCCTTTCAATCTGCCTGTACCACGATAAAAACACGGTCTTTCTGCGACATCAAGCCCCGGAATCTCTGCCGAAACTACAACCTTGTCATCTATTTCGCAAACAGTAAATAAAGCACGCACACACGGCGACATCTGATTGCACTGTTCCGTTACCTTTTTCTGCAAATCCTGCGCATCATAAACGCCGACAACCTCAAAGCCTTTTCTTTCATCTATGCCGAACACGATAACGCCGCCCTCGTCCTGATTGGCAAAACTCGACAATGTATCGTATAAACGTGTAGGACAGCCCTTGTTTGCAGCCTTTAGCTCAACTGTTTGCATTTCACATTGCAGATGTTTTATTTTAGCAACCAAATTGCGCAAAGCTTCAGTTTGCATAGTACGCCCTCCTTTTAATTGCTATTGCTCTTACAGTTTAGCAACTTTTTGGCAACTAGTCAATTGTTTTGCCAACTATTTTACCAACTATTACAAAAAAAAGTCGGCAAGCAGCATATCGCTACTCACCGACAACACAGATAATTTTAGTTTTTATATACAGCGTCCGCCAAATCCTCTACAGCATTGACAATATACTGCGACACGCACAATACATGCTTAGCCGGCACCGTATAAACCTTTCTGTTTTTCACAGCATCCGTTGTCAGATAGCCGGGATTATTCAACAGATCTTCCTCCATCTGCTTCGGATCATGCTGACCGTCATAATTCCAGCCTGCGAGTAAAAACACCTCCGGATTGAGCTGAACCACGGCCTCCTGATTGACGATACCAGGCTTATCATAATGCAGCTCCTCCAAGGCATTGCGCACCTGCGCATATCTGCAGACATCGTTAAACGAAGCCTCCGGACTGTAGTAGGCACCGTTACTGCGCATAAAAACAATGCGCTTCTGTTTTTCCTTAGGAATTTTGCCTATTTTATCCTGCACCTTCTTCAGATGCTCGTCCATCGCGGTAACCATCATTTCGCCGCGTTCCTTTTCGCCAACGGCCTCACCCAAAAAGCGTATGCACTCACGTACATCTTCAAAGCTTTTTGGAGTTTTATAAACATAAACCTGCAGGTTCATATCGCGCAGTGACTGAATAACCTCTGGCTTAACAAAATCCGGTATCAATATCAAATCAGGGTGCAACGCCATAATTGCCTCCGAGCTTTGGCCATCTACTCTGCTGCCCACACTCTGCGCCCGCTCTACAATATTGGATATACCCGGATCATCAACCAATCGTGAGAAGGCAGCAATGCGACTGCTTGGTACAAGGTCAATGAGGATTTCATCAGTGCTTATAGACATAGATATAATGCGCTGGGGTTTTTCTTTAAAATACATCTTATGCCCCTGCGAATCCGTAACAGTATAGGCTGCAGTACTGTTCGATTTTTGCGCACTATCACTGCTGCAGCCTGCAACTATTAATAGTATACTCAAACACAGCAGCAGTGCTGTTATTATCTTTTGATATTTTTGTTTCGGCATATTTTCTTCATCCTTTATTTTCCTTCAGTATAGCTATTATAGCACGAACATCAGCTTTCGGTATAAGCAAGTTATAGCAGTTTGGCATATGAGAAAGGCAGAACAGATTTTGCTCTGCTCTGCCTTTCTCAAAGGAGTTAAGTGTATATGAATAAGGTTAGGGGCTGATTAGAAGGTGTATTCCATGCCTACTTGGAAAGAACGGCCAGGCATTGCATAGTAGTCATAAGGATTGTTAGCATTGCCACCCCAAGGAATATTAGATTGCTCTGCATAGAATTTATCAAACAGGTTGTTTACCTTGCCGAAAATCTTAATATTTTTCGTAGCCTGGTAGTTAGCAGCCAAATCAAAAATCCAATAGCTGTTAGATGGGAACATCTTTGCCACAGAACCTTCACCTTGACCTCTATCGATAGAAGCTCTTGCATTCAAGTTAGCATTAAGCTTATCACTATCATAGGAAACACCTAAATTAATAGCATGCTTCGGGAAATAGCCATTGTTATTATCTCCGTAACCTGGGGAAGTGAAGTGCAGGAAAGTATATGCACTATATACAGACCAGTTTTTATCAAAGTTTTTGCTGATTTGGAAATCAAAGCCTTTTGCATCCTCAGTCAAAGCGTTTTCATAATAACCGGTGTAATCAGTAACAGAATGATATTTAATTCTATTATCAGTATTGCGTTTAAAAGCATGGGCTGTAATTTGTGTTGTATTATCCAGCTTATGGTTTATACCTATTTCAAGGTTCTTACCAGTTTCAGGTTTGATATTGGGATTGCCAAGACTATAAGTATAGTTAGAAACAGTCGGAGCTACAAAGAATTTACTCCAAGCAACGTACATGTTTGTATCATCGTCAAATTTATAGCCTAAAGTAGCACGCGGTGTAGTTTTGCTGCCAGCCCAGCTATGCTTGTCATAACGTGCACCATAAGTTAATTTCCATTTGTCAGTCATTGACCATTCATCTTGTACATAAACAGCCTTGTTGTAAATTTTGGAGTAGGATTTCTCACTCTTCACGACATCGTCATCTTTTGTGTAGTCAACACCAACTGTTACAAGATGCTTATCGTCAAAGTTTTTCGTCATGTAATCAGAAATACTTAAAGTCTTGTATCTATTACGTTGAGCAGAACCACTTTTGCTGCCAATGGAAAGACGTTTGTAATCGCTGTTACGGATAGACAAAGTATTTGTTAAGGTATCATCAATTTTCTGATTATACTGCATAGTATATGCTTTTTCTTCTACATTACCATAATTAGTACGACCGTTCCCATTTACATATTGTGCTGTATTCTCATACAAGAAATCAAATTTGTTATAATCGTAGCCAAAGCTGATGCTGGAACCTTCACCAAGTTCCTTGGTAACTTTCAAATTTACAGAGTTACCATCTTTATCTTGTAACCATTTGTTACCATCACCATCTTTAATATCTCCCTGTTTATATTTGCTTGCATCTAAGCTATAGCTCCAGGATTTGTCTTTTCCCTGGTTATGTAATGCATAATTCTGGGTGTTAAAATTACCGGCAGATACAGTCAATTTACTTTGGTTGCCATCGACTTTTTTAGTGATAATATTGATAACACCGCCTTTAGCATCAGCACCATACAAAGCTGAAGCAGAACCCTTCAACACTTCGATGCGTTCAACATTATCCAGATTTAAGTAAGAAGCCTGGAATGCCTGACCTGCGTGGTTGGCACGTACACCGTCAATCAAAACAACAGTGTTATCAGCACCATTCATACGGAAGGCACTAGCACTATAACCGGCTAAGCCATAGCTTAAAAATTGTACGCCCGGTACATTTCTTACAGCCTCTTCCAAGCTGGTATAGTGATTATTTTCAATTTCTTTGGCAGTAATAACGTTGATATTGGCATTAGCATCAACAATTTTTACCGGAGTTCTTGTTGCCGTAACAACCATTTTGTCCAAGAAAAATTCAGGAGCTTCTTCAGAAGCTAATACTGTACCCCCCCCGAGCACACTTGTACTCATGAGCATTGACATCAAAATAGCATTACCTAATAACTTCGTTTTTTTCATTTACTCATACATCCTTTCAAAAAACATCTAGTTTTACAACAGCTAGTCTTTCATAGTCCTGTTGTATTGCTAAACCTGTATTATTCTAATCTATATAGTAATCATATAGTCAAGAGTTTTCTTGCATATAAGAATTATTTCTTTTCTCCCCCCAACTTCACTATCTGACTAATAAATGTTATAATAAACATAACTATTACGCAACGTATTGTGTTAAAGAACCAAGGTGATACTTTATGAGCAAAACTCCCAAGCTTTACTATACGGCAGGCGAGCTGGCAGACCTTTTTGAATTGCCAAAGCAAACCTTGCTTTACTACGATAAAATGGGCATTCTGTCCCCGGAATTCATTTCTGAAAACAACTATCGCCATTACTCTCTCAAACAGTATTTGATTTTAGAGGTCATTTTGAACATGCGCAAGCTGGGAATACCTATATCTAAAATCAAGGAATATCTGGAAGAACGCAGCATTGACAGCCTGCAGGCTCTCTTACAAGCTAAAGACCGTGAATGTGAAGAAATTATTGCACATAACGAAAAAATACGCAAAAATATTCACGTTGTTTTTCAGCAGCTGGATAAAATCCGCGAAAGCCGGCTTAATCAAATAACCGTCACCTTCCGCCGTAGCAAGCGATTCCTGCTAAGTCCTGTGCCGCCGGAATGCAGCGGCGACGAAAGTATTAAAATTCTTGCCAGACATAACTTGAATGTTTTTTCCAAAGAGCATTTCAAGGAAAAGGCTGTCGGCTGGCTGGCAGACAAGGATTGCTTTCTGGCAGGTGAATACAGCCGACCGCTGGCCTACTTTTCCAGTGTTAACCCCGATTACCTTGGCAAAATGGAGTGCTACACCCGCCCTGCAGGACTCTATATGACGCAACGCTTTCAGGGTACCTTCCGTGAGCATGTACAGGAGTTGGCGGAGTTTTTTAAAGCTTATATGCAGCGTAATAAGCTGCACGCCGTAGACAATCTTTATATTATGCCCCTGAAAAATCATTGGATGACACCTAAGCCTGAAGAATATATCTACCAGATTTCCCTACGTGTTGAGCCTGATGAAAATTAAAAACTGCACCATCCAGTATCGTTTCCGATACTAAGCGGTGCAGTTTTTTCTATTATGCTTTCTACTTCACCCTTAAATGCTGCGCCCCCTGCATAGCGAATGCTTCGCCGTAGGCAGCATGGGCGATTTCCTGCACGCCGAAAACAACATCCTGCGAGCAGTTGTAAATATAACCCTCGTTGGGATAAAACAGCTGCTTGTTTTTGATGGCGCGCATAGTCTGCAGCGATGGATCCTCTAAAAAATCCTGATTATATTTTTTGATATCAAAATTGCCATGGTCGTTATACACCGGCATTATCAGTAAATCCGGATCAATCTTCACCAGCATTTCCTTAGTAACCTGCTGGCCGTTTTTGATTCCTGCAGCCGAAACGCCGTTGATAACGCCTGCTTCCTTACACATGTCGTCAAAAATACACCCCTTGCCGCCGTAGGAGCTCATCAGCGAAACAAGTACAATTTTCTTCTTCTGCTGCAGCTTGAGCGCCTCTACCTGCTGCTTAACCTGCGCCAGCTTGCTGTCCATCAGCTTTACCAGCTCTTCTCCCTTACTGTCGGCGTGCATGGCTTTGGCGATAGTGTGCACGTTTTGCCTGATATCCTCAATAGTCGCCGGTCCTTTCAGTACGATGACATTCATGCCCAGATTGCGCAAATTTTCGACACGGTTCATGTCGCTCCAATCGTAGGCAAAGACTACGTCCGGCTTCAGCGCCAGCACCTCTTCTGCCGAAGGGTTTTTGATTTTGTGCTGAATTTTTTTAGCCTGTTCTACAAGGTTGGAGCTTACCGGATCATCGGCAAGATAATTGACGGCAACCAATTTATCTGCCATCCCAAGCCCCATGATTATACCATCACTGCTGAGCGCCAGCGTCAGCACCTTTTGCGGTGCCTGTTTGAACGTAGTCACTGTTCCATGCTCGTCTGTCACAGTATAGCTGCCGCCTGCGGCAGCGTCTTTTCCGCCGCTGCCTTGTCCGCAGCCTGTGACTAAAAGCAGCATCAACATCAATAAACAAAAAATTTTTCTCATGCTTCAAGCCTCTATTATCATCATTTTATTTCAGCAGTATTGACTTATATGCGGCAATACCGACAATACTGTAATTTATATTATAAAGTATATAGCGCTATGATAGTCAAGAGGGATTACAGTAATATTCCCCTCCCACACATCAAAAAGGCGGCGCCAAGCGCCGCCTTAATGTCATATCGTTATGCTATTAGAATGTATATTCTGCGCCGATGATGAAGGAACGTCCTGCCATCGGATATCTTGCTTCACCGTTTTTGTACAAGCCGCCGAATTCAGCATAGCGTGCATTGGTAAGATTGTAGCCATTAATAAACAGCTTGGCATTATCATTAATCTTATACTGTGCACCAAGATCTAAGGTGAAATAGCTGCTGTCTACAAAATTCTTTTCAGATTGTCCGGTAACAGCATTAGCATTTAGGGTAAACAGCCAATCAGCATTCTTATACTTCAAGCCGGCACGATAAATATTCGGCTTAGTAGTCAAATCCTTGGCAAAGCCGTAGCCCTTGTCCTGCTTAACCTGAACATAGGTATAAGAAGCATACGCAGATAAGTTATCATCAAAATCATGATTCAGGCTCAATTCCAAACCACGACGTTTTTCTTTATTAACGTTAATAGCTTGGGTAGTTGTTCCGCCATCCCATACCCAGTCAATAGCGTCCTTGATATCACTATAGAATACACTAGCAGAAATATCCGTCTTATCATTCAGCTTTGTATTGCCACCAAAGGTCCAAACATAACCTTTTTCCGGTTTAAGGTTCGGATCGCCGTAAGTCGGGTACATGCCCGGCTGATACCAGAACAGGTCATCTGTAGTAGGTGCATTAAATACACGGCCCCAAGATAAGTAAGCATTGCTATTTTCATCAAACTTTTTATTCAAAGCAACCTTAGGAGTAACCTCGCTGCCATACTTGCTGTGATGATCATAACGCAAGCCGGCATTTAATTGCCAGGTCGGAGCAAACTCCCATCTGTTTTCTGCAAAAATTGCTTTGTTATTAATATCACGCTTGCCGGTGTACAGTGCGTTATTATCAACAGTTGTCTTGTAATATTCTAAACCGGCAGTAAATGCATCTGTTTCACTGAACTTAAAATTCTGCTGTGCTTCGAAGCCAACCGTAGAATCGGTAAAGTTTGATTGATTAGAAACAGATGGGGATCTGAAATGAGCGTGTTGATAGTTTTTATATACCTGAACATAGCCTTTTTCATCGCTGCTTTCATTCCAATCATAACGCAAAGCAACGTTATTGCTGATGCGTTTATGGCTGTCGGTTGTTCCAAAGCCGGAAAAACCGAACGGAGAACCGCCGTCAGCATTGATATGCTCAAAGTTAACGCCAATGCGGTTATCCTCGCCAACCTTCTGGTCCAGCTTAACGATTACGCCGGTATCATCATAGCCGGAGTTCTTCAGCATCTGAGATTTGCCGTTAGCATTTTTAAATTTATATTCGCCTCTGCGTTCTTTGGTCGCAGAAACAATAAGGCCTAAGCCGCTGTCGTTACTGCCGCTGGCAGAAATTGCATACTGTTCGGCATTCCAGCTGCCGCCTGCAGCTTTAACAGTAACATGATTACCGATTTCACTGCCTTTTTTCATAATAACGTTAATTACGCCGCCGACTGCATCGGTACCATACAGAGCAGAACCGCCGCCCTTAAGTACTTCGATACGTTCGATTGCATTAACAGGAGGCAACCAATCGGCACTGCTGTTACCGCTGCTTCCCAGGTTCATTCTGCGTCCGTCAACCAATACCAAAACTCTTTCATCGCCATTGAGCAGAATCTTGTCCTGACCCATGGAGGAGCCTTTGGCACCGCTGCCTAACACGTTAACACCGGGAATTGCTCTTAAAGCATCAGAAGCACTGGCATAATTCTGATCAGCAATTTCTTCCTTGGTAATTACGCTGATATCAGCAGGTGTATCAACTTTCTGTGTCGGAACACGGCTGGCAGTTACTACCATATCCTCCAGCGCGAACTCCTGCAAATCCTCTGCTGCAAACACCGTGCCCCCCCATACTACAGTTGTACCTGCAAGCAAGGACACTATTACAGCATTACGTAAGCTTTGAACCTTTTTCATACTCTAAACCCACCTTTGAAATAATTTATAGCATACCATCCGCCTCTATACTTTCAAGACAGGCGCACGGCAAGGCTACCCTTCTCTCTCATCTATCAGTTTATCTTCTTATCACTTACTCGTCAACGGCAAAAACAGGGGTATTATTTCGCCGCAAGTATTTATTTACTTACTTTATATAATGAACATCATAGGCAATTGACTGCACACGCTTAGCTTCTGCATCGTAATCAAAAAGCAGCACCGCAGGCTCACCGCTGTACGCCAGCTTCAGCTCGCCTTGGTCAATAACCACGCTCTGCCCCACGTTCATATCCATCCACTGCGGGGAACCGGTCTGATTGCAGACAATAACAGTCACATCCGTTACCTTGGATGCATTAATCCAAGCAGGCAGCGGATTGCCGCACACCTGCGTCGGCGGCCAGGCAGCCATGTCGACAATTATTTCTGCACCCTGCGCCTTCGTCCCCTCGTAATATTCCGGGAACCACAAATCAGCGCACACCAGCACTCCTGTCTGCAGACCGCTGCAAGGAAGCACGGTAAAGCTGTCACCCTTGCGCGCCCAGGCCTCTGCTCCCAAGCACTCGCCAAACAACTTGCGGTGACGGCCGATGATTTCACCATCAGGACCAAAGACAAGACAGCTGTTGAAGTTTTTATCACAGGCAGCATCATATTCACCACAGCCTAAAAATAGGGTAATGCCATATTCACAGCACAAATTACGCAGCGGCTCAAGCTCAGGTGACGGTTGAGGCGCTACCAAAGCATTTTCATCTATACGATAAAAATAATATCCCTGTACTGCCACCTCCGGCGTTAATACCCAGTCAGCGCCCTGCTCTGCGGCAATACGCACTGCCTGCTCCAATATCTGCAGATTGCACTCCTGTGGCCCGCAGCTGAGCTCTAAATGACATAAAGCAATTTTCATTCCATTGCCTCCGAATATTCTAAACAATCACTATTTTTATTGTATTGTATATACTAGGCATATAGTCAAGCAAAAGATGCTCTAAACAAGCTTCATTATATTAAAAAGCATGTAAAAAAGCATTATTCCATGTTTGAACAAGCATTAAACATGTTATTTGTCAAAGAAGAAACGTCAGCAAATCGGAATACTTAGTTAAGCACCCGACGCCGACGTTTTTTTACTTCTGTATGCGTTTTATCGCTTCCCGCTTCATGCTGCATTCCGCGCCATAGGCAGACTTGTCCTCCAGGCCATACCAACGCGCGAAACAACCGCCGCCACACAATTTAAAATCATCGCATTGGCGGCAAAAGTTCATCGACTCGGCAATCACCTGCTTAGTTTTTTCTACCAAAGCAGGCTCTAAGCCGTTATATACATTACCAAGGTAAAAATCTGCATTGCCTACCAGCGAGGAGCAGGCGTAAATATCACCCTTGGCATCTACAAAGGCTGCTTCGCCGTTCATAGCATAGCAATGGCCGAAGGTCAGACTGCAATCCTTACACAAAAGCTGTGCGCGCTCCTGCTGTGCAATCGCTATGCGCATTCCTGTGAGCTTAGCCAGCTCATCGCAGCGCGCAAAAACGCGCTGCATAGCCTGCTGCATCGCTGCAGGTGCAGGCGGCTGCAGATTGCGTCCGCGTCCCTGCCCGCGCAGGATGTCAAAGCCGATTTTACGGATGTTGCCCAAAAAATAGGCAAAATCCACCATGCCTTCCAGCGTATCTACGTTTTCCGACGTCACTACGCAGGTTACGCCGCAGGCAATATTATTGCGGCGTAAAACATCAATGCCTTTGAGGATTTCGCCGGTCGCACCGTAGCCGTTCTTTTTCAGCCTCAGCTTGTCATTGACAGCCGGTCTGCCGTCAAGGCTCACGCCGATAGCAACCTTATTTTTATAGAGGTACTTGGCAATCTTATCAGTAAGCAGAGAGCCGTTAGTCTGCAGCTGCAGTACGGCAGGCAGCTTTTCCTGATGCACATAATCTACCACTGCCTGCAGGCAGGCAAAATTCAGCAGCGGCTCACCGCCGCTGAACTGAATAACAAAGCGTTCACCGCCGTCCGCTGCCAGCTTAACTGCTGCCAACGCTGTTTCCGGTGACATCATACTGCGTTCATGCTCGGCAGCATAGCAGTAACGGCAGGCAAAGTTGCACTGGCCGGTCAGGCTCAGCACCAACATTTTAATGCTCATCTGCTCTGTCCTCCAGCTCGCCTTCCATATCCAGATAAAGCTTTTGCAGCTCCTCCTTAGTTTCCGGCTTAGCCTGCCACAGTCCGCGCTGCTCTGCTTCAAGCAGAATTTCCGTCATTCGCTGCAGCGCCCAGGGGTTAACATCGCGCAGCCATTCCTGTACAGCCGGGTCAAAGGTATATTTTTCGGCATATTTTTCGTACATCCAGTCTTCCATGACGGCGCTTGTCGCATCCCACTGGAAGCTGTGCGCAATCATGTTGGCCATATCGGCAGCGCCCTTATAGCCATGCTGCATCATGCCCTTGATAAACTTAGGATTAATCGCCTCGCTGCGGAACAGGCGCTTTGCCTCCTCCTGTACGCTGTGCATCGTCACACGCGTCCTGTCAGTGCTATCGCCGCAGTAGGAGCGCGGCGCGCTGCCCTTAATCGAACGCACTGCTGCAATCATGCCGCCATGGTAGGCGTTGTAGTCATCGCTGCTGAGCATATTGGTTTCGTGGTTATCCTCGTTTTTAATCGTGATATCCAAACTGCCCATACGCTTGCGGAACTGCTGCGGCAGGAATTTACCCTTGGTTTTGCCGCCGTAAGCATGACCGCCCCAACGTACATAAACATCGGCAATATCGTCAATGGTTTCCCAGTTCTTGCTTTCCAGCAGCGCCGCTACGCCTGCGCCATAGGTTCCCTGCGCATCGCCAAAGACACGGAAGGCCGCCTGACGCCATGCAGCAGCGTGCTCCATGCCCTCCTGCTGCTCCAGCTCCCTGGTATCCTCCTGAATATGCTTGCGTACAAAGTTCAAATCATCAGGCTCATCCTGCTCCGCTGCCAACAGCACCGCCTTATCCATCACTTGCATTACCGACGGCATAGTATCGCGGAAAAGGCCGCTGATACGCGCCGTAACGTCAATACGCGGACGTTTGAGTTCCATCAGAGGAATGACCTCCAGACCGTTGATACGCAGGCTGCCGCTCTGGTACTTGGGACGAATGCCCATGAGATAGAGGAATTCAGCAATGCACTGTCCATGACTGCGCATATTCGCGCCGGACCAAAAGACCATACCGATATTTTCCGGATAATGGCCTTCCTCCGCAATGAAGCGTTCTACCACCTGGTCGCCCAGTGTCTGGCCGATTTCCCATGCCGCCGGTGTCGGCAGGCAGCGCGGGTCCACACCGTAGAAGTTGCGTCCTGTCGGCAGCAAATCAGCGCCGCCGCTGGAGGGAGCACCACTAGGACCAGGCTCGATATATTCTCCCTCAAAGCCACGCAGCATGTTGGTGATTTCCTGCTTTGTCAAAAGCAAGTTGGGATATAGCTTATCTACCACATAATTGCAGACAAGCTCCAGCTTTTCTCTGCTTTCCGCCGGTGCCTGCTGCACCCAGGGCAGCTGCAGAGCATCAGCAACCGCTTCCTTGACAAAGTCACGCTGCTGCAGGCAGCGAATCAGCTCGCGGCACTGATTGGCGATACGGTCGATTAGCATACCATAGGTGATATTCAGCGGTTCGTATATCAGGCTGCTGTTTTCCAGCAGATAGTAATAATCAAAGCCATACAGCGCTGCTATTGCTTGCGTCAGGCTGGGGATATTGCCGTTATCAAGACGCAGCAGCAGCCACAGATAATCCTCCAGCTGCTGGTCCTCAGGCGGCTGGCCCATAATATGCAGGCCTGTGTGCACCTCCATATTCTTCAAATCCGTAATGTAATTATGCAGATTCATCACGTATTCGTCAAAGGGTTTCTCCTCATCATAAGTAACCTCGTCCTGCAGGTTGGCCTCGGCAACCTTCGCCAGCACCAGCTCCTGCAAGCGCGGCAGATTATCCGGCTGCGTGCTGCTGAAGTGCACGTATTCGTCCATGAGCTTTTCCAGCTCCTCCAGCTCGTCGTACACTCCCGCTTGTGTCTGCGGCGCTGGCAGATGCTCAATCAGGCAGGCAGCGCCGCGGCGCTTAGCCTGAATACCCTCACCGGTAATAGTGATGTTATAAGGATAAATGTTCGGCAGATCTCCCAGTGCCAAATCCGGGTAGCAGCTGCAATCAAGGCCGGCGTTTTTGCCCGGCAGCCATTCCAGGCTGCCATGCGTACCGATATGAGCAACGGCATCTGCCTGCCACACATCGCGTACCCAACGGTAGAAGGCCAGATATTGATGCGTCGGTGCAACATAAGGATCGTGGTAGATTTTTTCCGGGTCCTCGCCAAAGCCACGCGGCGGCTGCACGGTTACGAAAACATTGCCGTTCATCGTTCCCGGGACCAGGATATCGCCGTCATATTCCATGACAGCGCCAGGCGCTTCACCCCAATCCTTCACCAGCTGCTCCTGCACCTTTTTATCCATCAAGGCAAAGAATTCTTTATATTCTGCTCCCGTAAGTTTATAGGCAGCTTCAACCTGCTTTTCTGTCAGCATGCTGCGGTCGTTGGTAGCATTGGCAGTCAGCAGCTTGATAAATTCCTTCGTATCCTCCGGAATCCAATCTACCTTATAGCCACGCTCGCGCATAGCAGCCAGCACGCGACGGATGCTTTCGATTGTATCAAGGCCGATAGCACTGCCGATGTTGGAATTACGCGGCGGATAGTTGTGGAAAATAATAGCGATTTTCTTCTCGCTGTTGGCCTTGTGGCGCAGCATCGCCCACTTCTTCGCCTTGGAGGCCATGCGCTTTACACGCTCCATATTAGGCAGATAGCGAACATCGCCGTTTTCCAGAATCTTTTTATGCGCTATAGGCACACCATGGATAATGCCATCAAATTCCGGCAAGGAAACGCTGATGGAAACCTCCATGGCATTCATGCCCTCGAAGCTGTCCTTCCATTCCTCAAAGGGCGCAATTGTCGTATAGGCAGCCAAAACCGGCACATTAAACTTTTTCAGATAATCAAGATTAATCGAACCGCCGGTAGTCATGGAAAACTTCATGACATTCAGCAGCACATCGATTGCAGGCACACCGTCCGCATTGCAGAAGAAGCTGTTGAAAACCTGCGTCAGACTGGGCATGCCCATCTCCTCCACCGGCATGCCGTTGCTGAAAACGCAGACAGCGTTGACGCCCTGTGCTTCCAGCTCCTCTATCATCGCAGTCTGGTAGGTCAAATCACCCCACACCCATTCGTCGCGGTAAAAAAGAATGCCCGCTGTCGGACGGCCGCTGACGCAAAAATCACGCTGGTATTCCGCTAAATCGGTATATACCTTTTTCGCGCGCGGGTGATAAATACCGCACCAGTGAATCGGGTTAGGCTCATCGACTGTAATAGTCTCACCTTGCAACAGCTGCTGCAGATATAACCACAGATTGCTATAGTTGATTTCGCCGCCGAACATGCAATATTTTTTGATAACAGCAAGCTGCTCTGGTGTCAGTCCCTGCGCCAGCTCGCCCTCCTTGCTGCCGGCAGCATCAATATAAAAGGGCAGGCGCAACTGCTTCAGCAAGCTTACACAGCGCTGCAGAAACGGTGTATCCAGACCTGTACCCATCCATTTCATAATGACCAGCTTGGAGCCGGCAAGCTCCTTGTGCCATTTATCATCCCAAACCGTCGCATCGGTAATCCAACGGCAGGCGCAGGCATTATCCAGCTTGCATTCCTGCTGCAGCTTTTCCATAGTCTGCTGCATCATACCCATGCGGCGAATAACATTCGTCAAGAAAATAACCTTCATAATTTCCACCTCATCTTAAAAGAACTGCTTCTGCATTCTGCGCAGCAGATACAGGAAGTACGGCGTACCTAAAAACGCCGTCATAATACCTACACGCACCTCTGCCGGCGGCATAATAATGCGTCCCAGCGAATCGCAGAATACCAAAAAGGCTGCGCCGCCAAGTGCGCTGGCAGGCAAAAGCACGCGATGGTCAGGACCGATAAGCATACGCATCATATGCGGAATAACCAGGCCGACAAACCCGATATTACCGCTGACGCAAACGGAGGTAGCAGTAGTCATGGCCGCTACGAAAAGCAGACCCATGCGGAATGCGGTAACAGGCATACCAACAGCTTTGGCTTCCGTTTCGCCCAGCACCAGAATGTTCAGGTGACGTGCCAGCAGGCACATAATCATAATGCCGCACAGCACAGGTCCCACTGCCAGATATACGTGCTCCCAACGACGGTAATCAAGACCGCCGACCATCCAGAAAAGATATTGCTGCAGCTTCTGCTCGTTCATAAATGTAAGCAGGCCGGAGGTAATAGCACCCAAAAGCATACCCACAGCAACGCCTGCCAAAAGCAGCGTCATAACAGGAATTTTGCCGTTACGCATCGCCAAAAATACCGTCAGGCACACGGCACAGATACTGCCGCAAAAGGCGAAGGCCGGCATAGCAAACATGCTGCCGGAGGCAGCACCCAAAGCAATAGAAAGCACCGCGCCGGTAGCAGCACCGGAGGAGATACCGATAAGACCGGGATCTGCCAGCGGGTTACTGAAAATGCCCTGCATTACAGCGCCGGAAATACCCAGCGCCGCACCTACAAGCACACCTACAAGCATACGCGGCAGGCGGATATACCAGATAACGGCAAGCTGCTCCCTGCTGTAATCAGCCTCGGTAAAGCCCGGCAGATTCAGCTGAGCGCCGATAACCGCCAACGCTTTTCCCACAGGCACATCTATCTGGCCGAAGGTCAAAGATACACAGGCAATAACAACTAAGAGAACTGCTAAAAGAATAATAGCCAACGGACTCCGTTCACGTTTAATAATCATCTACAAACACACTTCCTCAAAAAATTTCCGGATATACAGCATGCGCAATGTTTTCAATAGCATCGACAATATGCTGGCTGGCAACATAGCGGTATTTGTCCGAAACAAACTTAATCTGCTTGTTGCGTACAGCCTTAACATCGCGATAAGCGGGGTCATTCATTACGGCATAAGCATAACCCTGCACATCCTGTTTATTGTTATAATTCCAGGTCGGCAGCATAAAAATATCCGGATTTATGCGTACCACCTGTTCCTTGCTGATAGCAGGCATACCATGCTCACTCTTGTTTTCATCGGCAACAATAGCCGCGCCGTTGATAACATGCGCCATCGTCAGCATGCTGTCGAGCAAATCTCCTCTACGCCCCATGGCAGAGGTAAAATTAAAGGCTACAGCAACGCGTCTTTCGCTTGACGGAATCTGACGCAAGCGTTTTTGCAGCTGCTGCAGGTGCGTGTCCATCTTCTGAACCATCAGCTCCCCCTGCTGCTTTTCGCCTACCGCTGCAGCTATACCGCGGATTTTGTCGCACATCTCCTTGTAATTATGCGGACTGCGCGCTATATATACAGGTACGCCCAAGCCCTCCAGACTGCGGACCAAATCACTTGAGTTAGCAGTCGAAACAACAACAAGGTCAGGCTGCAGAGCGTAAACCGCTTCCGTATTTTCCGGCACCTTGCGTCCTACAGTATAGGCCTGCTCCTTGGTAATAAAGCTGATTTCGCTGTCGCCTGCCCAACGGCTGTAGGCCATAATACGTTTTATGTCAACCAAATCGGTAAGAATTTCGTCCGTACCATAGGTAAGCGAAACAATCCGCTGCGGCTTATGCTCAAAATGCAGCGTCCTTCCGGCATCGTCCGTAACGCTATAGGCCACATCCGCCGCCGGCGAAGCAGGAACATCGGCAGCCTGCTGCTTACTGCATCCTGCAGTAAATACCAAAAGCAACAGGCTTATAATCATCAATAGCTTTTTCATAGACCACCTACTATACTTTATTCTTTTTCCTGCGGATAAAACAATTCCACAGTCGCTCCAGCATGTAAGCACTGCCCTGCAGGCCTACCATCGGCTGCTTGGTAATAAACACCTCATCATTCGTAGGATAGCAGATATTGCAGGCATCAAAGCTGCACTGCTTTCTGCGATAAAGAACCGAGCTTTCGCTGCTGCTTGCCAGCAGCAGTACATTGTCACAGGTTTTAAAATATTCACTGATGGCAGCATCGTCCACGCCGACAGTGTAAATCGCCTCTGCAGTGTCGCAGGCAGGCGCATCTTTGAGCGATTGCTGGCAGATAACAGTCAGCCTGCCGATATCGGTCCATTCAGTGCGCAGCGTCTGTGCGAGGCACAGCGCCTGTGTAGCAGGCGCGCTGACGAGCACGTTATCAAACCACATGCTGCCCCAAAGCGCAATGGCTTCATTATTACGGCTCAGCAGATAATTATCCTGCGCCTGAGCTTCTGCCGTCACCTTGTCCAACGCAGGAGCCGGCAGCTGCGCATTGATCTGCTGCAGCCAGCGCAGCGTTCCCTGCACCCCATAAGGCAGTCCGGCAAAAATATACGGCGTGCCGTATTGCTTCTGCAGATATTCGGCAAGCGGCAAACCCAGCTCCGCATTCGTAACAATGTTCAGTGAAGCCTCTGGAAGCTTCTGCAGCTCCTCTAGCGTGCATTCGCAGCCAGGAGTGCACAGCACCTCATAGCCTGCCAGCTGCAGTAAGCGTTTTAATTCCCGCGTATCGGCAGCACCCTGCAGATAAAATTCCGATTCTCCTAAAATATTGACAGCCAAGGGCTTTGCTGTCGCAGTCTGCGGCAACAGCTGCGCAAACAGCTTCTTGCCAGCCTTGGCATAGCCCTCGGCAAAGCCGCCGACCATACCGCCGCTATCCAGCGTAACCACCGGAAACGGCAGCTGCAGCTTGCGCGCCATGCCTGCCAGATCATCACCGATTAAGCTCAGCGAGCAGCTGCTTTCCAAAAGCAGTACCGAAGGCTTATGACCATCCTCCAGCATGCGCCGCAGCTCCTGCGTTACATATTCCTCGGAGCCGTAAATAACAGCGTTATTATCAGGCTGTGAGCCGTAAAAGCGCGTATACATATCGGGACGCGCCTTTTCCAGATGGCGTAAAGCATAAAAATAACACCACAACGGTCCGTTAATCAAAACCTCACTCTTTTCAATAGCAGCAAAAAAGGCACCTGCACCTGTCAGCGCACAGGTATCCACTCGCTCGCAGATATTGCCCCAACCTTGCTTTTCAGACATAGCGCACGCCTCCCTTCAGCCTGCTGCACAGGCTCTGATAGATTCCCTGCATCATCTTTACCTCACCGGCAACGGCAACCTGCGGCAGCATCGGCAGGAAAATCTGGCGTGCCTCCTTATTCTGCAGCTCGTGCGTTGTCAGCACAATGTCTGCATCTGCTACCAGCTTTTCACCCTCCGCCGTAGTATAAACAGGTACATCGCTGTGTTCCTGCACAACCTTCAGCATCGCTTCACGCTCATCACCGTCATAGGAATCCAAGAGAATAATGCCGGTAAGATTCAAGCGCAAAAGCCTGATAGTCTGCATGATATTCCCCGGATGAAAATATCTCAGAATACGGCCGATGCACAGCACTGTTTTCTTGCCTTCCGTTACCGGCAGAAAATGCTGCAGCTGCTCACTTAAGCGCTGCTGCTCCAGCTTCAGCACCTGCTGTGCCAACTGCTCACGCCCCAGCATACGGCCGATGCTGATAATCCAGTACTGTGTTTCCTGCCAGCCGACAGGATAAATATCGGCCAGATAATGTGTGCCGTATTTTTCCTGCAGCTGCTCTGCAACCTTACGCAAGCCGATATGCGTCTGCCCGCGGCCGCCAAGCACAACCGCATATTCGGCGGCTGCCACCTTTTCCAGCTCATCCATAGCCATATAGCCGGGGAACTGACCGATGACCTCTACGCCGAATTCGTGCAGAATACGGGTAACCTCTTTTGCGTAATGCCCCCACGGGCCACCGTTATCGCCTAAAAGCAGGACGCTGTCCTTTTGCTTGGCGCAAGGCTTCACAAAGCGTTCTAGCAGCTTTTGCGTAATTTCAAAATAACCATCATAATATTCCGCACCCAAAAAGCCGCAGCATTCCACAGTCAGAATAGGAACATTATATTCCTCCTCCACCTCGCGTGCCACCGATTCCACATCGTCACCGATAACACCGGCCACGCAGGAATTGGCAATCATCAGGCACTTGGGCTTGTAGGTTTCAATAGCAAAGCGCAGGCATTTTTCCAAACGCGCCACACCGCCGAAAATTGCGTCCTTTTCCTGCAGCTGGCTGCTGAGAAGCGGCACGGAGCCCCACTGCTCGCGCTCATTTTCGGACAAAGTACGGTATTGCGAGTTAATATCCATCGTGCGTGCTACATGAGCGCAGGCACGCGGGCTGTGAAAGACAACCACAGCGCCGTCCATATAGGCAACGGCGCGCCACACGCCCGGCATGCTGCAGCTGCAGCTTTTGCGTGCGCTGTAAAAACGTCTTGTTTTAATTGCCATATTCGGCCACCAGCTTTTCAAGCTCCTCAAAGCTCATCGGCGTAGGAATAGCCATGTTTTCATTATGCCAGATATCATGCGCCAGCTGGCGGTAAACACCGGCCTGTGCACTTTCCGGTGCATACTGCAGCACTGTCTGGCGATTGTTTTCCGCCTTATTGACAATAACGTCACGCGGAATAAAGGCAATCAGCTGAGTGTGCAGGCGTTTGGCGAATTCCTGCAGCAGCTGCTGCTCGTTAGGTGTATTACGACCGTTGCCGATGATACCGCCCAGACGCACGCCGCCGCGCATAGCAAAGCGTTTAACGCCCTTGGCGATATTGTTGGCAGCATAAAGGCTCATCAGCTCGCCGGAAGAAACAATATATATATCGGTTGCATAGCCCTCGCGGATAGGCACGGCAAAGCCGCCGCATACTACGTCACCTAAAACGTCATACATAATCAGGTCCTCGTCCGTCAGCACCTCCAATGAACGCAGCTTTTCCAAAGCTACGATAATGCCGCGGCCCGCACAGCCTACGCCCGGTTCAGGACCGCCGGCCTCTACGCATTTGATGCCGTTATAGCCTGTATGAACAATATCCTCTGCCGCAACCTCATCATTATCGCGCACCATATCAAGCACAGTCTGACTGCAGATACGTCCCAGCAAAAGTCTGGTAGAATCATTTTTCGGATCGCAGCCTATCTGACAAACCTTAAGACCTTCCTCGCTGAATGCAGCCGACAGATTTGATGTTGTTGTGGACTTGCCGATACCGCCCTTACCATAAATCGCAATTTTTTTCATTAGACATTGACCTCCATCCTATACTCAAAAACTTCTATTCAACTAGCAAGGAAAATATGATATAATTTACTAGATAAAAAGAAGTGATATTACTCCTTTTAATATTAAACTATATACTAGTATTATAGTCAAGCTTATGAGGAACAATTATGATTAATAAAGACAAACGAAAGTACTTTACTGCCGGCGAGCTGGCAGCAATTTTTAATATATCTAAGCAGTCATTGCTCTACTACGACAAGGTTAACCTGCTTTCACCGGACTTTGTCAGTGAAAATGGCTACCGCAATTATTCTATCCAGCAATTTCTGGATTTGGAGATAATCGTCAACCTGCGTGCGCTGGATATCAGCATCGCCAATATCAAAAAATATCTGGAGGACCGCAGCAAGGAGCATTTTCTGCAGCTGCTGCAGGAAAAAACAGCGGAATGTCAGGCAATCATCCACAACAATCAGGAAATCTGCGACACCATCGAACGCATCAAGGAGGATATGCACGTCAAGGAGCTTAATACATGTCGCCACCTGACGCTCAGCTGGCAAAATGACCGTCTGCTGCGTCTGACGCCGCTTGCGGAAAGTGATGACGGCAAAAGCCGTATTACCAAGTTTGCCCGTCATGGGCAAAGACGCGCGCATCACAAGGGAGCCTTGCCTAATCATGCAGGCTGGGTTTTAGACCAGGAAAGCTTTTTTAAGACGCATGAATTTCAGCATTCACAGGCATATTTTTCCTGCGTCACCAGTGCCACCAAGCATCGGCAGTCCATCAAGATGACGTTGCCTGCCGGACTTTATCTGGAAATTATTTTTTCGGGTACCTTTTGCGAGAACGCTGAAAAATTATCCCAGCGCATCGAACGCTTTCTACAGACGAATGATTTGGAGCCTGTCGGCAATATTTATATCCTTCCTTTGGAAAATCATTGGTTCTCCTGCGACTGCGAGCAGTACGTCAACAAAATCTTTTTGAAGGTTGAGGATAAAGATACTTCCTCTCTGACGTAAAAATTCTCCCGCGTTATGCTTAAAACTACACCTTTACGTACAATGTCTAAGATAGCCTTTACTGAGTCCGCTCTATGTGAGCGGACTTTTTGCATGTAAAAAACGCTAAAGACTTTCGCATGCCTTTAGCGTTTTTTGTTTACGTTCTTCAATTAAGCGCCTCCGCCGCAGCCTCACAGCTGCAGCTGACTCAAAAAGTTTAAGCTGTTCAACGGCTTATCTGTCTGAAAGAAGATAAACTTGAAGAGAATTTTTTCCAGCTCCATGAGCGCACCGCCTCGCACCCTAAAGGGCGCCGGCTGCTCGTAATCGAGCTGCGCCAGCCACTGCCACAGCTCGCGTGTTTCCGCACTGCACGGCTCCAACCCGTCACCGTTATAGCTGCTTCTGCAGCTGCTGCAGATAAGCCCGCCCTGCAGCGGACTGAACCACGCATTCTCCTTGGCCGTCACGGCCTCACCGCAATGCACGCAATGCGTAAGCTGCGGCGCAAAGCCCGTAGCCGCCAGCAATTTTATAGCATAGGACAAAACAACCAGACGCGGATTGCGCTGCATTAGCGCCGCCAGGGCAGCGCCCAGCATTTCATAAAGCTCCGGCTGCGGCACTCTGTCCTCCGTCAGCACGGCAGTCAGCTCCGACGCCACCGCCGCATAAGCCATCTGCTGCATATCCATAGGCTTGGGCATCTGCAAAAGCTCACAGCTGCGCAGCTTGTCTATCTTCTGCCCCTGCTGCACCTCAATATGCAGATTGGCAAATGGCTGCAGCAATCTGCCATATATATTTTTTTCATAACGGGCACCATAAGCAATAAAGCGCAGCTTGCCATGCTCCTTCGTAAAGCAGACCGCATATTTATCAGCCGTCTGCCAGTTTTTCACATGCAAAACAAGCGCATCATCTGCCAAAAGCTCCCTTTGCGACTCACTCATCCTGTTGTTCTTCCTTCTGCTTTTGCTCCTGCGGCAGCTTCGTAGCCAGCACGCGCACTACACGAAAGCCCTCCGTGCGCAGCACCTTAAAGCTATAGCCGGAAATTTCCACAGCATCGCCAATCTCAGGCTTGCGCCCAAGCAGACCGAAAACATAGCCGCCGATAGTATCCTCCTCAGGATCATCAAATACAATCGGCAGCTGCTCTGCCACATCGTCCAGCAGCACCATGCCGTCAAATTCAATCCTGCCATCGGGAAGCTGCAATACGTCCGGCGGCTCCTGAGCTTCATGCTCGTCCTGAATATCACCGACGATTTCCTCTACGAGGTCCTCCATCGTAATCAGGCCTGCAGTACCACCGTACTCATCTGCCACAAGCACCATCTGCACATGACGTTGCTGCATCAGGTGCAAGGCCTTCGGCACCGGCATAGCCTCCGGAATAACGACAATCGGACGCATCAGACGGCGCAGGTCAAATGTAGTCTGCCCCGGCTTAATCTTCAGCAGATCGCGCACATGCAGCGTACCCACCACCTGATCCTTGTCCTCCATGCAGAGCGGATAGCGCGTATGATGACTGCTGCGCACAACAGCCATATTTTCTGCCAGCGTATCATCCAAAAACAGGCATACCATATCCTGTCTTGGCACCATGACCTCGCGCGCCACACGGTCGGCAAAGTCAAAAACATTGCCGATCATGCTGCCCTCGACATGGTCAATCTGGCCATGGCGCTCGCTGGCGCTCACCAGCTGGCGCAGCTCGTCCTCACTGCTGGCACTGCCCTCCTTGTGCCAGGTACCGGTTTTCAGGTAATGCCAGGCAAGCGGCAGCCTATGCCAGAAATCAATCAGTTTCCGAAAAAAGTTGATAAGTCCTCACTCCTTGTAGCCAAGCTGCTTCAAGGCTTTATCCTTGTTACGCCAGTCAGCCTTAACCTTAACCCATAAATCCAAAAAGACCTTGCAGTACAGCAGGTTTTCGATATCAGCACGCGCCTGCTGGCCGATTTTCTTCAGCAGGCTGCCCTTAGCACCGATAACAATGCCCTTTTGCGATTCACGCTCTACAAAAATTGTTGCTCTGATATAAACGTTTTCTTCGTCGCGCTCCTTGAATTCGTCCACCTCAACCGCTACGGAATGGGGAATTTCGTCACGCGTCAGGCGCAATACCTTCTCACGGATCATTTCAGCGGCAATCACGCGCTCCGGCTGGTCGGTAATCATATCCTCCGGGAAGTACGCCGGTCCCTCCGGCAGATGCTTGGTGATTTCCTGCACCAGACCGGGGAATTCGCTGTCATTCAATGCGGAAACAGGTACAATCGCCGCAAATTTATACAGCTTATTATAACCTTCCATAATCTGGAACAGCTTTTGCTTATCTGCCAGCTTGTCAATTTTATTTACTACCAAAATTACCGGTGTTTTTACCTTCTGCAGCAGGTTCAGGATATAATCCTCGCCTGCACCGCGTTTTTCGGTTGCATCTACTACGAAGAGGACAACGTCAACCTCCTGCAGGGTGCTTTCAGCCGTGCGCACCATGTATTCGCCCAGCTTATGCTGTGGCTTATGGATGCCCGGCGTATCAAGAAACATAATCTGTGCGTTATCAGTATTCATAATGCACATAATCTTATTGCGTGTAGTCTGCGGTCTGTCGGACATGATGGCGATTTTCTCACCGATCAAACTGTTTGTCAAAGTGGATTTGCCCACGTTCGGGCGGCCCACCATAGCCACAAAACCGGCATAATGTTTAGCTTCTTCGTTGTTTACCTTCTTTATCTTAATCAGCTCCTGTTATTATAATTCAAAACCATACGGCAGCAGTTCTTCTACCGTGGTAATTTTAAAGTCACCCTTCATATTTGCCAAAATCACGGTTTGGATACCAAACTCGCGCATTACCTGTCTGCAGGCACCGCATGGAGAAACGGGGCCGGAGGTATCTGCAACTACGCACAGCTCTGTCATCTCACGCTCACCGGCGCAGGCAGCGTGGAAGATTGCGTTACGCTCGCCGCAGACACAAAGTCCATAGGAAGCGTTTTCCACGTTACAGCCACCGTAGATTTTTCCGTTGGCACAGCGCACAGCCGCACCTACAGCAAAGTTGGAATAAGGAATGTAAGCATTCTTACGGGCAGCAACCGCTGCATCGTACAATTCGCGCCAAGCCGGGGATAATTCATTCAGTTTTACGTCTTTCATGGAAAGCACCTCCTATGTTTTTTACAGGTTAGTTATAAATAATTGTGCATTAAGCATCAATGAATGCCTGTGGGATGGTCAAAATATTCTTCGGAAAGGTTAATCGCACGCAGAGCTTCCTCCTCTTTCGCACGCATTTCAGCCTTATCCTCCTCCGTCATATGGTCATAGCCCAACAGATGGAACATACCATGCACTGCCAGATACGTCATTTCGCGCTCCAGGCCGTGCCCGTATTCCTCTGCCTGACGCAGTGCTGTTTCCGCCGAAATGATGATATCACCGAAAAGATGCTCCTCCGGTCCGCCGATCAGCTCCGGCTCATCTTCATCCTCGCAGTCCTCATCCAGCGCAAAGCTCAAAACGTCGGTAGGCTTATCCATACCGCGATACTCACGGTTCAGCGCATGGATTTCCTCATCGTCGACAATAGTTACATCAACCTCGGACTCCTCCGGCAGCTCATTCAAGCGTGCTACTGCCTGCAAGCCCTCCTGCAGGCGCTCCAGCACCTGCGCGGAAAGCTCTAGCTTCTGCTGGTCATTTTCCAAATTAATTATCATGCTTGTTTTTCTCCGTTATATTTTTCTTTTTGTTTTTCAAAGCGTTCATAAGCCTTGATGATGGAACCCACGATTTCGTGGCGCACAACATCCTGCTCGCTGAACTTTATCATGCCGATTCCCGGAACGTTTCCCAGAATACGCGCAGCGTCCTTCAGGCCGCTGTTCTTGCCGCCCGGCAAATCTATCTGTGTGATATCGCCGGTAATGACCATCTTGCTGCCAAAGCCAAAGCGTGTCAGAAACATTTTCATCTGCTCCGGCGTAGTGTTCTGCGCTTCATCCAAAATAATGAAGGCGTCATTCAGCGTGCGTCCACGCATGTATGCCAGCGGTGCAACCTCAATCGTACCCTTGGTAAGATACTTTTGGAAGGTTTCCGTGCCCAGCATATCATAAAGACCATCGTAAAGAGGACGCAGATACGGGTCTACCTTATCCTGCATATCACCCGGTAAAAAGCCCAGCTTTTCGCCTGCTTCTACCGCAGGACGCGTCAGGATAATACGCTCTACCTCTTTTTTCTTCAGCGCCGCTACTGCCAGCGCCACTGCCAGGTAGGTTTTGCCTGTGCCTGCAGGTCCGATGCCCAAGGTTATATAGTTATGGCGGATGGTTTCCACATACTGCCACTGTCCCAATGTTTTGGCCTTCACCTGACGGCCACGGTTGTTGACGATAATCGTATCAGCGTACATGCGATGCAGACTTTCCAAATTTCCTGCCTTCACCATATACATGCTGTAACGCACATCATGCGTTGTCAGCGGCAGTCCCTGACGGTACAAAAACAGAAGCTCCTGCAGCAGCTGTTCCAGCTGCTCCACCTCTTCAGCGCATCCGCTCATGGTAATCTGATTGCCGCGCGCGACGATTGTACAGTCAAAAGCACCACGGATTAAACGCAGAAATTCATCATTACGTCCGCAAATGCCAACCATTTCCTGCTGGTCAACAGTTTCGAGTATACCTTGCATTTTTTTTTCTTCACTAGCCAAGCAATTTCCTCCTACCTGTTTTAAAAGGGGTGTTAACGTTTTTCTATCGTAACCTTCTTAATGATTACAGGCTCCAACGGTTTATCATTGGAATCTGTTGCTGTTTTGCCGATTTTATAAACAACATCCATGCCCTTGCTTACCTTGCCGAAAACAGCGTGCTTGCCGTCAAGCCATTTAGTTTCACGCAGGGTGATAAAGAACTGGCTGCCGCCGGTATTCGGGCCGCGGTTTGCCATGGAAATTACACCGGGGCCGTCATGCAGCAGCTTACTGCTGAACTCATCCTTAATAGTGTAGCCGGGGCCACCGGTACCATTGCCGGCAGGATCACCGCCCTGAATCATAAAGTTATCGATTACACGGTGGAAAATAAGACCGTTGTAAAAGCCCTTTTCTGCAAGTGTAATAAAATTCTTTGACGTTTCCGGTGCATAGTCTGTTGCCAGCTTCACCTCAAAATCGCCCATGCTCGTATTAAAAACAGCCGTCGCAGGCTCTGCCTTCGGTGCCTGCTCCTGTTTTTCCTGACCGCAGGCTGTAATCCCCAGTGCGCACACCAGCATCAGGCAGATTATTAACAATTTCTTCATGCTCTTTCCTCCCATAGAAAAGGATACAATTTCTCAAGTATATTATACAACTAACAAGCGCCGCATTTCAAGCGTTTGCCCAGCCAATCGCTCAGCAACGCGCCTGCTTCGTCACTGTACTGCGTAAAGCTGTGGTCGCCGCCTGCAAAGATATGCAGCTCTGCCGCCTCGCCGACGGCTGCGGCGTTGCGCTGCGCCTGCTCCGCCAGCACCACCTCATCCGCACTGCAGTGCAGCAAAAGTACAGGCAAAGGCTGCGCTTTTTGCAGCAGCGCAGGCAAATCGTATTGGTCAAAGTCCGTAAGGAAATCCGGTGTCAGGGCGCATTCGCCGCGCTCATCGTTAAAGTGCAGCGTTTCACCGCTGTCCAGACGGCGGTATTCATCCTCCGTCATCACATAACGAAAGGTAAAGCGCAGGTCGTTAGGCGTCGCCCACAGAATCAGTCCGGCGAGAGCACCGTCCTGAGCCGCAGTAATGATGGAGGCAGCGCCGCCAAGGCTGCGTCCCAAAAGAAACAGCCTGCAGCCGGGCTGTTTGCGGCGTACCTCCGCCAGTACGGCATGCAGCTCCTCTACCTGACGCGAAATTATCTGCGTACCCGTAAAGTTAAAGCGCACTACGGCAGCATGCGCCGCAGCCTGCTGCGCCACTCCTGCAGCGCGTCCGCCGCTGTCACGGCTGCCGCGGAAGCCATGCGCCATAACAAGTACAGCATTATTCTCACTCCGATTCGGTTCTACAACACACTCTATTTCACCTAACGGTCCTTGAAATGTAAAGGTATCCTTCAGCATCTTCACTCACTCTTTTCGTAAAATTTTAACGCGTTACCTGAAGCATTCAGCGACTCGCTGCATAACGCATTTTTTAACGTATCACCTTAAGCTTCTAAGTTCACGTTCAATCCTAAGTCTTTTTCACGCGCAGCACTTAAGCGTTTTTATTGTCAGACATTCTATACAGGCACACGCCCATGCGTCCTGTTTTGCCCTGCTCCGCGCGGTAGGAGCAGAACATTTCATGGTTATGCTCCGTGCAGACGCCGGCAGTAAGGATATTTTCTGCTCTAAGGCCGGCGTTAAGCAGCACCTGACGGTTATACCCCCACAAATCCAGCAGATACTTGCCGGGCTTTTCTGCTCGTGGCGCAAAAAACTGCTCGTAGCCTGCTGCCTTGCCGCGCACAAAATCGTCCACCTCGTAGCAGCATTGGCCGATAGACGGACCAATCGCCGCAACGATATCTTCGGGACGGGAGCCGAAGGATTGCTGCATAGCTTCTACAGTATTGCGCCCAATCTGTGCTACCGTACCGCGCCAGCCTGCGTGCGCTACAGCGCACACGCCTTGGCGCTCGTCGGCGAAAAGCAGCGGCACGCAGTCTGCAAAAAATAGCAGCAGCGGTACGTTTACCAAATTCGTAACCAAAGCATCCGTATCCTTAATCGTATCTGCAAGCGCTGTCGCACCGGCGCCGACCAAGGCTTCATCTACCACCGCAACATTGCTGCCATGCACCTGCTCGCAGGTAGTAAATTTTGATGCGTCCAAACCTAAAGCCTGCGCAAACAGGCGACGGTTCTGCAGCACCAGTTCCACCTCATCACCCACATGCAAAGCCAGGTTCAAAGTACCCGGTACCATGTCGCTTTCTCCATGCAGACGACAGCTGCAGGCATTACCGAAGCCCGCCTGCGTCAAACGAGGGAACATTCCCCACCAGATATTATTTTTTTGCGTAATGATAAAATCCTGCATCAAAACCGCTCCTTTTATCTCTAATACCAAAAGAGACGGCTAATGCCGTCTCCCTTTGCAAGTGCCTGCGGCACCCTTTTGCTATTTACTTTTGATATGCTGGCACACCTTCCGGTATATCCAGCACTACGGTGATAATCACCGTACTGTCGGTAGCCTTGGCTGCTGTGTCCATAAACACAACCTTGGCACCATTATCCAGATAATAATTAACCTCTTTCACAGCTCCGTTATTGTTATTGGAAAACGTAAAGAGTCTTTCCTTAGCCAGTGCCGAACCGCTGAAGCCGGCCACCAGCATAAGAGTCGTTAAAGTAAGCAGTAAATACTTTTTCATATTCCGCACCTCTATTTTGCATCCTTAGATTTCTGCATGATGCGCTCCAGCTCCTGCATAAAGTTGCGCACATCGGCAAACTGACGATATACGGAAGCAAAGCGTACATAGGCAATCTGATCTGTCTGCTCCAGATACTTCATAACCAGCTCACCGATCTGGGCGCTGGGAATTTCCGCATCCGCACTCATCCGCAGCTCACGCTCGATGCTGTCGGCAATCTCTTTAATCTTTTCATAAGGAACCGGGCGTTTCTCACAAGCCTTCAAAAGACCTGCCAGCAGCTTTTTACCGTCAAAAAGCTCGCGACGGCCATCCTTCTTGCTGACAACAAGCGGAGTTTCCTCATATTTTTCATATGTAGTAAAGCGTTTGCCGCAATTAGGGCATTCACGTCTGCGACGGATAGAACAGCCTTCCTCTACAGCACGGCTGTCGATAACACGGCTGTCTCTGTGGGAGCAAAACGGGCACTTCATATTACTGCCTTCCTTTCAATCAGTGACGCAGCCATGGCGGAATTTCATTCGGATTGGAGAAATTCTTGATAACACCGCTACTGTTGCGGTTGATAGATGCCGGACCGCCAACTGTATTTTTAGTAACAGGAGATTTTTTCTCAAAGCCTGTTGCGATAACCGTAACACGGATTTCGTCGTTGAGGCTTTCATCAATAACAGCGCCGAAGATAACCACTGCATTGGGGTCAGCTGCTTCATTAACAATATTGGCAGCTTCGTTAACGTCAAACAGGGACAGCTCCTTGCCGCCGATGACGTTAATCAGTACACCGCGGGCACCGTCGATAGATGCCTCCAGCAACGGACTCTTGATTGCAGCTTCGGCTGCAGCCTTGCCGCCGCCTTCGCCCTTAGCAGTACCAACGCCCATCAGAGCGCTGCCTGCATTAGACATAACAGTCTTGACATCGGCGAAGTCAACGTTAATCAGACCGGGAACAGCAATCAGGTTGGAAATGCCCTGAACGCCCTGACGCAATACGTCATCGGCCTTTTTGAATGCTTCCAGCATGGAAGTACGTTTTTCGATAATCTGCAACAAACGGTCGTTAGGAATAGTTACCAGGGTATCAACCTTTTCCTTCAGGTTGACAATGCCTGCCTCAGCCTGCTTCATGCGGCGAGGACCTTCAAAGCCAAAGGGTTTGGTTACAACGCCGACAGTCAGCGCACCGATTTCTTTGGCACATTCCGCAACAACATGCGCAGCACCGGTACCGGTACCACCGCCCATACCTGCGGTAACAAATACCATATCTGCACCCTTCAGGGATTCCAGAATCTGGTCACGGGATTCTTCGGCAGCTTTTTCGCCGATTTCAGGGTTTGCGCCTGCACCCAGACCTTTAGTCAGCTTTTCGCCGATTTGGATGCGTTTCTCTGCCTTGGAAAGCATCAGGCACTGCTTATCGCAGTTCACTGCAATAAATTCTACGCCGCTTACGCCGGCGTCGATCATACGGTTTACGGCGTTATTGCCGCCACCGCCTACACCAATTACTTTAATATTGGCCAACGGTTCAAAGGTTGTCTCTACGTCATCAAACATATTCTACGTCCCCCTTAGATTTGGGTAGCTTATTTATAAAAAAATCATTTTTATATTGTTCAACATGAAAGTGCTATTTTCCTGCTTATTAATGAATTTTTTTCTTCATCTTCCGACAGGACACTTATTTGCCCATATAAAGGCGACGGATAATTCCCAAATTCTGGAAAATACGCATACCGAAAATCAGTACCGCTACCAGATATAAATCGATACCGATCAGATTACCTGCATAGCACAAAAAGGCAGCCAGAATACCATTGATAAAGAATCCGGAAATGAATACCTGAGTATCATAATTGCCTTCAAGTGAAGCACGTACACCGCCCAGCACTGCATCCATACCTGCCATAACAGCTACGGCAAGCAGACGTGCGTATTCGGGTGGCACTCTGAAAGGACAGTAAACACCAAGTATAAGACCAAGCAAAAGGCCGGCAAATGCAAATCCAATCATTTCGCTGCCTCCTTGCTTTCCACTGTCTTAGCGTATTCAAAGCTGCGCGGTGCCTTCAGCGCCGGAATATGCAGCTTTTCAACAGTCTTGATTTTTACCTGAATGCCCCAGAACTCAAAGGTTTCTACAACACCGCCACGCAGACGCAGAGCACTGCTCAGAGTTTTAGGAGCGCCTATAGCCTTGATAACATAAGGCGGAGCACTGCGGACATTGTTTACCGAAATAGTAGGTCCTGCACAACGAATCTCGCTCATAGCCACAATGCGCTGATCGTTGACAGAAATTGCTTCCGCACCGGCAGCGCGCAGCTCGTTGAGCACACGCAGCAAATCTTCATCATGAATGATGTACAAATTAGGATTTTCGCCGGACTTTTTGGCAATATTGCTGTCATCCAGCAATATCTCAATGCCTTCGCCCTCTACGTCAGTCGTGCCTGCCATCAGCTTCATACGGTCATCAGCAGGATCCTTGGCAGCACCTGCTCGCAAGGTTTCCAGCTCTGTCAGCAGCTGCTTGTTCTCGGCTTCCATAATCTTCAGGCGTTCCGACAAATCCTCTACGCGGTCCATACGCACATTGCGCTGAAGCTCTGTAGTTTTATACTGTACCGAAAGCATAAATCCCAACACCATGAATACCACGGCAATCAACAGCTTGCCCTTTAAATCCATAGTAAAAATTTCTTTCATTATTTCACCCTCACTGTGACACCAACTGCAACAGCTTTGCAGCTATAAAAAATTAACAGCAATTTATTTTGGCAAAAGCTTGATATATGGCTTACCGAAGGTCAAATCAATATATTCAGCCTTAATATTTTTATCTTTAATCTCGTTGAACACAGTCATAAACACAGAAGCCTTCTGTGATACCTCCTGCACCCTGCCCAAACGCACCGGAAAGCTGCCGCTCAGCTGCAACTTAACATCCTGCTTATCATCAACGGCAATTTCACCGATACGCTGCAGTGCTTCCGGCGTCAGCTGCTGCAAAAATTGCAGAATCTGCAGCACACCGGCATTGGCAACCTTATCGCCCAGATAAAGATTACCGCATTTTATGCCGGCCAGCACAGGAGCCTTAGCATCCGGAATAGTAGTTGTCACACTAAGAACAACGCCGTTATAATCCACCTTCAGATAGCTGTGATAGGAATTGGCAACATAAAGCGCCGGTTGCCGTTCCTCTACGCTCACCTGCAAGGTTGCCGGAAAGCGGTAAACCACCTCTGCATTCTTAAAGCGGACATCATGCAGCAAAGCCTCCCGCAGACGGCCGGAGCTGGCATTGAAAAGATTCAATGGCCCCTGCCCGCAGCCTGCAAGCGAGATAACCTCCGCCTCCGTCAGCTGACTGCTTCCGTGAATGCTGACGTTGCCAAAGGCAAACGCAGGATTATGCACATAGCGCCAGACATATGTACAGGTTACAGCAAGTATAGCCGTTGATACCAGTAGGCGCACCATGTGCCAGAATTTCCGGCGTCTGCGTTTGCGCAGTTGTTCGCGTATAGTCTGCGATGAATCCATGCTGCACCTCCTTTGGCTCCTTGTAAAACATTTTTATTTAGCGCTCAGTAAAATTTTCTCGCAGAGCTCCGGGAAGCTGATGCCTACAGCAGCAGCAGCCTTCGGAACCAGGCTGGTTGCCGTCATGCCGGGAACAGTGTTTGCTTCCAGTACATAAGCAACACCATCCTCATCACCCAGCATAGCATCTACACGCGCTACACCGGAAAGGCCCAGCAGCTTGTAGGTTTCTACGGCAATTTTTTGGATATAGGCAGTAGTTTTCTCATCAAACGGTGCCGGGCAGTGGTAATCCGTAGCACCCTTGGTGTATTTGGAATGGAAGTCATAGGCTCCGGAATGCGGTGCAATCCAGATAACCGGCAACGGCTTAGGCTCGCCGTTCTCTTCCATAATAGAAATCGTCAGCTCCTTGCCCTTGATGCACTTTTCTGCCAGCACATTTTCGGAATACTTGAAGGCTTCCTCCAGTGCAGGCACAACCTCTTGTGCAGTCTTGGGAATTACCACGCCGATGCTGGAGCCCTGAGTTGCTGCCTTAATAACTACGGGCAGACCGAACTCGGAAATAATTTTTTCTGCCAGCGTCTGCAAATCACCTGCATCACGCTTGTTGATAATCATGCAGGGTGCGGTAGGAATGCCTGCAGACTGCAGATAACGCTTCGTAGCGGATTTATCCATAGAAACAGCGCTTGCCAGTACGCCGCAGCCGGTATAAGGAATACCTGCTGCCTCCAGAATACTCTGCAAACGGCCATCCTCACCGTACATACCATGAACGGCGTTAAATACTACCTTAGCGTTCATATCACGCAGCTCGTTAATCAGATTAGACGGATTCAGCTCAACTTCCTTGGCATTATAGCCCTTTTCGCGCAGTGCGTTCGCAATAGCGCCGCCGGTAACACGCGAAATCTCGGCCTCAGAGGAAGGCCCGCCTAAAACAACAGCAACAACATCCTGCTTATTAATCTGCATTTCTTTCCAACTCCCTAACTAATTCTTCTCCAATTTTAAACACATCACCGGCACCGATGGTCATCACCAGATCGCCGGGACGTACAACGCGCTCCAGGTATTCCTCAGCCTTGGTCAGCTTGCCGATATACAGCACCTCCTGACCGGTCGCTGCTTTGATACCCTCTGCCAAATGCATGCTGCTCACGCCGGGAATTGCTTCCTCGCTGGCTGCATAAATGTCAGTCAGAATCAGCTCATCGCAATCCTTAAAGCATTCGCAGAACTCGGAGAACAGCAGCTTGGTACGGGTGTAGCGATGCGGCTGGAACACGCACAGCAGGCGCTCAGGCTTTGTCTGTCTGGCAGCCTTCAGCGTTACGCCGATTTCTGTCGGATGATGCGCATAATCATCAACAACCCAGACACCGTTAACCTTACCCTTGGTTTCAAAACGACGTTTGGCACCGCCGAACTTTTTCAAGGATGCAAGAATCTTGTCGGTAGCGATACCCATCTCATGTGCAGCAGCAAACGCGCCCATAGAATTCAGCACATTATGTCTGCCGGGAACAATCAGATGAACCTCCGTCACAAATTCTCCCTTGTAGTACAGCTTGTAGCTGGTGCCGTCAACACCGTAGGAAATGTCACGGGCAATGTAGTCAGCACCCTCGCCTTCTACGCCGTAGGTAATTACCTCTTTATCGGTTTCGGCAGCCAGACGGCGTACCTTGGCATTATCAAAGCAAAGGACTGCCTTGCCGCCTTCCTTGATGTTGCCTACAAACTGTTTAAAAGCCTGATATATATTTTCTTCTGTACCGTAATGGTCCAGATGATCATCTTCAATATTAGTTACTACAGCAAGATACGGATACAGCTTGAGGAAGGAGCCGTCGCTTTCATCCGCCTCCGCTACCACAAAGCGACCTGCGCCGTTGCGCGCATTACCGCCAAGGCTGCTTACCTCGCCGCCGATGATAACAGTCGGGTCAATACCGCTTTCTGCCGCAATGCAGGAAATCATCGCACTGGTAGTAGTTTTGCCGTGAGCGCCTGCAACAGCTACGCCGTCGGCAGCATTCATTACCGCAGCCAGCACATCGCTACGGTGCAGCACGGGAATACCGCGCTTTCTGGCCTCCATCAGCTCCGGATTGTTGGGATGAATCGCTGTAGAAATAACTACAGCCTCGGCATCCTCCACCTGGCTAGCAGCATGGCCCATATAAACCATAGCGCCTTCTTCCGCCAGATGTGCCGACATATGACCGGCATTTAAATCGGAACCGCTTACATCATAGCCGCGCTTAATCAATACATAAGCAATCGCGCTCATGCCGGCGCCGCCGATACCAATAAAATGTATATTATGCAGGTTTGCTAATTTGTTTTCAGCCACTCGAGGCCCTCCCTTATTGTTTAGTCAAGGCCACAGCCTCTTTGGCTATAACCTCTGCAGCCTGCGGTCTGCCAAGCTTTTGGGCCGCCGCATGCATCTGCTGCAATTCCTCTTCATGTACTAATAAATGCTCGATAAACTCCAAAACGGTGTCGCCCGTCAGGTCCTTATCAAGAATAACCTTGGCAGCACCCTGAGCCTCTACCGCTCTGGCATTAAACTCCTGGTGATTTGCCGTAGCATACGGATATGGTACCAGAAGCGACGGCACTCCCTTAGCCATCAGCTCTGCCAGGCCGATTGCACCGGCACGGAATACTGCCAGATCGGCCGCAGCCAACGCTACCGGCATATTATGCAGATAAGGCTTGATAATAATGTTATCTGCCACACCGCCGCGCTTTTTGATTTCCGCCATATAGGCTTCATAATTCACGTCACCGGTTGCATGCAGCACCTGTACCTCGGCTCTGCCGGAAAGCGCCAGCTCTGCTTCGAGCATAGCGTTGTTGATGGTGCGCGCACCACGGCTACCGCCGGAAACGAGAATCGTTTTCTTCGCCGGGTCCAGCCCCAGCTCCTTAACAGCTTCCTCACGCGTATGCTGGAGAATTTCACTGCGGATAGGATTGCCGGTATATTCCAGCTCTGCCTTGCCGTGAAAATATTTGCCGCCCTCTTTATAACCTAAAAATACTTTGCGCACATAACGTGACAAAATTTTATTGGTTACACCTGGCATCGCGTTCTGCTCCTGAATGCAGCAGGGAATTCCCTTTAACGCTGCCATGAAAACAATCGGTCCGCAGACATAACCGCCAGTACCGATTACCAGATCCGGCTTTTCGTTGCTGATAATCTTGTAGGCATCATATAAGCCGGCAAAAAGCTTTGCCGCACTGCGCAGGGTATCCAGGCTCAGGCTGCGCTTAAAGCCTGCTACCTCAATAAACTGCAGCTTGTAGCCGTAGCGGGGAATGATATCCTTTTCCAATCCCTGCCTGGTGCCTACGAAGCTTACCTCCGCCTCAGGCTGCAGCTTTTTTATCTGGTCCGCAATGGTCAGGGCCGGATAAATGTGTCCGCCCGTACCGCCGCCGGAAAGAATTACCTTCACTTAACGTTACCTCCCTCCAGCTCGTGTACCAGCTTTTTAAAATAGTTACCACGTTCCGGATAATTTTTGAACATATCAAAGGACGAGCAGGCCGGGGAAAGCAGCACTACCTGCGGCTTATGCGCCAGCGCATGCGCCTTGGCTACTGCGTCTTCAAAGCTGTCGGCCAGCACAATGTTGGGCACACCGCAGGCAACAGCAGCCTTGTAGAAGCGCTCCTTAGCAGCGCCCAACAGAATCAGGGCGTCCGTCTTTTCCTTCACCAGCTCCATCATCGGCTCCAGCGGTGTCAGCTTATCGTGACCGCCTGCCAGCAGGATGATGTGGCCGTCCTTAAAGGCCTCCAACGCTTTAATCGTAGAATCGGTATTGGTAGCCTTAGAATCGTTATAATACGGTACGCCGTCAATCGTAGCAACGTATTCAATGCGGTGCTCAATGCTGCGGAAGTTACGCAGCACATCAGCCATATCGCTAATGCTCACACCGGCGAAAAAGCCGCAGGCAATGGCTGCCAGCACGTTTTCTTCGTTGTGACCGCCAAACAGATGCAGCTCACTGATATTGCAGACAGTTTCCTGCTTGCCGTCCCAGCTGATGATAAAATTACCATCCTGCATATAGATGCCCTGCTGCAGTTTTTCCTTACGGCTGAAGTAACACAGGCGGCCTTTAGTTTCCGCACCCCAGGTACGCACGATAGGATCATCGTAATTAAGCACCGTAACCTGCGCCTCACCCTGCTGACGGAAAATATTCTTTTTTGCCTCACCATAGGCTTCCATCGTATGATGGCGCTCCAGATGATCCGGAGTCAGGTTCAGCACTACTGCGATATCAGGGCAGAAGCTGCTGACTTTTTCCAACTGAAAGCTGGAAAGCTCGGCAGCAAGCCAGCCATCCTGAGGCAGGCTCTCTACCTCCTTGGACAGTGCCAAGCCGATGTTGCCGCCTACTGCAGAAGGCACCGGCAAACGCTTGAGCATCTCACCCACGATAGTAGTGGTAGTGGTTTTGCCATTAGTACCGGTGATAGCAGCAATGTGACCGCCATACAGCCTGTAGCCAAGCTCAACCTCGCTGATGACCTCCAGTCCGCGCTGCTCTGCGAGCAGCACATTTGCGTTATCGCAGGCAATACCCGGAGAAAGCACCAACACCCCTGCAATATCAAGCAGGCTTTCAAATGCAGCCTGACCGATGGCCAGCCCACCGCCAACGCTCTGCAAAAGCTGCAGCAGCTGCGGCTCTAAAGTGCAGTCCATATCATTATACAAATATACCTGCTGCTTTTTATCTGCCAGCACCTGCGCTGCTCCACGGCCGCTGATGCCTGCGCCGTAAACGATTACAGCATCCTTTTTAGTCATCAAGAAACACCCTCTATTCATAAACATACATAGGCTATAGCCCTTTCACCGCAAAATTTGCGACAAAACGGTTATAGCCGAAGATTTTTATACAAATGCATTAAGCCACAGACATAAGCCAATGACAGACAATACGCAGCTTACTGCTGTAAACACACGCACAACCTTAACCTCAGGCCAGCCGCCCAGCTCAAAATGATGATGCAGCGGAGACATGCGGAAAATACGCTTACCGCCGCTGAAGCGGAAATAGGTAACCTGAATAATTACCGACAGTGCTTCCGCTACATAGATACCGCCGACAATAACCAGCAGCAGCTCTGTACGTGTCAAAAGCGCTAAAGCGGCAATAGCACCGCCCAAGGCCAAGGAACCGGTATCACCCATAAATACTCTGGCAGGATGACGGTTAAACAGCAAAAAACCCAGGCAGGCACCGGTCAGGCCCAAAGAAAAACCGCTCAGATCCAACATACCCTGCATGTAAGCAATAAAAGCGAAAACCATGGTAACAGGCAGACTGACAAAGGAAACCAGTCCGTCCAGACCATCTGTCAGATTTACGGCATTGGTTGTGCCAACCAAAAGCAAGAAGGCCAGCACATAATAACCCCAGCCTAAATCAATGACAGCATTGATGCCGGGAACCCACAGCTCCGTATTGCGGATATGCGTTTCGGCGAAATATACATAGGCACCGGCCAGAATGAACTGCAGGAAGAATTTCTGCTTGGCAGTCAGGCCCAGATTACGCTTCATTACAACCTTGATGTAATCATCTATAAAGCCTATGACCGCATGGCCTACTGTCAGCACCAGAGCAATAATTACATGGGGAGTAAAGTTGCCCCACAGCAAAGCAACTAGCAACGCTGCCAGCATCATAAGTCCGCCCATCGTCGGTGTGCCGCTTTTCGCCATATGGCTTGCCGGTCCGCACTCGCGGATAGACTGGCCGAACTTCAGCTTATGCAGATAAGGAATCAGCACCGGGCCGATTAAAGCACACACGATAAACGCAGTCACAGGAATTCCGATTAATTTTAACATCTACTAAAATCTCACTCTCTTAAGTTTACTTGAACAGCTCCAGCATTTTGTCAACCTGCATGGAATGGCTGCCCTTAAGCAGGATAATATCACCTGCGGAAGCCATCAGACGCAAAGCATCCGCTGCCTCCTGACGGTCAGCGCAATGCTTGCTCTTGCCGCCAAGCTTTGCAGCCTCATCTGCAATATAAGCAGCCTGCGGACCATAGGTCAGTATAAAATCCACACCATTTTCTACAGCCCAGCGTCCCACACGACGATGCGCATCCTCGCTGATATCTCCCAGCTCCAGCATATCTGCCAGCACAGCAATAGTGCGGGCCTTGCCGTGCGCTGCCTTCTTGGCCTCCGCCAGAGTTTTCAGCGCCGCTTCCATAGAAGCAGGACTTGCATTATAAGCATCGTTGATAAAGGTGATATCGCCGATATAAACGATTTCCTGACGGCTGCCTGTCAGACGAGCAGTTGCCAGTGCCTGTGCGCTTGCTGCCATCGGCACACCGTAGCAGAAGGCCCCGGCGATAGCGCTCAGTGCGTTATAAACGTTATGCTCACCGATCAGCTGCAGGCTTACCTTGACAGCTTCGCCCGTAGCCTTATGGGTACAGGTAAAGGTGGTGCCTGCACCGGAGGTCACAATATCAATGCCGCGGAAGTCGCAGTTTTCGCCCAAACCAAAGTAAACAACCTGCGCCTTGGTCTTGCCTGCTGCCGGCAGTACGTATTCGTTATCGCCGTTGAGCACAGCAAAGCCATCCTCCGGCAGATTAAGCACAATTTCGCTTTTGGCCTTGCCGATGTTTTCCATGCTGCCCAAAAGCTCCATGTGGGTTTCGCCCACGTTGGTAATCAGACCGCTGTCAGGCTCGGCAATACGGCACAGCTCGGCAATCTGGCCCAGACCGCGCATGCCCATCTCCACAACGGCAATATCGGTATCAGGCTGAATGCTCAGCAAGGTTTTCGGCAAACCGATTTCATTATTGAAGTTGCCCTGAGTTTTGACAACATTATATTTACAGCTCAGGCAGGCAGCCAGCAAATCCTTCGTAGAGGTTTTGCCGTTGGAGCCTGTGATAGCAAAAACCTTCAGGCCCTGCTTACGCAGACGGTAGGCATGCGCAAGCTGCTGATAAGCAAGCAGCGTATCCTCTACCATGAACACAGCAACGCCCGCAGGCAGGCCGCTCACCTCATGGGATACAACAACGCCCGCAGCACCCAGCTCCACAGCCTTGGTGCAATAGTCATGGCCGTCAAAATTATCGCCCTTCAGCGCTACGAATAATTCTCCCGGCTTTACCGCACGGGAATCGGTGGTTACGCCGGTAAACTCAAAATCTGCACAAACAGCCTTAGTGGCTGCTAAAACTTCACTGGCCTTTAGCATTTTTTATCACTCCAGTATTCCATTACAACTTCTTTATCATCAAAGTGAATAGTTCTGTCCTTCAAAATCTGGTAATTTTCGTGGCCCTTGCCGGCAATCAGAATAACATCATCGGCAGCAGCCTCTGCCAAAGCATAGCAGATTGCTTCACGTCTGTCGCTCAGACGGGTAACGTGCTTGCCCTCGGGCACATTCTGCAGCGCCGTAAAGATTTCATCGATAATCAGCTCCGGATCCTCGGTACGCGGATTATCGGAGGTAACAACGATGTTGTCAGCCAGCTCCAGCGCCAGAGCACCCATCAGCGGACGCTTTTTGTTGTCACGGTCACCGCCGCAGCCGAACACAACCCACAGCTTGCCGCGGGTAATGGAGCGTGCGGTTTTCAGCACGTTCTCCAGACCATCAGGAGTATGTGCGTAGTCTACAATAACTGTATAAGGCTGTCCTGCCTCAACGAGCTGGAAGCGTCCGGGAACGCCGTCAAAGCCGTCAAGCACGGAGCAGATAATATTCTTGTCAATCTTTTCAGCAAGCATTGCACCGATAACGCCCATAACATTATACACGTTGAACTCGCCGGTAATCTTCAGCTCCAGGTCCATTTCGCCCACCGGAGTATGCAACAGGAGCTGCATATGCTTAGGTTCTACCGTAAAGCTCAGCGGATAAATATCATTATCATGACCTTCACCATAGGTAAGCACGTTAGCCTTGGTGCGCTCGCGGATAATTGCGGAGCTTGCGTCATCCATATTGAAAACAGCGTTTTTATTCGGCTTGTTGCCGTCGGTAAGATGCTCAAAGAGCAGGCTCTTGGCATCGCGGTAATTCTCCATGGTTTTATGGAAGTCCAGATGATCCTGGGTAATATTCGTCAGCACAGCGCAGTCATATTCAATGCCTGCCACACGCTTCAGCGCCAGCGCATGACTGGATACTTCCATCACACAGTAATCACAGCCGGCGCAGCACATAGCGTAAAGTGTTTTCTGCAGGTCAACTACGTCCGGAGTAGTGTTATGAGATTCGGTAATCTCATCGTTAATCATAATATTGATAGTGCCGATCAGGCCAACCTTGTAGCCTGCCTTGCGCAGAATCAGACGGATAATATTAGTTGAAGTTGTTTTGCCGTTAGTACCGGTCACGCCGATCATTCTCAGCTTACGTCCCGGATAATCGTAAAAATACGGCGTTACCAGCTCCATAGCCTCACGCGTATCGGCAACCTTAATAAGAGTAACACCCTGCGGCACTGCAGCAGGAACGTCCTCTACCAGCGCAGCAACAGCGCCCTTTTTGGCAGCCATCGCCAAGAATTTATGTCCGTCTACAGTCGCACCCTTCAGGCAGATAAAAAGACTACCGGCTACCACCGCACGGGAATCGGCAGTTACATCAGTAATAACTTTATCAGCACTGCCAATTACCTCAGCCTGCGGCAATAAGGCAAGGAGTGAAGCTAATTGCTTTTCCATTTATTAACCCCCCTGTTTTACGTTCCGCCCCTTATGGAGCAAAGCCGTAAATTACTTCTAGTTTAATTATAGTATAGAATTTAAATTGAAACGGCAGCCAAAAGGCTGCCTCCCAAAAACCCATTCAAATTATATCACAATATAAACTGAATGGCTATGTTTATTTGTTATGCACAGCCAAAGAATTGCTGCTTCCGCCAGCCTTTACATAAATATTGCTGCGGGCAACACTCATACCCAAATATTGTTCGGCCAAACCGATAATACGCTCAGGTCCCTTCAGCTGTTCAACCTCAATTTTCAGCTCGTTGTTTTTGCTGATAAGCTGAGCCTCCTGCTGCTGCAGGCTCACCAGCTCATTACCGTACTGCACCATAGCGTTACTGCGTAAAACAACAATAAAATAAGCTGCCATAATAAGTAAAAATGCTTTAAGAATTCTGTTGCGCAGTACTCTTCTCGGATCAGGTCTATGTACTTTTCTGCGGGCAGGCTGCTGAACCTCATATTGCTCGGCAGGCTGCTCCTGCCATGCATAATTATCGTATTTTCTGGCAAGCATCAAAATCACCCTTCATCAAAACATCAAAATTTATCTCCCAGCTATTATCTGTCAAATTTTAATTGCATAACGCAGGCGCGCACTGCGGCTACGCGGATTTTCCTCTACCTCTGCCTTAGATGGAACAATGTTGCCTGTTTTGCGCAGCAAAGGCTTTTTACCGCATACGCACACCGGCAGCTGCGGCGGGCAAGTACAGCCCTTGGCAAGCTTGGCAAATGTCTGCTTAATAATTCTGTCCTCCAGCGAATGGAAGGTAATAACACCGATACGGCCGCCACTCTTTAAGCGGTTTACGGCTCTTTCCATCGCATCTGCCAAAATTCCCAGCTCGTTGTTTACCTCGATGCGGATAGCCTGAAAGGTACGCTTCGCCGGATGCGGACCGTCAAGCCTTGCTCCCTTGGGAATAGCCTTCTTGATTACATCCACCAGTTCAAAGGTAGTGGTCAACGGCTTTTCCTTGCGTGCCGCCACAATAAACTGCGCGATACGCTTCGCCCAGCGTTCCTCACCGTAACGGTGAATAATATCCGCCAGCTCTTCTTCCTTGTAGTGGTTTACAATGTACTCTGCATCCAGACTTGCTTCTTTATTCATGCGCATATCCAAAGGTCCGTCATGCATATACGAAAAACCACGCTCCGGGGTATCCAGCTGATAGCTCGAAACACCAAGGTCAAAAAAAATACCGTCAATTTCATCAATTCCCATAGAATCCAATACTTGGGAAAAGTTTTCAAAATTAGACTTGGCAACTGCGGTTTTGCAGGTAAATTTGTTCAGCAAGCGCTCGGAACCGGCAGCAATAGCATCATCATCCTGATCAATGCCAATCAAAAGGCCACCTGCCTCCAGCTGTGCGGCAAACGCACTGCTGTGCCCCGCACCACCCATGGTGCAGTCCACATAAATACCGTTTTTATCTGTTATCAGAAACTCCACGCTCTCAGCGAGCAGAATACTTGTATGCTTAAATTCCATAGCCAACACCAATCTTATATTCCTAAGTCAGCAAGCTGCTCTGCAAGCTCGCTCACATCCTCGGCATTTTCTTCGTTATATTCGTTCCAGCGGCCTGCGTCCCAGATTTCGGCTCTGCTGCCTACGCCGACAATCACGGCATCCTTTTCCAGACCGGCATGACGACGCAGGTTTGCCGGCAGCAATACTCTGCCCTGCTTGTCGCATTCGCCTTCGCAGGCACCGCCAAAGAGGAAACGGGTAAAATCACGCGCTGTTTTGCGGCTCATCGGCAAGGCTGCCAGCTTCTGTTCCAGCTGATGCCATTGCTCCATATCGTAAACAAAAAGACAGCCGTCCAGACCTTTGGTAATAATAAACTTACTGCCCAAACTTTCACGCAGCTTAGCAGGCATAGCAAGACGACCTTTTGCATCTAGAGTGTGTTCGTATTCACCTAAAAGCATTTTGTCGCCCCCTTTTACCCACATTACACCACTTTTCTCCATTATATCGTTTATCAGCCGTAAACGCAAGTATTTCACAGCTTAATGTGAAAAAATAATCAAAAAAACGTGAACTCTGTCAAGCTTATTTCGCAAAAAATTTTCAGTAATAAATTTGGCTTTTAGAAGCACAAATGATATAATGAATGAGTACAGATTATGTGTACAATTTTTATAAAAAGGAGACTTATACAATGGTTACTAAAGATACCGGCATTATTGAAGCCGTTCAAAACCATCCTGAAATCATGGAGGTTTTCGCTGAATATGGTCTGGGCTGCATCGGCTGCATGGCTGCTCATTTCGAAACCATCGGTCAGGGCGCAGGAGCTCACGGCATTGATGTTGATGCTCTTATCGAAGATATCAATAAGGTTATTGCCGAAGCAGAAGCAAACAAATAAAATAGCGAAGCGAGATAAATACTGCACAGGCATATTTATCACCGCATAAAAAATTAGGGAACTATCTCCAGCACAAGTGGGGACGGTTCCCTGTTTTCATAAAGGAGGTCTCTGTTATGTTAAAAACTCGTAAGGTTGTAATCGTCGGCGCAGGTCACGTCGGCTCCCATGTTGCTTTAGCGCTCATCCAGTCCGGTGAAGCAGATGATATTGTACTGATTGATATTCTTAAGGAAAAAGCTGCAGCACAGGCACTGGATTTGGACGACTGTGTCAGCGGTGCTCTTTGCGGTCACGACGCAAAAATCCGCGCAGGTGAATACAGCGAGCTCAACGATGCCGATATTCTTGTAATGGCCTTCGGCCGCAGCCGCCGTCCCGGCGAAACACGCCTGGATATGTTTGACGATTCCATCAAGATGGCCAACGAGGTTATCAGCCATCTGAAGCAGGTTGACTTTAAAGGCATTATGATCAGCATTTCCAATCCGGCAGACATTATCTGCGAACATATCCGCCGCCAGATGAACTGGGAGCCGAATCGTTGCTTCTGCACCGGCACCAGCCTTGAAAGCTACCGTCTGCTGCGTGTACTCAGCGCCGCAACAGGCTACAGCCGCAAATCCATTCAGGCCTTCTGCATGGGCGAGCACGGTAATTCCAGCTTCGTTGTCTGGTCTGCCATCCGCATCGGCAGCAAGAGCTTTGCCCAGCTGCGCGCCGAACGCCCGGAGCTGGCTGCCCTCAGTCTGGACGATTTGCAGCTGCAGGTTAAAAGAGCCGGCGATATTGAGGTTGACGGCAAGGGCTGCACGGAATTCGGCATTGCCAACGCTGCCTGCATGCTGATTAAGGCCATCTTCCATGACCAAAAGCTCATCTGGCCCTGCTCCACCGCACTCAACGGCGAATACGGCCAGAAGAACGTTGCTGCCGGCGTACCCTGTGTCATCGGCAAGAACGGTATCGAAGAGATTCTTGAACTTAAGCTTACGGAAGAAGAAGAAGCTAAGTTCACTGCCTCCTGCGACATTCTGCGTGGCTTTTTGGACAGAGCAGGCAGCTTGTAAAGATAAGCTTGCAATGCTTATAAGAATGTAAAACGTTAATTACAAAAAACGTCGTGAGCAATGATCAGCACTCATACGCTCACGACGTTTTTTAATACACATTATAAAGCTACAAACCCCAACAGCCTCAATAAGCATCCAGTCCGTTACGCGCGCCACCGACTACACGTACATTACTAACGTTAAAAGCTGCTTTAATCACCGGCAAATACTTGCCAATCAGCTCCGTGCGCACACGCTCATCACCAGCGACAAGCAAAAGCGCATCCTCGCCCAGGTTAATATTCAGCAGCGGGCTAATCAGACGCTCAAACGCAGGCTCAGACATCGCCTTCTTCAAAGCCGTCAGTCCGGGTACAAGCTGCGGTTTTTCTTTAGCCATGCGCACTTCCAGCGCTTCAAAAGGAACTTCGAACAGCTTATCATTGGCTGCCCCGACAAAGCTTTCATTAAGAGAACCGCTTACACCAACAAAATCTTCTGCCATAAGAAAAACCTCCTTCATAACATACACACGCGAGGCCAACGCCCCGTTCATAATAAAAACTTCTGCTAATATGAATTTATCACGAATCGGACTCTTTGTCAAAAAATACATATTAAAAATATTTCCAGCATTTCAATAACATTCGGCCACGCAAAAAAAACTGACGAAGCAAAATATGCCTCGTCAGTTTTATTTTTAGGTAATATTTAATTCAACGTCTGTTAAACGAAGTAATTATTTCACCATAGCAGCAACGATATCAAAAGCAGCTGCAAGTGCTTCGTCAACCTTAGCAACGTCCTTAGCACCGGCTTGTGCCATATCCGGACGACCGCCGCCGCCACCGCCGCACAGCTTAGCAACAGCCTTAACGATGTTGCCCGCATGTACGCCTTTAGCAACTGCATCTTTAGTAGCCATGGTCAGAATGCTTACCTTCTCGCCCATAACAGCAGCCAGCACAACAACGCCGCCAACCTTATCGCGCATCTGGTCACCCAGATTACGCAGAGCGTCAACGCTGTCAGCATTAACTTTCTGCACCAGAACAGGAACGCCGTTAGCATCCTTAATCTGATCAGCAACATTGCTTACCTGTGCCTTAGCAATTTCTGCAGCCAGCTCTTCAGCCTTCTTCTGAGCAGCCTTCAGCTCGCATTGCAGAGCCTCCAGACGAGTCGGAACGTCGCAGGAGCGGCATTTCAGCTCAGCAGCCAGACCGTTCACCATTTCCTCGGTAGCATTCACATGAGCCACAGCACCATGACCGGTAACAGCCTCAATACGGCGCACGCCTGCACCGCTGGAGCCTTCGCTAACGATTTTGAACATACCGATTTGTGCGGTATTGCTTACATGGCTGCCGCCGCAGAATTCCATAGAGAAGTCCGGAACAGTAACTACGCGAACGATGTTGCCGTATTTTTCGCCGAAGAGAGCGGTAGCACCCTTCTTCTTAGCTTCCTCAATCGGCAGCTCTTCAATATTAACAGCTTTGCCAGCCAGCACCTGCTCGTTGACAATAGCCTCTACTTTCTTCAGCTCCTCAGCGGTAACCTGAGAGAAGTGGGAGAAGTCAAAACGCAGACGGTCCGGACCGACATAGCTGCCGGCCTGGTTAACATGGGCACCCAGAACCTGTTTCAGAGCAGCATGCAGCAGATGGGTTGCGGTATGGTTACGCGCGATATCCATCTTGCGTGCCTTGTCTACAGCAAAGGTAACAGCGTCGCCTACAGCAACAGTGCCTTCGGTTACGGAACCGATCATAATAACAGCGCCGTCAGGCAGCTTTTTGGTAACATTTACAGCGATAACGCCAGTCGGAGCGGTAATAGTACCGATATCGCCCAGTTGTCCGCCGCCCTCAGCATGGAAAGCGGTAACGTCGCAGATAACAGCAACATCAGTGCCGTCAGCAGCGTTTTCAATCGGCTGTGCATCATGCGCAGGATACATCTTCACAATCTTAGCTTCGGTTGCAGCTTCGTCAACCTTCAGCTCGGCAACATTGATGCCGCTGGTGTTATAAACAACCGGACGGCCTTCTTTATCGTTGCGTGCTTCACGCGCCATTTTACGCTGAACCTCCAGCGCAGCGTCGAAGCCCTCTTTATCCATAGTCATGCCTGCTTCTTCCAGGATTTCTTCAGTCAGTTCCCAGGGGAAGCCAAAGGTATCGTTCAGCTTGAAGGCAGTTGCACCGTCGAGCACGGTCTTGTTAGCAGCTTTCAGCTTTTCAATCTCTTCGTTCAGCAGCTCGCAGCCCTGCTTCAGAGTGCGCAGGAAGCTGGTTTCTTCCATTTCCACAACCTTTTTGATGAAGTCAGCCTTCTCTACCAGGTTGGGGTAAGCGTGACCGAACATGCCGATAACAACATCAACAGCACCGGTCAGGAACATTTCGTTGATGCCCAGCAGACGAGCGTGACGGATAGCACGGCGCAGGATGCGGCGCAGCACATAGCCACGGCCTTCGTTGGACGGAAGAATACCATCACCGATCATAAAGGTCATGCTGCGTACATGGTCAGCGATAACCTTCAGGGAAACGTCGGTAGCCTTATCCTTGCCATATTCAACATTAGCAATTTTAGCTGCATATTCAATAATCGGGAAAATCAGGTCAGTTTCAAAGTTGGACGGCTTGCCTTGAACAACACTTGCCAGACGCTCTAAGCCTGCACCGGTGTCAATGTTCTTGTTCTTCAGCGGCGGGTAAGTGCCATCAGGCATCTGGTTGAACTGGGTGAATACCAGGTTCCAGATTTCCAGGAAGCGGTCGCAGTCACAGCCGGGGCCGCAGGTCGGTTTGCCACAGCCGCGTTCAGGACCAAGGTCGATGTGGATTTCGGAGTCAGGGCCGCACGGACCGCTGCCAATCTCCCACCAGTTATCTGCCAGGCGTACAATGTGGTCTTCAGGAACACCTACAACATTGTGCCAGATATCAAAAGCTTCATCATCCTCAGTGTGGATGGTGATGTACAGCTTATCAGCAGGCAGGCCAAGCTCCTCGGTCAGGAACTCCCAGCTCCAGGGGATAACCTCTTTTTTGAAGTAATCGCCAAAGGAGAAGTTGCCCAGCATTTCAAAATAGGTATGGTGGCGCGCAGTGCGGCCAACATTTTCAATATCACCGGTGCGCACGCATTTTTGGCAGGTGGTGATGCGGGTAGCAGGCGGTTTCATTTTGCCGGTGAAAAACGGCTTAAAGGGTGCCATGCCAGCACCGATAATCAACAGAGTCGGGTCATCCTGAGGAATCAGGGATGCACTCGGAAGCATAAGATGGCCTCTATCTTGGAAAAATTTCAAAAACTTTTCGCGGATTTCGTTACCAGTCATGTATTTCATAGTAGTTCATTCGCTCCTTCGAAAAATAATACTGCATTACTGCGGAAATGCCGCAGTAAACAAAGATTGCATATAAAAAAATTATATAATTTTTGCCTGTGAATGTCAATAAGCGCAAAGGGTCAGGGCTGTATATATAGCATAAAAAAACGGAGCAATTATCTGCCCGAAAGGCAATTTAACTGCTCCGTCTGCTTAAATTTAATTTTTAAGCTTAATCCTGCTCATCCAGCTCGTACAGGCGCTTATAAATGCCACCAAGAGCCATAAGCTCCTTGTGTGTGCCGATTTCCGCAATTTCACCGTTATGCAGCACCACAATTCTGTCAGCGTTGATAATCGTAGACAGACGATGTGCGATAATCAGCGTCGTGCGGCTTTCAGCCAGCTTGTCCAGGGATTTCTGAATCTGCTTTTCAGTCTTGGTATCCAGCGCACTCGTCGCTTCGTCAAACACCATTACCGGCGGATTCTTCAAGAAGGCACGGGCAATAGCAATACGCTGCTTCTGACCGCCGCTCAGCTTCACGCCTCGCTCGCCCACCTTGGTTTCGTAACCCTCAGGCAGCGCGCTGATAAAGTCATCAGCAGCTGCCAGCTTGGCAGCCTGCTCAATCTCCTGCTCACTCGCTTTAATCTTGCCATACGCAATATTAAAGTTTACCGAATCGCTGAAGAGGAAAACATCCTGCTGCACCAGACCGACATGGTTACGCAAATAGCTCTGCTTATACTTTCTGATATCCACGCCGTCAAGCAGTACTCTGCCCTGCGTCGGCTCGTAAAAGCGCAGCAAAAGGCTTGCCAGCGTCGTTTTGCCTGCACCCGTAGCACCCACAAAGGCCACCTTTTCACCGGGAGCGATGTCCAGATCAAAATGCTTCAGTACCGGCTTATCCTGCAGATAACCAAAGGTTACATTCTCAAAGGTAATACGGCCCTTAATCTCACCTGTAGCAATCGCATCAGGCACATCGTCAATCTCCACCTCATGCTGCATCATCTCATTGAAGCGGTTGTAACCGGCCATACCACGCTGGTACATTTCCGTAAACATCAGCAGACGGAAAACAGGCTTCATAAAGATATTAACATAAAGGAAGAAGGCAACAAAATCGCTGAGCGCCAGTTGGTCATTGGCAACCATCACACCACCGCAAACCAAAACTACCAGATTGGTTGCGTTGGTAAAAAAGGTAATAGTTCCCGAAAAATATGAAAGTATCGCAAATGATTCGGTACGCACACGCAAAAGCTCATTACTCTTGCGCATAAAGCGCTCCAGCTCCAGCTGTTCATTAGCAAAGGCCTTTACCAGGCGGATACCGCTCAGAGCCTCCTCTGCCTGCGCGGAAACCTCACCGGATTTTTCACGGCTGCGGCGGAAGGCACGCTTCATCTTTCTGTTGACGAAAACAGAATGCACCGCCTTAATAATCAGCATAGCACCGATAATAGAGCCAAGATACGGATTCAGATACAGCATCATGAAAATAGTACCCAGCATACTGATAGTGCAGACAAGAAGGTCATTAGGTCCTTTAAATGTCAGCTCGCTGATTTCCACGATATCGCTTGTAATGCGCGATAGCAGCTGTCCTGTGCGGGCATTATCAAAAAAGCGGAAGGACATTTTTTCCATATGTCCGAACAAATCGCGACGCATATCGTTCTCAATGCCAGAGCTCATCACATGACCATAATAGTTGATAGAAAAAAGCAGACCGAAGTTTACAACATATAAGGCTAAAAGTATCCCAGCCCAGTAAAGCAGCTCGTCAATATTCTTTTGAGGAATCTGAACATTAAGCATCTGCCTTACGATATAAGGGAACAGCAGCTCCATTAAGGCCGAGAAGCATGAGCCCATCAGCACCAAAAGCAAAATCAGCTTATAGGGCTTATAATAATGAATTATTTTTTGCAACATTTACTTTGCTCCTCCTGCGTTATTTTTCCAGATATGTAAACGGTAAGCACCGATAATTTTGCCATCCGGAGTCAGTGCCGGTGCCTCCACGCCTGCCAGCCACTGTCCGTCAGGTGAAATACCAATCGCCTGACAAGGTCCTTCGGTTGGGAAATAGCTGTACCTTTTGCCTGTTTCCAAGTCCAGCACTAGCACTCCGTGCGCCTTGTAATTGTGCGTGCGCACGTTGCGCCCCACCGCGCAGGCCGCCAGCCTGCCGGCGAAGGCTATTTCCTCCATCGTACCGTCTGCCATATACTGATAGCGGAAGGTACCGTCTGTATTGAATACAAAAATACTGTTATTGCTCGGGTGCTCTACCGGTGTCGGCAGCTGCCAGTTTTCACGGTTAAAGGTGTTAATCGTGGTGAACAGCACACCATAGGGTGTTACAAAGCCGTCACGGCCGCTGGCGTTGACATAAGCGCCGTCAACCTCCTGCGGCTTGGAGATGGAACGCATCCAAAGCGTTCTGCCTGCTTCATCAAACAGCATGCCGCGTCCGTCACTGGCTGCTGCCGCCAGATATTTGCCGTCCGCGCTGTAGTTGGGGCTGCCGCGCATAACTGTGTTATCAAAGGGCGGAATCGGCGGCACATGCGTCGAATTTAGCAGCTCGCCTGTCCTTTTATCGAGGAAGTACATTGTATCCTTATACTTCATGTCCTCACGGAAATCGTAAGCAGATGTAGAAAAAACAGCTCTGCCGTTGTTATCATTGACATCGCACCAGTTTATCCAGCTGTCGATAACCTCATTTTTCGGGAACTGCCACAGCAGCCTGCCATCCTCGTTCACCGCCAGCATTTTGGCATTATAGCCTCTGCTGCCATCCTTGCGCATCAAAAAGCGGTAAGCGTTGGCATAGACATTGTTTTCCTTATCGACTGCAATATGCACCACCGACGGATAGGAGCGCTGCGAAGCATCGGAGCCGACGAAGTCAGCACTCTTATACTGCCAACGAATGTCACCTGTGTGCACATCAACAGCATACAGCTTACCTTCAGCGCTCTGCTCGCCTACTATCGCCAGCTTACCGTCAGGCGTAAGACACAGTGCAATCAGCTTGCCTATACCAAGGGAACGCTTCCATTTCTGGCGTCCCTCGTTGTCGAAGAGGAAGAGCTCGCCGCGCTCCGTTCCTACAATCCAGCCTTCTTCCTCAGCGGCGTAGCGCACCACCGCCTTCGTAAAGCCCATGCGGTCATAATTCTGCGTCGGGATATCACCCAGATAGACGCTCACACCGGAGCCGTCGTTATTAACATGAAACTGGTTCCATGGCGTTCTGCTGCCAGTAATCCAGTACAGTGCGCACCAGGAAAGCAGCAGTAGCACAAGTGCCAGCCAGCCTTTAAGCTTGTTCATAGATATAGCACCGTCCAATCATAAATTTGGCGGAATACGCCAAAGTAGAAGCCCTGCTCCGACAGCAGGTAAATAATTTTACTGCCAACAACTGCTACCACTACCAAAAACAGCAGCAGGCAGCTTGCCTTTTCACGTGCATCCCACTGTTGGTGTCGCTTTGCGGCACCGCCTGCGAAAAAGCCACGGCTCACAACCGAAAGCGCCAGCGTCTGCGCGCGCCTCAGGCAGCGCGCCAACAATGGCTTGGCGATATACGGTAAATGACGCAGCACAGCAGTGCGTCCGCTCTGGCTGTCGCTGCGCAGCTGCAGCGCCGTAATTACCTCGCCTGTTTCTGCTGCCAGTACCGGCAAAAAGCGAATTGCCGTCACCAGCATGAACGCCATCTGCGGCGGCAGTCTCCAGGCCAGCAAGGCCTGCAGCAGCTGTCGCGGGTCACTCGTCCAACAGACCAAAAGTCCCAGCGCCAGCATGCTTGCACTGCGCAAGCCCTGTACCGCACCGTACAAAATACCCTCACGGTAGATGAAAAGTCCGCCCGTAAGCTGGCCGATGAAGCCTGCCTCCGGCGCAATCAGCACGAAAAGCGGTGTACGCGGTGTCTGCGCAAAAAACAGCGCCTGGCTGAACATGGAGCCCCACAGGCCTAAGAGCAGCAGAATCGCCATCACCTTCCATTTGTAGATAGAAGTTTTTGCTGCCAGATGCAGTATTAAGGTAAACGTAAATAAAATAAAGAGCGTCCGCGGATTATCCACGGTAATCATCAGAATAGCAAATAGGAAGAGGAACAGCAGCTTAGTACGCCCGTTGAGCTTCTGTGCCCAACCTGCTGCATCAGTGCCTTCCCACAGCTGTCTTACGGACATAGCGCTTCACCCCCTCTACCGTGATGCAGGGAGGAAGCCCCGCCTGCTCGCACACCGGCAGCAGCGCTGACGGTGTCAGACCGCCAGCCTCCACCAGCTCCTTATTGCTCAAAACCTCTTCTATCGTGCCGTCGGCAATAATCTTCCCCGCACACAAAACAATTACACGGTCGGCCACCTGTGCCGCCAGCTCCATATCATGCGTACAGATGAAAATGCTGCCCCCCTGCTCCTTATAAGCCAAAAGCAGACGGCGGATTTCCGCCAGACTCTGTTCGTCCTGTCCTGTCGTAGGCTCATCCAAAAGCAGCAGCGCCGGCTTCTTCGCCAGCATAGCACCCAAAACAACGCGCAGGCGCTGTCCCTTGCTCAGCGCCAACGGAAAATCATCGGCATATTCCTCCAGATTCATATGCTTCAGAAGCACCTGCAGCTCCTGCTGCGTAATCGTGTGGTTCTTCCAGCACAGCTCCTCACGCACCGTATCTGCCAAAAGCATCAGGTCAGGCTCCTGCCGCAGATAACCGATTTTGCCCAGCTGCTTGTCTACAGGCTGTCCTGCCAGCAGCATGCTTCCCTGCTGCGTTTGCGTCAGTCCGCCCAAAAGGTTCATCAGCGTGCTCTTGCCTGCACCGTTGAAGCCCATGATTGCGGTAATCTGCCCCTGATAAAGCGTAAACTGCAGCTTCTTCAGCGTCGGCTCCTTGCAGCCGGGATATGTATAATACAAGTCGCGCGCTTCGAGAAGAGGCAGCTGCTGCCCTGCAGGCTGTGCCTGCGCAGCAGCTTCTACAGGCTCGCATTCATGGCGCAGCATCTGTACAATTTTCTCCTGCTCTGTCGTCAGCTCCGACAGCTGCAGTGCTCGGCACAGCTTCACCGTCTGCGGCTCACGCAAGCCCAAATCACCGCGACCTGTCATCGCCTGCCAGGCATCGGCAACAAGACCGTCATAAACAATACGTCCGTCCTGCATTACTGCCAGACGCGAAAAATATTTGCAAAGCTCGTTCACACGATGCTCTATCATCAAAATAGCAATGCCTGCCTCGCGGTTGAGGCGCACCAAAAGCTGCATAAAGCTCTGCACGCCCTGCGGATTCATCTGGCTGACAGGCTCGTCTAAAATCAGCAGCCCCGGTCTGGTAACGAGAATCGAAGCCAGTGCCAAGCGCTGCCTCTGACCGCCGCTCAGCTTGTGAATGCTGTAATTTTCAAAGCCGCCCAATCCTACCAGCTCCAGAGTTTCGCTCACCTTGCGTGCGATAACCTCAGGCTCCTCGCCCTGGTTCTCCAGTGCAAAACCAACCTCGTCCGCCACCGTCATAGCAAAAAGCTGGTCGTCAGGTGACTGGTACACAGTGCCTACCAGCTGACCTGTTTTTTCTGGCGGCCATTTGCTGATATCCTCACCCTGCAGATAAATTGCTCCCTGCAGCTCGCCGCGCTCCTCGCTGCCCAACAGGCCGCTGATTGCTTTAATCAGCGTCGACTTGCCGCAGCCGCTGCGTCCTGCCAAAAGCAGCATTTCACCGTCTGCCAGCGTCAGGTTGATATTCTTTAAGGTAAGCTGCTTCCTTGAGGGATAGCGATAAGATAAATTGTCTATTTTCAGCATCTTTATTCCCCCATAACCTGCTGCAGCTTGCTGCCGGTCTTAGCACCCAGCCACGCGCCGATGCTGCTGTACAGCAAACCATTAACCAGCATATACAGCGCCAGATACCAATCTGCGTAATACAGACGATAGAAGAACATCATCTGCTCCATATTGACGAAGGTGACAAGCGCGTCACCCACGCCCATCAGCAGGCAGATGAACAGCATATATCCCTTGCCCAGCTCCTGCCTGCGGTAGAAGCCGGAAAGATACAGCAGCGTTTCCAAAATCGCTACGTTTACACACATGCTCAAAAGTCCTAACGGCGTAAAATGTCCGAACATCAGACCGGCAAGCATATATTTGACAAAATACATCAGCGTCAGCACGCCCGGCGCGCGGAAGAGC
>ULSS01059460.1_pt1 | contig 59907 bp, 54 predicted proteins | sample 1956901 | NCBI WGS metagenome assembly ULSS01 (sample SAMEA4835714, study PRJEB28245) | human gut metagenome | biome: gut microbiome; material: fecal sample | place: Denmark | collected 2008
CAGATACGACGATGCGCTCGATTGCTTTGCCTCATCAGATTTGAACGTTGTCGGATTATATTGGGCAATGGCGACAATTTATGAGGCAAAAAAGAAAGATTACAAAAACGCGCTGTTCTATTATCGTATGGCAATGGAAGATGATTATCCGGACGCAATCGAAAGAATGGCAGAAGCGTATCTCGGCGACGAACTTGGACTTGAAAAGGACGAGAAAACCGCCCTTAAACTTTTCAAACGAGCCGCGAAACTCGGCAACGCCGCCGCGCAGTATAATCTCGGTATGGCGTATGCTTGCGGGTATTACGGCGTAACACCCGATAAAGATAAGGCACTTCATTGGCTGAAACAGAGCGTTAAAGGCGAAAATCCGTCGGCGTGTCTGCAAGTGGGGCTTTATTACTACTACACCGTCAAAACCGAAGCGGCTTATAAAAAAGCCTTTGAGTTATTTACCGACGCATACAATCTCGGCGAGAACGAAGCGATTATCAATATCGGACTTTGCTATCTTCAAGGCAACGGCGTGAAAGAAGACAAAAAAGAAGCGGTTAAGTGTTTTAGGACTGCTGCTGAAAAGTACAGTTCGGGCGTTGCGTATCACAATCTCGGAATCTGCTATGAAAACGGATTTGGTGTGAGAAAAGACTATAAGAAAGCAATCGAAATGTACGGCAAAGCCGTCGAAAACGGCGAAAAAGCAGGACTTGAAGGAATTAAAAACGTTTATTTGAAAATGGGTAAAGATAAAAATTAAGCTATGTCGAGGTGTCCCTTCCTCAGTGATATGCCGGCAGCGTGGTATTGTCTTTGACAGTGATATGCCTACGGCGTGATATTTGCCCTGCGGACAAGTTATGGATAAGTATTTGTCATTGCGAGCGGAAAACCGGGGACCCCACGGAATACTGTGTACCCGTGGGGCCCCATTTTTCACGAATTTTCAAGTTCCGCCGAAAAAGCGCAAATTCCTTTTATTAAAAACCGAGAATTTGATGAGATTGTGGTTTTCTCGGCGGGTTTTGAAAATCCTAGTGTACGCGTCGCACAACTTCGCTTTTGAAATCACGTTATCGCGTGCGATAACGCTCACTCTTTTGCTTGTGTGCTCCTTTTCCCCGCGAGTACACAGTATCCCGCGGGGTCCCCATTTTTCACGGATTTTCAGGTTCTTGGAAAAACTCAAAAAGGCGCAAATTATCGGTTTTTAATCGCGTCGACAGGTTTCTTTCGGGCAATCCTAAGTACAGGTATAAAGCTTGCGAAAAGTGCCGTGGCGATGCAGCCCAGAAGGATAATTCCGATCTCGCGAATTCCGTAACTTAAAAGGGTTATCGGCAGTCCGTAGGTTGCGCGCAGGGACGAGTTTACAACGGAAACCACAACGCCGCTTCCTATCGTCGCAAGCACGAATACTATAAGCGAAATCACAAGCGCCTCATTGAAGAATATGCCGAAAACGTCACTTGAACGCGCGCCGACGGCTCGTAAAATGCCGATTTCGCGTTTTTTGTAGGATATCGACGCCGAAATGTAAGTCATAAACAGTATGACGGCGAATACGAAAACGCCAATGCCGACGTACAACAGAATTTTGGCAATGTTTTCAATGATCGAGCCCACCATATTTTCCGCCGAAACGACGTAGTTGACCAAAGGATACTTGACGCCGTCTTCGCTTTTCATTGAAAACTCGACAACTTTTTCAAGGTCGGATCTTGAAAGTTTTTCGCCGGAAATCGCCCTTGCGTATTTTCCGACGGGCGCGTTTTTGATTTCGGCGGCAAGACTATCGGACACGCCGATGAAACTTTTGTCGACAGTGCCGTCGCCGGGATCGAAGAAGTAACCTTTTATCGTTAAAATTTTCGTGATATACGGGTTGTAAGTCCCGCCGCACTGCATTTTGATTTTCGCGTCTTTCAAAAGCGGCGAAAGCGTCGCTTTGATTTCTTCATTGTCGGAAGAATTTTCTATGCTGTCAAGTCTGTCGCATATTCCTGTGTCGTCGTAATAAACGTTTTTCAAAGCGTTTATAAGCTGCTTTACTTCCAGCACGATTTCGTCGTCCGAAAGCGTGGTTTTGCCGCTGTCGAAAAACACGGTGCCCGCGTAATCGGCTGTTGTGAAGTAGTGGCGATAATCTCCGCCCATATACATTCTGCGCGTTTTTCTGTTGATTTCTTCGCTTTGCAGAATCGCCCTGTCGTAAATTTCCCCGCCGACGCCGTCGTAAGCAAGGTAGTTTTTAATAAAGTCCTTTCCGCAAAAGAGCAAGCCCGAAAACGCGCTGTTATGCTCGCTTGAAAACTGGCTTTGCAACATGAAGTAATCAAGCGCGTCGTCGTCGCTGCCGACTGTCTTGTCAAGAGCGGCGTATCTGGAATAATCGTAGCCCGTTTTCACGACGCCGACGATTTTGAACGTGCCGTTCATCGCACTGACCGCGATTTTCAGGTTCGGTTTTGCATTGACAAAGTCCGCGGCGTTTTTAATCCCCGACGCTTCGATATTTTTGCTTTCGTCGGGAACGCCGTTTTCGTCAACGTAGGCGTATCCCCATTTTTTGAAGCAATCGAAGACAAAGTCGCTTATCGCGATTTCGTCGTTACTCTTTGGCAACCGCCCCGCCATAAGCGAAAGATTGTGCTTTTTCAGGGTGTCTTCGTCCCCGATTTCGACGATGCCAGAAACGCTGCCGTCATAAACCCTGCTTGTCGCGTCTTTCAGGAAATTCCCGGAAACGCTCGCGCTGCCGCCGCTGTAATATCCGCTGCCGCTTTCGGACAGCACGGGCAAAAAATCCATGCCCGTCTTGTTTTTCAGATTTTCGACGTCGGCGTCAGACATTCGTTTTTCGGTGAAGAACTGATCGCCGAACTCGTCAACCTGCACCGTTTTTCTGAACGTGGTATATTTTATGCCGCTGTCGATAATCGAGTTGACGATGGCGGTCTTGCTGTCGTACGCGGCAAAACTGTCCACGATTCCGAACATTGCAAAGCATACGAAACACAAGAAAATCGTAATTATCAGCCTGAACGGCTTCGTTTTCATTCCGCTGACGCCCATTTTGAAACTTTCTTTCACGGGCATACGCGATTTAATAAGTCTGAACGGTTTGTCGTCGGAAATTTTTATCGCGTTTTCGTCGGTGGGGGCAAACGACTCCATTTTCCCGTCTTCGTCGATGTGCGACGCGGTTTTTACGTCGGCGTTGACCTTCTTGTCAAGCGACAAATACGCCTCGTCCCGTTCAAGATATTCGTTGATACGCTTTACGTCGTCGGCGGTCAGCCTGTACCCTTTCGGGAAACGCAAAAGTTTCCCCTTGTAGTTTTCCGCGCCGCCCTCTTCCACTTCGGCGTCGATGCGGTGTTTTTCGATGTCGGAAATTACTTTGCCGTCTTTAAGTTCGATCACCCTGTCGCCGTAGGACTCGGCAAATTCGCGGTCGTGCGAAACGACGATGACAAGTTTGTCCTTTGACAACTTTTTAAGGGTGTCGAAAACTTGTATTCCCGTGCCGCTGTCAAGCGCGCCGGTGGGCTCGTCCGCCATGATGATTTCGGGGTTTTTGACAAGCGCCCTTGCGATTGCGACACGCTGTTTCTGCCCGCCGGACAACTCGTTGGGCTTCCTTTTTCCATAGCCCGAAAGCCCGACTTCGTCCAAAATTTCGTTGATTTTTTCGTCGGTCGCTTTTGCCCCTTGAAGTTTCAGCGCAAGCGCGATATTCGCACCCACGTTGAAGTCTTCCAGAATGTTGTATTCCTGAAAAATAAAGCCGAGATACGTGTTGCGGTAACTGTCGAAATCGCCCGTGGAGAACTCCTTGGACGACTTGCCTTTGATGATGATTTCGCCGCTGTCCGCCGTGTCGAGCCCGCCCATAACGTTCAGTAGGGTGGACTTTCCGCTGCCCGATTTTCCGAGTATGAACACAAGTCCTTTTTCGGGAAATTTCAGACTCACGTCGTCAAGGGCTTTCACTTCGCCGCCTTTTTTCGGGCGATAAGTTTTTACGATATTTTTAATCTCAATCATAAAACCTCCGTAGCCGATGTTTTTACCGACCATAGATATATTATACTTTATCCAACGATATACTGTAAAACGAAAATAAACCTTAAATTTCGCGCCCCGTCGCGCACGGCTTTCAATTTTTCAAAAGCGCAGATTTTTCGCATTAAAAAAGCATCTCGATTTGAGATGCTTCTTCGTTTTATTTTTCGGGTTTTTCGGGCGCGATTTTAAGCGAGCCGTTTTCCGCGTCGACGACTATTACGTCGCCTTCGTCAAGGTTGCCCGAAAGTATGATTCTTGCAACCGGCGTTTCGATGTGGCTTTCGATGAAACGCTTCAAAGGTCTTGCGCCGAACGTTACGTCGTAGCCGCCGTCGATAATGACGTCTTTTGCCGCATCTGTAACTTTAAGGTGCAGATTTTGCCTTTCAAGTCTTGAATTGAGTTTTTCAAGCAACAAGTCGATTATCTTCTTTACACTGTCGCGAGTAAGCGGAGTGAACGTTACGATGTCGTCCAGACGGTTCAGGAATTCGGGACGGAACGTCGATTTCAACAAGGCTGAAACCTGCTCTTTTGCCTCTGCCGAGATGTTGCCGTCTTTGTCGATGCCGTCCAAAATATACTGACTGCCCAGGTTACTGGTCATAATGATAATCGTGTTTTTGAAGTTGACCGTTCTGCCCTGACTGTCGGTAATTCTGCCGTCGTCAAGCACCTGCAAAAGCACGTTGAATACGTCGGGGTGCGCCTTTTCGATTTCGTCGAACAGCACGACGGAATAAGGTTTGCGCCTTACCGCTTCGGTAAGCTGACCGCCTTCGTCGTAGCCCACGTATCCCGGAGGCGCGCCGATAAGACGCGACACGCTGAACTTTTCCATATACTCGGTCATATCGATTCTCACGATATTTCTCTCGTCGTCGAAAAGGTAATTCGCAAGGGTTTTCGCAAGCTCGGTTTTACCGACGCCCGTCGGACCTAAGAACATAAAGCTGCCGATAGGACGGTTTTCATCGGATATGCCCGCACGCGAACGCAGGATTGCGTCTGCGACTTTCGTGACCGCTTCGTCCTGACCGATAACTCTCTTATGCAACTCGTTGCCGAGATTCAAGAGTTTGGTTTTCTCGCTTTCCATAAGTTTCGTCACGGGGATACCCGTCCATTTTGCGACGATTTTTGCGATTTCGTCCGCCGTAACTTCGTCGCGGAGCAGGCTTGAATTTTCGTGTTTGCCCGCCTTGCTTTCGGCTTCTTCCAGACGTTTTTGAAGTTCGGGAAGTTTGCCGTATTGCAGTTCCGCCGCGCGCGTGAAGTCGTAAGACCTTTTCGCCTCTTCGATTTCAAGGTTCACTTTATCGATTTCGGCTTTGGTTTCCTGCACGCCGACAATCTTTTTCTTTTCGTTTTCAAGTTGGGCTTTCATCTCGTTGAACTTCGCGTTAAGTTCCGCAAGTTCCTTTTCGATGCTCGCCTTGCGCTCCATCGACAGTTTGTCGCTTTCTTTTTTTAATGCGGATTCTTCGATTTCAAGTTGCATTATCTTGTGCGAAATGTCGTCCATTTCGGCAGGCATGCTGTCGATTTCGGTACGAATCATGGCGCACGCTTCGTCGACAAGGTCGATTGCCTTATCGGGCAGGAATCTGTCGGTGATGTAACGGTCGGACAAGGTCGCCGCCGCAACGAGTGCCTGGTCGTGAATTCTCACGCCGTGATAGATTTCGTATCTTTCTTTCAGTCCTCTTAAAATCGCGATCGTGTCTTCGACGTCGGGCTGATCGACGGTCACCGGTTGGAAACGACGTTCAAGCGCGGGATCTTTTTCGATATACTTGCGGTATTCGTCCAAAGTCGTCGCGCCGATGCAGTGCAACTCGCCACGGGCAAGCATAGGTTTCAAAAGATTGCCTGCGTCCATGCTGCCTTCGGTCTTGCCTGCGCCGACGATCGTGTGCAATTCGTCGATGAACAAAAGCGTCCTGCCTTCCTGTTTTTTGATTTCGTTAAGGACGGCTTTCAGCCTTTCTTCAAATTCGCCGCGGTACTTCGCGCCCGCAATCAACGCACCCATATCCAGCGCGAAAACCTTTTTGTCTTTCAATCCTTCGGGGACGTCGCCGCGTACGATACGCTGTGCAAGCCCTTCAACGATTGCGGTCTTGCCGACGCCCGGATCACCGATAAGCACGGGGTTGTTTTTCGTCTTTCTGGAAAGAATCCTTATGACGTTTCTTATTTCCTCGTCACGGCCGATTACGGGGTCGAGTTTCCCGTTTCTTGCCCTTTCGACAAGGTCGTATCCGTATTTATTGAGCGCTTCGTAAGTGTCTTCCGGGTTGTCCGTGGTGTTGGGCGCGGTTTTGATTTTTTTCAAAGCGTCCAGAAACGCCGCCTTGTCCACGCCGTACGCAGAAAACAATTTTTTGAGATTCGCCGTCTGGTTGTCGAGAATACCTTCAAAAAGATGCTCGACTCCGACGTATGCGTCGCCGTCTTTTTTGGCGTACTTTTCGGCAGCGGCAACGACTTTCGCCGCTTCGTTACCGAGATACATGCTCGCGCCTTCGCCCGAAACCCTCGGGAAAGATTTAATCACGTTTTCGACCGCGCCTTTAAGACTGTCGGCGCTTACTTGCAGTCCTGTTAAAATTTTATAAATGAGTCCGTTTTCGTCGTCAAGCAAAGCGTATAAAAAATGCTCGGGCTTGATTTCCTGATTGTCGTGTTCGAGAGCGACGTTTTGCGCGCCCTGCACGGCCTCAACGGCTTTTGCGGTATATTTATTAGTATCCATATATTATTTATCCTCCTTTTTACGATAATACATACGCGAGCGTTGGCAATCGGTGTTACAAACCGTTAGCACTCGCAACCTTTGATTGCTAATTATTGTAACACTTATTTACGATTTGTCAATACCTTTATGAAAAAAAGTTAAAGAAAAATACAACAAAAAAAGCACGCAAAGCGTGCTAACGGCGCACACTGCACTTTTGAAATCGCATTATCGCGCGCGACAATGCTCACTCTTTTGCTTGTGTGCTCCTTTTCCCCGCGAGTACACAGTATCCCGCGGGGTCCCCAATTTGGCAATGCCCCGCAATGACGTAAAGTGCTTTGCACGGAATTAAAATCACCCTAATAAAAAAGCACCCCGTTCGGGTGCTAAACATAGTTCTCTTAAAACGGCATAAATTAGATGAATAATAATTGTCCCAAAATCGTCAGAATTTTGATTAAAAATCTTTCCCAAAATCGTCAGAATTTTGATGAGATTGTGGTTTTCTCGGCGGGTTCTGAAAAATCCAGTGTACTTTGGCGTACACGATTTTTCGGGTTCCGCCGAAAAAGCAGAATATCGCAAAATTATGACGATTTTGCAACGAGGGCGGCAGCACCTAAGATACCAGCCTCATTTTTAAGCGTCGCCTTAACAACCTTAATATACGGATTTCTTTTGCCGCCGTAACTGTAACGGGTGACGTACGCTTGCAGGCGTTTTATAAACCAATCGCCCTGATTGCTTATACCGCCGCCCATAAAAATTATTTCGGGACGGATATAGTTGCCGATATTCACAAGCCCTTCTCCGACGTATCTGATATATCTTGAAACAAGGGCTTTTGCGGTTTTGTCGCCCGCGTTCATCGCGTCGAATGCCGTACGCCCCGTGACCTTCCCTTCTTTTCCCGCGATTTCGTTCATCAGACTTTCGGGGTGTTTTTCCATCGCGCGTTTGGTATCGCGGATAAGAGCAGTTGCAGACGCATACGCTTCCCAGCAACCGCGCCTGCCGCAACCGCATTTTTCGCCGCCCATACGAATGACGGTGTGTCCGCCCTCGCCGCCTGCGCCTTTGAAACCGGAAATCAAATTACCTTTGACAAGAGTGCCTGTCCCTACGCCTGTGCCGAGTGTCACCATGACAGCATTTTGCACGCCTTTCATATCGCCGAACACCGATTCGCCAATGACAGCGCAGTCCGCGTCGTTGCCGATATACACGGGAAAATCGAAATATTTTTTGAATTCCGCACGGAAATCGTAATCGCGGAAGAAAATATTGCAGGTATAAAAAATCTTTGCGGTGTCGGGATCAACCGTGCCGGGGACTCCCATGCCCATTCCCGCGATCTCGTCCGCCGAAATGCCCGCGTCTTCCAAAAGTTTTGCGACAAGCCCCGCGATATCTTTTGTATTGTCGTCGGACGGTTGCGTCGGTTTTGTAACAACGCTGTCTTTCACTATTATGTTGCCGTTTTCGTCGACGATGCCGCCTTTAATGCTCATACCGCCCACGTCGATACCTATATAATACATGTTCAAATCCTTATTTTTTTCTTAATTTTACCACAAATACACGGCGCGCGCAACGGTTGCGCCGGGACATTTTCAGGTACCAAGCAAAATTCTTCTTGATTTATTACGTTATCGTGTGATACAATACTTCTAAGAATAATGATTATTGGGGATTTATATTATGTTGAAACCGGAAGAAATTATTGCGGCAAGGATTCTTATGAACACCAACGAGGTTTTTTTGTCCTCGGTCGGCGCAGGGGGCGGTCCACGTTCCAGCATTATCACGAAACTTCGCTCGGAAGGACACAACGTCATTTATTTCGGCGCGCCGATTAACAGCCAGAAAGTCCAGAATATCCGACAAAATCAGAACGCAAGTATTTGCTATTACAGCGGCTCGGACAGCATCACGCTTTTGGGCAAGGTTGAGTTTGTCACCGACAACACTTTAAGGAAACAGCTCTGGCACGAATGGTGCAAAAAAACCAACGCGATCGCGCTTAACGAGTACGACTTCTGCCCGATGAAGTTCACGACGACGGAGGCCACTTTCTGGATACGAAACAAGCTTTCGACCTTCAATTACGAATAATCGCGATTAAAGAATAATCAAAGTTCGTCCCGAATATAAATACCGTATGAAATATACGGTAATTCGGGTTGGCTTTGGCGAGAACGCCTCATCTTTGGCAAGAAAATACAAAACGACCGAAAGGTCGCTTTTTTTATTGAACGATAATCCGCTTTTCTTTGAGGGGGAACGGCTTATCGCGGCGGAATTCCACGGTAAAACCTGCGTCGCGAAACCTTTCGACACGGCGGAAACCGTCGCAAAAAGGACGGGAACAAGAAAAGACGAAGTGATCCGTCTGAACGGCACCGACAAATTCTTCCCCGGTCAGAACGTGATTCTTTCGGATTATGACGAATAAGAAAAGTATTTTCAAATCGGTCGCGGTCGTAACGGCGTTTTCGGTCGCGACAAGACTTTTTGCGTTTTTGTTCAAAGTTTTCGTGTCGCGGCAGTTCGGCGCGAGCGTTGTCGGCGTATATCAGATGGCGTTGAGTTTTTATTTTTTCGCGTCGGCGGTCGCGCTCAGCGGACTTCCGACGGTGATAAGCCGAAAGATTGCCGAGGACGAAAAAACGGGCGGCGAAAACGTACCGTCGCTTATTTCGACCGCGCTTGTTTTGTCGCTGTCGTCGGTACTTCCGATACTTTCGGTAATATATCCCGTCGCTTTCCTTTTGCCGTCGGTTTTTGCGGACGAGCGGGTTTTGCCGCTTGTCGTGATTATGCTGCCCGCACTTCTCAGCACGAGTATTTACAACGTTATCCGCAGTTGGTTCTGGGGAAAAAGGTCTTTTCTTGCGTTCAGTTTCACCGAGATGCTGGAAGAAGTCCTTCGCATTACTTTCACGCTGATATTTTCGCTGGGACTTATCGCCGCCGTAACGCCGCTTAAAGGGCTTGCGGTAGGTTTTTTGGTGTCGGATATTGCGTGCGCCGTCGTACTTTTCATACTGTTTTTGATAAAAAAAGGTAAATTCGGCCGTATTAAAGACGTTCCGGCGGTGTTAAAACCCTCGCTTCCGATAACGGCGATGCGCGTTTTCGGCGGAGTCATCGGCGCGTTTACGGCAATCGTGATTCCCGTCCTGCTCATAAAATACGGAATGGAAAAAAGCGACGCGTCGGCAACTTTCGGACGCGTTACAGGAATGGCGATGCCTCTTCTTATGGCGCCGACCACTCTCACGGGCGCGCTGTCCGTCGTGCTTATCCCGGAAATCGCGACGATTAAACACGACGATAAATCCGCGATGTCCGCGCGCATTGACGGCAGCATAAATTTTGCGATAATAATCGCAGCCCTTTTCACGATTTTGTATATCCCGCTTGGAAAAGAGATCACGTCTTTCGTGTTCAAAGACGAGTTTTCGGGCGTGTATCTTTCAAACGTCGCGCTTATGCTGTACCCGCTGGGGCTCAACCAGATTTCGACGTCGATATTAAACTCGATGGGGCTTGAAAAGAAATCTTTTTTCAATTACGCCGTCGGCGCGGCGATACTTATGATTCTGACGCTCGCGCTGCCGAAGTACGTCGGAATTTACGCTGTCGCGATCGGGGGCGCGGCGGGAAGCGTCGTCACGTCTTTTCTGAACCTTAACGCGCTCAATAAAAAAGCGCGGATTCTGGACAATCCCAAAAAGACCGCGCTTGCAATATTGTTGTCGTTTCCGCTTGTCACACTGACCTGTCTTCTGAAAAATCTGCTGTTTTTCAAAATTCCGCCGTTTTTCGCGATTGCGATTTCGGGCGGAATACCGATGATTTTATACCTTGCGGCGTGCGTCGCTTTCAGAATCTTCGACGTTACTCGCTTTTACAAAACGACGCGGAAAAAATCTTTGAAAAAACGGGATAAATCAAAAAAGTAAGCCCGACGTTTATCGCGGTAACGGGCGTTTGCGTAACCGCGCGCACCCCCATATAGGCAAAAAACGTCTGCCCTTTGCTGAGCCCCATAAGATACAATGCGTACGTGTTTATGAAAAGCGTGCAGACGACGTAAACCAGAATATACGATATTGCGATATTCACGTACGGCATCGCGCCGCCGAGTTTTTTGATTTTAATATACGACGTGAGCCCCGGGATAACGCCGATAAGTACCGAAGCGCAAAGAATCACCGGGTTTGGCGCATATCCGCCGCCGACGAAACAGCCGATCACGTCGCCGAGTCCGCCGACAAGTCCGCCGGCAATCGGCCCGAAAAAGTACCCCGCAAGAAAACATACCGTATAAGTCAGCGTGATTTTGAGCGTGCCTAAGCGCGGCGAGAATATGCCGACAACGACGTTCAACGCCACGAATACCGCAAGGTACGCAATCTTTTGCGCCGTGAAATAACGTTTTTTTTCGGAAGACTCCCCGACGGAAACGTCGGGTTCTTGTGCAACGATTTTGTTTTTGAGCATAAAAAAACCTCCTTTAAGAGGTTCGCGTTAAAAGCCGCGCGAAAACGCGGTACTTCGCAGCGAACGCGACAAGCCACCGCAGGTTTCCCTTTCGTTTGCGGGCGACATTCCATCCCGCAACACTTAACGCGACTTATCTACTCTGCAACGCTAATAATAAACTATCCGCGCCGAAAAATCAAGCGGCGGCGCATAAATCGCGAAAACTTAAAAATAATAGCGATATGCTCAACGTTTTAATTCGCGCAATAATATTGTACTTTTTCCTGCTGGCGGCGATGCGGCTTATGGGAAAGCGGCAGTTGTCCGAGTTCCAGCCCTTCGAGTTTGCGATAACTCTCGTCGCGGCAGACCTTGCGTGCATTCCGATGTCGGACAATACCATTCCGATAATTTACGGCATAATCCCGATATTCACGCTTGTGATACTGCATAATCTCTTGACGTTTTTCGCAATCAAAAGTCACCGCTTCCGAAAACTCATCAACGGCAAGCCCGTTATCCTCATCGGCGACGGCAAAATCGACTGCGACGTGCTTAAAAAATGCGGAATGACCGCAAACGACCTTCTGGAAAGCCTGCGCGAACAAGGATATTTCAAAATCGGCGAGATAAACTACGCCGTGCTGGAAACAAACGGGAAAGTGTCCGTGCTGCAAAAGTTTGCAAACGCGCCGGTAACGAACGCCGACCTTAATATCGAAGGCGGCAGCAACAACCTTCCTTACAACGTCGTCGTCGAAGGCAGGTTTATGGGGGATACGTTCAAAAGCATTACCCCTCCCCTTGAAAAGGACGTCGTCGTAAAAACGCTTGAAAAAGAGAATATGACAATCCGCGACGTGTTCTTGTTTTCCATTGACAAAGACGCGGCGTTTATACAAAGTTACGACGGGCGCGTCGTGAACACGATAATCGAAAAATGAAAAAAGCAGTTATCCTTTTTATAATATTTCTTATGATTCTGGGCGCGGGGATTGCCGAACATTTTTTCGTGCATAAAACCTTTGACGACTTCAACGAGCGCATGGGAAAAATCGAAGCCGCCCTTCAAAACGACGACGTTGATTCCGCACTCGCATACGCCGAAGACCTGCAAAACTTTTGGGCAAGAAAACGAAAACTCGTGGAGGCGATTTCCTACTGTCAGGACGCACGGCAGGTCAACGTAATACTTGGGGAACTCACGGGAAGTTTAAGATGCGAGGACACCGACAACGCTTTCAGCAAAATCGAAAGCCTGTATCAACTCATACAAAACATACGGGATATGCTGGACTTCAACGCCATTGATATAATTTAATTATTTCGACAAAAAAGCGGCTTTACAAATGTAAAACCGCTTTTTAACATTGTTTTTTGTAGTTTTTGCATTACTTCAAAATCCTTTTAAGGAACTGTCCGGTATACGACTTTTCGTTTTCCGCGATATGTTCGGGCGTGCCGACGTCAACGATCGTGCCTCCTCTGTCGCCGCCGTCGGGACCAAGGTCAACGATGTTGTCCGCAACTTTTATCACGTCAAGATTATGCTCGATAACGACGACGGTGTTGCCGCTCGACACAAGCCTTTGCAAAATCGCGATAAGTTTTGCAACGTCGTGGGTATGCAGTCCCGTCGTGGGCTCGTCCAGAATATACAGCGTCTTGCCGGTGCTGCGTTTGCTGAGTTCGGTTGCGAGTTTCACGCGCTGCGCCTCGCCGCCCGAAAGCGTGGTTGCGGGTTGACCGAGTTTGATGTACCCGAGCCCCACGTCGTAAAGCGTCTTGATTTTGTTGTAAATCTTCGGAATGTTTTTGAAATATTCGCATGCTTCCTCGACGGTCATTTCAAGGACGTCGTTGATGTTTTTGCCCTTATATTTCACTTCCAGCGTTTCTCTGTTATACCGCTTCCCGTGGCACACGTCGCAGGGGACGTAAATGTCGGGCAGGAAGTGCATTTCGATTTGTATTATGCCGTCGCCGCCGCAATTTTCGCACCTGCCGCCCGAAATGTTGAACGAAAATCTACCCGCCGTATATCCCCTTGCCTTTGCGTCGGGAGTCGAGGCAAACAATTCCCTTATCGGGGTGAAAACGCCCGTGTACGTCGCGGGATTGCTGCGCGGAGTGCGACCGATCGGCGACTGATCGATATTGATGATTTTATCAAAGTTATCGATGCCTACGATCTCGTCGTACTTCCCTTCCGTAAGGTTGCTTTTATTCAGTTTGTTATAAACCGCGGGATAAATAATTTCGTTGACAAGGCTGCTTTTTCCGCTGCCCGAAACGCCCGTAACCGCGGTTAAAAGTCCGACGGGAATATCGACGTCGATGTTTTTCAGATTGTTTTGTCTTGCGCCGCGAACCGACAAATATCTGCCGTCGGGGCGTTTTCTTTCTTCGGGCACGTCGATTTTGAGTTCGCCCGACAAATACTTGCCCGTTATCGACTCCTTGCAGGCGATAATGTCGTCCACGCTGCCTGCCGCAACGAGTTTTCCGCCGTGTATACCCGCGCCAGGACCGATATCCACGATGTAATCCGCCGCGCGCATCGTGTCCTCGTCGTGTTCGACAACGATAAGCGTGTTTCCGAGGTCGCGCAGTCCTTTCAGACTGCTTAATAATCTTTCGTTATCCTTCTGGTGAAGCCCGATCGACGGCTCGTCAAGGATATACAACACTCCCGTAAGTCCGCTGCCGATTTGCGTGGCAAGCCTTATCCTTTGCGATTCGCCGCCCGAAAGCGTCGAGGCGGAGCGGGAAAGCGTAAGATAATCGAGCCCGACGTTTACCAGAAATTTCAGCCTTGCGCGGATTTCTTTGATTATCCTTTCGGCAATGAGCGTTTTTTGTTTGTCAAGAACGAGCGCGCCGAAAAATTCGTCGATTTTTTTCACCGACATATCCGAAAGTTCCGCAATGTTAAGCCCGCCGACAGTAACCGCGAGCGCTTCCTTTTTCAGGCGTTTTCCGCCGCACGTTTTGCACGGCACGGACACCATATATCTTTCGATTTCGTACTTAACGCCGTCGCTTGTCGTTTCGCGATAGCGGCGCATAAGGTTGTTGACGATACCTTCGTATTTCGTCATGAATTGTCCGCGGAAACTGCGTGAGTTATAATCCATCGGGATTCTTTCGTCGACGCCGTACAAAATCGCGTCAAGTTTCCACTTCGGCAAGTCTTTAATCGGAGTCGTGAGCGAAAATTCAAGCAACTTCGACAACGCTTTCAGTTGTGAACGCACGATGTCGCCACTGCCGAGATTCCACCCCGACGGCGCGGCAAGTCCGCCGTTTCCGACGCCCAGATTTTCGTCGACGATAATCTTTTTCAGGTCGATTTCATTGCGGAAGCCCAACCCGCCGCATTCGGGACAAGCCCCGAACGGATTATTGAAAGAAAACAGTCTGGGTTCCAGTTCTTCGATGCTGACGTCGCAATCGGGACAACTGTATTTCGTGCTGTAAATCGTCGTCTTTTTTGCATTTTCGACGACGACAAGTCCGTTTGCGAGTTTGAGCGCGGCTTCGACGCTGTCCGTCAGACGTCTTTCCGAGCCTTCTTTTACGGCGATACGGTCGATTGTCACCGAAATATCGTGTTTTACGTTTTTGTCAAGGACGATATCTTCGTCAAGGGTATAGTCAATGCCGTCCACACGCACGCGGACGTAGCCGGACTTTTTGAAGTCTTCAAGTTCCTTTCTGTATTCGCCCTTTCTGCCTCTGACGACGGGTGCCATAATTATGACCTTATTGTCGCCCGACTGCACGGTGCTTTCGATGATTTTGTCGGTAATCTGGTCAACCGTCTGATGTTCGATTTCCCTGCCGCACTTCGGACAATGCGGAGTGCCGACGCGGGCGTACAAAAGCCTTAAATAATCGTAAATTTCGGTAACGGTGCCCACCGTCGAGCGCGGGTTTTTGGACGTCGTTTTCTGGTCGATGGAAACGGCGGGGGAAAGCCCTTCGATATATTCGACGTCGGGTTTTTCCATTTGTCCCAAAAACATACGAGCGTAGCTTGACAGACTTTCGATATACCGTCTTTGCCCTTCGGCGAAAATCGTGTCGAAAGCAAGCGACGACTTACCGCTGCCGGAAAGCCCCGTGAACACGACAAGTTTGTCGCGCGGGATTTCGACGTCGATGTTTTTAAGGTTATTCTCTTTTGCTCCTTTTACAAAAATTTTGTCCGTCATTTACGTTATCTTCCAAGTTCTTTTTTAAGTTCGGATATTCTGTCGCGAAGTCTGATTGCCGCCTCGAAATCCAGCCCTTCCGCCGCGACTTGCATAAGTCCTTTCAGACGTTCAAGTTCCGAAGCGATATCTTTACGGTCGCGTTTTGCGTCTTTATCCAGCTTTTTGGTGATTTCGATTGTATTTACGATTTCTTTCACGACGGTGTGCGGTACGATGCCGTGCGCCGCGTTGTAGTCGGATTGTATCTTTCTTCTGCGGTTTGTTTCGTCGATTGCGCGCTGCATGCTGCCCGTTATCGTATCGGCGTACATGATAACTCTTGCGTCGACGTTTCTTGCGGCGCGGCCAACGGTCTGGATAAGCGCGGTTTCGCTTCTTAAAAACCCTTCCTTATCGGCGTCGAGAATCGCGACGAGCATTACTTCGGGAAGATCGAGCCCTTCTCTCAAAAGGTTGATCCCGACAACCACGTCGACGTCGCCTTTTCTCAAAGAATTGATGATTTCGATTCGTTCCAGCGTGTCGATGTCACTGTGCATATACTTGACCTTGATCCCCTTTTCCTTCAAAAACGAAGTGAGGTTTTCCGCCATTTTTTTGGTGAGCGTCGTAACAAGTGTTCTGCCGCCCTTTTCGACGGTCAGATTGATTTCGGAAATAAGGTCGTCGATTTGTCCTTCGACGGGGCGTATAAAAATTTCGGGGTCGATAATGCCCGTAGGACGTATGAGTTGTTCCGCCACCTGGTCGGCTTCCTGCAACTCGAACGGGGCGGGAGTCGCCGACACGCACACAAGCTGATAAATCCTTTTTTCAAACTCGTCGAAACGGAGCGGACGGTTGTCAAAAGCGGCGGGCAGACGGAATCCGTATTCCACAAGGTTTTCCTTCCTGCTTCTGTCGCCGTTGTACATACCGCGGATTTGCGGAATCGTCATATGGCTTTCGTCGATGAAACAGACGAAATTTTTCGGGAAGAAGTCCAACAAAGTGTACGGCGGTTCGCCGGGTTTCCTTCCGTCAAAGTATCTGCTGTAATTTTCGATGCCGCTGCAATAGCCCATTTCGCGCATCATTTCGACGTCGTACGCGACGCGCTCGCCGATTCGTTGCGCCTCGATAAGTTTATTGCGGTCGGTGAAATATTTCACCCTTTCTTCCCTGTCTTTCGTGATGAGCGTCAGGGCGTTTTCCATACGGCTTTCGCCGACGACGTAATGGGTTGCGGGGAAAATGACTGCGTGTTCGAGCCGCGACAACGGCTTTCCCGTAAGGGCGTCGATTTCATAAAGTTTTTCGATTTCGTCACCGAAAAATTCAACCCGTATCGCGACTTCCGAATTTGACGACGGGAATATATCCACAACGTCGCCGCGCATTCTGAATGTGCTGCGCTGAAAGTCGATGTCGGCGCGCTTATATTGTATATTCACGAGTTTACGCGCCAAATCGTCACGGTCAAGCGTCATTTCGGGGCGCAAAGAGATGGACAGGTTGAAGTATTCTTCGGGCGCGCCCAACCCGTATATGCACGATACGGAACTGACGACGATGACGTCGTTTCTTTCGCAAAGACTGCTTGTCGCGCTGTTTCTGAGTTTGTCGATTTCGTCGTTGACTTCCAGCTCCTTTTCGATGTAAGTGTCGCTTCTCGGGATATACGCTTCGGGCTGATAGTAGTCGTAATACGATACGAAAAACTCCACGCGGTTATCGGGGAAAAACTCACGAAACTCGTTGCAAAGCTGCGCCGCAAGCGTTTTGTTGTGCGCGATAACGAGCGCGGGACGTTGCACCCTTTCGATGACGTTTGCCATCGTAAAGGTTTTGCCGCTTCCCGTAACGCCCAGAAGCACCTGCGTACGAAACCCGTCGTTCAGCCCCTCGACAAGTTTTTCGATTGCCTGTTCCTGATCGCCGTTCGGTCTGAATTTCGATTTTAACTGAAAAAGATGATTTTCCATCAACGAAACTTGCCCATGATAAGCGGGGCGATGATATATCTTATGATGATTGCGATCGTGCCGGAAACGATTGCCGTGCATACCGTAATCAGCAGTTTGTTGTAAACGCTTTTGCGCCACGCCCTTTCGACGCGCGCGAACGAAAGCCCTTTCTGATGCATCGTGATGCAATACGTCAGTTCGCCGTGGTTGTCGGCGGAAATGTATTCCAGATAATCGTCGAGCGCAAGGCCTTTGAGCATAGGTTCGAGTTCTTCGGGGGTGTAGGCGTAATCGTACGGCAACGCCTCAAAAATTTCAAGCGGTTTCACCAGACAAACGCCCTCGTCGTTTTTTTCGGCGAGGTTAAGAAGGACGTGCATAAGCGCCCTTTCTTTTTTATTCAGTGCGTGTTTTTCAACTGCCATAGTCCGCCTCTTATTTCATTTTCAGGAAAACGCCGATAAGAAGAGCGATCGCGCTTGCGATGAGCCCGCCGAGGAGTGCACCCCAGAACGCCGCTTTTCTTATCATTTTCCTTAAAGAGATGCTGTCAAGTTTGATTTCTTTCGACTTGCCTTTTTCGCCTGCGACGGGAACGTCGACGGATGCGGTGGGATGCGAGTCGTGCGGTTCCGCCTTTTCGATGGCGCGCGCTTTTGCAAGCGTGGCAAGGCAATACTCGTCCACCGTCGAATATTTGACTTTGATATAATCGTTGTCGGACAACGTGCGGATTATCCCCGAAAGTTCCACCTTTGTGCAACGGTCGGAATCGGACAATTTCGCGATGATTTCGTCCGCGTCGATGATTTTATAGGCGCCGTCCGAAAAGTCGTTAAGGACAGTCAGCACGGCGTTTAATTGCCTGTCAAGCATATACTACCTCATTTTAGTTACCCTATTATACCACCTGCAAGGTCAAATTGCAAGTCCTGACAAAAGTCTTTCAAAAAGTCAATCGAAAATTAGTATTTCAATTTGCTTTTATTTTATAATAAAGTGTGCTATCATTGACTAAATTATAAATTTTCGAGTGAATATGAATCTTTTAAGCAAGTTTTTGAATAGAACGGATTTTTCGGACTACGACGATTTCAGAAGAAACGCGAAACTTTGCGTTCCGTCCGATTTCAACTTCGGATTTGACGTCGTGGACGAATACGCAAGGCTTTGTCCCGAAAAACGCGCCCTTGTATGGTGCAATCAGAAAGGCGAAGAAAAAGTCATCACCTTTGGCGAAATGAAGGAATTGTCGCTGAAAATGTGCAACGTTATTTCGTCGTACGGCGTGAAAAAAGGCGACTTCGTAATGAGTATGCTCAACCGTCGTTGGGAATATTGGGTACTTGTCGTGGCGTGCTGCAAAATGGGCGTCGTACTTATCCCCGCAACTCATATGCTCACCCCGAAAGACGTCGCGTACCGCGTGAACGAGGCGGGCGTGAAACTGCTGTTTGCGACGGAAGAAGAAGACGTTGCGGAACATATCTCGCTTGCCCTTCCCGATTGCAAAAACCTGAAAGGCGTATTGTCGGTAAACGGCGCGCACTTCGACAACCTTGACGAAAAACTTGAAAACGCGCCCGCGAAATTTTCCTTTGACGCGCGCCCGAACCCCCGCGATCTGATGCTCGTATATTTCACTTCGGGCACGACGGGTATGCCCAAAATGGTCATGCACGACTTTTTGTATCCTTTGGGACACGTCTTCACCGCAAAATATTGGCAGGACGTCGTCGACGACGGCTTGCACTTCACTATGGCGGAAACGGGCTGGGCAAAATGCAGCTGGGGCAAAATCTACGGTCAGTGGATATCGGGCACGGCGGTTTTCGCCTATGACTACCACGGCAGATTTACCCCCACGGACGTCCTGCCGCTTGTGAAAAAATACGGGATAACGACTTTTTGCGCCCCTCCCACGATTTACAGATTTTTGGTGAAAGAAGACTTGTCGAGTTTCGATTTATCCTCGATAAAACATTGCTCCACCGCCGGCGAAAGTTTGAATCCCGAAGTTTTCAAACAGTTTGAAAAAGCGACCGGGCTCAAAATTTACGAAGGTTTCGGTCAGACCGAAGGCACGGTAATGCTGGGCACGTTCAAATATCTGTCCCCCGTTACGGGCAGTCTCGGAAAACCCAGCCCTCTTTATGACGTGCGCCTTATCGACGACGACGAAAACGAGGTTAAACCCGGCGAAGAAGGCGAAATCGCCATACTGAAATCGGAAAATCAGTGCGGACTCGTCGCGGGCTACTTCAAGGACGAGGCGCGCACCGCCGCCCTTAAAAACGACGTTTACTTCCACACCGGCGACCTTGCCTATCAGGACAAAGACGGCTGGTTCTGGTACGTCGGAAGAAAGGACGATATCATCAAATCGTCGGGATACCGCATCGGACCTTTCGAGGTCGAAAGCGCGCTTATGGAACACCCCGCGGTGCTGGAATGTGCAATCACCGCCGTCCCCGACGACCTGCGCGGACAAATCGTGAAAGCGACAATCGTCCTGACCAAAAACTATCAGCCGTCGGACGCCCTTGTCAAGGAACTGCAAAACCACGTGAAAAAGGTAACCGCGCCGTATAAATACCCGCGCATTGTGGAGTTTGTGAAAGAACTTCCGAAAACGACGTCGGGCAAAATCCGCCGTGTGGAAATCCGCGAAAACGACAAAAAATAAAAATATCCATTCCGATATATCCCAAACAAAAAACTCCGCGATTGCGGAGTTTTTTAATGCGGTTTCAAATTATATTTGCTTCATTTACCCTTTATAGTTCCACGTAATTTTAATTTTACTACTAAACATTCCAAGACCTTCATCCGTAGTATATGCCCATTCATTATGCCACCCAGCAGGTTTTGTCGCAACTTCGCAATTTACATAACAATAATTAGTCCATCCCCAAAAAACTCTCTTGCCCATTCGTTCAACGCTTTTAGGAATTACAATATGGATTGTTCCGCCGCTACTCATATCTTTTGCAAATGCGAAACTTCCTATTGATTTTACGTTCGACGGAATAATAACCCCATTAAAATTTATTTTGGAATCCTTAAATGCATTATCGCCTATAATCAACAACGACTCAGGAAGCACTATGTTTTTAACCTTAGCGTTTTTATTAAAAAGATTCTCTTGAATTACTTTTGTTCCATCTTTAATAATTATATTAATTTCTTCGTCGCTAGTATCTTTGAATTTATACGCTATTGCCCCTGCATAAACAACTCCCGCCGGTTGATTTTCATACCATTTTGTGTTTATCAACGCATTGCTATGAATGTTTAAAACATTACTTGATATTTCAATATCAGCCAACTTGCTACAATTCAAAAACGCATTGGCGGAAACAATTTCAATATTTTCCGGAATGTTGATATATTCAAGGTTGTTGCAACTTTCAAAAGCGTTCTCTCCTATGCTTTTTGCGGAACTAGGAAGAATAATATCGTTCAGTTTTTCGCAAAATGCAAAAGCACTTGCACCAATTGATTCGACATTTTTCATTACAACTTTTTGCAGACTAACATTATGCGAAAACGCACTATTGCCTATTGTTTTAATACTTTCGCCGATAATTATCTCTTTTAAATAAGGCGCATCCTTAAATCCGTCGACTTTAATCTGTGATACAACTCGATTATTATATTTCATGGGAATTGTAATAGACTCTGCTATCACATTTCCTCTCCCTATCGCATATGTTCCGTCATCTAATAATTGGTATTCAAATTTATCAATATTATCAGCCAGTCTTCCATTTACCAAATCTTCAATCCACTCTCCTTCGGTTTTAGAATATTCTGGATGATACTTTAAATAAATTTGGTATGCCGATAAACCATTTTCGCCGTGCTCGCCTTGAATTCCTTGTTCACCTTGAATCCCTTGTTTACCTTGGACTCCTTGTTCGCCTTGAATTCCTTGTTTACCTTGGACTCCTTGTTCTCCCTGTGCCCCTCGCTCGCCTTGAATTCCTTGTTGCCCTTGTTTTCCCTGTTCGCCTTTTTCGCCACGCTCACCTTGAACACCTTGCTCTCCTTGTATCCCCTGTTCGCCTTGCTTTCCTTGTTCACCTTGGACTCCTTGTTCGCCCTGTGCTCCGCGCTCGCCTTTATCACCTTTTAATGATAATAACCACTCTTTTTCCGAACCTACAAATCCATTGTCAACGGCAATTTCATAAGCACTCTTTCCATTTTGAATATTATCTGTACCAGCTGCTTTTGTACATGCAAATAAAGAAAAGCTCATTATTAACAATAAAACAACAATATAACTTTTTTTCATAACCTTTTCTCCTTGTTGTTATAAATTTTAACCGTAATTTTTACGGTTGTCAATGCATTTGTCGTAATTTCTACGGCATAATAGCATTATGGACTTCAAATCACGATTGAAAGAATTAAGAACAGAGGACGGCATTTCTCAAAAGCAACTTGCCCTTGCCATCGGTACAAGTGACGATTGCATATACTTTTGGGAAAAAGGCAGAAGCGAGCCGTCCATTGCCGATATTGTCGCCTTGGCAAAGTATTTCGACGTTACAACCGATTACTTGTTGGGTGTAAAACCCGATGTATAGTTTTCAAATATTTTACAAAAATTCATACAAAAACTCCGCCGTGGCGGAGTTTTTTTAATGCGGTTTTTGTGCGGTTTTTTGTGAGGTTTTGCGCTGTTATTTTTTGTTGTCGCGGTCGTCTTTGCGCTTTTTCGCTTCCATTATGTTGACAAAAAAGATTATTCCCACAAGCACGACAAGCCCGACCAGAATCCACACTTTGTAGGTGTCGAAAAAGATCTGCACCTTTTCCCAAAGCGTTTGTGCCTGAGCGATTTTTTCCTCAAAATTTTTGATTGTGTCGCCGATTGCGGACAGTGTGATTTCTTTCATTATTCTTCAACGCGGATAAGCGCGGCGACGTTTTTCACGCCGTCAAGAGCGGTGATTTCTTTCAACGCTTTTTCAATGATTTTCTCGTGGCTCAGGTGCGTGACGAAGATAATGTCCGTCTTTGAATTGACGTTTTCTTCGTTCTGAAAAACCTTTTCGATGCCGATTTTGTTTTTGCCGAAAACGGTTGAAATTCTGCCCAGAATTCCTTCGCGGTCGGTGGCGCATATACGGACGTAATACTTGCTCTTAAAATCGGTGATAAAGTCCGAATCGCGACTTGAACCGTCGTTTTTGAACGGTAAATAGCGTGGTTTGCGCTGATGCGCCGCATAAATAATATCGCTGACGATTGCGCTGCCGGTGGGCAGATCGCCCGCGCCCCTGCCGTAAAGCATAATATCGCCGACGCTGTCGCCGACAAGATACACGGCGTTGAAACTGCCCGACACCGCCGCAAGCGGATGGCTGCTTTTAATGAACGCGGGATGCACGCGCGCCTCGATTTTTCCGTTGTTGTTTTTGCTGATTGCAAGGAGTTTCAGCGTGTAGCCGAGTTTCTTCCCGGTGTTTATGTCGTCCACGGAAATCTTCGTGATGCCCTCGCGATACACCCTTTGTACGGGCACTTTTTTGTGATAGGACAGCGTGGACAGAATCGACAGTTTGTACGACGCGTCAAAGCCTTCGACGTCGGCTGTCGGATCGAATTCGGCATATCCCAAATCCTGCGCGGATTTCAGCGCGTCTTCGTACGACGTGCCGTTTTCGCTCATCGCCGATAAAATATAGTTCGTCGTGCCGTTTATTATGCCCTTAATCGACAAAATCGTATTTGCCTGCATGCCTTCGGTAATCGTGCGGATTATGGGCACGCCGCCGACGCAACTCGCCTCGAAATACAGCCCCGCCTTGCCGCGTTTTGCCGCCGCTTCGAGTTCGTGCCAGTGTTTTGAAAACAATTCCTTATTTGCGGTGACGATGCTTTTGCCCGCTTCCAGAGCCTTGATAAGGAACGTCCTTGCAGGTTCGATACCGCCGAAAAACTCGCACACTATCGAGATATCTTTGTTGTTTACGACGTTGTCGATGTCGGTTGAAACGATGTCGGGATTTACGCCCAACTCTTCAACCCTTTTCATATTGCGTTCAAGCACGTGCAGGACTTCGATATCGAGCCCTTCGTACTTTTTGAAAGCTTCGTGGTTTTTTTCCAGAATCTTATAAGTGCCGCCCCCGACCGTACCCAGCCCGAGCAGCGCGATGCCGACTTTTTTCATTCGTTATTACCTTCTTTATTCATATCGTACAAAATTTTAAGCCCTTTGAGAGAAAGCGAGCGGTCAACGACGTCGATAATCGACTTGTCCGCGTTGACGACAAGTTCCGACAAACCGCCCGTCGCGATGACTTTCGCGTCTTTCATAAGCGGATTTTCGCGGAATTTTCTGACAATGTAGTCAACCTGCCCCGCATATCCGTAAACCGCGCCCGACTGCATACCCTCGATTGTGGAACGGGCAATCGCGTCTTTCGGCGGAATAAGTTCGAAACGGGGAAGTTTCGCGGCGGTGTTCACAAGGCTTTCCGACGCGGTTTTGACGCCGGCGCAAATCGCGCCGCCCAAAAACGTGCCGTCTGCGGTAACCGCATTGAACGTCGTCGCGCTGCCGAAATCCACAACGATAAGCGGCCCGCCGTATATAAAGTGCGCCCCGACCGCGTCAACAATCCTGTCCGCGCCGAGTTCGATGGGGTTGTTATATTTGATTTTCAAACCCGTTTTAAGCGTGGCGTCCACGAAGACGGGCTTTTTCTTCATATAGTACGTGCACATATGCTCCACCGTGTAGTTGAGCATGGGCGCGACGGACGACATTATAATGCCGTCGATATCCTGAAATTCAACGCCGACGTTTTTGAACAAATCGTACAAAATCATTCCGAGTTCGTCCGCGGTGCGCTTTGCCTCGGTTGAAAGACGCCAGCTTTTTTTCAGGACGTCGCCGTCGTACACGCCGAGTTTCATATTCGTATTTCCTACGTCGATAACAAGTAACATTTTTTAATCCTTATCGTGATTTTACGTTATTATACCAAAAGCGCGCGCATTTTACAACTATTATTTTTCAAACATATATGATACGCGTTATAAATATAATTCTTATATGCAAAAAGTAAAATGGCTTTACGCCGCGTTTTTCGCGCTTTCGTTTGCGCTTATCGTGGAATGGACGGGAAGTTTCACCGTGCAAAGAAACCTTTCGTGGTTTTTTGGGTTAAGTCTTCCGGTGTTTTGGTTGGACGCGACGACGTTCACGGCGTTGTACTCAGCCGCGACGGCACTCGAAGCGTTCGTCGTGTCCGACGCGCTCGTCAAAGGCGCGGTAAATCCGACGTTCGGATTGTATGCGTCGGTCAAGTTTTCGTCCGCATTGTTCCTTGCACTGTTTTTCGCGGCAAGAAATCCCCTGCTTGGACTTGTCACAATGACTGTCACTTTGGCGTTAATGTGGATTTTTTGTATTTTTATTCTGCGATCCCGCGCGGGGAAACTTGCAAAAGCCGCCGTTCCCGTCCTGCTTTTATGGTATTCGTATCTGTGGTCGCTGTCCTACGCCGTCGCGATTATAAATTAAAAAAAGGACGGCGCCTCCCGCCGTCCCCTAATTCTTTTATTCTATCTATTACTTTTTCTTCTGTTGCATTCTTTACAAAGCATCTGACAATTATCGACACTTGTCGTTCCGCCTTCGCACCATGGTTTAATATGGTCGCCTTCCATATCCTTTATATCAAATACTTTACCACATACGGAACATACGCCATTTTGCCTTTCGTAAGCACTTCGTTTCTGACTTTCTGTAAACGCACGAATATTCAAGTATTTTTCGTTTCTGGTCAGAATATATGGATAAATTCCTTTTTTATTTGTTACATCATCGTCAATCATTAATTTTTTAATTTCATCTTCAATTTTATCTGTATCATAAACGGTTTCCTTGAACTCATCATATAAAGCACCCCAATTTACGCCTTTCATTTCTTTACGATAAGTAGTAAACGTTCCTTTTGCCCACTCGATAACATTCATAAAATATCGCCACAATGCCTGTGCGTTAGGATCGTGCTGATGTAACGACATATAATCTTTTATTCTATCTTTACTTATCCATTTTAACGCTGTTTCAAGGATTTCCTGTCTAATAGGGCTCCCTGTTACATAATCTTTTGCTAATAAATATGCCGCACAATTGCTTTTACTGAAAATACTTTTTGCGTCGGTGAGCCAGCTTCCAGAATAAACCGCGTTTCGTAATTCTTGATCAGTTAGTTTTTCACCGGCAATGTTTATGATTTTAAACCACGCGAGTTTTTCATCGTCGTCGCCTTCGCAAAAATAAACCATCACTTTATAATCAAGTATTCTACTTCGCTCGGCATTTGTTAAACTATGAAAATATCGTTCATTAAAAGAATATTCTCCGGCGATATATTGGCAAAAACTGATTGTGCGTTGTTGTCCGTCAAGAACTTCAAAATTCCCGTCTTCGTTTTTCACCCAATACATTACATTCAACGGAAATCCTTTCATAATTGTATCTATTACGGCGTTGCGTTTTTTTTCATCATAAACGAACTCTCGTTGATATTTTGGCCGTATGTTCAGTTTTCCGCTATATCCGACGACACCTTCTTCGGCGTTGTCAATATATCCTCGACAAATCTCACCAATCGACACTTCATTCAATTCAATTTTCATTTTTCTTTCTCCTGATCAGTATTCTCGCATACCGAGGCTTTCCGTTAATGGCAACTCTGCCTCCGACCAATGCCTTTTTTGGCACCGTGTATCTGTCTATTCCTATAATTTCAAATTGTTTTGGATTGTATTTTTCAAGAAATGTAATGGGTACGCCCATTATTCCGTTACAACTTTCTTCTGATAAACAAGCGTTTGTACTTTCGCTCGCCATTTGCGATTGCTTGCGCAATTCCGCTGTCTTGTTTCCACAAATCTCCCGAGAATCCTTTTCCTTCGCTTTCAGTTGCTCCGATAAGTTCAAATTGTTCAGGATTGTATTTGTCGAGGAAGGTGATTGGCACCCCCATAACTCCGTTACACCTTGCGTCTGATGATAATTCGGAAATACGGCGTAATTTTGCGTCTGTCTGTCTGTCTGTCTGTCTGTCTGTCTGTCTGTCTGTCTGTAAGAAATTGTCGGATTATCTATTGTATATGTCAAGTCTTTTTCATCATCACCTTTTCTGAATTTTACAATATCAAACTGCTCCGGATTATGTTTATCCAAAAATGTTATGGGCACTCCCATATACCCCGACGTTTCGTCGGTTGGAAAATAATCGTAAGGAATATCTGCTACTCTTGATACTTCAATTGCATCGTAATTATCATATTTCGGATAGTCTTGCGGATTATATTTTTTATATAAAGTTAATTCTTTTTGTCTTTTTTCAATATCAAGATTAGTGAACCAGCAAATATTCCCGAACTTCGCATACTTCTTCCCGTCCTTAATATATGTATTATTTTTTTGAAAAGAATCCGGCACCAAAAATGCTTGCGCTCCGCTGCTGTATCCTAACCATATTTTGTTTTCTTTTATAAGCGGAAAAATCTCTTTGTAGGTAATAGCGTTTTGATTACCAATAATTAAAAACTTTTTGTCATACTTAATCAGTTGAGCAACATATTCTCTGAACAATGAAAACGGGGGATTTGTTACAACAATATCCGCCTCTTTCAATAATTCAATACATTCATCCGAACGAAAATCGCCATTCCCGTTCAACATCGTAAGCGCATTGCTACTACTGCTTTTTAACAAACGTGCGACATCGCTCATATCGTATGCTCCATCGCGATTTTCGTCGCCGACTTCACTTATTTCAATTTTATACGCTTTTCTAACGCTATTCGGTATCGACACGTTTGCGTCATTAAAAATAGAAAGTTGTGTAAATGCTATCGGCGACGGATCATAGCATGTTGCAATAAGTTTTTTTAGTCCAAGAAAATTAAAATTCATTGCAAAATACTTGAAAAAGTTACTTTCATAAGGATCATCACAATTACAAAAAACCACTTTATCATTAAAATGTCTCTTATAATGTTTTAATTCCGCTTCTATATCGCTTAGTTGAGTATAAAACTCATCTACTTTATCTTTTCTTGCGACTTCCAAAGATTTGTTTGCCAAGTTATTAAATCCCCCTTCTAGTAAACTATTGTCCTTTTGAAGTATAACGCAATTGCGTACTAATGTCAATTTGTTTGCGTTGTATGTTTAACGCATTTGCGGTTGAAAATTTATATAGAGGTGATTATGGATATTAACAAGAAAATTAAAAAATTATGCGCCGAAAGAAACTGGTCAGTTTACACTTTGGCGCTCGAAGCAGAAATAACTCAATCTACTTTGCAGTCGCTTTTAAGCAGGGGCACTCCCCCAAAAATTGATACTTTGCAAAAGTTATGCACCGCTTTCGGTATTACTCTTTCACAATTTTTTAACGAAGACGAAAGTATTGAATATTTGACTTCTTGCGAAAAAACTCTCCTTACGACATATCGTCAGATGTCAAAAGAAAAGCAACAAGCTTTACTGAATTTTATTGAAAACAAATAATAGCCTTAAAAAAAGGACGGCGCCGCCCGCCGTCCCGAAAAAATGGTGCTTTTTATGTATTATTTGCACCCGCCGCCACCGCCGCATCCGCAGCAGCAACACAAAATCACAAGCCACGGCCAGAAGCCGTACGCTCCGCCGCCGCATCCGCAACCGTCGTTGCACCCGCCGCCGCATCCGCCACAGCAGCAAAGAAGGATAAGAATCCATAACATACAGTCACAGCCCGAACCGCCGCCGAAAAAGTTTCCGTTCATAGCACAACCTCCCTTTCATACTCGATAACCGCAAGGATTATCTATACTTCACAATACGCAAACTTCATTTTTTTTGTTACATAAAACCCTTGCCCGTCGGCGTTTCGCTTGACTTTTTCTTAATATGTAAATAGAATATAAATAAACTTTTTTATGAGGTATGCGTTTATGGCAAATCTGACAATGGATAAACTCGTCGCGCTTGCGAAAAACCGCGGCTTCGTCTTCCCGGGAAGCGAAATTTACGGCGGTCTTGCAAACACCTGGGACTACGGTCCTTTGGGCGTCGAACTTAAAAACAATATCAAAAAAGCGTGGTGGAAAAAATTCATCACCGAAAGCGAATATAACGTAGGTCTTGACTGCGCGATTCTTATGAATCCGAAAGTCTGGGAAGCAAGCGGACATATCGGCGGTTTTTCTGACCCTCTTATGGACTGCAAAGCGTGCAAATCCCGTCATCGCGCCGACGACCTTATCGAAAACTGGAACGCCAAAAAAGGTATCACCCTTAACATCGCCGGCTGGACGAACGAACAAATGGAAGAATATATCAGGGAAAATAAAATCCCGTGCCCGATCTGCGGCAACTCCGACTTCACCGGCGTGAGAAAATTCAACCTTATGTTCAAGACTTTCCAGGGCGTCACGGAAGACACGACAAGCACCGTGTACCTTCGTCCCGAAACCGCGCAAGGTATCTTCGTAAACTTCAAAAACGTGCAACGCACCACAAGAGCGAAAGTGCCTTTCGGTATCGGACAAATCGGCAAGTCTTTCAGAAACGAAATTACCCCCGGCAACTTCATCTTCCGCGTCCGCGAGTTTGAACAGATGGAACTTGAATTCTTCTGCAAACCCGGCACCGACCTTGAATGGTTCAATTACTGGAAGGAACACTGCAAAAATTGGCTTTACGGCCTCGGAATCAAGGAAGAAAACCTGCGCCTGCGCGACCACGATAAGGAAGAACTTTGCTTTTACAGCCGCGCCACGACCGACTTCGAGTTTAAATTCCCGTTCGGCTGGGGCGAACTTTGGGGCGTTGCCGACCGCACCGACTACGACCTTAACTGCCATCAGCGCGTCAGCGGCGAAAATATGGACTATGTCGATCCCGTCACGAACGAAAGATATATTCCTTACGTTGTGGAGCCGTCGCTGGGCGTCGAGCGTATGTTCCTTGCCGTGCTTTCAAACGCCTATGACGAGGAAGAAGTCGACGGCGATACTCGCGTTGTTTTGCATTTGCATCACGCTCTCGCGCCGTATAAGGTTGCGGTGCTTCCTTTGCAAAAGAAACAACTCGGAGACAAAGCGACGGAAATTTACCGTATGCTTCAAAAGCACTTTTCCTGCACGTACGACGAAAGCGCAAGCATCGGCAAACGTTACCGCCGTCAGGACGAAATCGGCACTCCTTTCTGCGTGACGGTTGACTTCGACACCCTTGACGACGACACCGTAACCGTGCGTGAACGCGACAGCATGGCGCAAATCAGAATGCCTGTCGATAAACTTGTCGAATATCTGGAAAAAGAACTCGCTTACTAAGATAAAATGATAAAAGGCTCGGTTTACCGAGCCTTTTTGTATGATTAAAGATGTTATTCGGTCGTTTACTTAAACAAATCAGAAAAAGAAAAGGCTATACCAGCCAACAACTTGCCGACGTTTTGCACGTCTCCCGCAGCACTTACAGCCGCTACGAAAACGACTTAAAGGACGTGGAACCCGACATACTTTTGGGCCTTGCGAATTTTTACGACACCACCGTTGACGACTTCCTGCTCTGGAACGCGCTTATCAAGTCGCCCGATTATCCGATGAACGTCAACAAATTAAGACGACTTGGAAAATTATAATAATTTTTCGACGATCATTTCTTTCAGTTTATTCACGCCGTCCCCGGTTTTTGCCGAAATCACGACGGCGTTTTTTTCGTCTGTGGAAAAGCCTTCGTTTTCGTCGGCTTTGTTATAAACCGTTATAATCGGCGTGTCGGCAACGCCCAGCGACGTAAGGACGTCCTTCACGACTTTTTCCTGTCTTTCAAGGTCCTTTGAACTGCAATCCGCAACGTGCAGAATAAGGTCGGCGTACGTTGCTTCTTCCAGCGTGCTTCTGAAAGCGTCGACGAACTCGTGCGGGAGATTATCGATGAAACCTACGGTGTCGGTCAAAAGATATTCCTTGCCGATATCGACGAAAATCTTGCGCGTCACGGGATCGAGCGTTGCGAAAAGTTTGTCTTCCGCCTTGACTCCCGCTTTCGTCAGAAGGTTCATCAGCGTGGACTTTCCGGCGTTTGTATACCCGACGATGGCAACGGTTTTTATGCCCGATTTTTTGCGGCGTTCACGGCGCAAATCTCTTTCCTTTTTCAGAATTTCGATGCGTTCCGACAGTTCGTAAATGCTGCGACGGATGCGTCGTCTGTCGGTTTCGAGTTTGGTTTCGCCGCTTCCTTTCGTCGCTGCGCCGCCGGAGCCCCCGCCGCCGATTCTCGACAATTCTTTGCCTTGTCCCAAAAGTTTCGGCAAAGTATATTTCATCATCGCGAGTTGCACTTGAAGTTTGCCCTCGTTCGAGGTTGCGTGCCGCGCGAAAATTTCAAGAATGAGCATCGGACGGTCGATGACCTTCGCGCCGACGTATTCTTCGATATTGTTCAGTTGACTTCCCGTGAGCATATTGTTGAAAATGACGAATTCCGCATTTTCCACCTGCACGAGGCGTTTGATTTCTTCAAGTTTGCCAAGCCCCGCGCAATAGCCCTTGTCGGGATTTTGTTTTTGGACAACCGCGCCTTTGACGTCAAGTCCCATCGTATCGGCAAGTCGTTTCAGCTCCTCGATTTCGACGTCGAGGTCGCTGCCCGTGCCGACGTTTACAAGGATTGCGCCGCGCGTTTCGGGCGTATTGTCGACAACGTCGGGGATCACCGATTTTCTTTCGTATTCGGTGATTTTCGAAATCATATCGGCGTCGTCGATTTTTGCCGCGGACTTAAAATAAAACCTGTCGATTTTTTTGCCGTTGATAAAAGCGACTTCGACGTCGTTTACTCTTCCGTGCAACACGCCGACGGCAATCATTGCGTCAAGGCGCATCGACGTGAGCGCGGACGTGTCCATATCCGACAGTTTTCCGCTTCCTTTCGGGTGAGTATGCACGCATCTCACGCCCTGAAACCGTTTGTCGCTGCGCTTCAACGAAAAATCTTCCAGCGATACCGTGCCGCTGTCGCCCACTCCCACCGCGACGACCTGTCCGTTTCTTGCGACGAACACGCAAATCTCGCGGTTGATTTTTTCGGTAATTTCGGCAATGGTCGAAAGAACCGTCCTGTCGATAAGAAGGTTTTTGTCGTACGCCCCGATAAGAGCGTCAAGCCGCGCAAGCACGGTTTGTTTTATTCCTTTCGTATTGCCGTAAACCATAATAAAATCCGTTAAGCCCTGGTGGAGTAGTTGGGGCTTTCTTTCGTAATCGTGATGTCGTGCGGATGGCTTTCGATAAGCGACGCGTTGGAAATTCTGACGAATTCCGCCGTGGTACGCAGTTCTTCGATGTTATGTTTTCCGCAGTAGCCCATACCGGAGCGGATACCGCCGACCATCTGATAAACGACGTCGGCAAGGCTTCCCCTGTAAGGCACGCGTCCTTCGACGCCTTCGGGCACGAGTTTTCTCGCGTCTTCACTGTCCTGGAAGTATCTGTCTTTACTGCCCGCCGCCATTGCGGAGATACTGCCCATTCCGCGATACACCTTGAAACTTCTTCCCTGGAACATTTCGATGTCGCCGGGGCTTTCCATAGTTCCCGCAAACAGACTGCCGATCATGACCGCCGCCGCGCCCGCACCGATTGCTTTCACGATGTCGCCGCTGAATTTGATACCGCCGTCGGCAATGACTTTCTTGCCGTATTTGTCGGCAGTTTCGGCGCAGTCCATAACCGCCGTGATTTGCGGCACGCCGATACCCGCGATGACGCGCGTCGTACAGATACTGCCGGGGCCCATACCGACTTTTATGATGTCCGCGCCCGCTTCGATGAGGTCGCGCGTGGCTTCCGCCGTTGCGACGTTACCCGCGATGACGGGAAGGCAAGGGAATTTCTTTTTGATTTTTTTGACCGTTTCGATAACGATCGCGTTGTGTCCGTGCGCCGTATCGACGGCGATTACGTCGACTTTGTTTCTGACGAGTTCTTCAACCCTTTCCATCGTGTTGTTCGCGATGCCGACCGCCGCTCCCGCAAGCAGTCTGCCGCCCGCGTCCTTTGCGGAGTTGGGATACTGAATGGCTTTTTCGATGTCTTTGATGGTGATAAGCCCTTTCAGATTGAAATCGGCGTCGACGATGGGCAGTTTTTCGATGCGGTGCTCCCCGAGAATTTCTTTCGCCTCTTCAAGCGTGGTGCCGACGGGCGCGGTCACAAGGTTTTTCCACGTCATTATATTGCCGATGGGCTGGTTGTAATTTGTCTCGAATTTAAGGTCGCGGTTGGTAAGAATACCCACGAGTTTCCCTTCTTTCGCGATAGGAACGCCGCTGATTCTGTACTTTGCCATAAGCGCGACCGCTTCGGTAACGAGGTTGTCCGGTCCAAGGTAAAACGGATCTGTAATGACGCCGTGTTCACTGCGCTTCACACGGTCTACGTGCGCCGCCTGTTCTTCGATAGTCAGGTTTTTATGAATGATACCGACGCCGCCTTCCCTTGCCATCGCGATTGCCATCTGGGATTCGGTAACGGTATCCATTCCCGCGCTCAGAAGCGGAATGTTGAGTTTAAGCCCTTTTGCAAGTTCCACCGACAAATCGACGTCTTTGGGAAGCACGTCGCTGCGCTTGGGGATAAGCAAAACGTCGTCAAAAGTTAAACCTTCCTTCAAAATCTTTGCCATTTGTACACCTCGTTAAAAATTATTTGCGGAAAAATTATAAATTTTTCTTATGTTATAATATTTGGAATTAAAAGTCAACGGATTTTTTGATTTTGCCGTCCCGTTTTTTGAAAATTACGAAAACCGATAAAACGATTACGATAAGTATGCCCATTCCCGACACGACGGGATAATAATAATCGACGATATCCTCAAAAGAGAACAACGCCTGAATCGGAAGCGACAAAAGCGTGACGAAAATGACGCCCGCGGTTTTCTTTTTTTCGTCCGGCACGATTATTTCCGCCGCCGTTTCAAGCGCGGATACCATCGTCGTAAATACCGAAAGAAGTATCACCGCGCCCGCCGCGTATTTAAGCCCGACCTTGTCCGCCGCGGCATACACGGGCATTTCGCCGCCGCTCTTTTTCACGACAAGCGTGATAAGCGCAAGCATCGTCGCCATAACGACCGCAGTCACGCACCCCGACACCCAAATTGTCTTTTTCGTCGCGGTTTTTCCAAGCCTTATCATCACGCCCATCGACAACATAACGTTCATCGCGGCGTACGTTATCCCGTTGAAAAAGTTGTATGCGCCGTTTGCTTTTTCTTTGTCGGAATATACGAAAATCACCACCGTGAGAAGAAGTATCACGGGCACCGCGACAGAGTTCAGCCCCTTCATAAACCTTAACCCGTTTGCAGCAATGAAACCCGCCGCGACAACCCACGCCACACTTGTGTATTTAATATCGAATATTTTCACAAAAAGGGTTTCAACACCCGAAAACATTGCTATAAAAGTGATATATGCACAAATGAACATACATACATCATAAAGTGCTTTTGCCTTATTCTGCAACATATGTTCATTGATTTTATCGTTGAATTTTGCGCCGATTGCCAAAAAATACGCGTTAAAAAGTCCCAGTAAAATCCCCGAAAAAATCGGCACGGCAATGCTTGATCTTCCGAAATACAACAATACTTCCTGCCCCGTTGCAAACCCCGCGCCGATGACCGTCCCGATAAACACAGCGGCGCACTTCAATCCTTCTTTCATAAAATAACCCTATGCCTTGCGACACAGGGTTATGAATAAATAATAATATGAATATTCAGTTTTTCGTTTCGGCGGTTTCGGGATTTTCGCCGTCTTCCCCGATATGCTTTATGTACTTGTAATACGGATCGTCCGAAAAATCTTTTTCTTCCGTCATCTCCCCGCCGAGTTCTTCGACGGCGTTTCTTATCTCGACAAATTCCACGTAATTTATATCGACCTCGCTTGCGAAACTTTTGAGAATATCGATTGCGGCGGGATCGCCGTATCTTCCGAGAAGCCCCGCGTACGTCGGCACGTCTTCGGCGCGCTGCAACATTGTAACGAGCCAGTAAAACACGTCCTTTCTCCCCTTGAAGTTTGAAAGCACCTCAACGAGAATTCCCTGATTTTTTTCGGGCACGGAGTTTATGATTTCCAATATTTTTTCGGGCACGCAGTCGTCGCCGTCGGACAGATATTCGAAAGCGACCGTTTTCACTTCGTCGGGCATTTCGTCGTTTGTAAGGACGGAAATGAAAATATCTTCGACTTCTTCGTCGTCGATTTCTTTAAGTAAAAGCGCGGCAAGAAGTTTTGCGTCCTTGTTGTTTTCGTACAAAAGCCCGTTCAGGTATTCGGTTGCGCCTTCCGCGCGCACGACCTCGTCGCAAATGGTGTCGGTAACTTCGATATTGTTTTCAAGGCATTTTGAAACGTAGTCGAAAATTTCGCCGTCTTCGCGAAGTTCCGCCGCGTACTCTTTCGGTGTTTTGCCGTCAAGGGTTTTGATCCTGACGTTTTCAAACCTGTTGAAAAGCATTCCGAGATCGTCTTCGAGAGCCTCGTGCGAGGAATATTTTTCCTTATTTTTCCTTACGGCTTCCTGCACGTAAAGTTCAAACAATTTGTCAAGATTTTCAAATTTCATATTTTTCGTCAACCTCTTTCAATAATTCGACGTATCTCAGATACTTTTCGTCGATGACGGTCATGGGCGTCGAGCGTCTGACGCGATGCGTGGACAAGTCGCACAAGGCGTCTTTCATCGCAACCATACTGTCAACCGAGTTCAACTCTTTCACAAGGTCTTTCGGGCTTAATTCGCTCATTAAAAACCCCGAGATTCTTTTCAGCCTTTCGCTCAGCGCGTCCACGGCGGATTTCGGCTTTTTCTCCCGCATAATCACCTGCGAAAAGGCAAAATACGCGGCGGCTTTCACGACGTCGTTTATTCCTTTTTCCCAGCCGTAATCGCCCATTTTCACGATTTTCAGTTTTTCGTCGATATTCGCGACGGCAACCTCGCCCGGCATTGCGTCCGAAAGATAAACCGTCAGCGCAAGGGTTTTGAGATACGGCGACGCGTACGGCGAAATAAGCAGTTTTTCGTACATATCGAACATTTGCTTGGAAACATACGTGGTAAGCCCCGTCATCAGGACGTACACGTTCTGTTCGTTCTCGTTAAGTAACACGTATTCGATATTTCTGTAAGCGTCCTTGTCGTATTTCAGGTAATTCATAAACCCGATGTTGTCCTGCATCTTCATTTTGAGATCGGACAAAATCCGCACGCGTTTAAGCATCACTTCCATATCGCCGTACGGTATAAGACCGTCTTCGCCGTCGTTGATTTTGTCAAGCAACAGACGGGCTTCGAAATTGTCGGGATACAGTCGGACGATTTCCAGAAAAGTCGCGCGGGCTGGCTTGATATATCCGCAGTTGTACTGCGCCTTTCCGTACAGAATCAAAAACTGCGGCTGATAAGGAAAGTCGGGCAAAACGTTTTCGACGGCGTCAAGCACTCCTTCGTGGTCGAGCGCAAGACGGCATGCGTCAAGTTTCACCATATATTCCATCGTGTTTTTGGGTTTTTCGGTTTTGATTTCCGAAAACACTTTTTCGGCGTCCGTCTTTTCGTCAAGGAGTTTTAAGGCAATGTAATAATAACACTTCAACGAAAAGTCGTCGGGCAAGCCTTTAAGCGCGGTTTCGGCGGCGATTTTCATCGACTGCAACCGGTCAAGCGCAAGATAACACATCGCCTTGTTTTTCTCGGCAATGTAATAATATTTCCCGTTTTTCTCGTTTATGTTTTTGAGAAGGTCAAGTGACTCCTGCGGTTTCCCCGTTGAAAACAGTTTGAATGCGTCGGAAATAATCTGCTCGCACTCCGCCGACGGACGGGGATAAACCTGCTTGAATCCGATTTCGGTACGGCGTTTTTCGGGTTTGTCGTCTTCTTCGCCGTCGTCGAAGTTCAGAAGTTTTTCCATAAGTTCCGAAAACTTCATAAAGTCGGGATTTCCGCCAAGCCCTTCCAGGTCGTTTATCGTAAGGTTTTTCAGATTTTTCAGGTCTTTTTCTTTGACAAGGTTTTCGCCGCCCTTTTCTTTTCTCGATACGACAAGCCTTAGGTGCCGTTCAAACTCCTGCTCTTCTTCGTCGTCGGGAAAAAGGGTTTCGCCGTCTTCGGTCTGCACCGTCAGAAACTCCGAAAAGTCGTAATCGACGCCGTAAGTATCCTTGTAATATTTTGCAAGGCGGAACTTGCCGTTAACGAGCGCGTTCGAAATAATGCCCTTGATCGCGTCCTTCGACTTTGTTTTTGCATAGGCGGTCATATATGCGACGTTGCTTTCGTTGAAGGCGTTCATATCGGCGTAAATCCGTCCGATGAGAATGAGCGCGTCCTTGTTTTTTTCGTCGCGTTTCACGACTTCGAACAATAAGGTAAGTGCGTCGGCGAAGTTCTCGTCGGCGTAAAGATCGTTTGCGCGGTCTATCTTATATTCGATTGTGTCGTCAAACTTAATAACTTTTGCCATAGTACAAAATAACGCTTTTAAGCCTTTGAAAACAACGTATCAACGTCGTTTTTGGTGAAAACGTACTTTTTGTTGCAGAATTGACAAGTAAGTTCCAACTTCCCGTTTTCACGCAGAATATCGTACGCCTCGTCGCGCCCCAAAGACACGACGACTTGTTCAAGCCGCGCCCTATTGCACGTGCATTCGTACGTCGGATACACGTCGGGAAGATAAAAAATATCGAAATGCGAAAAGTACCTGTCGATAATATCTTCGGGCGTCATTTCCTTGAACAGGTCGCTGACGCGCGTGAAATTCGTCAATATATCTTCCATCACCGTGATTGCGTTGTCGTCCGCCCCGGGAAGCGCGCTTACGAATATTCCGCCCGCCGACACGCACTCGTTATCCGCCGCAAGCACGCCGAGCGCCACCGCCGACGGCTGTTGTTCGGACACCGTGAAATAATACGCAAAATCGTTTGCGATTTCCCCGTCGACAATCGGGCATCTTCCCGAATACGGCTCTTTCAGTCCAATGTCTTTTATGACGCTGATATAGCCGTTTTTGCCGACGCCGCCGCCCACGTCGAGTTTCCCTTTTTCGTTCAGCGGAAGTTCGACCGCGGGGTTTTCGACGTAGCCCCTGACCTTCGCGCCGTAATCGGACAGCACGACGATTCTTCCAAGCGGGCCGCCGCCGTTAATCGTAATCGACAATTTTTGTTTGTCGTCTTTAAGTTCCGTCCCCATATACGCGCCGACGATAAGCGTCCTGCCGAGCGCAGCCGCCGCGGTACGGGAAAGAGAGTGAATTTTTATCGCCTTGTCGACAAGTTCCTTTGCGGAAATCACGCTGACGAGAATCGTCTTGTCGAACAGCATAAATCTTTTTATAACGTCCATTATTTTTTCGCAACGACGATAAGTCTGTTGCAACGCTCCGTAAATTTTTTGAATTTTTCGTTAAAAAACCGATAAGAAAAGCCCGCCGCCGTCAATGCGGATTCGACGTCTTTCGTTTTGTGTATATATTGCGATTCGCTTTCGTCAAAGCGGCGATACACGTCGCCGTCCCGCTCGAAAAAGGTCAGCTCCATTTTTATTTTTTCGCCCTTTTTCGTGTTTTGCCAAAGGTACGTCAGGTTTTCGTCGTCCTCGTAAAAAAGGTTGTTTCCGAGCACGTTTTCAAGTTTATTGGCAGAACTCACGTCAAAAATAAAAATACCGCCGTCGTTCAACGCAGAGTAAATTTCATTAAACGCCGCCGCCAGGTTTTTCCCTTTGACGTAATTGAATCCGTCGCAGACAGCCGTCACGAAATCGCACTTTTTTTCAAGGTGTAAATCGTTCAGGTCGGAAAAAACAAATGGCACGTCAAGGCGTGCTTTTCTTGCTTTTTCGGTCGCTTTTTCAAGCATTTCGGGCGAAACGTCGCCGCCGACGACCTTGAACCCGTTGCGTTTAAGGCGGATTGCCATTTCGCCGCTGCCGGACGCCAGATCGTATCCGAACCCGCCCCAAACGTCTTTCAGATTTTCAAGGGCGAACTTTTCGTACGCGTCGTAGTCAAAGTCGCCCATCAGATCGTCATAATACTTTGCAAGTATCTCGTACAATTATTTTTTTCCGCCTTTTGCCTTTTTTCCGTTCCGGTTTTCCGCGGGAGTGCCGTTTGCGTTTGCGACGGGTTTTTCGGTTTCCGCCGTTACGGGTGCCGTGACCGCGTTTTGTTTTGCCTTTTTATCTTTCTTCGACGACGGTTTTTGCTGCGTCATCATATAAAGCGGGGTAAGCACGTTATCGAGCGCCCATTGCGAAAACGCCGTGAACGTAAGCCCGTACAAAGTCGTGCCGAACATCATCATCACGACAAGCCAGATTATCGAGAAGAAGCTGCTCTTGACAAAGAACAACGCAATCGGCACAAGGCATACAAGGAACAACGGCAGACCTATCGGCGCAAGTTTCACGCTGAAAAGGATTGAGTTTTTGACCTGTTTAAGGAAAGGCAGGTCGACTTCCGCAATCATCGGCAGAAGTTGCATGTTGACGTAAAGCAGCAAAAACTCAACAAGACACACGACGATTATCATCACCCAGTGTCCGGCATTGAGCGCACCCATCACCTTCAATTTCAGGAAAAATACGAACGCGCTGCCTAGCGCAAGCACGAGAAGCGAATCGACAAGCATAACGATAAGGTATTTCCACCAATATTTTTTGACGCCTTTGAAGAATGTTTTCGTGATTTTTTCAACCTTTTCGCCCCACATAAAGGCTTTCAGACAGTTGAACGCGCCCGCCATACCGATAAACGTAATCGTGATTGCGGGGATAAGCAAATAAAACACGATCTGCCACGCGTCGTATACGGCAATCTGCGCCTGTTGCAGGGTGTCCGCCCCGCCCGGGAACGCCATGCCGACGTTGCCCATAAAATCGAACTTCGACGTCGCAAGGCTCGTGAAATAATTACTGCACCAATAAAGCACGAAAAAGAGCGGGATCGCAAACAGCAAAAACCACGCGTTCACTCTCATAAGCGAGTTCATCTCGCCGCTCATCACCGCAAAAACCTGTTTCACGCGTCCCTTGGGATATACCCCCTTCGGTTCTTCCGCGCGGATTTCGGGCCCGAGCGAAAGTTTTTTATACAAAGGGCTTAATTCTTCCTTTTTGTTTTTATTGTTCGTTTTATTAGTTTTGTTCATTTTTTGCTCCGACATTTGTTGTCTTTCCATTTTACACTATAAAAAGAAATATATCAAGAATTTATCGCGGAGTTTTGTCGGCTTTTGACACGAATCGACGAAAAATAATACTATGTATATATCAGCATTTGACAAAGTCTCTTTCGTGTGTTACCATATTAAACTATTAAAGAGGTTATTCGAACCTTTCCGATTTTGGAGGTATCTATGAAAAAATATAACGTGGCGGTTGTCGGCGCAACGGGTATGGTCGGCAATAAATTCCTGGAAGTTTTAGCGGAAAGAAACCTTCCCGTCGAAAACTATTATCTTTACGCAAGCGCGAAAAGCGCCGGCAAGGTGATTGATTTCATGGGAAAACCGCACACCGTTATCGAACTCACGAAAGAAAACGTAGTCGATAAAAAAATCGACATCGCGTTGTTTTCCGCGGGCGCAAGCGTTTCAAGGGAATTCGCCCCGATTTTTGCAAGTATCGGCGCAACCGTCGTCGACAACAGCAGCTGCTGGCGTATGGACGAGAACGTTCCCCTTGTCGTGCCCGAGGTCAATCCCGAAGACGTCAGATGGAACAAAGGCATCATCGCCAACCCGAATTGCAGCACGATTCAGGCTATGGTGGCATTAAAACCCCTGCACGACAAATATACTATTAAAAGAGTGGTTTACAGCACTTATCAGGCGGTTTCCGGCGCGGGCGTTCAGGGCTACAACGACCTTAAAGACGGCATAAACGGCGTCCCGCCCAAAAAGTTCAACCACCCGATCTTCGCAAACTGCCTGCCGCAAATCGACGTGTTCTGCGACAACCACTATACCAAAGAAGAAATGAAAATGGTCAACGAAACGCGCAAAATTCTGCACGCGCCCGATATGCGAATCACCGCAACCACCGTCCGCGTCCCCGTTTTCCACGGCCATTCCGAAAGCATAAATATCGAGTTTGAGAAACCTTGCGACCTTAAAGGCGTGTTCGAATGCCTTGAAAACGCCCCGGGACTCGTCGTCATCGACGATATCGAAAACTGCAAGTACCCGATGCCCGTCGATATCGAAAATACCGACCCCGTTTACGTCGGTCGTATCCGCATCGACGACAGCGTCGACAGCGGCGTCAATATCTGGTGCGTCGCCGATAACATAAGAAAAGGCGCCGCAACCAACACGGTTCAGATTGCCGAATTGCTTATAAAGGAAAATCTCGTTTAATTCACGATTTCACAAAAGTTTAATAACCCGAATCGGTAATAATCTTTTAAGAAGGTCAAGGCGAAAATGTCAATTTTCAAAGGCTGCGCTACCGCGCTTGTTACCCCGTTTTCCGATTCGGGCGTCGATTACGATTCTCTCGGGCGCCTCATCGATTTTCAGATTGAAAACGACGTGGGCGCTCTTGTTATACTCGGCACCACGGGCGAAGCCGCAACGATGTCGGAAGACGAAAAAATCGACGTCGTGAAGTTTTCGGTAAAAGCCGCGGACGGGCGCGTCCCCGTCATCGTCGGCAGCGGCTCGAACGACACAAAATCGGCTGTGCGACTTAGCCGGCTTTTCTCGTCGCTCGGAGCGGACGCCCTGCTTGTCGTTACGCCGTTTTACAACAAATGCACGCAAATCGGACTCGTCGCGCATTACTCGGAAATCGCAAATTCCGTCGATAAACCCGTTATCGTTTACAACGTGCCGGCGCGCACCGGCGTCAACGTTCTGCCGGAAACTTTCCGAAAACTTGCAGAAATTAAAAACGTCGTCGCCATCAAAGAAGCGGCGGGGGATCTTTCGCAAATGTCCGACACGATAATGCTGTCGGGCGACGCGGACGTCTTTTCGGGCGACGACAACCTTACCGTCCCGGCAATGTGTATGGGGGCATCGGGCGTTATCTCCGTCGCGGCGAATCTGTTCCCGAAATTCGTGTCAGATATGACAAAAGCCGCCCTTCTCGGCAACTACGACAAAGCGGCGAAAATGCAGTTGAAAATCAACCCGCTGATACACGGATTATTTTCGGAAGTCAACCCTATTCCCATAAAATACGCGCTCAATAAATTCGGGCTTTGCAAGAATATTCTGCGCTTGCCGCTCACAAAAATGTCAAAAGCGAATTCCGACAAATTAGACGTTTTACTTGACGATTTTTTAAGTTAAAGTATGGTAAACGTCATATTAAACGGCGCGTGCGGCAGACTCGGCACAACGTTTCAAAAGGTTGCAAAAGAAGCAGCGGACGTAAATATCGTTGCCGGCGTCGACGTAAACCGCACGGGAATTTCAACGGATTTTCCGCTGTATAAAAACATTAAAAACGTTGCCATTCCCGCGGACGCAGTGGTCGATTTTTCAACGCCGACAGCACTTTTCGACGTCCTTGATTTTTGCGTCGGGAATAACCTGAAACTTCTTGTCGCAACGACGGGACACTCCGAAATCCAAAACGAAAAAATCGCGGCTGCCTCCAAAAAAATTGCCGTTTTCAAGACGGCAAATTTAAGCCACGGCGTGTACGTTTTGTCGCGCCTTGTCGCGCTCGCGGCGTCACTACTCGACGGCTTCGACGTCAACGTCACGGAAACCCACCACAAGAAAAAACTCGACGCCCCGTCCGGCACAGCCAAAATGCTCGCGGACGTTATAAAGTCGTCTTGCGTTGACGAAAACACGCCGGACGTTTCGATAAATTCGATTCGCGGCGGCACGGCAGTCGGTAAACACGAAATCTCGTTTTTCGGCAATTACGAAACCCTGACTCTCACTCACGAAGCCTGCTGCAAGGACGTTTACGCCGTCGGCGCTCTCCGCGCCCTTCGCTTCATTATGACAAAAAAAGTCGGACTTTATTCATCGTCCGACCTGTAAAATCCCCGTTTCCTTATCCCATTATGCTTTTTAGATAGTCGCTTCTTCACAAAGTATTTGCCGCGCATTACTTCTTTATTTCTTGCGACTGTCGGAATTAAAGGATTTTTGCAAAATTGCCGCAATATGGTTGCCAAATCCGGCGAAATGTTGTATATTACACACGTTGGGCATTTCCCCGACGTAATCATATTGGAGAGATATCGAAGAGGTCATAACGAGCCGCACTCGAAATGCGGTCGTCAGGAAACTGGCGCAAGGGTTCGAATCCCTTTCTCTCCGCCACAGGGAGTCGCGTTTGAACACGCGGCTCTTTTACTTTTGCTTAAAAGGCGTTGCAGGTATCGTTTTTCAAACAAAACAATATCAAATAAAGCGTTCAGACCATTATCTCACGCAGAAACGCGATGCTCACGGCAACTTTGTAAAATAACTCATTAAAACCCGATTTAAGGCGATAGAACGTTGATTCTACCGCCTTTTTTCTTATGACTTTATATTTACGCGCTCCGATTTATCGCCTTTCGTTTACGGTTGTAGCACAGTGAAAAGCGCAAGTCAACGGCAAAAAATTCTTGCTATGACTTTTTAGTATGATTTATATCCACGCAACAATTTTTGTGCTTTTTCGTTGACTTCTGTGTAATCGACATCAAAGTGAAAAAACTTCTATCTTTTCCCGGTGCTACCCCGTTTTTGCCGAAAGGCGAAAATAAATCGGAGGTAAATCCAAATGAAAAGAAAAATATTAGATTTCAGCATTATGAAAGAAGAAATCTCACAAAACAACGTGCTTGAAATGGCAGAACTTATTGCCTTTACGGAACTGCGATTTCAAATAGGTTACTTGGGAAGTCGCGCACAGAAAATGTATGCCGACCTGTATGGCGATATTAAGCACAAAAACGAATTAGGCTATATGCTCAGCGATTCTTACGATTTAGTACAAGAAGGCGCGTTGTATCTTTGCGAAAATTACGGCAAGCATTTGAACGAAGTAATAGGATATAGTAAAAAAGGCAAACCGATTACTATCGAGATTGCCTGTATTCGTAAAATGATGAAGTTGATAAATCTGAAAACGAGAGATTATTATCGTTCGGTAAGCCTTGACGCTTTAACGCCCGCAACCGAGCCTTCCTATGAAACTACAGAAGAAGTAACTCAAGATTATACATTATACGAAAAAATCGTTTCAAGCCTGAATTTAACCGAAAATATGCGTATCGCTTTGGAATGCCGCGTAAAAGGATTAAGTTATCCAGAAATAGGCAGGGTTTTATCTCGCGCACAGGCTACGGTGTATGAATACTTTATCAAAATGCGCAAAAGATATATTGCAATTTACTCATAAAATTTTTAGCGCATAGTTTTAAAGCCATAGGCAAACGCTTATGGCTTTTAATATACGATATAATTTTATTTAATTTTCCACTCAAAGTAATATACGCCTTGCTTTGACTTTTCGGTTCCGTAAAGTGTAAAACAATACTCATTTCCGACAGCAAATTTTATGTATGTTTCAATAATGTCAAACATATCGGAATTTTTAATGATAACTTCATCCAATATTTTGAATTCAATCGAATTTTCGCCTTTAGTTATCTTGTCTGCGACTATTCGCCGCAAATCTGATCTCCTTGTTATGATTAGTCCGTTTTTATAAAAATAATTATCATCATGTGCCTTGCATGAAGGCAAACTCTTATCTATACTGTGGTCGATTGCTATATCCGTATCGGTAAGATTGAAATAATCGTGCCGTATGATATCTTTGTCGGATAGATTAATATCCCATGTTAAATCGACGTAATATGGCTTATCATCGATTTTCACCATATTCCAAGCGTGAAAAATATCGGTGCTTACAATACCACTTAACTCATCCGCTGCTTTACCTTTAACGACAACGCACTTTATATCCAAAGCATTAAGCAGAAATTTGAATGTTTTGGCAATTCCTTCGCAAACGGCTGTTTTGTAAAACAAAACTCCTAAAATCGTGTTACTCCGAGCGTGAAATTTTAATAAATCGTTTTTTGCAACGTCATCATATAAGACATTTCGCGCTAAAATATCGTGCAGGCTTAATTCTTTTTCAAATTCTGTTTTCCCCGTAACTTTCGATAATACTATATTGCATACTTTCTTTACTTTTTTATTTAAAATAGTCGTGTCGGTTTCGTTGTAAATATACTTTAATTTTATTGTTTGACTAAACGAATCGGACTGAAGTTCGTAATGAAAATCAACGAAAAATAAATGCGGGTTGTCAAAATTTATCGCCGACATCAATTTTCGAATATCCGCTTCGACAAAACCGTTTATCGTTACGGATGGTTCGTAATTATCCATTGCGGCATAAATTTTTTTATACGCCTTTTTCTCACGATTATTTAGTTTTGAATAATAATATCTGTCGTATATCATGGCATCAAAGAATAAGTGTTTGGCAGATAGACACGCTTATCTATCTGCCAATCAGTTTACTTCAACAACTTTTGTTCAAATTCTCTTTTCTTTTCTAAATACTTTGAGCCAAAGAACTTATCGAAAAGGTCGTTTCCCTTATTGTCGCTTGCATCTTTGTCAATACATGCCAAACACTCAGCAATATTAAGGAAGTCACTTCTTATATCTGCATAATAATCATGATCTTTAATAAGTGCATCAACTAACGCCATTCCTACGATGAAATCATTTGTTAAGTTTACGATGTCAGGCGTAAGACCAATAAGCATAGTATAAATTGTCTTATTATTATAGAATTCTAATGAATCCCAAGTAAAGCGAGTATTATATCTTTCATTCAACAACCCAAGCAAATTTCCGTGTTCAGTTATCAGATCAATGAATTGTTGTTCAAAGTGATCAACTTCGCCATCGGAAACTGCCTGTAAAAGCAAAATAAACTGCAATGCAAAGTCCATCTCGTGAAGGGCATCAGTGGTTGAAAAGTTAAATCCATCCGTTGATTCCAACACCAACCCCAATTTCCTTACGGTAAGTTGCAAATCTTTATAATATTTGCATGCCTCGTTGTACAACTCTTGTGGTGCTTTTTCTAAACGGGCTTTGTTGTTGGATTTTAGCATTAACCCGCAGTGAACGCACTTTGTTGCCTTGTCGCTTACTTCTTGCCCGCATTTGGGGCATTTTACCATTGCCATATTAATTTCCTCCTTGGCAAATAAATTAATATAAACGCAAATTTTTGCGATATATTCACTTTTATAATTTCTTAACAATTCGTTTTGTTATTTCGGGCGGAAAAGGATAGTTATCGGAGTATACTTTTACTTTTTTAACTACAACTTCTTTTTCATCGTTGTTTTGTCCCACTGTCACAATAGCGTGATCGCCGACTTTCACATTTTTATCGTCGGAAATATAATAATACTGTTTGGGGTTTTTATAATTTACTGCATCTGAATATATTACCGAACAGTAAATATATTCTTTTCTCTTATAAGTCAAAGATTTGTCGAAATACTCATTGGGACACCCACAATAAGGACAATCTTGTGTAAAATCGTTTATCTCATTGCCGCAATCCGGACAATAATACGCTTTTTCTTGTGGAGAACTTTTTTCGCTGTTGATAAAGCCGCCGTTCCATAATATTATTCCTTTAGCGATGTTGTTTATTGACAGACCATAATCATCTTCAAGTTTCTTTTGCCAACGGGATTTATCAAGTTCCGTGATATTTTCACTGTCTTGAATTTCTTTTGCGATACCGGAATTAGCCATAATAACTAAAGTGTTTACTATGGCTTTTGAAATTTCAGGATATGTATCGAGCAGAACCGCCTTTAATTTTGCCCCATTGATTATACAATCGGGAAAATCTGTTATTATTTGATTAAGATTTATTTCGTCCATAATGTTTAACCTTAATATTAAAAATTACCGGCACCGCGAATTTCGGAAATAGGCGAGTCCAAGTCTCCCTCACAGCCACAATTTGCACAAATAACGTGTCTTGTTTTGCCATCCCAACAAGATAATTTTCCACATTTTCCGCACATAAAATATTGGGGATTACCGCAATGCGGACAGCCGGGATAGTCATCTCCAAGACTAAAAATTCCTTTAACGGAATTAGCATATCCTTTTTCGCGCTTGTCCGCACCTTCTTTCAACGGAAAAGCCCAAGCGGCTTCCCAATTTTTGCCGTTATTCGTATCGAATCGTATGCCGAATATTTTTTTTGTTTTTACGCAGCGGCTCATAACCGCAATCATTTCTTTTGCCATATTATTCTTTATAACCGGGCAATCCTTTTTTAGGACGCATAAAACTATTTGCCGTGTTTATAAAATCAAGATATTGATACGCAACCCAAGCATAATCATCTTTATCATGATATTTTGAACAGAATTCGACAAACAAGTTTAACGCTTGAGCAATGTTATCCTTTGAATGAACAACCAGTATTTCATCACATGGATTATTCTCTTGTTTATTGCCACATAAGGCGGCAAATAAGGCATAGACCTGCCCTTCTTGATGAAGTACTTCATAACAATTCGGATTTTTACTGTATTCGACAATATCTTTTCCTAAGATCAAAGCAATATATAGTTGCATGCATTTTTTATCTCCGGCTTCATATCCTTTCTTTGCCCATTTCAAAGCGTAATCAAAGCTAAAGTCAGACATATAATATTGAGATAAATAAATATTCGCCAACTTAAACATTGCTTCTACGTCCCCGGCTTTTGCTTTATCAAAAACCGGTAGTGGGTTCATAAACGCAACATTTTCGTCATCGTTAGACTCATACAATGAACCTAATGCCTTCAACCAGTCATAAGCTTCTCGTAAACCATCATCAGCGGAACAAAGATATAATCCTATTGCCCACCAATAGTAAGCACTATTTATATCTTTAACATTAATCTTTTCGTGATGATTAACAATCATTTTCCCAAGATTAAATTTAGCCTTAGCTGATTCTTGTGCTTGACTATATGGTAGGTTTTCATTTTTATTTGCATCAGTTGCCGCCAACATATAACACCTATATGCTGTATTATAGTCTTGTTCAACAAAATATCCGTTTTCATACATATAGCCTAAGTAATAAGCTATATCTGGTTGAGAATATTGTTTGAAAAGATACTCAAACAATATGAATGCCCGTTCATAAGATTGCTTTGTTCCATTCAACCCAAACAAAGCCGCTCTTGCCGTATTTGAAATCAATGCATATTCAAGTAACTCTTCGGGAACCTCTTTATATTGCGGATTTTGTTTATATAGCAAGACAACTGTGTGGGCTTTTTTTAATTCCATGTCCAAAGTGTCAACATATTTATCCGAATAAGTTTCAAAATTTGAATTCCTTGAAGAATCTATTGATTTAATGCAAATTTCTAATGCAATTTCAATATATTTGTCTGATATACCATGGTCATCTCCAAGTATCTTTTTCCAACGAGATTTATCGAATTCCGTGATATTTTCGCTATCATGAATTTCCTTTACGATGCCTGAATTAACCATAATAACTAAAGTGTTTACTATGGCTTTTGAAAGACCGGGATATGTATCAAGCAGGATTGCTTTTAGTTTTGTTCCATTATTTATGCAATCAGGATGATTGATTATTATTTGTTTTAGGTCGATATTACTCATTTTACTTAAAAAATTATCCCCACCGTCAAATCGTCGCCGCTGCCTTTTTCGGATAAGCGGGGTAGAAATTCGGCAAGTTCGGCGTGTGCGGATTCAAGCGTTTCTTCTTTGTATCCGCTAAAAATATTAGCCATAAAATCCAGATAGGCTTGTTCGCTCGTGTAAGAGTTTATAATTCCGTCCGTAGTTAAAATCAACCCGTCAATAGTGTAATTTTTATCGGTATTGATAAAACAATGCTTAAATTCCTTATCCGCGTCGCTACTGCACAGAGAGGTGGTAAGGTTAAATTGCAACTGATCGTCTTTAAGTTCGTCAGATAGCCCGAAAACCATTTGCGGAGCATTATCTTTTAACACACAAACATTGCCGTCGCCGAGTTTCAAAATAAAAAAATACTTTTCGGCAACAACGGCGGCAATAAAAGTCGCTCCGTAGGCTTTTGCGGGTGTTTTTGTCACAGATTCTTTATCGGCATCGCTTAAAGCGGAAAACCTTTCATCTCCCTCAAACGGGGCGGCGGATAAATCCGCTTCGATTTCGTCGTTCCAACGCTGAATTATCGAGCGTTCGAGTTGTAAAAGCATTTTTTCGCGTTTAGTCACGTTGTTTACCAAATCGTTATAAAGACCGCTTTCCGAACGTATCTTTTCCATAAACGTAGAGATAACGTCCTTACCGATTCCGCACGCTATTTCAGAGCCTTTCGCACTTCTGAAATATTTTTCTCCGCCGTGTCCGTCACTTATAATCACAGCGGAATATTTTTTACCGCGCCACGATATAGACGAGTCCTGACATTCCTTATTTGATAAAAGGTGAGAATACCCCCGAATCGAAATATGGTCAACATTTCTATTCTTCATATTCTCACCTCCGCTGAAATTCAAAAAGTCAAACATCTTACCATTGATCGTCGTCAATATCAGGGATATCTACGACTATAGGTTGATTATCGTCTATATTTGCAATCGCTTCGTTAATTGCGTCCTGCGGATCTTTGCCCGTAGAACTCGTCGTGCCGGTCTTTGAAACGGTAGCCGTAACAAACTTGATATATTGACGAATTTTTTCGGGATCGTCGATTGAAACGACCGCTTCTTTCGTTCCGCAAATTTCGGCGAGGACGTCTTTATTAGCGTCGTCCCCGACGGCAAACGCAACTTTAATAGCGTTTTTGAACCAATTGTTTTTACGGAGTTCTTTTAATGGCGTTTCCCAATCGTCGGTAGGCTCGCCGTCGCTTAAAATGATAACGCCGGGAGCAAGATAGCCCATAGGGTTATCGCCTAAAAATTCTTTTCTCGACATCTTTTCGTTAAGCGATTTTAACATCGCGCCCAAAGACGTAAGCCCCTCGGCTTTCATATCTTTCCACGAGTTTATAAATTCTTCGGGCGTTTGCGGCTTCGAGGTAATCCATTCCACGTCGCTCGAAAAAGCCGCCGCCGCAACTACTATATTAGCGTTAGGCGCACCGTCGGCTACTTCTTTAATAATCTTCGGAATGTCTTTCATAGCGTTGTTTACTTGTCCGATTTTTGTTCCGAACATACTTCCGGATTTATCGAACAGATAAAATAAAGCCATAGTTCTTGCCGCAACTTCTTCTATGTTGTTACCGTCATATCTTCCCATTTGTATTTCCTGCCTTTAATTATTTTCTTTATTTTCAGCCGCAGAAACGACTTTAAGTTTCATATTTCCGATTTCGATAATCGTATCGGGAATGAGCGTAACCGCTTTACCGACTTCATAATTCATAGTCGGTTTATCGGGATAGGTTACAGCCCACGTTGTATCCGAAGCGTTTTTTATTCCGAATACGCCGGGAGTTTTCCTGCTTTCGACAAAGTTACCGACGACCTTATCTCTGCTTCCGAAAGCGGTATGGTATTCGGTCAGAGTTTTATCTTTTCCCGCAACGACCGTATAACCGTTTACTTCTATCGCATACGGAATATTTGCCTTTTTATGACAATCAGAACAAGTTAAAACACCATTTTCCGCCATAGAAGCGAAGTTTATTTCGCCGCACTTCGGGCATACAACCGCGTCATCCTGCAAATGGTATAAAACCTTTTTCCATTCGCGTTCCGAAAGTCGTTTTGCGCCGTTCTTCAAACATTCTTCCGAAAACGCCTGTTGAAACGCATCGTGTAAATATTCGGGGTAAATCGGCCATAAGTTTATAAGATTAGAACAAGTTCCTCGAACGGGCGAGTTGGACTTGTCCGTTTTACTCATAACAAATACAGGATGAATCGCATAAAGGTCTTTTTCGATTTGTTGAGTAAGGCACGGATATCTGCAACAATTCGCACCCTCGAGCGGATGAGCAAGGAAAAATAACTCGAATAGTATTACCGAAAGAGAGAATAAATCCGTATCCGTTCCAGGTTTGCTTTTACTAAGAATCACTTCCGGAGCCATATATCCGGGAGTTCCTCCAACGCCGAGATTGTCCCCGTTCGGAGCAACGTTATCGTTGTCGCAAATAAGCACGTCGCCGGTTACTTTATCAATGAAAAAGTTGCCGGGGCTTAAATCCTGATAGCTGTATCCCTTTCTGTGCAACGCCTGAAATGCCTCTACAACATTTATTGCCGCAGAGATTACCGCTTGCGTGCTTTTGAAAAACTCTTTTGCTTTTATAAACTTCGTAAACTCGGCATAGTTTTGCGGGCGTAAATCCATTATGTAGCCGAAGCCGTTGCTATGTTTCCCCGTCACGGCAACCGCTTTCATCCACAAAAATTCGGGCGACGGACTGCCTGCCGTTACGTTGTCTACGAGATTTTTATAAAACTTTTTGCAATTAGGTTTTAGCGTTTTAAGGTAGTTCGGCAAATACCATTTTAATGCGTATTCTTTTCCGCCGTAATCGACTTTATATACTGAGCCTTGCCCGCCTTCGCCGATTTTCGATTTTATTGTAATCGAACCGCCGTTGGTAAGTTTAATTTTATCCCCTTGTTTGAAATCTGCCATTTTTTATATTCCTTTGTGCTTTACACCAATAAATCTAAAACCGCTTTGGCTACGTTGCCATTTCCATCCGGAAGTAAAAGCGAGTACACTCTATCTCCAAATTGAAGAACTAAGCCGTCTGAAAAATCCGAAATCGCGCTTAATTTATCAATCTTACGCTCAAAACAATGCTTGTTTGAAACGAATACGATACGTTTATCGGTAAAATACAGAAAACCTTTTGTAATTTCAATGTCGTACTGCGGAATGCTTTCGCCGGTGCTGACGTGATGAGTAAAGCCTTTCCACCATCTGCTGCTTGAACCGCTGTTCCATCGATATGTATATCTTCTTTGCGTTAAAAGAGCGCACATATCGACGTAACGGCATTTTTCGCCTTGTTTTAATACGAGTTTATCAGCCTGAATATCCGGCAGTTGTCCCGAATAAATTTTATTTACGGCTTGCGAAGGCATAATGCTTTGTAAAGTTGGTTTTTGCGGATTATGCAGAAAATAATTTGCTAAAAATTGCGTCAACATATTTCATTTCTCCAGCAGTTTTAATGCACAACAAATATGACTTTTTGTGCATTGAATATCCAGATAGATGCACGGATTATAAGCGAAAACAATTCGGAAGTACATTAAAAATGTATGTTTGTTACATTTTGAGCGATTAAGTGCCTATATGTATTGACTAAAATAACTAATTATGGTATAATACCATAAAACAAATGTGCATCTATCTGGATAATAGGTGCACATTTTTACGTTGTGTTTTTCATAGCATTTTAGACAATTTATTCATCATTTCTGCCTTATGTTCCCATAAAGAATGGGCGTAGCGGTTGAGCGTGATTGTTGCATTTTTATGTCCGAGAATTTCCGACAAAGATTTTACGTCCATTCCGCATTCCAAGGCGCGAGTGGCGAACGTATGTCGGAGAGAGTGGAACCCTTTATGCGGCAGTTTGAGTTTTTTAAGAAACAACTCGAACGTTCGTTGATAACTACGGATAAAAACAGGCTTTTCGCCGTCTGCAATCACAAATTCGCATTTACTTTTCTTTTTTATATCTTTCAGCATTTTTATAAGCGTTTTCGATAACGGAATTTGTCGCCTTGAATTCTCCGTTTTAGGAGTGTCGATAATTCTGACATGTTTACCGTTTTCGTTTCCGTCGTGGCAGGTTTTCGTGACGGATAGAATGTTTTTATCAAAATCTATATCGTTCCACGTCAGGGCAAGCAATTCTCCGATACGAAGTCCCGTGTAAAGGCATATAATAATTCCGCGATATTTATCCTTTTTTGCGGATAACGCGGCTTCTTCGATTTTCTTTTGTTCCTGAATCGTAAAACATTCGACCTGTTTTTCAATGATTTTAGGACGTTTAATTTTATTCGCCGAATATTCGGGCAGATATCCTACTAAGTGTGCCGTTTTAAGCGAATTCTGAATAACTGACAATATCGTTTTTACGAAATTAGGCGATAAACCTTTGCCCGTGCGTTTATTGCCGTTCGTCGTAAGGTCGGTTATGAACTTTTGCAACACAAACGGCGTTAAGTCTGTTATTTCAATATCTCCTAAATATGGCAGAATATGTATCTGAGCCACTTTCGAATATTGCTCGAAAGTTCGTTGTTTGCTTGATGGCTTTATGTAATGGATTAGCCACTCATTGAGCCAGTTTTTGTATGTCATATATCACTCTCCTTGGATTATAAATTTTTAGATTTTTTGATTGTAAAATTCAATTTTGGCACCGGTGCGTGGGCTTGTCTTGATACGAGAGCGGCGTCGCTACGCTCCGCCGCAGACAAGCCCACGCACAAACTCAAACCGACCGACTAAACCAGATTTGACCGAACTTCGGTTTGCCATTTGAACGTCGCAAAAACTGCCGTCAAATTAAACGCAATCGCCCGTATAGATAAATGAAAGCGTGGACGGAAGGCGAAGTCGCCGCTAAACCGCTTGGCGATCTTTCGCCTTTTTCTCCGTCCGCGCGCATTTCATTTGCTACTATCGTGGGCGTGTGCGCCTTTTAATTTGCTTTCGGCATTTGGTCTATCACTTCTTTGCTTACTTGTCCGACAAGGCACCCTTCGTCCCAACAGTTGAAGTTGTCAAAGAGCAATAGTTTCTTATCTTCTTGTCCTATGGTGCAGGCAACGTCGTCGTCCATAATGTCGGATATGAAATATTGCGGTAAGCCTTTGGAATAAACGATTTTCCCGCCTTCTTTTTCGAGATACTTCATAATGTATCTCACGGCTTCGCTTAAGACGTGTTCGTTTACTTCCTTGAAGTCCGATCTGCCGAACCTTTCATTAAAATATGTATTCTGATACGTCGTTTGCACTTTTCCTTTGACGGGCGAGTAGTCTTTTACTTCTACGAGTTCACCGACCATTGCGTCGGGCGGAATATAAAACAGTCCGTGAAAATGCAATCGTTTTTTATCCGGTGAGCGTTCCCAAACGCCGACGTATTTCCATTTGCGGCGGTAGCACATTTTTTTGAACGTATCGGAAAGTTTCTTTCTGAATGATTCTTCGGTGTGTTTCTTTCCGTCATAGGTGAAAGTGCAAAAATAGTTGAATGTTTGTAGGTTTACTTTGCGGACAAGTCTGACGCGTTTTGCGATGGCGTTGCGTTTCAGTCTGTCAAACTGACCGTCAACGTATTGTTTCGCAGCTTCGGCGTTAGCAAAATACTGTTTCATTCGTTCGTAAATATACTTCTCGCGCTCGCGTTTTTTAAGATTTTTACATTCTTCATACAGTTTGTCGAACAGTTGTCTACGTGTTATCTTTCGTGTTGTCGCAGGCGTTGAAATTTCGTCCGTGGGTGGACTTTCGTTTTCTTCCGAGTGTTCTTCTGAATCGACTTCGTTTATGTCGTTAAGTGCCGTTAAAGCCGTTTCTGCGTTGCACTTATCTGTGTTTAACTGCGGTTGTTGCGGCATATCGTCAATGACCTCGATTACTTCTTCGGGGTGGTAGCGTTTCGGCACGGCAGGTCTTGTCGTGTGCGGAATTGCTATGAAATGACTTCCGTCGTTGTATATTTTACACTTTTGATAAGGCATAATTTTTACCTCCTTTCCACGCGTAAAACGTGGGTATTTTTTATTAAACCAACGGGAAACGATTGAGCGAAAATACTACTTCGTTTCCGTCGGCGGTGGTCGCTTGGAATTCATAATTTCCGCAAGTTGTTTTTCATACCTGCGCATCATAATTTCAGTGACCTTATGGATAATTTCTTCTCTGGACTCATCCATGTCCTTTTTGTCTACTTCGTCGAGTTTTACATACAGCGGAATATTGACGGCATAACTGCCGTCCTTTCTTCTAAGCCCTATGTATGCGACCTTTTGGTATTGTTCGTTCATTTTATCGTCTCCCGTTTGTTTTAGTGGTTTTAGTTTACTTCGCTCACGTTGCAGGTTTTGCAACAATTAAAAATTTATCTTACAAAAAGTGTAAGCTCCTTATGGGACACCTTTTGTCCCAATTAAAAATCTTTTTGTAGTCGTATCTTAGCAGTCAAACCGGACAGTTTTTGTCCTGTTTGAAAAAATTCTCAAAAAAATTTTAACTTTGCAATACGACACTTTTTGTCGTAATAGAAAAACTTTTTGCAACGCTTTTCGCATTTATTCTAAAAGTCAAACTCGCAAAATCTTTGCGACATCGAAAAAGTTTTACGATAAAATTTTACACCGCAATTTTGCCGATTACCAGAACATCGGCGTGACGGAAATGTACTAATTTGTGATGCCGCAGTAACCTTGACGTAACCGCCGCGTAACTTTGGTGTGATATTTTTTGTTCGCGAAAACAGCATACACAAAAGAAAAATTAAATGTAACAGACTTTACCAAGCACTTTGGGTTACGACCGTGAACTTTTGGATGTAGGTTATAACCAACCCATACAAATCGAACAAAAACCACGACAAAACAAAAAGCCACTCGGTTTCGACAAGAAAAACCAAATGGCTGAATGAAATAACGAAAAATATTTGCAATACACTATTTCTTAATATTGACTTTTTACGAAATAACGGCTATAATAATAGCAGAATAATTTCAAGGAGTGCTTTATGAACAGAGCAGGACAATATATTACTGCGCTCGGCGGTATTGCCGGTTACAAAGCGTATAGACCAAATCAGTTGCCGCCGTTTCCCGAAATCGAGATGGATGCGGAAATGGTCGCATTGCTTTCCAAGGCGCATAACTTTCTCGGCAAGTTGGATATGACGTCGGAACTTATTCCAGACATGAATCTATTTTTGAGCGCATACGTCCGTAAAGAGGCATTACTCAGTAGTCAAATTGAAGGAACACAGGCAACTTTGGAAGACGTGCTTAATCCTACCGTTAACGTGGCGGTAAATCTCGAAGTAAACGACGTAGTTAATTACGTAAATGCGCTCAACTATGCGATTGAAAGAATGAGAGAATTACCTGTGTGCAACCGCCTTTTGTGCGATACTCATAAGGTTTTAATGCAAGGCGTTCGCGGACAAGAAAAAAATCCCGGAGAATTTCGCCGCAGTCAAAACTGGATAGGCTCGTCAAACAGTAATTTGCAAACTGCAAGATACGTTCCTCCGACAGTGGAAGATATGCAAACCGCAATGAGCGATCTCGAAAAGTTTATAAACGACTACGATATGGATATTTTGCTGAAAACGGCGCTCGTGCATTATCAATTTGAAACCGTTCACCCGTTTTTGGACGGCAACGGTCGTATCGGAAGAATGCTCATCACGTTAATGTTGCTTGCCGACGGAATACTTCATCGTCCCGTATTGTATTTGTCGCTGTATCTTAAAACAAATCGTATCGAATACTACGATAGATTGAGCGAAGTCCGCACTAAAGGAAATTACGAACAGTGGATAAAATTCTTTTTGCACGGAATTATCGAAACTTGCGACGACGGTATAAAGACAATCGAAAGTATAAATTCGCTTATCAAGTCGGACGAAGAAAAACTTGTCAAGAAAACCGAAACGGTTTCAAAGGTTTTCGATTATATCAAGGAACACCCGATTATCTCTATCGGCGGAGCCGCAACCGCACTCGGTTTGTCGTATAACGGCGTATCAAGTGCAGTCAAAAAGATGGTTGAAGTCGGCATATTAAATGAAACGACCACAAAGGCGCGTGACAGAGTTTTTGAGTATTCGAGATATATCGATATCTTGAAATCGGGCACTTAATATAACTTTTCGATTTTATTTTTCTGTGTTATGATATCGGAAAAAGTCGGCTCCGTCAAGGGTATAAAATATCGTGCAAAATTTGCAATAATCAACCTATAGAGCGATATTTTCTACTTATTCCTTGACTGTTCCGCCATTTCCCGATAGTTCGTTTGCCGAAAAAATAAATTTCTTCTTGGAGGAAAAACAATGGACAACGGAGTTATCTATGCCAGATTCAGTTCTCAAAGTCAAAACGAGCAAAGTATCGAGGCTCAAGTCCGTATATGTAAAGAATTTGCCGAAAGCAAAGATATCAATATAGTAAATATTTATTCGGATAAGGCGCGCACGGGAACGAACGACGCAAGACCTGCTTTTCAGCGTATGATTGCCGATGCTAAAAGCGGAGCGTTTCAGTATATCGTCGTGTATATGTTTGACCGCTTTGCGAGAAACCGCCGCGACAGCATTATGTACAAAGAAATGCTGAAAGAAGAAGGTATAAAAGTTTTGTCTGCGCTTGAACCGATTGCGGAAGACGAAGGCGGCGAATTCTACGAAATGTTTCTGGAATGGAATGCTGAGAAATACAGTAAACGACTTTCCAAACGTGTTCGGGACGGACTTGATATCAGCGTAGCAAACGGTTCATATTGCGGCGGAACGCTTATCTACGGGTATAAACTCGAAAACGAACCGATCCCCGGTAAGCCGAATAAGTTTTACAAGAAAGTCGTAATAAACGAAGAAGAGGCTGAACTTGTAAGGCTTGCCTTTAACTATTACAATAAGGGTTACACTAAAAAGCAAATAGCCGATATGCTCAATGAACAAGGTTATCGCATTAAAGGAAAATTACTTAAAGGCAAATCTTTCGATAAATGGCTGACTAATCAAAAATATACTGGCACGTTTACTTTCGGCGGCAGAGAGTGCAGCAATATGTATCCGCCGATTATAGACAAAGAAACGTTCGATGCCGTGCAGGAAAGACTTGCCAAAAACAGGTATACTTTGGGCGGTAAAGAAACTGCAAGAGTGCCTTATCTGCTTACGGGAAAATTATTCTGCGGTCATTGCGGAACCGAAATGGTAGCCGACGGCGGAACAAGTAAGACGGGTGCGCAACATCACTACTATATTTGTAAAAAACGTCGTAGCGGTAAATGTGATAAAAAGCGTGAAAACAAAGATAATCTCGAATTATACGTTACCGCTTGCGTGAAAGAATTTTTGAGCAATCCCGAAAATGCCGAAACTGCAGTAAACGACGTTCTTGCGTATTACGATAAACGAACCGACGAGCAAAATCTGAAAAGCATTACGGCGAAAATAGCAAAAATACGTCAGGAAGTATCCGAACTTACCGACGCATTCGTAAAAGCGAAAAGCGTATTGTTGCAAAACTCTATCGAAACGAAAATGGCTGAATACGAAGTTTTGCTTAACGACCTTGAATCACAAAAGGCGCAACTCGAATTAGAGCGCGGTTATAAGCTGACAAAGAAAGACCTGCTTGTGTTTATTGAAGAATTGCTCAAAGGCGACGTAAACGACAAAGATTACCAAAAGCAAATTATAGACCACCTTGTAAGCCAAGTTTTTGTCAGTGACGACAATACCGTCGTTTATTTCAATATTCGCGGTGGAAAAGATATTGAGAAATTGACCATTGACGATACGAAAGAAGTAGTGGAAAAAGTTCAAACGCAATCACCACTTGCCCGCCAAGTGAAACTCGTTTGAACCCTTGAGGTTCAAGCGAGTTTTCCTTTTGTATGCTGGGGCTGTTGTTTCCCGTTATGTTCGGGCAGTCGTTTGTTGCGGTTTTGCCGTTGCTCGCTATGTCGTTAAGGTGCGAAATAAGTTCTTCCGTGTCTTTCCTCTTAATTACCGTCGGGTGATTATCGTCGGTGTTGTAAAAGATTAAAATTTTGTCGTCATACAAAATAACACGGTTTATGAACGAGTTGAAAAACTCGTTTTTTTCTTGCCCGTTTACATACTTTTTACGGGCAAAATAGGTTAAAAACGTTTTTACTTTGTCCACTTCGAGCGGTTTTATTTGCCGAGCCTTTTCAAGTAAAATTTTGCTCTCTAACTCCTCTTTTTGTGTTTCGAGAGAAATCAGTCGTTCTTTGGTGGATTTAGTCACTATGCCTTGTTCTATGGCGGCAAGCAGTGCATTTATCGCTTTTTCTTTGGCTTGCAACTCGTTTTCGAGATTTTCAAGTATTGCGGTCTTTGTTATCTCCGAATTGAATTATGAAACGACCTGTTCGGCAACGGTTTGAATTACGTCGGGTTGCAGAACGTATTTAACCGTCGTGCCGAATACCAGATCTTCAAGGTCTTGCTGTCTGTAATTTACATTTTTACAACTGTGTTTGTTGCGTTTTCTTCCGAAACACTTGTAATAGTGATGAAGTTTACCTGTATGGCTTGTCCCCGTTTCGGCGGTCATCAGACTACCGCAAAATCCTCCTTATCTCAGATTTCCGCAAGGCGATAGTATCTCGTCTTACGGATTATGTTTTGTTTTTGTTTCTTTCTTCTGCGGATTTCGTAAGTTCGCTCTCAAAAAAGTCGTCGTAGCCGTCCTTTAATTTTGCAAAGGCGGTATTGTGTCGGGCTAACAGTTCTTCGTAGCCCGCCTGTATAAGTTCAACCTTCGTATAGCCGCACTTTTTCAGAAACTCGTTTATTTCTTCCGCGAACGCCCTCGGAACACTTGTTCCCCAAACGATACTTTTTGCCTTGCGCTCTTCTTTGTGCTTATCCTCGTACCTTTTGTCCTTTTCGCTTCTCGATTTTGCCATAGCGTTAAACCTCCGTAAACATATAATCGTATCTATACGACAACATTTTTTTATCGTGTTTACTTATCGAAGTCAAGCTCTTTTCTGTGAACAAAGGCATAAAGCGTGCAAAATTTTTGTTTTAGGGTAGTGATTTTTTTCGTTCTGAGAAAAGTCGGTTTCCGACTTGTTCAAGCCTGCGATTTTCCGATAGTTTGGAAAATCCTTATCCTGCTTGTTTTTGATGCCGAACAACTAACTATTTTCTTGTCGATTTCGCGTTATTATCCTTTGCAGATTCTTTAACTTGTGTTTGGCTTCATCGTTTTCGCTCCTTATTTCGTTTGTTTTTCAGTTATCCCTTTATGGGCATCAGCCGAGAAACTTCTCTCTACTATTATTGGAAAGTTACCAACAGTTTGGCGGGGTATTTTACAAGAATTTTTCCAAATTCCCTTCACTATATATGGACACTTATAAATCATTTTGCGGGGGTGCTTTTGAAAAAATTCATAAAAATTTCACACAGAGTGGTATTCCGTTTTTTCAATCATCCTCAATTTATGTTAGAAAATTCAGCCTTCACCTTTGTTTTTTGACGATTTTTCTATCATATAATTGCTATTATGAGAAGTATTCGGACGGAAGCGTAAAAAA
>ULSS01064007.1_pt1 | contig 56897 bp, 48 predicted proteins | sample 1956901 | NCBI WGS metagenome assembly ULSS01 (sample SAMEA4835714, study PRJEB28245) | human gut metagenome | biome: gut microbiome; material: fecal sample | place: Denmark | collected 2008
GTCAGCTCGGCATCATCGGTGTCCTCGATGGCTGCGGTGTAGGTGGTTTCCACGTCTGAATGATACTTTTCACTCAGAAGTTCTCCCACCAGTGGGTAAAGCAAAAGGCCCAGCGCCACAACGCCGCAAGCCGCCGCCAATAGCCAGCGTTTCACTGCTCACTCTTGTGCTGCTTACGGCTGCGGATTACGATGAAAGCCGCTGCGCCCAGCAGCAGGACACCGCCCACCGTATACATCCAAACACCCCGGCCACCAGTCTTGGGCAGATCAAAACCAGGATTATTGACGACAGTCATGGGCACAATGGCGTTGCCATCCGTCATGGTAACATCCTTGCCGTTTACGGTGGCGGAAGCAGTCAGGAGCTTCGCACCACACTCCTCACACTGACCATTCTCGGAGGTCTTAATAATAATCTTGACCGCTTCCTTGAGCAGTACATACCCCTTATCCGTGGCGGTTTCAGTCAGGCTGTAGCTATCATCCTCCAGGCCCTTCACAATGATGTGGCCCTGTGCATTGGGGATAAAGTTGGTAGCATCGGACTTCTTGGAGGTAAAGCCCTTGGTGTAGTACACACCGTCCTTCTGCTCTGCGATGATATAGCAATCGTCAGTATCGTTGTGCAGGGTGAACTTCACGTTCTGGATATTGCCCTTACCGTCAGAGAACTGCTTGAGGATGTCTACGCCATAGGTATAGACGTGGCAGCAATCTTCCAAGGTGTCGTAGTAGGTAGTGTTGGTACGCTTCCAAGTTAGGGTAACATTATTGGGGTTATCCTTGTCGCCCATCTGCGCGTCGGCGGTCAGGGTGGCGGCGTAAGTAATGCGCATTGTACAGTCGGAGTAACCACGCTTGACACTGTCGGTGTAAACAGTGGTCGCCTCGTTGATCTCGCTCAGGCCAGTCTCGGTCATCTTGATGGTCATGGTGTTCTGCACGTCATCGTAGGTCACAGTGAACTTTCCGGAATCCTCCGTCCAAGTGGCAATCTTATCGGTACAGCCAGCGTCCTTGAAGAACTCGATAACCACGTCGTTCTTGTGGTAGCGAATACCTTCGGACATGGTGTCCACATAGGTGTACTCGCTCAGGCTGGAAGCCTTGGAGGTAATGGTGGGCAGGGTACTCAGAATCTGGTAGTCCACAACATCGCCCACGGAAGCGGTAGCGGTATGAGCGTAACCATCGGTGATGTCGGTCAGGCTGCCGTTGTGCTTGCCGGTGCTGTTCTTGCTCTCGCGGACGGTCTTTTCGAGGTTGGGGTTGCCAGTCTGGTTCTTGGGGTACACGGTCAGATCGTAAATCCACTCGCTGCCATCGACGGTCGTCATGGGCAGGGAAATCAGGAAGGGATTGCAGGTAGAAGTCACGTTTTCAGGAACGCGAGTCTCCACGACAAGATACAAGCCCTGATCCATATCAGAAGCGGAAGTGTGGCCAGTGGTATCCGTCTCGGTCATAGCCACGCCGCCGTTCTTCACGGCAGCTTCCAGAGCGTTCTTCACATTCGTAGCGTTGGTTGCGAGAGTTGCGGCCAGCTTGTTGTTCAGAGCATCGCTGGTGAAGTAGTTGATGCCGTTCTCGGTCTTGTGAGCGTCCGCGGCGGTCAGGCCGATGGCGGACAGCACGGCGTTGGAGCGGTCAGAGGTGTCGAAGCCATACAGTACACCGACCGTGCGCTGACCATCCATGACTTCATTGTTCATGGCAATGTCAGCGATGCGAAGGTAGGTGAACTCCACGCCCTGAATAGCATATTTGCTCAGCTTGTCGATAACAGCGTCGTCATGCAGGCCGGTGGAGACGTAGGATTCCGCATCCCACACGCCATCTTCGCTGGCTTTGGTGATATCGTACTTGTAAATGGAGAGCGACGCCTTTTTGCTGGCGTCAATGGTAGGTTCTGCGGCAAATGCCGTAGTAACGAGGCTCAAGGCCATAATGGCGGCCATGAGCATGGCGAATACGCGATGGATCTTTTTCATGTTCAGTTTGTCTCCTTTTTGATGATAGATTTTTTGCAAAAATAAACACCCATGCAAAGCATGAGTGCTGCAAATAGAATATAGGGGGCGAAACCCACGCCGCCCGTGAAGGGCAGGACGAAGCCTGCACTGTTGCAGGCGGTAATGGTAACGTCAGGGCTATTGGCCTCCAGTACACCGGTGAACACCGGCTCCGTCATAAGGGTATAGCCAGCAGGCGCTTTCGCCTCGATAATACGGTACTGCGCACCGATCTTGAGATCGCCCCACTTGGCAATCCCTGTCTTGTCGGTGGTAATTTTACCGACCTCCGTCCAGGTCTGACCGTCTGTGGAAGTCTCCAGCAGCAACTCCGCACCAGCAAGAGGCGAACCCGTCACGTCCACCTTGCGGACGGTGAGACTGCCCTTTGCCATGGTGTTCGTCCGGGTCTCGGTGATATTCAATGCCTCGGTGGCAATGGTGATCTGATACTTGGTATCATCTACCACATACCCCTCCGGTGCGCTGATCTCCTGATAGGTATAACTGCCGAGAGGCAAATCCGAAAAGACCGCCTTGCCATTTGCGCCGGTGGTCGCGTCAGCGATTTTGTTGCCAGCGCTGTCAAAGAGTCGGTATGTGACACCCGCCAGCGCCTTGCCGGTATCGGCGTCGGTCTTGTTAATGGTCAGGCTGCCCTTATCCTCCGTCACGGTAGCCTTGATCTTGATATATGCCTTTACCGGGTCACGCCCCACACCGGTGTAACTCGCCAGCGACTGGTATTTGCCGGTGGAATCATACCAGCACAGAACGGCTTCGTCAGGGTCGATACCGTATGCGCTGCCAGTGGCGGAGTAGGTTTTCTCGGTCGAGAGGCTCTTGGCGGCTTCGGCCGTGGCCGTGATGGTCAGGGTATTGCCCTTCTGGCTGAATGTGATGCCGTTGCCGCTGTTCGAGCTGAAATTGAAATCGGACAGCACACCGTTGGTGTCAGTGACGCTGGCGGAGTAATTGCCGCTGGCATCCTTGGTCAGCTCAATGGTATCGCACCAGCGAGACGAAGCAGCCGCAAAGCTGGGAATATCAGTTGCGCTTTGCATGGCGTCCGTGATTTTTTCATACCACAAAGCAAACGTGGGATAACGGGACGTGTCGACACAGCCGTAAAACGGGCTGCTGCCCCAGGAACGGTAGTCGTAAGGACTGCGATACTCGCAAATTAAGTCCCAAATGACTGCCTGCGTAGCGGCCCATTTCTCTGCACCGATAATATCGCTGTTGTTGCTGTCACCATAGGCTGTACCGTACTCGGCGCTGGGGTAGCCGCAGGCCAAGGCCAGCGCGATACCGCTTTGGACGGCGGCGGGTAGGTTGTACCAGCAGCCGCTGGAGCCCTGCACATAATTGCTGCTGTCATCCGAGCGAACACCGGGCTGGATGCAGTAGGCCACTGTGCCATTGACATATTTGAGGTGAAATAAGGCACTGCCACTGCCAAGACTGCTGTCAGCAAGAATGGTCAGGTTCCGTGTGTTGGGCGTCGTCGAATTGCTGTAGTCATACTGCTTGAAGGTCAACTGTGAGGTGTAGACATACACCTTATACTTGACCACGACGGTGGCAGCGTAGGCGGATACCGCCAGCATCGCCGCCATAACCAGTGCAAGTACCAAAGCTGTAAATCGTTTAACAGTTTTCAATAGCTTCCTCCTTTTCAAAGGGTAAAGCCCCTCTGTTACCAGAGAGGCTTTGCGTATGGAATTGTTGTGTTTTAGTCATAGAGGACGTAGATCAGCAAGCTCCCGCCATCTTCCACAATGCAAACGTTGCAGTGGAAACCGGCGTCTGCCACACTGTCCTTGCCCGCCTGCATCATGAGCTGACGGAACGTGAAGTCCACCATGTCCCGCGCCTTGGCCTCCAGCGTCTCCTGCGAGGCATCCACCGGCACCGCGGCGGGGAAGCGGTAAGCGCTGTTGTCCAGCGTCAGGCCGCTGTCCGTAATGACACCGTACTGCGTCACCGCATAGGCGTTGGCCGCGTCGATGGCCGACTGCCGATCTGCCGGAGCCGTGGGTTCGGGCGTAGGTTCCGGCTCTGGTGTAGGCTCCGGCTCCACGTAGCCCGTCTTGGCGTGGACAGTTTCGGAGGGAATGTCCTCTGCGACATTGTGCTGCGTGGTGGGTACAGGCGCAGTCTGCGGCACTTCGGCATCTGCGTTTACCGAGGTATCCGCTTCCTTGGTCTGTTCCACCACAGGGGTCGTGTCCTGAACTGTCTGTTCAGGAGCAGTGTCGGGTTTGCTGGCAACAGGTGCTTCCGCCTGTGGGGAAATGGCTGCCGATGCGGGAATCGGGGTGTTCTGAGTGCCTTTGGCTGCACAACCTATGAGACATATCATACTCAGCACCAGTCCTGCACAGCAGATCGTTTTCTTTTTCATCATGGTATCATCCTTTCCTTTCAGATGACATCATTATGAAGCCGCAGCCATTTGCTGTCAAAATTTTGCCTGCCGCCAGCGCAGCTTCATTTTGCCAGATCGTTTTCCTTGACCGGGATGACGGGCTCTCTCCGTCTGGCGGCTTCCAGCTCGGCTTTCAGCGCCTTGACTTTTTCCCGCACAGAGGGCTTATCCATCTCGGTAGAGGTTCTGGCACCACTCCCGCGCTCCCTGAAGCTGTTCTCGGACGGAGCGCGGGGCCGTTGTTTTCTTGCGTCACTCTGCACGGGCGCTGGGTAGCCCATCCGCTCAAAGATACGGTTGATCTGCTTGGCATCCTTGGCCTTGGCCATGATCTCCACTGTGCCGGTTTTCTCCACCTTATTGACGATGGGATAGAACAGCACCCCATAGCGCTTGCTTTCCATCTGAAAGCCTTTCAAATCGTCCTGCTTAATGGAGAAAATGGTCAGCTCCTCGCCGTCCTGGATCAGCCGCTTCAAACCTGTCTTTCCGGCCAGCTTCGGGTTATCCTTGGCAATGGCGATCAGCAGCGCCGCCAGATTCTTGGCACCCAGCCCCGCCAGCTTTACGGCGCTTTCTGTGATCTGGATACTCTCTTTCACCACCAGATCGGCAGTCTCACCGCTGGTACTCACGTTTGCGTTCCTCCTTTCTCACTTGTTCCTGTTGTTCGGCTTCCGCCTGCTGTAGCTGTTCGGATATCTGCGGCACATCCGCCAATATCCTGCGGCACAGGGCCAATTCCCTGCGCTTCTCCCGCAGGGAGGCAGTCTGCCGGTCAATCTCGGCGCTGCACCGTGCTTTGCTTTCCTCATCCGTGGCTCGCCTCCTTTCCTGATAAAGTGGTTTTCGCTGTATGACGCCTGCTTCGATCTCGCACTCCAGTTCGCCGGTACGGGCGGTAAGTTCCTCCGCCGTGGTGATATGATTCGACCACAGATAGCGAAACTGCCGCTCATACCGTTCCAGCCGCACGATCTCCTGCCGCATGGAAAAAGGAACGCGCCGGAAGTGCTTCTTCCGGTGTGTCCCTCGCAGCAGATAGAGATACCTGAGATAGAGCGCGTAAAAGCCAGTGATTTTTCTTTTCGGCCCGGCAGGTCGTTTCCCTTTGATGCGGTAGCGCTTGGTCTTATGCGGGAGGTCAGGCACAGTCTGTGCGCCGCCTTCCCGCTGGGTTGCCAGCCGCCTGCGAATGTCCTGCTCCGTGTAACCATCGCCCAGGCTATCCAGCCGGATCGCCCGCTTGCCGCCCGGTGGCAGCACGGTCACATACTTGCGGTTGGGGTTGTTCTGCACCACATATCCACGCCGCCGCAGAAGCATCAGAAAGGTATCGTATGTATACGCTTCCGCAATGATACTGTCAATGTCAGCGCGAACGACGCTGCGGATGGTGGGCTTGCCTGCGTTCTCCGCCTTCCATTCGGCGTAGTGCTTACCCTTGCCCTGTGGTGCGATCACGGACAGGTCGTTTTCACGGCACAGGGCGTCCGATGTGCTTCGCACGTCAAAATAGTAGCTGCCGGGGCTGGAATGATATTTTTTGCCATCCACGAAAGACACGGAATTCACCACCACATGATTGTGGAGATGGGCTTTATCCAAGTGGGTGCCGACGACCACCTCATAGCGGTCGCCAAACAGACGCTGGGCAAAGGCCACGCCGATGGCGTGGGCCTGCTCCGGTGTCACCTCGCCGGGCACAAAGGACTGGATGAAGTGATACCCCACCACGCCGCCCAGCCTGCCGAACCGCTGCTTTGTCTCCTGCATCTCGGCATAGGCGGTTTCACAGCTTCCGCAGTTAATGGCAGACGTAAAGAAATGCTGTTCCGTTTTCTCTGGATTTGTGGCGTAAGTAATACCAGCGTCCAGTGCGGTCTTTTCACCATTGACAACATAATCGATACGGTCATCCAGCCGCCTGCGAATGGCAAACACCTTTGTGTAAGCCATGTCACAGCCTTTTCACGGCCTGTAAAAGCATTTTCTGCATGGACTTGATATGCTCCACATCCTCCATGCGGACAAAGCCGCTGGCATTGGCCACCTTTGCGATCTGGTTGATATTGTTGCCTATGGCGGATAGCTGCCGCAATAGCGCAGCTATTTCATCAGGCGGCCTTGACCGCAACTCCGCACCTAAAATAAGCTGCCGCAGCGTAGGCTCCAGCTTCATGCCGCAGCCCTCTGCCAGCACTTTCAGGTGTGCGTACTCGCTGCCGTTCAGCCGCAGCGAAAGCCGCTTGGCGGTTTCTCTCATCATCGTCACTTCCTTTTATTGAATGGGGGTCTTAGGGGGCTTTCGCCCCTTAACAAGCGCGTTTTGCTGTCAAAATGCTATGCTTGCAACTGCAACGCAGCCTCCGGCTGTGTTGCAGTTCAGGCCGCGCCGAAAAAAGAGATCAGCGGGCTTCGCCGCGCTGGGCGCAGTGCCGATACCGCAGCAGGTCATTGTAGTCCTTGCCCTGCGCCGGTGGCTTGTCGATGACCTCATAGCCCTCCAGCAGCTCCCGCAAGGACGCTGCCGCTACCCGCCCCGGCGCGTCATTGTCCAGGCACAGCACGAGACGGGATATGTGGGGTGCTGCTTTCAAGTACCGTGAGAGTGCCGGTGGCAATCGTTTCACACCCTCGCCGGAGATGCCGCCCAGCGACAGTGTATTGGCCTTGCGCCAGTCCCGTCCCCGCTGCTTCAGCAGCGTCAGGTAGGAGAGGGCGTCAATGGCGCTCTCGAAAAGACACAGCGTTGCACTGTCGCCCGGCGTCACCGGCACAGCAAAAGAGTATCGCTTGTCGCTGCCGGTCACCTCGCCTACAAACCGCTTTTCTTGCAGCGTTCCCCGCTGCATGGCGTAGGCCGGTCTGTCACCAGTAAAGCCCACGAATACGCAGTTGTGATGCTGCGCCGATTCATAGAGTAGGCCATGCTTGATGCAGTGGTTGATGATCTCCGGATCAATGCCGCGGCCATGGAGGTATGAAAAAACACGCCGGTTGTCGGCGTGTTTGGGCGGTAAAGAGAATATTTTCGTTGTGTGTGCTTTGCTGCGAGGTACTTCTGCCAGCGGCGCACCGGCAGCATTTAGGATGCGCTGCACAGCGTCCGGCAGCGGCAGCTCCCGCACAGTGGTCAGGTAGTCCAGCGCATTACTTCCGCCGACGCCACGCGACCACCAGTACCATTTCCCGTTGGAAATTTTTAGGCTGTCATGGCTTCTGGTAGCGTAGGTGTTGCCGCCTGCGCTGACCAGTTCCTCCGGCTCACAGCACCGCAGATAGGTCAGCAGATCCATCTCGCGGGCACGGGCTAACTGCTCTGGTGGAATAAACGGCATAGAACATCACCTCCTTTCCCGATGATTGGCGAAATATTTTTCCGACGATTGGCGGAAATCTGATCCGACAGTTGGCGGAAAGCCCTGTGTACGCAAAAAAGCGCAGGCACTTGCCTACGCTTTTTCATAGAATTATTTTTGCTTGTTACGCATTGGCTTTCTGGAGATAAAATTCACTCTCTGCAACACGAATCACAAAATCATACTCCAGTCTGTTCGCCTTGGACATATTGATATTGTAACGCTTGCTGACCTGTCGCAGATAGGCAAAATACGCCTTATCTTCCTGTGTAAGCGGCGCGACCCACCCTGTTTGGGCGGCGTGATCTTCTATGCGCCGAAGATATTCAAGCTCTTTCTGATCCATTGTCACGCACCTCCGTAATAAAATCTGATAGAATAGTTGCTGCGGCATCCTCCCATATTACCAAGCGAAACGGATCATATGATGCAACCTGCCGCGCACCAAAGTTGTTCATGTAGTAGTCCAGTAGCTCACTGGTTTTCGCTTTGAATATCAAAATGCCATCAAATCCCTCGTCCAGTGAAATCTGTATTGCATAAGCAAACAGTGCTTTTGCAATGCCGAAGTACTTTTTTGATCCACCTTCTAAATGAAGAAGATTTGCATTGCTATGACGTGCATTTTCAAGATAAAGGATTTCAACGGCTAAGCCATCCTCATCCAACTCATATGACATCAGGCCCAACAATTCATCATTGTCCATGCGGTGCAAGGCGACCTTGTTGGGTAATTGTTTCGCATAAGGAGTTGTCCACGCAGTTTGCCAATTCTTTGTTGCCATCAAATCCTGTTCCGTCGCATCCTTTACGACTGCCGGAATTTTTGCATTGGTCGCATACTCCAAAACAAATAGATTCAACATCACCATTCCTCATTTCATAAGTAGTTTACCACAGTTGAGGTCAAAAAACAAGTAGCCTCTGCATTCTCAATGTGCACAAGTCCATGTCTTACCTGCACACGCTCCTTGTATCATGTGCTTTTTTAGGAGATTCCACTCTTTCCAATTAGGGAACTTTTTGCATCAATAAGTGACTGTTTTGTTCCCTATTTTTCTTTCGTGAAAAAGGGAACTTCTATGCGGAAGTTCCCTTTTTCGGCTGCACGCCCCACAAGCATATGCAGCACGATCACCATGAGCACTATAACAAAGCCTGCATTTGCTGTCAAACTATTTCACCGCTCCCGTCCTGTTCTCATGCGGTAGGCATAGTTCTGGACACTATACCGGCGCATATAGTCGTTTTCGGAGGGAGCGGCGGAGTCAAGATTCAGCCCCTCCAGACGCCGGTCGTCCGGATCAAGCACCTCCTCTATTGGAATGACGCGGAGCTTCGCCCGGCATTTCAGTTCGCCGCCGAACACACCGGCCACACAGTGAAAACCCCTGTCGCCGCATACCCACAGCAGCCGCTTACCTGCCGGAATGTCTCCAAAGGGCTGCTTGAGCAGCACCACCGACCACGGCTCCGCGCCCGCCACCTTATAGTAGCCGGAACTTTCTGCCCGTTCATAGGCTTGGATCATCTTCTCAAATTTCCGCTGCGGCTCTATGTAGAACCAACTCTCCTGGTATCCCATATCGACCTACCTTTCCCATTGTGGCTTTTTTCTCGCCGGTGGCTGTTCGCCAGCCTCCGGCGCTCCTGTATCTGCGATGACTTCCGGCTCACGCTTATCCATGTTCAACAGCGTGTTCAGTTCCTCCAGCCGCGCCAGCTTCGTTTTCAGCTCCTCCTCGCGGGGAAATGGCTTCAACACCTCCACCTTTGCCGTTTCCAACTGGGTATGCAGCTCGCTCAGCTTCTCACGGCAAGCCTGCTCCTTGACCGGCAGCGTCTCCAGCAGGTTATCCATGCGCTGGATATTGCCGAACACGTCCGTGCCCAGCGTTGTCACGTGGCGCAACTGCCCGATCATGGTCAGCCGGTACTCCTGCGAAAAGCTGTCAAAGGACAGCTCCAGCGTCAGGCCACGGTAGGAGCCCACCTGCGTCGGCTCCGGCGTCAGCATATTCTGGCACATGGCCAACAGCTCCACGCCCGCCGCCTTTTTCTCGGCATAGACCTTGCCTGCCAGGGTCATGGGAGAGAAACCGTCCGCGTTGGGTGCGGTATGCTCCTTGACCATGGCAATATCCGCGCTGTACCCGGCAAGGCGCTCCTGTGTCTCCGCGAGAGACTTTGGGAATGTCTTGCTGATGGCGTCCTCCAGCGCGTACCGCTGGCTGAGATGGCTGCTTTTCAGCAGCTTCAGCTTCGTCACGGCAATGTCCAAGTCCATCTTCTCCTTGATGAGCGGGTTTCCACTGGCCAGCGCCTTGATCTCCGCATAGGAAAGAGCCTGCTCGTCCACATCCTCGGCGCTGCGTACAGGGGACTTGCTGGTCATGATCTGCGCGATGAATTTTTGCTTTCGCTCCACCAACTGATAGAGGTAGGCGTCAAACGTACCCTCAGTGACGTAGCTGTAAATATCCACCTCGCTATTCTCATTGCCCTGCCGGATGATACGGCCCTCCCGCTGCTGAAGGTCGGATGGCCGCCACGGACAGTCCAAATGGTGCAAGGCCACCAGCTTCTGCTGGCAGTTGGTTCCGGCACCCATGCGCTGTGTGCTGCCCAGCAGCACACGCACCTGACCGGCCCGCACCTTGCTGAACAGGTCTTTCTTCTGCGCCTCGGTCTTGGCGTCGTGGATATAGGCAACTTCATTTTCCGGTATGCCCATCGCCAGCAGCTTATCACGGATATCATCATAAACACTGAAAACACCTTCGCCCTTGGGCGTGGACAAATCACAGAAGATCATTTGTGTGGAGCGCTTCTCTGCCGTGCGCTGCCAGATGTCAAATACCGTCTCCGCGCACTTGGCCGCCTTGCTCTCCGGATCGCTGGGCAGCATGGGATTGATGAGCCGCTGGTCTAATGCCAGCTTCCGGCCATCGTTGGTGATCAGCAGCATATTGTCCACGCTGCTGTCCACCTGCCGATTACGCACCTGCTCGGCCCGTTCCGCCAGCGATGCCACCATCTCTTTCTGGTACTCGGACGGTTTCAGGGCGATGTTGTGATAGTGGGCCTCCGGCACGGGCAGGTTCAGCATATCCGCCGTTTGGATATCCGCCACATTTTTGAATACGGAGATCAGCTCCGGCAGGTTGTTGAACTTGGCAAAGCAAGTCTTGGCCCGATAGCCCGTCCCCTCCGGTGCCAGCTCGATGGTCGTGACCGTCTCGCCGTAGTTGGCGGCCCATGCGTCGAAATGCTGGAAGCCTTGCTCCTGCAAGGCTTCCAGCTGCAAATACCGCTGGATGGTATATAGCTCCACCATGCTATTGGAAATCGGCGTACCGGTGGCGAATACCACACCCCGCCCGCCTGTGATCTCGTCCAGATACCGGCACTTCATGAAAAGGTCGCTGGACTTCTGCGCCTCGGTCTGCGCGATGCCGCTGACGTTCCGCATTTTGGTGTAGAGAAACAGATTTTTATAGTAGTGGCTCTCGTCGATGAACAGCCGGTCAACGCCCAGATCCTCGAACGTGACCACATCGTCCTTGCGGCTTTGGTCGTTCAGCTTGTCCAGCTTATTCTGCAACCCCTTGCGGGTCTTTTCCATCTGCTTGATGGTGAAGTTCTCCGCCTTGTCCGCCTTCGCCTCACGGATGCCCTGGATGATCTCGTCCATCTGCTGCTCCAGAATGGCCCGCTGCCGCTGGATACTGACGGGTATCTTCTCGAACTGACTGTGGCCGATGATGATGGCGTCATAGTCGCCGGTGGCGATGCGCCCGCAGAACTTCTTGCGATTTTTTGTTTCAAAATCCTTTTTCGTGGCCACCAGCACATTGGCGGCAGGGTAGAGCTGCAAGAACTCGCTGGCCCACTGCTCCGTCAGGTGGTTCGGCACCACAAAGAGGGATTTCTGGCACAGACCCAGCCGCTTGGATTCCATCGCCGCCGCCACCATCTCGAACGTCTTCCCTGCCCCCACTACGTGTGCAAGCAGGGTGTTGCCGCCATAGAGGATGTGGGCGATGGCGTTCACCTGATGCTTCCGCAGGGTGATCTCCGGATTCATGCCGCTGAAATTGATGTGGCTGCCATCATATTCACAGGGCCGGTTGCTGTTGAACAGGATATTGTACGCCTTGCAGATCTTCTCCCGCCGCTCCGGGTCTTTCCATATCCATTCGGCAAACGCTTCCTTTAGAAGCTCCTGCTTGCCCTGTGCAATGGCGGTCTCCTTCTTGTTGAGCACCGCCACGCGCCGCCCGTCTGCATCATACTGATAGTCGAAAATACGAACGTCTTTCAGGTTCAGACTGCTCTCAATGATCTCGTAAGCGCTGGCCCGCAGCGTGCCATAGGTGTTGAAAGCCTTGATATTGCTCTTATCCTTGCTCTTGCCCTCGATGCGCCATTCGCCGGTGATCTGGGAGTAATGCACCTTGATATCCCACCGAACACGGCGGGGTGTGTCCAGCGTCTCGAAGATGAACTGCCGGATATACTCCGGGTTCAGCCATGTGGCACCCAGCCGCACGGAGATCTCGCTGGCGGTCAGGTCTACGGGCTGCACCTTCTCCAATGCCTCCACATTGGGCAGATACTGCGGCTCCGTTTCCGCCTTTGCTCTCACCTCCGCCAGCTTCCGGCGCACGTTGCCGGACAGATACTCGTCGGCGGGCAGATATTTCTCGCCGCCCTTTTCCGCGTAGTCAGGGTTCAAAAAGACGACGCCCTGCAAATCCGTGAACAAGGTGTCCTCGTCCTTGCAGGTGAGCCGTCCCATATACGCCATATCCACGCGGGCCTTTTCCCCAATGGACAGCGCCAGCGCCTCCACCGCCGTATCTACTCTTTCGGCAGGCCGGTGGCTGCGTATAGTGCGCTTGGTGAACAGGTCGGCTTTCCGTTTCAGGCCGCCCTCCTCGTCCAGCACCTCCAGCGAACACAGCAGGAAGTAGGCGCTGTCCTGGTCAAAAGCGATGGCGTTGCCGCGTGAATTGATCAGCCCGTAGTCGTGGGTAAATCGGTCATAGAGGTCGTTCAGCTCGGCCTGCTGCTCCCGTATCATGCTCTCCGGATAGTCCTCCGTCTGGTACTCCAGCAGCGTCCGCACACAGTCCCGCAGGCCGATCATGCCGCGGATGCGGCTCTCGGAGGTCTTGGAGACCTCCACCGGATTCATGCGGCTGTTCTCGCGGTAATAGAGCTTCCCGTCCACCAGCGTATAGGAGAAATTGCGGACGGTGGGGTCTGCCTCGATGGACAGGTCTTCGCCCTCCAGTTCCTCCTCGTGCTCATAGGCGGTGATCTCACCGTGGATATTCTGCACAGCGTTGGCAAGGAGACTGTCCAGCGGCTGCTCCGGAAACGGCACACAGGTGGGCTCCGGGCCATACGGTCCCGATACCATTTTCATCTCGCCCAGCACCATATCCGGGTGGTCGATGAAATAACGGTTCATGGTGATACCGTCGTCATTCGTCCCCAACTGCACCCAGTCTGGCTCAATGTCCACCATGCGGTCACGCTTTTGCAGGAACAGGATATCCGATACCACCTCCGTACCCGCTGCCGCCTTAAAGGTATCGTTGGGCAGACGGATCGCTCCCAGCAGCTCCGCCCGCTGGGCAATGTACTTCCGCACGTTAGAGGTGCGTTTGTCCATGGTGTAGCTGGAGGTAACGAACGCCACCACGCCGCCCGGCCTCACCTTATCCAGTGTCTTGGCGAAGAAATACTCGTGGATGGACAGGTTCAGCCGGTCATAGCGCCGATCCTGCACCTTGAACTGGCCAAAGGGAACGTTGCCCACAGCCACGTCAAAGAAGTTGTCGGGGAAGTCCATCTTTTCATAGCCGCGAACGGAAATACTGTTGCGTGGGTACAACTGACGGGCGATGCGTCCTGAAACGTCATCCAGCTCCACGCCGTAGACCTTGCTCTCCGCCATGCTCTCCGGCAGCATACCGAGGAAATGACCGACGCCGCAGGCAGGCTCCAGCACGTTGCCCTGCCGGAAGCCCATCTGCCCCAGCGCGGCGTAGATGCTGCGGATCACCACAGGCGGCGTATAGAAGGCGGTCAGCGTGGATTCCCGCGCCGCGGCGTACTCTGTTTCGGACAGCAGCCCCTTTAGTTCCTCATACCGGCTGTGCTTGGGATCGAAGCAGTCCGCCAAACCGCCCCAGCCCACATACGAGGACAAGACCTCCTGCTCCTCCGCCGTGGCGAGGCGATTCTCCGCCTCCACCTGCTTCAAAAGCCGTATCGCCGCCACGTTGTTGGCATACCGCTGTCTGGGCGGTGCTGCGCCCAGGGCATCGTCGGTGATACGGTAGTTGACGCCGCCCGCGAACAGCGGGGCGGCGGCCTCCAGCCTCTCTTTTTTTCTCGGCAGGTGAGGGACGGGCGGCATCGCCGCCTGTCCCTGCGGCGCTTCCTCCTCTCTCTGCTGTACCTGCGGCAGCGGGGATATTTCTTGCTCCTGTGCCGGTTCCTCCGTGACCCCCACTTCCCCGGTGGGGGTTATGGGTGTCGCTTCCCGCTCCGCTTGCCGCAATCCACTGTCGTGCCGATGGTTAAACAGGCTGAACGTGCCGTCAACGTATTCCGAAAGCTGTTCCCTCGCCTGCTGGCAGGAATCATAGTGCCGGTCTCCCTCGTCCATGCCATCCAAATAGGCTGTCAGGGCTTCCAGCATTTCCGCCGCTTTCGCCTTATCTGCCAACTGCTCATCAATGGTGGGAACGGCGTCATAGTAGTCCGCGCCCTTGGGGTACGGTCTCGGCACATCGTCCGATGCGTCGGAAAAGCCGAAATACACTGTCCGCGCCAACTGCCGCCGTTCATATTGCGGAATTGCGGCAATGGCATCCTCGCCGGGGAAACGCTTCTGCGCGATGAGCCTTTCATACTCCTTGACCACATGGGGGATGGTCAGCTTGACCTCATCGTACTGTTTGCCACTGTACTCCCGCTGATAGGTCAAGCCCTTAGAAGTCCTCGTATAGTCATATCCATCGCGCCCGCCGCCGCTGTACTCACCAAAACGGCTTTTGATGAATTTCTGCTGCTCCTCCTTCGTGTGGGGATAGCAGAAAAAGGCATACACGTCCAAGCGGCTGTCCACAGACTCCGCCAGGAAGAACTGGTCGATCTCATCCTGCGTGATGAACATTTTGCACCGGCGCAGGAAATCCGGCTGCGCAGAAAAGCTGCGCTCCGGCAGGTCAATTCCGTCCAGCACCACACCGATTCGGTGTGTATTATACTCAGACAGCCGAAAGCGCATGATGCTACGGTTCTGCTCGTATGCGCGGAGGAAATCGTGGTATTCCTCTGCCAGTACCGCAAGGCCGCCCTCACTCTTGGCAAAGGCCACCATATCCTCGTCCAGCTCCGGATAGCCCTTGTGCTGGTCGTGGATGGCCAGCGTCTGAGGGAACAGGCCCTGTGCGCGGCCCCCTTGGGTCAAATCGCGAGCGGTCATCAGCAGGGCGTCACCCATCTCAAGCAGCACCTTGTCCTGCGCCTGCTCCAGCTCTGGTGCCGAAAGATACGTTCCCGCTTCCAGCAGCTCCAATATCCGTGCCGACGCCTGCTCCCACGTTACCGTGGTGCGGCAGTGGCCGGTACGAACGCTATCCCCTTGCGCCAAATGGATACCGTCCTCCATGAACCACACGGCATATTTCTTGCCCTCATATTCAATGCCGCGTCCGTTCTCCGTGCCGAATTCACGGCGCAAAAATGCCACACATTCCGCTTCCGGACGCTGGCGCATATAGAACACCGCGATCCGTTCCGCGCTGCCGCGGCTGTTGCCCGCCGTATACAGCGTCTGGTCGATAACCGCCTGCGGCACCGTGCGGGTGGGAAACAGCTCACCCGTTCGCTGCGTCTCCGGCACTTCATAGACCGCCGTGCCGCCGCCCATGCCAAAGAGGGACATTTGCTCCGCCATCACCGGCGCGTTCTGCAAGCCCAGCTTGATCTTATACGCGCCGCGCTCAATGAGGTTTTCGGTCATTTCCGTGACCACGCCCCATGAAAAAACGGACTCTACCGTGCGGGAGAGGTAGCTGCCCTCCCACATTAAGAGTCCGTCTTCTTCGGCGTGGTAGCCCACACGGACTTTGTCCGCGCCGGCCAGCACCTCCACCCATATGTCGTTGTAGCTGTTTTTCAGGAATTCCGTGCGGCTCGTTATATCTCTATTGGCTTGGAAATACGCAAATATCTCCTGCCGCGTGTGCTTACGGCCACCATCGTCCAGCAGGATCGCTTCTATGAGGTATTCATCTAAAAACGCCGGAAGGTCTGCGCTTCCGGCGTTTTCGTCTGTACTATTTAGTTGTAGATCAGGTCGCTCAGCACCGCTTCCTCCGCGCTGTGCTTCAGGTTGTTCATCAGCCCTGTCCAGCGCTGGGGATCGACGGCCTTCAGCTCCTCCGTCATGCCCTCGGCCTTCGCCATCTGCGCCACGGTCTGTGTCACCATCCTCTGCGCTGTCTCCTCGATCTCCGCCAGATGCGCTGCCAGTTGGCCGCTGGTCTTGAGGTTGGTATACAGCACTCTCCGGTGCTGCATCAGATACTGTCTCCGCAGCTCCGCGTACTTGCCCAGGTGCGTCTTCGCCTCTTGGGGCATCAGCAGATTCGGCAGACGATAGCCCTCCTGCACTCTGTAGGTCACTTCCATGTTCCGCGCTCCTTTCTTTTTCGGCCCTGTTTTGCTCTTTGACAGCATCATAGCCGATTTGTGCATCCTTTGCAAAAAATTGCTCCCGCCGTGCCTGCATCACCGTGCGGCTGATCTCCCGCAGGCCCATCTCCGCAATATCGCTGGTAGCGATGCCCAGTGCGTTGATGGTACTGGGGGTATCAAAGGAATAGATGCCCTCAAAGTCCTCCGGCAACAGGTAGGCCATGGCGGGCAGGGAAAGGCGGGTCATCAGCATATAGGCGACGCTGCTCTCCAGCGCCCGCCGGTAGGTGACCTCCACATTCAGCGCGTCCAGTTCCTCCAGCATACTGCCGCCGCGACAATCCAGCAGATCCCGCAGATAGTCCTGCACATTATCCGCCACGGCGTTGCGGCTGGCGGACAGTATAGCATCCGGCAAATTGTCCTTTTCGGCCAGTGTGCCGAAGGTGGCCTCCAGCGTTTCGATGACCGGCTCCGTGTAGGCCGGTTCCATCGACCAGATGGGAACAGGCCGCGAGATGCGGGTGGCGTGGGTGTCCGTGATGTCAAAGTAGTGCTTCAGCCGCCCCTTACCGTGGGCTTCGTCAATGACAGCAATGCCGGTAGCCCCGGCATTGACCCACCGGCCAAACTGCCGGTTCCACTTCTCCAGCTCCAGCACCGCCGTGGCGTTGGGACGCTGGGCGTAAATCAAGACTTGCTCGTCGAACGGGCATTTATAGTTATAGCAGGCCGCCCGCAGAAAGCCCGTCCAGCTCTCATAGTCGCCGGTCAGCTCCGCCAGCGTTGCGCGGTACAGCTCCGTGATGAATTGAAATTTACTTGCCAAGGCATTGCCTCCCTTCTCTGAAATGATCCGATACGGATAATAAGTCCAAAACACACCTCGTTTTGGACTTATTATCCATGCGGTTGGACGTATTTATATTTTTGTAGAAAATTCGGTATCTCATGAATGCCTGCTGCGTCTACATAGTAGGCTTTTTCTCCGCTCCTGCGTTTTAACACAAACACATCACTGGCCGACACCATCTTTAACTTTTGGATATCAAACCGTCTGTCGACGCTATGCTGCTGATACAGGTCGTCAATCGTGACACAGGGAGCCAGCATTGCCGCAAAAGCCTTGCGGTAATTAACGCCGCGAAGTGTAACCTGTGGGCGTCCACTCTCTGTGAAGGTGCATTCCACCTTGTCTAGCTGTTCAATTTGATAAATCTCATAGTGGCCGCTCTCAGCAGGGAGCAGCGTCCGGTCTGCTGGCTCGTATATCACACCAGCCTTTTGCGAAAACCATGCAAATCTATGGAGATAGGTTACTGCGCCGTCGATCTTCGCATGGAGATCGTCAACGTAGCTGCATTGACGCAACTTCTTATTACCGTTCATCCAGATCATAACAATGCTGCTCCCGTCCGGAATGGAGAACAGCGTATTGTATTCCGGATCAATAAAACGAATCATACGTACAAGCTCGTTTGCTTTACATTGGGATGCCATGTTCTCAGTGTCGGCCAACTTATGTGTTGTCAGCGTGCTTCACCTCGCTCTTTCGGCTTTTGCAGTCCCTTCAAAAAGTTCGGCACCTCCTGAAAGCCCACAGCATCCACATAGTAAGCCTTTTTCTTGCTGCCGCGCTTGACTATGAGCACATCACTCTCAGATAGCGAGCGCATTTGTCGGCAGAAAGGCCGTGTGTCTGCATTGTGCTTCCGATATAACTCCTCCAGCGTCATGTTGGGGGCCAGCACTCCGGCAAAGGTTTTGCGGTAATGGGCGGCACGCAGCTTGCCTTTGGCGCGCTCATATCGCATAAAGGCATAGTCCACCTTACCCACGTTGTCGATCTGGTATATTTCATAATAGCCAGTCTCCGCAGGCAACTGCTTTGGATCAAGCGGCTCATATACCGTGCCTGTCCGCTGCGCTGCCTCCGCAAACTCGCAAATATGATAGACATTGCTGCCGACCAACGTGTGGTAGTCGTCGATATAAGTACAGGGCCGTATCACGCTGCTGCCATCCATCCGCGTCATAACGATACTGGCGCCGTCCGGAATATAGAACAGCGTATTATACTCCGAATCAATAAAGCGAATTCGGCGTTTGCTCTTATCTGGCTCCGGAAAGGCGATAACCCCCATGATGTTCACCGGCTCACGGTCACTCATCGTTCCTCACCTCGCTCTTTTTTCGGCGCAGTACGGCTCTTTTCATACTCCGCCAGTTTTTCTTTTGCCCAATCAGGCAGCTTTTCACGGTCAGCAACGCCAAGAACATCGGTAATATCCCACCGGCATTCCTCACCGGAATACAGTTCCTTGAAATAAACCGCACGTCCACGAGCGCCGGGAGCACAGCCAAAGCCGCCCAGCGCATACCCAAGCTGGCAGTCCGCAGTGCGGTACTCCGGTGCAAGGCTGGTGGGACGGATGATTATCAGTTTTCCCTTCAAGGATTCTTCTGTGTATGGCAGGCAATGCTCCCGTTCTAAAACGCTCACAGGTATTGCGCGTCCTGCCTGAAACACCTTTACCTTCTCGGTCTGCTCCTGTAAGCGCTGTAAGAACACGTCCATGATCTCAACATAGTTTTCGCTGCCGATGGCCTCTGAAAAATGCTCATTGCCCCAAAAGTCGTAATTCTGATAGCAAGTCATGTAGGTGGCATCCCCCGGATTATAGCCGATCAGCATTGTCGCGCCACCCATGCGAAAGGATTGCATGATCTCATAGTCACCGGCCATCTGCACATTCTCTCTGTCTGCCATATGGCTTCACCTTTCCTTACCCTTCGATAGTCTCTGCTTTGCTTCATGTTCCTTGTTCTGCTGGCACTCTTTTTGTTCCTGATACTCACCGCTTGCCCGCTCACAAAAATCCTCGATCATGGACGCACGGCCTACGCCGTAATGGCCCCAAAAGTAATTGGGCGGGCCGTCCCCGTCGTTCTTGCAGTTGCGCTGCCAGGTAGCAAACGGGGCAGGTGCTTTCGGGTGTTCACCCAAAACAAACTCAGAGTCTCCCACACGCACCCGCGCCGTGATCTTATAGTCTGCGTTGATGATCTCACCAATGACATAGCTGCCGCGTTCCAGCTCCACGGTGTAGCTGCCGTTCTGTGCCTGCTGTGCCTTCACCGGCATGGCGGGTACACCGCAGACCAAATCCGGCTGCATGACAAACTGTGACTTCGCGCTCATCAACTCTTGGGGAAGTGCCGATACCGGCAGATACATTTTTGCTTTCCCCAAGACCTCATACCGCAGCAGGAAATCATCCACCGGATAGTAGATGCTCATAACCGGGTCTTTGATATGGCCCTTTGCCATGATCGCGTTCACATATCTGGCGTTGTCCAAATACCACTGCGGGTCTGCTCCCGGCAGGTTCCAGCCGAACATGGAACCTGCGCTCATGGCGGCCTCCTGTATGTCAGAAATACCGCGCCGCCGATTATGCGCTTGGGCAATCTTTTGATTTTCCTCCCGATTTCCGGTATCCCACCCAGAGGCGTAGTAACCACGCACACCCTTTTTGAGAATGATAAGCTGTCCCGTAGAGGGTATGGTGAAAAGGCAGAAATCGGGCAATTCAGTTCTTCTCATCATGGGCCTCCTCATCGTCCCTGCTCCTGCTGCCTTCTCCGGTGCCAGCCCTCCAGCAGCTTAACGATGACCTCCTCCATCTGCTTGGGGGTATAGCTGGGCGGAAAGTATTTTTGCAGGCGGTCATTCCGCAGCGTTACCTTGCGCTCCAGCGGTTTTTCCTCCCGCATGATGAGGTCGATGATATTGTTCTCCAGCTTGCCCTCCGCGCTGATCTGCTTGAGTCGCTGAGCCTGATTCACGGACGGCGATACCTCATCCCGCTCCATGAGGAACTGGAGGTAGGTCTGTTCTTTTTCGGTCAGGTGGGAGATGTAGTCGGCTGCCGGAACGAATTTCAGTTTTCCCGTGTCCACCGCCTCCATCAGCGGCGGAATGAGGTTTGTCAGGCGGATATATCGCTGGATTTGCATCCGGCTTTCGTTCACTTGCTCCGCCAAAACCTCCACAGAAAACCTCCCTTGAAAATTCTGCCCAACTTGGGCAGAATTTTTTGAAGGCCGCCCTGCCTGCCGTTTCATAGCGTCCAGCTTCAGCTTGTACGCCTTGGCTTTCTCGCTGGGCAGCAGGTTTTCACGGTTTATGTTGTAATCCACCACCAGAATGTCCGCGTCCTCATCGCTGTAATTCCGCACGATGACCGGGCGGGTGTCCAGCCCCACCACATTGGCGCAGTAGTCGCGCCGGTGGCCGGAGATGATCTCATACCCGCCCTCGCTGCGGGGCCGGACGATCAGCGGCTCGGCAATGCCGGTGCGCTCGATGCTGTCCATCAGCCGCACCAGATCAGCGCTGGGCCGGTCTACGGAGTAGGGCTGCCGCGCATAGGGGAACACCTGCTCCGCGGGAACGATCTGCACCCGCTCCTGCTGGTCGGCTTCCCGTTCCGCGTCTGTCTTGAACAGGTCATCGTACTTGACCAGTTCGATGCCGTTTAATTTGCGGGCCAAGCTGCAACACCTCCTTCGTCAGCGCGGCATACGCCTGCGCCGCTTTTCCGTCCGGATCATGCTCGTAAATGCTGGTTCCCGTGGCGCTGATCTCCGCCACGCGAATGGAGCGGGGTATCTCGCTGCTGAACACACGGCTGCCGTAGTTCCTGCGTAGCTGCTCACTGACTTCTTTGGCCAGCGTGGTACGGCTGTCCATCATGGTCAGCAGGATACCGTCCACCGTCAGGTGGGGATTGATCTGCCGCTTGACGCGGGCGATGGTTCGCATAAGCTGTTCAAGCCCCTTGGCGGCCAGATACTGCCCCTGCACCGGAATGATAACGCTGTCCGCCGCGGTCAGCGCGTTGATGGTCAGCATCCCCAGCGAAGGCATACAGTCGATGATGGCGTAGTCATAGGCCGGTGTCAGTGTGGACAGATACTGCCGCAGCACCGTTTCACGGCTCATGATGTTCACCAACGTCACCTCCAGCCCCGACAGCTCAATGTTGGCGGGGACAAGATCGACGCCGGACGCATGGTGCAGGATGCCCTCGCCGGGTGCGATGGGCTCCTCGTTGACGGTCTTGGTCATCAGGTCGGCCAGCGTAGGGGAAAGCTCGTCCGGCTGCCGCCAGCCCAGCATTTGGGTGAGATTGCCCTGAGCGTCGGCGTCCACCAGCAGGACTCTCTTCCCCTGCTGGGCAAGACCAACACCCAAACTGGCGGCTGTGGTGGTTTTTCCCACGCCGCCCTTCTGATTTGCCAGTGCGATGGTTTTCAAAAGCACACCTCCATTTCGTGCAACAAAAAAGAGCCTTCCGGCTCTTGCTCTGACAGTATTCCGTTCTACCCGCTCCCGCCGCTGAGATCATGGCCCACCATCAGGGCATAGTGGTTATCCATGGTCAGCGGCGCGTTATACAGCGCGGTCAGCAGATATTGCTTCACATGGCGCACCTCGGTGGTATTCTCGCTGATCCGATCCAGCACATACAGCAGATGTGCGCCGGTCAGCTTCAGTAACCTTGAACGGACTACCTCCGCTGGCAGTTCTTCTCCCGCCACGCGGATGGTGGCCTTTGTGGAACACACGGTATCCAGCATCAGTCCCACCAATTCGTCCAGCCGCCCACGGTCAACCTCGGTGTAGCTCACAAGATAGTTGTAGTCCACATTGGTCATGACCTGCGCTCGATATGTCTCCCGTCGTTCCATTCCGTTTTCCTGAGTAGGCTTACTCTCATGAGGGAATGAAGGGAAGGAGTTCATAACATCCGTATTTAATTCTTCTTTACTTTGTTCTTCTATATTTAATTGCACGGGATTTTCCTGTTCAGGTTTTCCCAAGACAGGTTTTACCTGTTCTGGAAAAGCCCGTTTAGGTGCGTCACTGGCACTTTCCGCCTGAACGGGATTTTCCCGTTTAGGTGGTTCCGGCTCCCTGGGCTGTTCCAGAATGGTATATTCGATGCCGCCCAGCGTACCGTCCGCGTGGCGCTCCCGCGCCCGCACGATGTACCCCGCGCCTTCCAGTTCCCGCACCGTGGCACAGATGCTGTCCACACCGTCCTTGCAGATGTAGGCCAATCCTTTTGTGGTGTAGTCCCAATCCTCCGGCAGCGACAGCATCAGGGACAGCAGCCCCTTTGCCTTCAGCGACAGGGACTTGTCCCGCAGATGGTGATTTGACATGACGGTGTAGTTCCGCGTTTTCTCCACCCTGAATACGGCCATGGGTTTGTCCTCCTTTCCTGTTGGTCTCCAAATAAGAAAACCGCCTGCTTTGCAGACGGTTTTCTATGTAAATGAGTGTTCCAGATCGTTATTTCGTTATTCGTTCTCAAATTGTATAAAATTGTCGATTTTTTAGAACTTATTGAACAAATTCCCTTAAAATCTTTGAGGTGAATACACACCGCAAGAGGTGGGCGTCAACCTGAAGAACGGTTACAACGGCGACCTGACCAGCCGCGAGGCCGGCTCCGTCGGCGGCCAGATGGTCAAGAAGATGATCGAGTCCTACGAGAAGAACCTGTAAATTCCCCGGAGTTTACCAAGATCTTTTCTGATAAAAAGAGCGGCGAAGAAGATTTCGCCGCTCTTTTTCTATACAGGCGCGGAAAAGTGTGCTATACTGTTGCCACACCCTTTCAAAGGAGGCCGCGCCATGCACCTTTTCGACCATCTGCGCACCGTCAATACCCACCGCCGTCTGGTGCGGCACTACTGCCTGAAGCTGGGGCTGGTCTGGCAGGGTTTGACCCACGACCTGAGCAAATACAGCCCCACCGAGTTCTGGCGCAGCGTGAAATACTACCAGGGCAACCGCAGCCCCAACGACGCCGAGCGCATCGCCAACGGCGTCAGCCTGTCGTGGCTCCACCACAAGGGCCGCAACCGCCACCATTTTGAGTACTGGATCGACTACTGCCTCCGTGAGGACGGCAGCGTGTACATCGGCGGGTGCAAGATGCCCAAGAGGTATGTGGCCGAGATGTTCTGCGACCGCATCGCCGCCTGCCGGGTCTATCAGAAGGAGAAATATACCGGCGCCTCCCCCTGGACGTACTACCAGCGCAGCAAGGATCTGAAGCACACCGACGCCGGGCGCTATATGCACGCCGACACGGCGGCCCTGCTGGACCGGTGGCTCCTGATGCTGAAGGAGCAGGGCGAGGACGCCGCCTTCGTCCAGATCAAAAAGGAGCTGCAAGACCCCAACTATTGATAAAGGAGGTGCGCAATGTTGATACTGTTAAGCCTGTTATTTCTGGTCATCGGTTTTCTGATGCTGCGCTTTCCCGAGGAGATCTATGACCTGACCGCGGGCTGGAAATCTAACACGCCCGGTGAGCCCTCCAAGTGGTACAGGATCAGTCTCCGCGCCGGCGGCATTACCTTCCTGCTGGTCGGTGTGATGGGGCTGAGCTCCCTTTTCATCCAATAGTTTTCCATAAAAGCAAAGCCTGCGAGCACGCTCGCAGGCTTTGCTTTTATGATTTACTTCTTATACGGCACATGCCAGATGGTGTCGGCATAGTCGGCGATGGAACGGTCGGCGGCGAAGATACCGCTGCGGGCGATGTTGATCAGGCTCATGCGGTTCCAGTTCTCCCGGTCGGCATAGGCGTGCACCATCCGCTGCTCCGCCTCGGCATAGGTGGGCAGATCCGCCAGCAGCATATACTGATCCGGCGGGCAGTCCGCGCCGAACACCAGCCGCTGCCACAGATCCTCGTAGCTGACGCCGTCGGAGAATCCGCTTTTCAGCTGATCCACCACCCGGCGCAGCATGGGATCCCGGTCATACAGCAGATGGGGATCGTAGCTGTGCTGCAAATGGGCCACCTCATCAGAGTGCAGGCCGAACAGGAACATGTTCTCGTCGCCCAGCACCTGGTGCATCTCCACGTTGGCGCCGTCCAGCGTACCCACGGTCAGCGCGCCGTTCATCATGAACTTCATGTTGCCGGTGCCGCTGGCCTCCTTGCCTGCGGTGGAGATCTGCTGGCTCACCTCGCTGGCGGGCATCAGCATCTCTGCCATGGAGACGCGGTAGTTCTCCAGGAACACCACCTGCAGCTTATCCTTGCACACGGGGTCGTTGTTGATCTCGTTGGCCAGGGAGTTGATGAGATGGATGATCCGCTTGGCCACGGCGTAGCCGGGCGCAGCCTTGGCGCCGAACAGGAAGGTGTGGGGCGTGAAGGCCATGTCGGGATCGTCCCGCAGCTGCTGATAGAGATAGATGATGTGCAGGGTGTTCATCAACTGCCGCTTGTACTCATGCAGGCGCTTCACCTGCACGTCGAAGATGCCGTCGGTGTTCAGCACCACGCCCTGCTGGCGATAGGCCCACTTGGCGAAGGCGTCCTTGTTGGCCTTCTTGATCTGGCCCAGCCGCAGCAGCACCTCCTTGTCGTCGGCCCAGCGCTCCAGGCCCTTCATCTCACCGGCGTGGGTCAGATAGCCCTCGCCCACGGTGTCCTTCAGCAGGGCGTCCAGACCGGGATTGATCTGGCTGAGCCAGCGGCGGTGATCCACGCCGTTGGTGACATTCTTGAACTTGTCCGGCTCCATGACGCACTGGTCGCGGAACACGTCCTTCCGGAGGATGTCCGAGTGCAGGGCGCTGACGCCGTTGACGGCCATACCGCCGGCGATGCACAGGTTGGCCATCCGCACCGCGCCGTCCCAGATGACGGCCATGCGGGCCACCTTGTCCATGTCGCCGCGATAGAACTCGGTGATCTTTTCCTGATAGCGGCGGGCGATCTCGGTGAGGATCTGCCACACCCGGGGCAGCAGCGTCTCAAAGAGCTGCTGAGGCCAGACCTCCAGCGCCTCGGCCAGCACCGTATGATTGGTGTAGGCCACGGAGTGGGTGGTGATGTCCCACGCCTCGTCCCAGCCCAGGCCCGCATCGTCGATGAGGATGCGCATCAGCTCTGGGATCACCAGGGCGGGATGGGTGTCGTTGATCTGGATGACGTTCTTCTCGTGGAAGTTCTTCAGCGTGCCGTACTGCTGGATATGCTGGCGGGTGATGGACTGCACCGTGGCGGACACGAAGAAGTACTGCTGCTTCAGCCGCAGGGACTTGCCCTCGTAGTGATTGTCCTCGGGATACAGCACCTTGGAGATCACGTCGGCCATGGCCCGCTCCTCGCCGGAGCGGAGATACTGGCCCTGGGAGAACAGCTTCATGTCGATGGGCTTGGGGGACTTGGCATCCCACAGCCGCAGGGTGTTCACGTGGTCGGTGTCATAGCCCGCGATCTCCATGTCGCAGGGCACCGCCAGCACGCGGGTATAGTCCTCATGCACCACCATCAGGTGGCCGTTGTCCCAGCGGGTGCGGACAGTACCGCCGAAGTGGACCTCCTCCGTCTCCTGGGGCTTAGGCAGCAGCCACGCGTCGCCCAGGGGCTTCCAGTCGTCGGGCAGCTCCACCTGCTGGCCCTCCACGATCTTCTGCTTGAAAAGGCCCAGCTCATAGCAGATGGAGTAGCCGGTGGCGGGGATCTCCAGGGTGGTCATACTGTCCAGATAGCAGGCAGCCAGGCGGCCCAGGCCGCCGTTGCCCAGACCCGCGTCCGGCTCCATGTCGAAGATATCCGCCGCCTTGAAGCCCAGCTCCTCAATGGCCTCCTGCAGCTGGGGCAGCACGTTCAGGTTATAGGCGTTCTTCATCAGGCTGCGGCCCATCAGGAACTCCAGGGACAGATAGTGCACCCGGCGGGCGCCCTCACGGGCGGCCTTCTGCTGGGTCTCCACCCCGTGCTCCACCATGATGTCGCGCAGCACCATGGCGCAGGCCTTCAGCATCTCGCCGTCGCTGGCCTGCTGCTCGGTGCAGCCATAGTTCAGCCGCAGCTTGCGGATGATAGCCTCCTTCATGTCATGCTTGGTATAGGTCATATGCGATTGTCTCCTTACAGCTTGGAATAGATATCGTGATAGATGCGGGCGCTGCGTGACCAGCTGAAATCGGCGGTCATGCCCCGCCGCTGCACGGCGGCAAAGCCCGCCCTGTCGCCTCGGTAAAGTCCGGTGGCCTGTCCCATGACGGACAGCATGGCCCCGGCGTCGTATGCTTCAAACAGATACCCCGTGCCGTCCTCCTGGCCCACCTGGCAGGAGTGTACGCTGTCGGCCAGTCCGCCGGTGCGGCGGACGATGGGCACCGCGCCGTAGCGCATGGCGATCATCTGGGAAAGGCCGCAGGGCTCGCTCCTGGAGGGCATCAGGAACAGATCGGCACCGGCATAGATGCGGCGGCTCAGGCCCTCGGAATAGGTGATCAGCGCCGCCGCGCGGCCCACATAGCGGCCCGCCTGCGCCCGGAAGAAGTCCTCATAGTACCCCTCGCCCTGGCCCAGCACCACAAACTGGCAGCCGGTGGCCATGATGCCGTCAAAGCCGTCCCGGATCAGCTCCATGCCCTTGTGGCCCACCAGGCGGCTGATCACCGCCACCAGCGGCGTGTCCGGCTCCTCCCGCAGGCCCAGCGACACCTGAAGGTCCGCCTTGCACGCGGCCTTGCCGGTCATGTCGTCGGGGCCGTAGTGCGCCGGGATGGCCATGTCGTGAACCGGGTCATAGGAGCTCATGTCGATGCCGTTCAGCACGCCGTGCATCTTATAGCCGATGGCGTTGACCACAGAGGCCATGCCGTGGGCGTAGTAGTCGTCGTGGAGCTGCTGGGCATAGGTGGGGCTGACGGTGGTCACCGCGTCGGACACCAGCATGGCGGCCTTCATCAGGTTCACGTCGCCGTCCATCTGCAGGGTGCCGTCATTCCACCAGCCCTCGTGCAGGCCGAACAGGTCGGCCACGGTGTCGGCGCCATAGCGGCCCTGATACTCGATATTATGGATGGTGAACACGGTTTTGATACCCCGCACCGCGTCCCAGCGGGTGGCCACATCCTTGAGATAGATGGGCACCAGCGCCGTCTGCCAGTCGTTGCAGTGGATCACATCCGGCATCCAGTCCAGGCTGGGCATCAGGTCCACCACCGCCTTGCTGAAAAAGGCAAAGCGCTCGCCGTCGTCATACTCGCCGTACAGGCGGCCCCGGCGGAAATAGTGCTCGTTGTCCACGAAATACCATGTTACGCCCCGGTACTCCATGACGAACAATCCGCAGTACTGGTGCCGCCACGCCACGTCCACATAGATATAGCTGCGATAGACCATCCGCTCACGCCACTGCTGGGGGATCTTATCATACAGCGGCAGGATCACCGCCACCTGATCGCCGTTCTCGGCCAGGGATACCGGCAGACTGCCGGCCACGTCCGCAAGACCGCCCGTCTTGCAGAAGGGAAACGCCTCACTGGCGGCAAACAGTATTTTCATAAGTTGTCCTCCTCTTTATGGCTGGCGAAAAATCTTGCGATTTTTCTGCCAATATGGCTTGCGGCCGACTGCGCGCGTCCTTCGGACACACTGGCGGCCGAGAATTATTTTTCCGACGTACACGCCGCCGGAAAAATAATTAGATTGTTTCGCCGCCTGCGGGCGGCGAACTCTGCGAGGCTTACTTCACCGTCAGATTTTGCGCCAGTCACAGTTTCGTGTTCTTCTCCACCACCAGGGGATACTGGGCGTGACCGGCCATGGCCACATCGCCGCCGAATTCCACGTTCTTGTCGGCGATGACGCAGCGGATGGAGGCCCCGGCCTTCACCACCGTGTCCTTGAACAGGATGCAGTTCTCCGCATGGGCGCCCTTTTCCACCCGGACGCCCCGGAACAGCACGCAGTTGCGGACGCTGCCCTGGATGTCGCAGCCGTCGGAGATCAGGGAGTTGACGCACTCGCCGTCCGGGTCGATATAGGTGGAGGCGGCGTCGTTCTCCTTGGCGTACACCGGCCGCTGGGCGCAGAACAGCTCCGAGCGGATCTCCGGCCGCAGCAGCTCCATGCTGCGCTGATAGTACGCCTGCACCGAGTTGATGCGGGCGGCAAAGCCATCCCACACATAGCCGTTGAACCGCAGCGTCTCGCCCTTTTCCTGCAGAACGTTCCGGCGGAAGCTGTACCGGTCATGGGCCATGCACTCCTCCACCAGCTTCAGCAGCAGCTCACGGCTCAGCAGAAAGATATTCAGGCTCTGATAGCCCTCCGGCGTGCGGACGTCATAGGCGGTGTCCACGATGCGGCCCGTGTCGTCCAGTGTGAAATAGGTGTCGCCGCTCTCGCCGGGATGGCTGGTGCACACGCAGGTCATGTCCGCGCCGGAGGCGATATGGGCATCCAGCACGCTGCGCAGGGGCAGATTGGCCACCAGATCGCTGTCGGACAGCACCACATAGTCCTGGCGGATATGGCGCAGGTATTCGATGACGCAGCCCAGGGCCTCCATCTTGCCCCGGAAGGGGCCCACGGTGCTCCGGCTCTCGCTGTAAGCGAAGGCGGGCAGCAGCTTCAATCCGCCGGTCTTGCGGCTCAGATCCCAGCTCTTGCCGGTGCCCAGGTGATCCAGCATGCTCTGGCACTTGCCGTGCATGATGACGCCCACGTCGGTGATCCCGGCGTTGACCATATTGGACAGCATGAAGTCCACCACCCGGTAATCGCCGCCGAAGGGCAGCGAGCCGTGGATGCGCTTGGCGGTCAGCTGGCCCAGTCCCGGCTTCTCTCCATAGGAGAAGATGATCCCGTGCATTCCCTTCATTGCGCGGCCTCCTTTCCATGAGTGCGGTCAAGCATGGTCTTGGGCGGCACGGTCTCCCGCTCCGCCACGTTGGTGCGGGGTCCCAGCACCGCGATGCCCCAGCTGTCGGGGTCGGCCGCCTCCTCCGGCGGCGCACCCACCTGGGCCCTGCGGCCGATGCGGCAGCCCTCGCCCACGATGGCGTAGGCCACCCGTGCCCCGTCCTCGATGACCGCGCCGGGCATCACCACGGAATAGGACACCTCCGCCCGCTGCCCCACATGGCAGCCGGTGGACAGCACGCTGTTCTTCACCTCGCCCAGGATCTCGCAGCCCCTGGCTACGGCGCTGTTGCCGATGTCGGCATGCTCACCCACATAGGCCGGAGGACACACGGCGGTGCGGCCGTGGATGGGCCACCGCTCGTCCAGCAGATTCAGGCCCGATCCGGGGGTCAGCATGTCCATGTTGGCGTCCCACAGGCTATCTAGGGTGCCCACGTCCTTCCAGTACCCCTCGAACCGATAGGCCACCATCCGCTCCCCGGCATTCAGCATGGCGGGGATGATGTCCTTGCCGAAGTCGTTGCTGGAGTCCACCTTGGCCTCGTCGGCGATGAGGTAGGAGCGCAGCTTGGACCAGGTGAAGATATAGATGCCCATGGACGCCAGATTGCTCTTGGGCTCCTTGGGTTTTTCGGCAAATTCGGTGATGTTGTCCTCTCCGTCCACATTCATGATGCCGAAGCGGCTGGCCTCAGACCAGGGCACCTCCATCACGGAGATGGTGCAGGCTGCGTTCGCCGCCTTGTGGCGGCGCAGCATGTCGGAGTAGTCCATCTTATAGATGTGGTCGCCGGACAGCACCGCCACATAGTCCGGGTCGTACAGATCCACGAACCCGATGTTCTGATAGATGGCGTTGGCGGTGCCCTTGTACCAGTCGGCACCGGTGGCGCTCTGGTACGGCGGCAGGATGTGTACGCCGCCGTTGGCACGGTCCAGCTCCCAGGGCTGGCCGTTGCCGATGTAGTTGTTCAGCTCCAGCGGCCGGTACTGGGTCAGCACGCCCACCGTGTCGATGCCGGAGTTGGCACAGTTGGACAGGGGAAAATCAATGATGCGGAACTTGCCGCCGAAGGGGACGGCGGGCTTGGCCATGTCGCCGGTCAGCACATGCAGGCGGCTTCCCTGCCCACCGGCCAGCAGCATGGCGATACATTCTTTCTTCATGTGACTGCACCTCCTGATGTTCGGAAACGGCGCGCCTCAGCGGCCGTTCACTTGTTTGGTCAGCTTGCCTTTTCCCTGCAAAATCACCGCGCCCAGCGGCGGCACGCGCACCGCGATGGACTGGGCCTGCTGATGTGCGGGAATGAATTCCGTCTCAATGGGCTCCGGGTTGGTGACGCCGCTGCCGCCCCACCGGGCGTCGTCGGTGTTGAAGACCTCCTCATACCGGGCCTTGGGCGGCACGCCGAAGCGATAGCCCTCCACCGCCACGGGAGAGAAGTTGATGACGGCGATCAGCGACTTGCCGCTGCGGTCCGTCCGCCGGAACACCAGCACGTTGTTGTAGTTGTCGTCGGCCACCAGCCACTGGAAGCCGTCCCAGTCCCGGTCATTCTCCCACAGGGCCCTGTGGGCCTTATAGAACTTATTCAGCGCCCGGATGCACTCGTGGGTCTGGCGGCAATCCTCTTCCTCGTCCAGCAGGTACCAGTCCAGCGCCTTGCGGAAGTCCCACTCGTGCCATTGCGCCAGCTCCGTGCCCATAAAGGTCAGCACCTTGCCGGGATGGCACAGCATGTACGCGTAGAAGCCCCGGACGCCCGCCAGCTGCTGCCACTTGTCGCCGGGCATCTTGCCCCGCAGCGAGCCCTTCATGTGCACCACCTCGTCGTGGGACACCGGCAGCACGAAATTCTCGGAAAAGGCGTACACCATGGAGAAGGTCACGTCCCGGTGGTGGTGCTGGCGGAAGAAGGGATCCATCTTCAGATAGTGGCACACGTCGTTCATCCAGCCCATGTTCCACTTCAGGTTGAAGCCCAAACCGCCCTCCTCCGGGGGATAGGTCACCATGGGCCAGGCGGTGGACTCCTCCGCCACCATCAGCGCCGCGCCGTCGATGGCAAAGGCGGTGCGGTTGAGCTGCCGCAGGAACTCGATGGCCTCCAGATTCTCCTTGCCGCCGTTCTGATTGGGCCGCCACTGCTGCCGGTCATAGTCCAGATACAGCATGGACGCCACCGCGTCCACCCGCAGTCCGTCGATGTGGTACTCCCGCAGCCAGTAGGCGGCGGAGGACAGCAGGAAGCTGCACACCTCCGGCTTGCCGAAGTCAAAGACCCGTGTTCCCCAGCTCTCATGCTCCCATTTCAGGGGGTCGCTGTACTCATACAGGCACGAGCCGTCGAACTGGATCAGCCCGTGGCTGTCCTTGCAGAAGTGGGCGGGCACCCAGTCCAGGATCACGCCGATCCCGGCCCGATGGAGCCTGTCCACCAGATACATGAAGTCATGGGGCGTGCCGTAGCGGCTGGTGGGCGCGAAATAACCCACGCACTGATAGCCCCAGCTGTCGTCCAGCGGATACTCCGTCACCGGCAGCAGCTCCACATAGTTATAGCCCATATCCCGGACATACAGCGCCAGCTGGTCAGCAATGTCGCGGTAGTTCAGCACCTGGCCGTCCTCTGTTCGCCGCCAGGAGCCCAGATGCACCTCATAGATGTTCACAAAGCCCTCGGCGGGGTGGGTGCCCTCCCGCCGCTGCCGCCATTTCTCGTCGTGCCAGGTATAGCCGCCGATGTCGTACAGCTTGCTGTTGGTAGAGGGCCGGGTCTCCTGATGGAAGCCGTAGGGATCGGACTTCCATACCTCCCGGCCGTCACACTGGGTCACCACATACTGATAGGCGTCGAACTGTCTGGCGTTTTCCACCGTCAGCTCCCATGCTCCGTCCGCCAGGCGGCGCATGTCCCACCGCTGCCACTCGTTGAAATCGCCGCACAGGGCCACGCATCGTGCCTGGGGCGCCCATACCCGGAACACCCAGCCGCCATCGCAGGGGTGTGCGCCAAAATATTCATAGGCGCTGTCCCACACGCCGCCGGACAACTCCTGTCTGTCCATTCCCGGCACCTCCTGTCTGTTATAGCACGGCGCCCCCGCAAAAAAGGGCGATATGCTACGCTATTTTATCGTATGGACATTTTACTCCATTTCCGCCCACCCGTCAATGCAATCGGCCATTGTTTCAAAAGAAGGAAGCATGACGGGCCGTCGAGGACGGCGGCCCCTACGCATCAACCGCCGACAGAATATTTGTAGGGGGCGGCGTCCCCGACGCCCCGCCCGGTATACGCACCGCCTGTGCAAAACGATGACCCCCACCGCTCCTGACGGAGCAGTGGGGGCGATATGTTTTTATTCTCTCCGCAGTGCCTCGATGGGGTTCAGCTTCGAGGCCTTTACCGCGGGCATCAATCCGAACACCACGCCGATCACCATGGAGAAGGCCACGGCCACGGCGCAGGCGCCCACACTGATGGCCACCGGCGTTCCCATCACCGAGCTGAGCATGTACGCCAACCCGATGCCGCAGGCCACGCCCAGGATACCGCCCAGGCTGGTCAGCACCGCCGCCTCCGTCAGGAACTGCCACAGGATGCGGCTCTGCTGCGCGCCGATGGCGATCTTCAGGCCGATCTCGCGGGTGCGCTCCGTCACGGACACCAGCATAATGTTCATGACGCCGATGCCGCCCACCACCAGAGAGATGGCGGCGATCCAGATCAGCTGCTTGTTGGTGGTCTCCGACAGGCTCTGCAGGTCGGCGGCCTGCTGCAGCAGATCCTTGGCCTGATACTTGTACTTGTCGGTGGACACCACGTTGTCGTTCAGGTACTGGGCCACATTGTTGCCCGCCTCGGTCATGTCGTTGGTGGAGGTGGCACGCACCGCCACGGACGCGGGCTCGTCATACCGGTACACGATGGGCCAGCAGGTGTTGGGAATGATGATGGTACCGGAGGTATTTCCGGAGTACATATAGTAGTCGCTGACCGAGTTGATCACCGGCTCCGAGGTGGACTTCTGGCTGATGACGCCCACCACCACGAAGGGCTCACCCTGGATCTCCACAGTGCCGCCGATGGGATTCAGACCCTGGAACAGGCTCTGGGCCGTGTTGGCGTCCAGCAGCGCCACCTTGCGGCAGGTGGTAAAATCGCTTTCAATGAAGCCCCGACCGTAATTGACCATATACCCCGTCACCGACAGGAAGTGGCTGTCGCCGCCGTAGATGGCGCCATTGAAGGAACTGTTGCCCACGTACACGCCATCGGCCCAGCTGCGGGAGTAGTACAGGGAGGATTCCCGCACCTTATCAAGCTTGTCGATCTCATCCCGCATCTCTGCCGTGATCATGGAGATGCCGTCGGGCACGCTGGCATAGGAGAAATCTATCTGATTGTTGTCCTGCATCAGCGTCACATCCACCACATTGTTGCCCGCGCCGATCAGGTTCTGCTTGATCTGCTCGTTGGTGCCCTTGATGGTGGACACGATGGTGATGATGGCGGCGATGCCGATGATGATGCCCAGCATCGTCAGGAAGGAGCGCAGCTTGTGGCTCCACACGCCCTGAAAGGCGAGATTGATATTTTCCAGCATCCGCGCACCTCCTTACATGCCGTTATAGAGCTGATCCCGTGTGGCCTCCACGGTACCGGCTCCCTCGGCCACATTGCGTCCGTAGGGGAAGGCCACGAAATCGTCCACCGTCAGGCCGCCGCGGATCTGGGTATAGCTGCCCCACAGGTTGCGGCCCGTCTGCACCCAGCGCTTTTCCAGTCTGTCATGGTCGCCCCGCACCAGCACATAGCTCTTGCCGTTCTCGGTGCGGATGAACATACTCTCCAGATACAGGGTGTTGCCGTCGGCACTGCCGGTACTGTTCTGATAGGACATCTCCACATAGTCGCCCTCCCGCAGGTCGGCGTCCTCCGAGACGAATACCTTGAAGGGATAGTAGGACACGTTGCTGTTGCCGTCGCTCCAGGAGTTGGCGTTGTCGGTGGGATAGTCGCTGATCTCCACGATCTCACCCTCGGCGCTGGCACCGGTCATCCAGGAGCTGACCTGTACCGTCTCGCCGATGCTGACCGTATCCAGCTCCAGCTCGCTGAGGGCGCCCTCGATGTAGTAGCCGCCTCCGCCGGAGACCTCCACCACCGCCTGGGTCTTGTCAAAGTCGGCGCTGCCGGAATCCCGCACCGCCTTGATGGTGCCGTTCAGCTCACTGTACACGGTATCGCTGCCCACTTCCTTCTTGACCTGCTCCAGATTCACCGCCGCCAGCTTGATGGTCACGTCCATTTCGCTGATCTCCCGGATCTTGTCGCGGATCATCTTGACCAGTTCTTCCTTGGGATAGGACTCCTCAAACAGCTTCTGCAGCTCCTCCAGCTCCTTCTGCAGGGCCAGGATCTCGTCGGTGGTGCCGTCGATCACGATCTGGGGCGCCTCCGCCAGCTTGGCCGGGAAGATCTTCACCGTCTCCTTGGGCGTTTCCGGCTGGTCCTCTCCGGTGCCGGGCAGCACGGGAACGATCTGGCCGTCATCGCCGGTCTGTCCGGCAACATCACCGGTATCGCCGGTCTCACCGCCGGTCTGGCCGCCTTCGCCGCTCTCTCCGCCGCCGGAGGGATTCACCCATTCCAGCCGCAGGCCGCAGCAGTTGACGATATCGCCCAGGGTGGTGTTGTCCACATGGATTACCAGCACCACATACACAACAGCTCCGCTGTTCTCCGGCAGCAGCTTGATCAGATTCTCCGACGTCAGCGCATCCTCGGAATTCCAGTCATAGTACAGGGGCTTTTCCTTGCTGCCGTCGCCGGACAGCTTCGTCAGCAGCTGCGGCTTGCCCGCTTCTATGGGCTGGGTCTCCTTATCGAAGATACCCTTTCGGCTCTCCTCGTACTTCTTGTCGATCTCCGCCTGCAGTTCATCCATCTTTTCCTGCAGGGCCTCCTGATCCATAGCCAGCTGCAGGCGCTCCAGCTCCTTCTTGGAAGTCTCCAGCGCCAGCACCTGCTTTTCATAGGCGATCTGGGCCCGCTCCACGTCCAGAGAGGTCAGTGTGGTGTCGTAGGACAGCAGCTTGTCGCCCTTCTTGACGGTCTGGCCCTCCTCCACATAGACCTTGCTGACCTTCTGGGTGTCGGACAGAAAGATCTTCTGCATCTCGTCGGTGGTCACCATGCCGCTGGTCTGGGAGGTATCGCCCCAGTAGTCGCTCATGCTGAAATCGGACACGGCGTATACATTCACATTGCCCCGCTGGGCATTGCGGGCCAGCGTCAGGCCGCCCCACACAACGCCGCAGGCCGCAACCACACCGGCGGCGATCAGCAAGCCCCGCTTTACCGTTTTATTCATCGTTTTCTCCTCCGCTCAGCACGCCGTCCTTGATGGTCATGATGGTATCAGCATGGTGTGCGATACCCCGGTCGTGGGTGATCATGATGATGGTGGAGCCGCTGTCGTGGAGCTGATGGAACAGCTCCATCACCTGTGCGCCGCTGGCGCTGTCCAGCGCGCCGGTGGGCTCGTCGGCCAACAGCAGCCGGGGCTTGCCCACGATGGCGCGGGCAATGGCCACACGCTGACACTGTCCGCCGGACAGCTGGTCGGGCCGGTGGTCGATCCGGTCAGAAAGACCCACCGTCTCCAGCGCGGCCCGGGCACGCTCCCGCCGCTCTTCCTTCTTCACGCCGCCGTACAGCAGCGGCAGCGCCACGTTGTCCAGCGCCGTCAGCTTGGGCAGCAGGTGGAAGGACTGGAACACGAAGCCGATCTCCTTGTTCCGCACCTCCGCCAGCTCCTTGCCGGAGCACTTGGTGATCTCCCGCTCCCCCAGCAGATAGCTGCCGCTGGTGGGCACATCCAGACAGCCGATCAGGTTCATCAGCGTGGTCTTTCCGCTGCCGGAAGGCCCCATGATCGCCAGATAATCCCCCTCGTTCACGTCCAGACTCACGTTTTTCAGCACGCGGGTCACGGTCTTGCCCATGGGATAATCCTTGCAAATATCGCGCATCTGTAAGATCATGCTCATCCCTCCGCAACTGCGCTGTCATCCGCGGCAGGCAGCGCCGCGGCGCCGTCCTCCGGCATCACGTCCACAGCACCGTCCATACCGCCCTCGGGCATCACGTCCACGCCGCCGTCCATACCGTCCACGCCGCTCATATCGCCCATATCGCCCATGTCGCCGCCGCCCATACCGGGATCAAAGGTACCCTCGTCATAGGTGACGCAGGTCATGCCGGCCTTCAGGCTCTCGTCGGGGAAGGCGATGTAATCCTCGGCGGTCAGGCCGTCGGTGACAACGTAGGTGTCCATCTCCGCGTCATAGTCGCCTAGGGTCAGGCTGCGCTTTTCCAGCTTGCCCTTGGCGTTCTGGGCCCATACCCAGGGAGCGGAATCCACGTCATTGATGTAATACGCGGGCAGCTTCAGGGTGTCGGCGTCCTGCTCCGCGTCCTGACCGTAGTCCGGCTCGATGTACACATGCTGCCCCAGCAGCAGCCCGTCGCTGCTCTCCAGCTCCACATAGAAGGGGTACTTGCTGGACATGGGGGTGTCACCGCTGCCGCTGTCATAGTACCGGTTCTGGTTGCCCTGCTGGGCGTTCTCCCAATCGATGAGGGAGATGGTGCCCTTCCAGGTCTGATCGCTGACGCGGGAGCGGATCACCACAGCGGTGCCCTCCGTCAGGGTACCTGCGTTGTTCTCGTTGACATAGCCCTTCACCCGGAAGCCGCTGGTCTCCACGATGGTCATGAAGGGCAGGGGATTGCCGTTCTGATCGGTGCCGCCGTTCTCGTTGATGGCCTTGACCCGGCCCGCCACGGGAGAGGTGACCGTTACGTTCTTCACGGTGCTCTGCAGCTTCTCGATATCCTTTGCCTTCAGAGAGATATTATACTCCTTCTCCAGAATATCCGTGGTGACCTGGCGGATCTCCAGGGTATACTGCATCTGCTTGTCGGAGGAGGCGGCGTTCTTGTCCTTTTCCAGCTGCTCCTTCTCCTCCTTCTTGCTGGCCAGCTCGTTCTGCATCTGCTCCAGCTCCAGCTGGGCCTTCTCCAGATCCAGCTTGGCCTGGCTCATGTCGTATGTAAACAGGGCGTCGCCCTCCTTGACCTCCTGATCCACCTTCACCTTGATGGCATCCACCGTGGCGTTGTCGTTCTTCTTGATCTGCGTCTCGCTCTGAGACGTGACCATTCCGGCAAAGCGATCCACCAGGCCGGTGGAGCCCAGCCCGCAGATCATGGACACAGACTGTACCGAGGCTTCTCCCTCCGCGCTTGCGCCGCAGCCCGCCAGTACGGACAGCAGCATCACGGCAGCCAGCGCGATCACAGCAAACTTTTTCATCCCGTTTCTCCTTGTAATCTGTTTTGGAACTGAATTTTTGTCCATATAAATATAGACGTTCCGGCAGCGGAAAATGTTCCCGCTTTTTCCAATATTTTTCCTCACAACTGTATTAGCACAGTTGGTACACTCATTATACCAGAGAGCAGTCCTTTGTCAAGCCAATTTCCCGCAAAAAAAGCTCCCCGACCGACAGTCGGGAAGCGCTGCTCTTATGCGTTTTCCTCCGGGGGCTCCAGAGCGTATTCCAGAATATTGCCGGGCTGACAGTGCAGCACCTCGCAGATGGCCGCCAAGGTGGAGAACCGGATGATGCTGTCAAGCAGTTTTTAACGTTTATCGTAAAATATTTTATGCTTCATGTCCTTTCGATGAGAGCCGTTCAAGCTTCATCGTTCAGGTCGGGCTGATCAAACACATCTTGCAGTGACCCGATATCGAGGATGACCTTTGATGTGTATGTGGTGGTAAGATCCGAGTTCTTGTCCAATTCCTGCCGTACATAATACCCGCTGTCACTGTTGGGATAGCCGTATACGATCGTGCGGCCGGTAAAATCGCCATTGAGATAGACGACCCTCACGCTGCCAGGCGGCAGCGGCGCGGTTTTCAGAATGCACTCCCGCAGCAGCACGGCGGTCTCATCGGCGTCGGCAAGCCGCCTGCCGCCTTTACCGGCAAAGAAGAGGGCCGCGGCGCACAGACCAGCAAAAAGGCAGAGCGCCGCCGCGGTGATCATTTGATCCGTGCGGGTATCCGTATCTCCGCCCGTTAGCAGTGCGGCAGCGGCGACACCGGTCATTGCAAGCAGCAAAGTCCCGAAGGCGCGAACTGTCCACTTCCGATGCTGCCGCTTCTGCCGGGCCAGCGTCCGGGACAACTCCTCGCGGTCGGGCAGCTCCGGGCGAAAGGGCTCGATCCTTTTCCGGAGCTCTGAACATATCTCGGCAGCGTTGTCCAGCAGGGGAATGGTGCAGCGCTTTCCGCATTGTAGCCGCAGCGTCAGAGTCATACCGCCGCAGCTGCAAAAGGCGATGTCGCTGTACGGGCATTGCAGCCGCGCCCGCCACGCGAACCGGGCGGTAAGTCCGCTCTCTCCCAAGTGCAGAAAAGCGCCGCGGTTAAATCGGCGGGAAATGAGACACAGCACCACAATGACCAGACTAAGTACAAGGATGATACGACACCCCGCTTTATCTTCGGGAGACATGGTGTTGTCCACAAAAAGCAGGAACGAAAACAGAAGGGCCAGAAAAATACCCGAGCCAAGGAGAAGCCATCTGCAAAGCCCAAATCGTTTTTGGATAAAAATGCCGTCCATACTCCCCACGCCACCCCCAAGGCCGCGCGTTTCCAATCATGCCGCCTGCGGCGGCATACCTCAACTCTTCACTTTTCTCTCTTCACTCTTCACTGCAAAAAGCGCCTGGCTGCAAAGTCAGGCGCTTTTTGTTTTTACATCTGCTCCGGTGCGGAGCAGCCGATCAGCGTCATGCCGTTTTTCAGTACGGCGCGGGCAGTGTCCGCCAGCTTCAATCTCGCCAGCAGCACGTTCTCCGCCTCACCCTTGATGCGGCAGGCGTTATAGAACTTGTGGAAGGCCGCCGCCAGCTCGGTAAGATAGCGGTTGATGAAGCTGGGATCGTAGTCTCGGGCGGCCAGCTGTACCACCACCGGGTACTGGGCCAGCTGCTTGATCAGGGCCTTCTCCTCCGGCGCGGACAGCACCGTGAAGTCCACCTCGGCAGCATCCTTCACCTGATAGCCCTCAGCCGCCAGCGCCTTCAGCAGCGTGCAGATGCGGGCGTGGGCGTACTGGACGTAGTACACGGGATTCTCACTGTCCTCCCGGACGGCCAGGCCCAGATCGAACTCCATCTGGGTCTCCGGCTTGGCGTTGAAGAAGTAGCGGCAGGCATCCACGGGGATCTCATCCAGCAGGTCGGTCAGGCTGATGGCCTTGCCGGTACGCTTGGACATGCGCACCACCTCGCCGTCACGCACCAGCTTCACCAGCTGCATCAGCACGATGTCCAGCCGGTTGGTGCCGTCCAGACCCAGGGCGTCCATGGCGCCCTTTAGGCGGGCCACATGGCCGTGGTGGTCGGCGCCCCAGATGTTGATGACCTTATCGAAGCCGCGGACGGCGAATTTGTTGCGGTGATAGGCGATATCGGCGGCAAAGTAGGTATAGAAGCCGTTGGCGCGGCGCAGCACGTCGTCCTTCAGCGCCAGCTTCTCGATGTCCGCGTCGGACTTACCGGCGGCCCGGAGGTTCTTCGCCAGAATTTCCGCGGTCTTGAGCCACAGCGCGCCGTCCTTCTCGTAGGTATAGCCGAGATCGGTCAGCGCCGCCACGGTGTCGGCCACATAGCCGCTCTCGTGCAGGGAGGACTCGAAAAACCACTCGTCGTACTTGATGCCGTAGCGCTCCAGATCCGCCTTCATCTTGGGGATATTGTGGCTCAGGCCAAACTGGGCCAGGGCGTCGTGGCGGGTCTTTTCGTCGCAGTCCAGATACTTGTCGCCCTCTTTTTCGTAAAAGAGCTGGGCCAGCTCACGGATGTCGTCGCCGTGGTAGCCGTCCTCGGGGAACTCCACCGCGTCCTCGCCCTTGATGATCTGGAAGTAGCGGGCCTCCAGGCTCTTGGCGAATTTTTCGATCTGGTTGCCGGCGTCGTTGACGTAGAACTCACGCCACACATCCGCGCCGGACTTCTGAAGCACGCTTGCCAGGGTATCGCCCAGCACGCCGCCCCGGGCGTTGCCCATGTGCATGGGGCCGGTGGGGTTGGCGGAGACGAACTCCACCATGATCTTGCGGCCCTTCAGCATGTCGCTGCAGCCGTAGTCCGGGCCCGCCGACTCGATGGCCGTCACGGTATCGCCGAACCACTTGTCACCCAGGCGGAAGTTCATGAAGCCGGGGCCCGCGATCTCCACGGAGGTGAAGTAGCTGCCCTCCAGCGCCATATGCTCCGTCAGAATCGTCGCCACCTGACGGGGGTTCATCTTCATGGCCTTGGCCGCCGCCAGGCAGAAGGTGGTGGTGTAGTCGCCGTTGGACACGTCCTTGGGGATCTCCACCGACGGCTCGACGGTGACGCCCTCCGGCAGGAGGTTTTCCTTTACAGCAGCGGTATAGGCCTGCTTTGTCAGCCCCTGCACCTGTTCCTTGGCTTTTTGGATCATATTCATATCGGTCCTCTCTCCTTAGTATTTGTCGATATCCACTTCCAGCACCTGAGGGGCCGGTTCCCGCAAAAACTGCGGGGCCAGCGCGCCGAAATCGCCGGTGATGTCGCTGGCGTACAGGGTGATGCCGCCCGGCCGCTCGCTGCACAGGGCGTCGTGCGCCGTCAGCGAATCCTTCAACTGCCGGGCCGCCTGGGCGCCGGAGTCCACCAGCGTTACGCCGGGGCCCATGACCTGGGCCACCACCTCCTCCAGCAGGGGATAGTGGGTGCAGCCCATGATGAGGGTGTCGATGCCCTCCGCCTTCAGCGGCTCCAGATACTCCCGGGCCACCGTCTCAATGACGCAGTCGCCCACCCGGTAGCGGCCGTTTTCCACCAGCGGCACGAACAGGGGACAGGCCCTGGCAATAACGGTCACGTCGCCGTCCATGGCGGCGAGGGTGCGCTCATACGCGCCGGAGCGCACCGACGCGGCGGTGGCGATCAGCCCCACCCGCTTGTTGCGGGTGGCGGCCAGCGCACGGCGGCAGGCGGGCTCCACCACGCCCAGGATGGGCAGGTCGCTCTCCCGCTGCAGCTCCGGCAGCACGTTGCTGGACACGGTGCCGCAGGCCACCAGCAGCGCCTTGATGTCAAAGCTCCGCAGGAAATGCACATCCTGCCGGGCGTATTTCAGCAGAATTTCACGGGATCTTCCGCCGTAGGGGACACGGGACGTGTCTCCGAAGTATATAATGTTCTCGAAGGGCAATATGCTGCGGATCTCCCGCACGGCAGTCAGCCCGCCGAGACCGGAGTCAAATACCCCGATGGGCCGTTCGTCCATACACCCACTCCTTGCTTGCAAATTTAACTGGCATAATATTATACTATGCTCTTGCGCCATTCACAAGCAAAAAATCGCCGGACGGCCCTCTTTTTTCACCTATCCGGCCATGTCGTCCCCGTTTTTGTCCACAAACCGATAGTCGTAGTACCCGGTCAGCAGCATGAACGCCGCGGGCAGCTCATGAGGCGCCTGCTCCGATGTCTCCTCGCCGTCCTCCATGGTGACCACCACCTCGGCAAAGTCCGGGTTGTTCACCAGCACGAAGTCACCCAGTCCCTCCCGGTGACACACATAGATATCCTCTATGGGCATCTCCGCCTCCAGCACCGCCGTGAAGGCATAGCTGTTTTCTCCCGTCACCTGAAACTCCAGCGGATAGCGCCGCAGCGTTTCCTCTCCGCCGCCCGCCGTCACCCAGACCAGGCACACGTCGCCCAGATTGGCGATACCGGCCATCGTCAGCTCCGGCTCATCCGGCAGCGCCCTCCGGGCCATCGTCAGCCGGCTGTCCTCCCCGGAGGTGCTTCCGCAGCCCATAAGGCCGGCCGCCAGCACCAGTGTCAGCAGCAATGTGAGCCCTTTCTTCATGGCAATGTTCCCCTTCCTATATTCTCTATATTCCCAATATACCATACCCCGGCGGGCTTGTATAGCGGCGGCCCATAGTTTTTCCCAATTCTGCCGGAAATTACGATGCGATTTTCTCCGCTTTCCGTATAGCGTCCCATTGACAACCGTGCTATAATCATTAATATCGAAAATCATTGCCCCACAGGAGGTGGCTTTTTTATGGAACTGAAAATGACGCAGAAGCAATTCCGGCGCTTGCTGGACCTGGTGTATATCGGCAACTGGGTGCTGAACTCCACCCGGGGCGATGACCGCATCCGGGAGTATGACCAGGTGGAGAGCCTGGTGTTCTCCCACTGCCTCAGCCAGGGCATGTCCTCCCTGACGGAGCTGTATCACGGCGAGCTGATCCCCAGCCGGGCCTTTGCCGAGGGCGGCATCCACGAGGCCATCATGGCCTATGAGGACACCACGTTTTTTGAGATCCTGGCCCAGGAGCTGGCCCTGCGGGATATGGACGATCCCCCCATCACACCGGAGAACTATGACGAGATCATGGCCCGGATGGAGACGTACTTAGGCGAATTTGAGGAACACGGCACGGACAATATCACCGTGGATCTGGATGAATAAAGCAGCCGGCAATTTCTGCCCTTTCGTAGGGGGCGGCATCCCCGACGCCCCGTCGTTCACCGAAAAATGCCGCCGCATCCGTGCGAGCCGTCGAGGACGCCGGCCCCTACACACATTTCTCAAACCGGCACACCAGACATAAGAAGGACGCTCTTGCCAGCGTCCTTCTTTTTTGCTACAATGGTACAAGCATCACCACAGGAGGAACGCACTATGAGCTACGCTGACGAGGTATTCAAACAGAACTGCCGGGACATTCTGCAAAACGGCGTGTGGGACACCGACCAGAAGGTGCGTCCCCACTGGACCGACGGTACCCCCGCCCACACGGTGAAGAAGTTCGGCATCATCAACCGCTACGACCTCAGTAAGGAATTCCCCATTCTGACCCTGCGGCGGACGTACTTCAAATCCTGCATCGACGAGCTGCTGTGGATCTGGCAGAAGAAGTCCAACAACGTCCACGATCTGCGGGGCAACATCTGGGACAGCTGGGCCGACGAAAACGGCTCCATTGGCAAGGCCTACGGCTATCAGCTGGGCGTGAAGCACCAGTACCCGGAGGGCGAGATGGATCAGGTGGATCGTGTGCTGTACGACCTGAAGCACAACCCCGCCAGCCGCCGCATCCTCACCAATCTCTATAACTTCCAGGATCTCCACGAGATGGCCCTGTATCCCTGCGCCTATTCCATGACCTTCAACGTCTCCGGCGATACCCTGAACGCCATCCTCAACCAGCGCAGCCAGGATATGCTGACCGCCAACAACTGGAACGTGGTGCAGTACAGCGTCCTGGTCCACATGATGGCCCAGGTGTCCGGCCTGAAGGCCGGTGAGCTGGTACATGTCATTGCCGACGCCCACATCTATGACCGCCATGTCCCCGCCGTGGAGAAGCTGCTGGCGCTGGAGCCCCAGTCCGCCCCCACCTTCCATATGGACGAAGCCGTCACCGATTTCTACCGGTTCACCCGTGACAGCTTCTCGCTGGAGGACTATCATCCCCTGCCCTTCGACGACGAGATCCCCGTCGCCATCTGAGCTGTAAAGGAGAAACGCCTATGTTCGCCATCGCCGCCGTATCCCAGAATTGGGGCATCGGCAAGGATAATCACTTGCTGTTCCACATCTCCGCCGACATGAAGCGCTTCCGTGAATTGACGGAGGGCAAAACCGTGCTGATGGGCCGCAAGACCCTGCAAAGCCTGCCCGGCGGCAAGGGTCTGCCCCGCCGCCGCAACATCGTGCTGACCGCCAACTCCGATTTCGCCGCCCCGGACGCCGAGACCGCCCACACCCCCGTCCAGGCGGTGTTCACTGCCGGAGAGGAGGCCGCCGTCATCGGCGGCGAGAGCGTGTACCGCCTGTTCCTCCCCCTGTGTGAACGGGTATATATCACCAAGGTCTTTGCCGACGCTGAGGCCGACGCCTTTTTCCCTGATCTGGACGCCGCTCCCCACTGGCGGGTAGAGAAGGAGAGCGAAATTTTCGAGGAGAACGGCCTCCGCTACCAGTTCGTGGACTACGTCCCCGCGGAAGAGGCGGATGACCTGGCCGACCTGCTCCCCGACCACAGCGAACCCATCCCCTTCGCCCCGGTGGAGGACTTCACCGACCTGACCGGCTTTATGTAATTGTAAGAGACAAAGGAGCGCCTTGGTCCATGCCCCAAGGCGCTCCTTTGTGTTTTGATCACGCGCTGAACGTATAGCGGATCAGGTATCCACCCTCATCACCGGTGGTAATGACCACATCTCCGTTCGGATCGGTTCTGGTCTCCCGCACGGGATACTTGCCGTGCTGCGCCACATAGGCTTCCGGGCTTTCTGCCTCCGCCTCCACAAACTCCTTTTTGGCGTACTTGGAACCGCCGCAGGGATTGATGGTTTCAATAAGGATCTCATATTCCGTCATGTGTATACCTCCCTTTCATGCATTGTCTCCAAAAGCATAGCATGCAATACCTGTGCATTTCAAAGGCTGTTCTGCACAAAAAATATTACCATCGATTGACAAGGACAAACACGCCTGACAGCGTGTCTTTCCGGCGCTTTTTGCCCTTTTCGCCTTGGCTTGCGCCAGCAAGCCTGCGTCTCAAAAACCAAAAATCACTCGAAAATCCATCGCTGGCAGGTGCCTTGCAGTTTTGTCGGAGCAGAAATGTGTCCAGACAAGAAAAGGCCCGCCGAGAATACTTGCCGTATTGTCAAGGGACTTGACGCGGTATGGGCGCATTTCTGCCCGTCAAAACCGTGTCTGCCCTTGTCAATCGATGGTACCTTATATTGTTAAAACTGCTCTGCACTCCCGCCATCTTTTTACCTGATAGCACACATCGTTGCCCACCTTCTATATTGCCAAAAGAACACCCATCTGCCGCGCCACCGTCTCACGCTCCTGGGCAAATTTGGGGTTGCGCAGGTCGCCATTCACATAGGCGGGGTAAAATCCCTCCCAGTAGGGCCGGTTCGATCCCGCCTCAATGCACTGCTGCAGAATGTCCAGCCGGCAATTCAGCTGAAAGGAGCTGCCCAGATTGCACTGCATCTCACCCAGCACACTTTCCACACCCTCCAGCTCCCGATAGACCCGGCCCCACTGGAGGCAGACCCACTCTCTTTTCCGGACGTCTATGCTCCGCCCGTACAGAATGGGATAGTCCTCCTGCTGGCCTACCGGGATATGGCCGACGATGGGGTACTCTCCGTAATACAGGCCGTTGTCCGTGATGACCGTGGAGGGCAGCGACCGCAGCCCCTTCAGCTCCTCCGCCGTCACATTGTCCCGCTCCGTGACGATGTGGTACACGCTGCACACCAGGGGCTTGCCCATGAAAATATCCCAGAAGGGCGTATCGCCCTTCCGCATGGCGTCATAGTTCAGCAGGACGCGCCCATAGCCGTAAAGACGGCGGTCGATGGGAAAACGGAACACATCTCCCTCCCGGAAGCGGACGTGCCGCCGGGGCTGACGGGCAAACCGCTCTATATCGGCGATGTCCTCCGGCGCGGTGTCAGCGCACCACTGCTCCACCCATTGGGAAAACTGCTCTATGGTGCCATGCCTGTCCGCAAAGGGGGGCAGATAGCGGTTGTTGAAATAGGCGCACTGCCGCTCACTGCTGTACAGGTCAATGGCGCCCCTCTGGCTGAACAGCAGGCACATCCCCACGGAAGTCCGCTTTTTCAGATTGGCGGAGGACAGCAGCACCGGCTTTCCCCGCTCCGTTCTGGGCAGCAGATACCGCCCATCCGGCGTGACCCGCTCATTCAGCTGGTACTCTATGTAGCAGTCCCCGCCGGAGTTGATGCACTTCCGCACCACGTCGTCCTCCAGATACGCCACGGTTTCAAAGTCATCATAGGGGCTGGCCTTCACCGGGATCCGCCGCCAATGGGCCGCCACCTGATCCAGCCCTAGGCACCGGCGCTGATCATTGTTCAGCTCCCACATCACTCACAGCTCCAGCCGCATGTACACCAGCTCCTGATACTGCCCCGTCAGGCGGGAGCGGAAGCCCCGCGGGTTCCTGCCGTATTCCACAAAGCCCGCCTTTTCGTACAGCGCCAATGCGCGGCCGTTCTCCGCCACCGCGCTCAGCTCCAGCTGCGTATACCCGGCGGCCCGGGCACTCTCGATGCAGGCCGTCATCAGCGCCCAGCCGATACCCAGGCCCCAGAACTCCTTGGCCACGCTGATGCCGAAGTCCGCCCGGTGCCGCACCTTGAACTTGCCGCCGACGGCGTCGATCCCGGCGGTGGCCGCCACCCGGCCGTCCACCACGGCGATGAGCAGAAGCTCGTTGTCGCCGTCCGCCCTCCGCTGCAAAACGTCCCCTCCTGCTCCGGCGTCATGGTGTTCTCGTCGGCATAGCTCAGCAGATAGTCCGTCTCCTCATGGGTCTTGATGAAAATATCGTACACCGCCTGGCCGTCGCTCTCCACGGCGCTGCGCAGGCAGCAGGCTCTGCCGTCTCTCAATTCGATGATCCTCTGATATTGCATAACTGTCCCTCCTTATTTGCCGCGCTCCTGAAACAGGTGCAGCCCCAGTTCCCGTGAAATATACGCCATCATGGCGCACCCGGCAATGCAGTTGCCCTTGCTGTCCAGGGCCGGGCCGTAAATGCCGATGCCCGCCCGGCGGTACACCGCCGCCATCAATCCGCCGCCTACGCCGGACTTGGTGGGCACCCCCACCTCCACGGCAAAGCGGCCGGAGCCGTCGTACATGCCGCAGGTCAGCATGATGGACAGCACGATCCGCGCCGCCTCTGCCTGCATCAGCCGCTCCCCCGTCAGGGGACTGACGCCGCCGTTGGCCAGCACCAGCGCGAAATTGGCCAGCGCTTCCGCCGTTACATTCAGGGCGCACATTTTGGTATACAGCTCGATGCTGTTGTCCACATTGGCTGTAATGATCCCCTTGCTGCGCAGCAGATAGGCAATGGCCCTGTTGCGGTCGCAGGAATTCATCTCCGACAGGTACACCTGCCGGTTCAGGGAAATACCGGGATCATGGCACAGCCGCCGTGTGTAGTCCAGCAGCTCCTCAAAGGAGACGTAGTCGATGATGGTACTCTCTACCGCGATGGCGCCGGAGTTGATCATGGGGTTGAAGGGCTTGTGGGACTGGAGATCCAGCTCCACAATAGAATCAAATGCCTCGCCGGAGGGCTCCATGCCCACATGGCGGAACACCTCCTCCGCCCCCCGCACCTCCAGGGCCTTGCACAGAGAGATCGCCTTGGAGATGGACTGGATCGTGAAGCGGATGTTGGTGTCGCCCTCCTTATAGACCGTGCCGTCCGGCAGCGCCAAGCAAAGCCCCAGCGCGTCCTTCCGGGCGGTGCCCAGCTCCGGGATATAGGTGGCCACTTCGCCAAAGGGAATCTGCTGCCGCCCGATCTCCATCGCCGTCCGAAAAATGTCCTTGATTCGATGCTGTTCCATACGCAGCTCTCTCTTTCCTGTGTTTTTATAGGGGGTTAATGTACCGATAACCCCGGTTATTGTACCTTTTGCGTACCCTTATTGTACCATAACATATGGAATAGTAAAGCAGCAAATGCAAAAGGTGCAGCTGCATAAAGGCGCGGCTGCTTAATTCACATGTATTTTACACCATGTTTATTTTTTCTTCGACCTAATGAAATATTTGTGTTTTGTGGCTTTGTGGAACTGTATTCAATTCATTCACATAACGCAAGTGAAAACGGTAAAAAGAGAAACGCACCGCCGTTGCGGTGCGTTTCTCTTTTGGTGGAGGCGAGGGGAGTCGAACCCCTGTCCGAAAGCGCTTTAACAGGACTTTCTCCGGGCGCAGTTACGATTTAAACATTCCCTCCTCGCCGCGGCACGCAACAGACGCGGTGATTCAGTAGAGTCATGATGCATGGGCGGGGCAACTCTTACCCGCCTCACGGACGCCACCTAAACGACGCCTTCCCCGGCCGGTGGCCGCTCCGGTTCAGACGGTCACTGCGTTAAGCAGCGACGGCAACAGTATTCGTGTTGTCAGTTAATTTTAATTTGCCCGTTGTATGGTGGTCAGGCGCCACCGCCCGCTTATCCGGTCTCCACACCCCCGTCGAAACCAGTACGCCCCCGTATTGCCCGCCCAGAATCGGGCGGGGGAGGGGTCTGGGGAATTGAAACCGTGTTGTTTTCCGGTGTTTACCGCTCCGGCAGCTTCTCCGGCTCAGGGTAATCCATGCCCTTGGTGTCCACGCGCACCTTGACCATGCGCTGATCCTTCTTGGGCTTGTTGGTCATCATGTTGCGGGGCGTAGAGGCGATGGCGTCCACCACGTCCATGCCCTCGATGACCATGCCGAAGGCGGCGTATTCGCCGTCCAGATGGGGGGAATCCTTGTGCATGATGAAGAACTGGCTGCCGGCGCTGTCGGGGATCATGGTGCGGGCCATGCTCAGTACGCCGCGGGTGTGCCGCAGGTCGTTGTTGAAGCCGTTGGACTTGAACTCGCCCTTGATGCAGTAGCCGGGGCCGCCCATACCGTTGCCCAGGGGGCAGCCGCCCTGGATCATAAAGCCGTAGATGCAGCGGTGGAAGATCAGGCCGTCATAGTAGCCGCTGTTGGCCAGGGAGATGAAGTTATACACGCTTTGGGGCGCGATATCGGGGTACAGCTCCGCCTTGATGACACCGCCGTCCTCCATTTCGATGGTGACAATGGGGTTATTTTCCATGGGATGCTCCTCCTTTGTATACTCAATAGCGTTCCCGCCGGGCGCGGTCCATTTCACGCTTGGCGTCCCGCTCGGCAATGGATTGCCGCTTGTCGTAGTTCTTCTTGCCCTTGCACACGCCCAGCTCCACCTTTACAAGACCGTTCTTGAAGTAGACGCTCAGGGGGATCAGGGCGTAGCCGTCCAGCTTCTGTGCCTCGTGGAGCTTGCGGATCTCCCGCTTGTGCATCAGAAGGCGTTTGGGCCGGTCGGGGTCGCGGTTGAAGATATTGCCCTTGTCGTAGGGCGAGATGTGCATGTTGTACACCATCAGCTCGCCCTCTTTGGTGGTGGCGCAATAGCTGTCCTTCAGGTTGAGCTGTCCGCCCCGGATGGACTTGACCTCCGTTCCGGCCAGCTCGATACCGGCCTCGTAGCGATCCTCCACGAAATAATCGTGAAAGGCTTTGCGGTTCTGGGCTGCGGTCTTGATGCCGCCGCTTTTCGCCATGGCAAGTCCCTCCTTTCTCCGGACTGGGTAGTTACTGGGTAGTTATTGTATCACATTTTCCCGCCGGATGCAAGGGGAAAGCCATCGAACGGCGGTATGGCATGTAGGTGTTTCGTGGCTGCGGCCACGAGAACGGCCTCCGGCGGCCCACTTTTCCCAGTAGCTGGAAAAGTGGGCAAAAGAGCCAGAAGAAACCGATGGTTTCTTCACTTCCTTGCGCGCTATGTCCTTATGCGAACCTGTAACTGCATACCGCGCGTTTGCGGAAAATATCCATTTACGCGGCTGTTATCGAATTGCATCAGCACCTGCGCCGCTGCCGCTGGTGCGGTGCGACGGTAGGAGATGAATCGCTGTACGCGGCGGCCTGAGGGCAGGCCGCCCTGCGCAATGAACATCGAACCCATTTGTAGGGTGGGGTGCCCTCACCCCGCCGCATGGCTGCCCCGTTGCTTTCTGCAAACCGCCCCGTTACAGGGCGTCGAACTCCTCACGGGTCAGCAGCAGGTTCAGCGCGTCCAGCAGCCCGGCGGTGGTGAGATGCTCCGGCAGCTGCAGGGCCTGCAGCAGGGCGGCCCGGCGCGGTACGCTGCCGGGGCCGATAAGCCCCTTGTCCATCAGGTCGGCGCGGGTGATGCCCGCACTCTGCCGGGCGGCGGTGTCCACCCCCTCGAAGGTGGCACCGCAGCGGCGCAAGGCCTCCAGCAGCACGTCGGGGGACATGCCCTCTACCCCCAGCTTGCCCTCCTTGCCGCCTTTCTTCTTGCGGCGCTCCTTGCCCATCACGTCGGGCACATACGCCTGCTTCACCTGCTCCGGCGGCAGTGCCCCCTTCAGGTGATTGCGGATGACGAAGCCCGCGCCGTCGGGGTCGGTCAGCAGGATCACGCCCCGCTTTTCCGCCAGACGGCGGAAGTAGGCCAGCTTCTCCTTATCGTGGAACACGCCGAAGCCCTCGGTGGTCAGGATCACCGCGTCCACCACCTGGGACAGGGCGTTTTTGTCGTACCGGCCCTCCACGATGATGACCTCACGGATCCGGGGCTTCATCGCGCACCTGCCAGTTCCATCAGGAACAGCTTCAGCTCCGCCTCGCTGTCCATGCCCCGCTCACTCTTCATGCGGCGGTCCAGCTTCTGGCAGCGGATGACGGCGGTGCTGCACCAGTCGTGATCCACCTTTTTCGCCGCCTGCATCAGCAGCTTGGCGGGATAGTCGCTGCTCATGCCCCAGAGCTGCTTCAGCCAGAAGCGGTCCTTCCCGCTGTCCAGGGCCATGCGGGCGGTGTACAGCCGCCGCAGCTCCTTGCCCAGGGCTGCCAGGATCATGATGGGCTCCGTCTGCATCCGCAGCAGGTCGGCCAGCACACGGGCCGCCTCGTCATATTTCCCCGCCGTGACGCAGTTGGTCATGTCGAACACCCGGGCGTCCAACACTGGGTCGGCCACCGCGTTGATGTCGTCGATGGTGATGCGCTCCTGCCTGGCATAGGCGGCGATCTTCTCGATCTCCGGCACCAGCTCCGTCATCAGCGTGCCGCAGGTGAACAGCAGGTGGTCGGCGGTGATGGGGTCGATGTCGTGGCCCAGGGCCGTAAAGCGGCGGCGCAGCCAGTTGACCAGCTGGGCGCGCTCCTGCTGGGCGAACTCCACCGCGCAGACGTATTTGTCCAGCGCGGCGCACAGCTTTTTCATCTTGCCGTCCCGCTTGTATTCCAGTGTGTCGTAAATGAAGATCAGCGTGCAGTACTCCGGCAGATCCTCCAGCAGGGCGATGAGGGCATTGCGCTGGCCCTCGTCCAGCTTGAACAGATCCATGTCCTCCACCGTCACCAGCGTGTGCTGGGCCATCATGGGCATGGCCTCCACCACCTCGGTCAGGGTCTGCACCGTCAGGCCCTTGCCGCTGAGGTGATGGTCGTTGAACTCCTCAAACCCCGCCGGGATCAGCAACTGCCGCACCTGCTGCAGATACCGGGCCCGGAGATACGTCTCCTCGCCATAGAAAATGTATGCGTTCTGCAGCTGCTGGGCCTTCAGGTCGGCCTTCAGCTGGGTAAAGCCCTTATGCTCCGCCATGTTCTTCTCCTCCGTGAATGGTAATGCTGCCCTCCTGCTCCGTGCAGCGCACCGCCGCGCCCGCCTCCAGCAGGCGCGCGATGGTCTCCGGCGCGGGATGGCCGTAGCTGTTGCGGCCCACGCTGATGATGGCGATCTCCGGCCGGGTGGCCGCCAGAAATTCGAAACAGGAGCTGTATTTGGAGCCGTGATGGCCCACCACCAGCACCTCGATATCCGGGATGGGGTACCGGGCGATCAGCGCCCGCTCGGTACTGTCCTTCATGTCGCCGGTGATCAGCACGTCAAAGTCATTGGCGCTGCCCAGCACGGACAGCCCCTGCTCGTTCATGTCGCCCTCGCCCACCGGCGGATACAGCGTCACGGTGATGTCGCCCACCGTGGTCAGCGTGGTGCGGCGCACCCACACCACCTGAATGCCCCGGCGCTCTGCCAGCGCCAGCAGACGCTCCCGCACGCCGTATTCGTCCTCCATGTCCGGCAGATACAGGGTGTCCGCCTTCATCCGGGTCAGCAGTGTGTACAGCCCATTGGTGTGGTCGGCGTGGAAATGGGTCACCACCACCGCCTTCAGACGGTGCAGGCCCATGGCGGAGAGCTGATCCGCCGCCACCGCGCCGGCGTCGATATAGCTGTTGGCGCTTCCGCAGTCCACCAGTACCGCCTGGCCGTTGGAGTACAGTGCCACGCTCTCACCCTGGCCCACGTCCAGCACCGTCACGTTCATGTTGCCGGTGTGGTAGATCAGGGTGTTGCACCAGATGGCCAGCACCAGCGCCAGAAGGGCGGCCGCCGCGGCGTACCAGTACTTCCGCTTCCGCCATCTCTTCACCGCGGCGCACAGGCCGAAGCCCAGATACGTCCCCGTCAGCCACAGCCGCAGGTAGTGATTGTCGAAATACACCGCGTGGTACCGCCACCGGGTCAGCACATAGGCCAGCCACAGCACCGTGTGGATCAGGGCGTAGGCAATCCATCCCAGCACCCGCGCCGCCGGAAGCCACGCGAAGCCCACCAGCGTGGTGACGAAGGCCGCCATGAAGCTGTAGCCCGCCAAAGGCACCGCCAGCAGATTGCCCAGCGGCGACACCAGCGACAGTGTGTTGAAGTAATAGGCCGCCAGCGGCACCGTGCAGATCATGGCGCTGAGGGACACCGCCAGATTGGCGCAGCCGAAGGCCAGCATCCGCCGGATGTGCTTGTTCTTCCCCCGATACCAGTCGAAAAACAGGTGATACAGCCGGTCGGACAGCACGGCGATGCCGAAGGTAGCGGCAAAGCTCAGCTGCAGACTGATGGACGCGGCGGCGAAGGGGTTGCCCAGCAGGATCACCAGCAGCGCCGTGCCCAGGCTGGTCAGCGGATCGCTGCCGCGGCGCACCAGCGGCGCCAGCAGCACGAAGCCCTGCATGACGCAGGCCCGCACCACCGACGGCGTCATGCCCACCATGCACATATAGAACACCAGCGCCGCGATGGACGCGCCGCAGAACAGCCGCTGCCGGGAGCGAGGGATCAGCAGCCCCAGCAGGGTGATGAGAAAGGCGCAGTGCAGTCCTGACACCGCGAACAAGTGGGCCAGGCCCGCGCCCCGCATGATGGCGTAATCCTCGTCGGAGATGTCGTATTTGTCGCCGGTCAGCTCGGCGACGATCAGGCTCGCCGTCCGCTGGTCGTCCCAGATAGCCCGGATCTTCTCCTGAAAGGCGTGGCCCACCCGCAGGGGCAGCCATCGCAGGCTGCCAGCCTCTCCGGCCTCCACCGTCAGTTCGCCCCGGTCATACAGCAGGGCGAACACGCCCTTGGCGGTGAAGGTGGTCAGCCGGGTGTCGGCGATCTGACCGGCGTCGTTCCACTGGGCTGTGCCGGACAGTATATTGCCCGGCTCCAGCGTCAGCAGCGTCTCGTCGCCATACAGCACCGCCTTTGCGCCGGGATGGCCCGCCAGCCGCAGCGTTACCTTGGCGCCGTAGTCCGTCTCCTGGGGATAGGCGCAGACCACGCCGGAGAAGGGGCCTTCCTGCCCGCACTTGTCCAGCACCGGCTGCTGTACCAGATGTTGATAGCCGGTGAAGTACAGCAGCGATACCGCCAGCGACAGGAGCGCCAGTGCGCAGCGCTTGCACCAGCGCCAGCGGCGGCGCAGGCAGAACGCGCCCACGGCCAGCACCAGCGAGACGGCGGCCGCCGGCAGCCACCAGCCGCCCTGGGGAACCAGAACCGCCGCCAGTGTGCCCGCGCCGAAGGAGAAGGCGGCGATGGCCAGTGCGCGCATATGCCGTCTCCCCCTTTCGACGATGGTCATTTTCTTTATTATACCAAATTTTCCGCCCGCGGGCAACAGGAAGAACCGGGCAGGTGGAAGAATGGCGCGCTCCCGCTTGGTGAAAGGCCGAAATTTATTTTCCGCGCCCTCTTGACAGGAGGGATCGTTTGTCTTATAATAACGCATCGTTATTAATAATGTTATGTTATTTTTTGGGGTGATGACATGCCTGCTGCAAAAAAGATCTCCAGGGACAGGATCCTTGACGCCGCTGTCCAGGTGCTGCGTGACGGCGGCTTTTCCGCCATCAATGCCCGCAGCGTCGCCCGGAAATTGGGCTGCTCCACCCAGCCCATCTATCTGTCCTTTCGGAACATGGACGAGCTGAAGGCCGCGCTGACGGAGCGGGCCATCGGGATGCACACCCAGCGGGTGCGGGATTCGCTGCGGGCCCATGAGGGGAACGACAGCCGTTACAGCAGCTATGGGATGGGGTTCGTTAAATTCGCGGCGGAGGAAAAGCAGCTGTTCCGCTGGCTCTATCTGGAGGGGGAGCAGCTGGGGCCGTATCAGAACGACGTGCTGCTGCCGGAGGTCATCGATGTGATCGTGGAGGAATTCGGTTACAGCCAGGAGGTGGCCCGCCGCTTCCATCAGGACATGATCTACTTTTCTTACGGCCTGGCCATTCTGGCCAACACCGACCATCTGCGCCTGACGGAGACGGAACTGCGCGAGGCCTTCCGGCGGGAGTTCCGCGCCTTGATCGCCATCTACGGCAAGCCCACAAAGATGCCGCCCTTTGCCGAGAAAGCGGGTGTGGTGCTGTGAATCTGACGGTATCCTTCTCCTGGGCCGGGCTGGTGGTCTTCGCCCTGCCCATGCTGATCAACATCGCCTATGTCCTCTTTCCACCGGTGGAAAAAACGGAGCCCGCGGCGGTCACCCGCTGGGTGGAACTGGTGGAGCAGGGCAGCCGCATGGCGTATCTGCTGGCGGTGGTGCTGCTGGTGAGCCGTCAGCCGCTGGCACTGCGCAGCGTATGGCTGTATCTGGCCGGCGGGTTTCTGGCGCTGTACTATGCCGTCTGGCTCCGCTATTTCGCGGGCGGGCGGAAAACGGAGCTGCTACGCCGGGCGTTTCTTCTTGTCCCGCTGCCGCTGGCGGTGTTTCCGGTGCTGTATTACCTGTGCGCCGCCATCTGGCTGCACAATGTCCCGGCAGTGATCATAATGCTGATCTTCGACGCGGCGCATATCACGGTGTCGCTGCAATCATTCAGAAAAGAGGAAAACAGATGAAAGAACGGATCGTATACGTCCACGGAAAGGGCGGCTCGGCGGAGGAAGCCGAACATTACAAGCCCCTGTTCCCGGACAGCGAAGTTATTGGCTTTGACTACCGCGCCCGGACACCCTGGGAGGCCGCGGAGGAGTTCTCCACGTTTTTCGCGCAGCAGCGGCAGGGCTGCGGCTCCCTCACGCTGATCGCCAACAGCATCGGCGCGTTTTTTGCGCTGTCCTCACTGGATGAGACGCTGGTGGACAGGGCGTATTTCATTTCACCGGTGGTGGATATGGAGAAGCTCATCGGCGACATGATGCGGTGGACCAACGTGACGGAGCGGGAGCTTGCGGAAAAGGGAGAGATCCCCACGGCCCTCGGCGAGACGCTGTCGTGGGATTATCTTTGCTATGTGCGGGCGCATCCCGTCTCATGGCAGGTGCCTACCCATATTCTGTACGGAGAGCACGATAACCTAACCTCCATTGAGACCATATCGGCCTTTGCGGAAAGAAACGGCGCGGCGCTGACCGTCATGCCGGGCGGGGAGCATTGGTTCCACACGGAGGATCAGATGCGGTTTTTGGATGATTGGATCATACACGCGCGGGCAATATAGAAGCACCTGCGCCGCGATATAGGAAAGAAGAGATGTTTTATGAAGGTTGAGATCAAAACAGAGAGACTGACGCTGCGGCCCATGTCCGACGGCGCCCTCGAGGCGCTGATGGAGCGCACGGACTCCGACGAGCTGCGGAGTGCCTACGGGGAGATGCTGGACGGCTGCAGGCGGGATCCGGAGAACCGGATCTGGTACGCGCCGTGGGAAATGGTGCGGAACGACGGCGGAGAATCCATCGGCGACGTGGACTTCAAGGGCCCCGCTAGGAACCACGCGGTAGAGATCGGTTACGGTGTGCAGCCGGAGTATGAGGGCCGCGGCTACACCACCGAGGCGGTACAGGCCATGACCCGATGGGCGTTCAGCCAGAAGGACGTGGTGTTCGTGGAGGCGGAGACCGATCCGGGCAATAAGGCGTCCCAGCGTATTTTGGAGAAGTGCGGCTTCGTGCCGGATGGAACGATGGGGGAGGAGGGCCCGCGCTTCGTGCTGGAGAGCCCGATGACCAACCAGACGCCCATCTATATGCTGTTCGGCATCGCCATCGGTATGTCCATCGGGCAGATGCGCGGCCAGATGCTTTGGGGGATGGCGCTCGGTATCGGCCTTGGCGTGCTTGCCGGTGCGCTGCTGGACGGCTCCGCGAAGAAGAACTGTGAGACTTTGCGTCAGCAGCGGACGAGCGGGAAACCACAGATATAAAAAGTGCCGCAAGCCCTTTTTGAGGCTTGCGGTACTTTGGCACCCCCGGCCAGACTCTAACTGGCGGCCTGCCGCTTAGGAGTCACGATTATAACTTATACGTCGTCAATCGTAGTCCTTCACGACTCTCGTAGTACACCGAATTACACAGTCTTCAGGGGAGCAATCTCTTCATTCAGCATTGTTGATACTCCGCTATATCTGCTGGTATTTCGTAGTGCAATTAGCAAAATGTTAGCAGTTTTACAGAGGAGTCAAAATCTAAATCAGTTGGTTCGATTTTGAATTATAGCATAGAACCATCGTGAATGGAAGTATTTTT
>ULSS01068372.1_pt1 | contig 54487 bp, 40 predicted proteins | sample 1956901 | NCBI WGS metagenome assembly ULSS01 (sample SAMEA4835714, study PRJEB28245) | human gut metagenome | biome: gut microbiome; material: fecal sample | place: Denmark | collected 2008
TACGAAGTGTTCGCAAGGCAGACGCCTCTCATTGCGACAAGGTCGTTTTTCATTTCGACGATGACGGGAGTCTTGCCTTTGTTGTAAAGGTCAAGGGCGATTTCGCAACCGGACAAGCCGCCGCCGATGACGATGACTTTGTTGCCGACTTCTTTGGTGCCAAGCAGATATTCGCACGCTTCGATGCCTTTTTCCGCGCCGGGAACGCGAAGTTTTCTTGCCTTGCTGCCCGTTGCGACGACGACTTCGTCCGCGCCGAGCTTCGCGATGTCTTCGGGTTTGACCTCGGTGTTGAATTTTACTTCGATATTAAGGTCTTTGATTTCCTTTTCGTACCATTTGATAAGGTCGCGGTCTTTCTCCTTGAACGAAGGCGCAGCGGCAGCGATGAATACGCCGCCGAGAACATTCGACTTTTCGTAAATCGTAACCTTATGTCCGCGCAGAGTTGCGACGCGCGCGACTTCCATACCGCCGATACCGCCGCCGATAACTGCGATTTTCTTGGGATGAGCGGCTTTGACGATTTTGTATTTTTTGCTTTGCATCGTCTGCGGGTTAAGGGCGCAGCGAGCCATACCGGCGTTGTCCGCAAGGGTTTGGTCGTTGCCGACGAGTTGTCCGTCGTCGCCTTTATAGGACGCCATATTGAAGCAGGCGTTGTGGCAGCAGATGCAGGGGTGAATCGACGCGATATCGTCGTTCATAAGTTTGGTTACCCATGCGGGATCGGTAAGGAACTGACGAGCAACGCCCAAACCGTCGATTTTGCCTTCGGCGATTGCTTCCGCGCCTGCGTCGGGTTCCATACGGCCGGCGCACACGACGGGGATGTCAACGAATTTTTTGATGTGAGCGACGTCTTCGAGGTTGCAGTTTTGCGGCATATAGGGACCGGGGTGAGCCCAGTACCAGGCGTCGTAGGTGCCGTTGTCGCAGTTGAGCATATCGTAGCCGGCGTCTTGGAGATATTTTGCGGCTCTTTCGCTTTCTTCCATATCGCGGCCGACCTCAACGTAGTCTTCGCCGGGAAGCGCGCCTTTGCCGAATCCTTTGGTTTTGGAAACGACGGAATATCTCAAAGAAACGGGGAAGTCGTCGCCGCACTCCTTTTTGATGGCTTTGACGATTTCGACGGGGAAGCGGTATCTGTTTTCAAACGATCCGCCGTATTCGTCCGTCCTTTGGTTGGTATATTTCATCGTGAACTGGTCAAGAAGGTAGCCTTCGTGAACGGCGTGGATTTCAACGCCGTCGACGCCCGCGTCCATGCAGAGTTTTGCGGTTTTTGCGAAAGCCTCGACCATTTTGTGGATTTCTTTTTGCGTAAGGGGGCGAGAGATGCAGGATTCTTGCCATCTGTTGGGGGTTGCGCTTGCGCTTGCGGTAAGGTAACTTACGTCAAGGGCGGGTTTCAGGACGGTTGCAAGGGCTTTGTTGTGTAACGCCTTTACCATAATGTCGTTGATTGCCAGCGACCTGCCGAAGCCTGCCGTAAGCTGTACGAACAATTTTGCGCCCGTTTTATGGAACTCGTCCATAAATTCTTTGAGCTTATTAAACTTTCCTTTGCCTTGATAAAGCCATTTCCCGAGAAGGATATCCCTGATGGGCGCGATGCCGGGAAGGATAAGACCGACGTTGTTCTTTGCGCGTTCAAGCAAGAAGTTTGCGGCTTCCTTGTCAAAGTGGTTGGGCTCCATCCAGCCGAAGATTGACGTTCCGCCCATAGAAGTCATTACAATGCGGTTTTTGATTTCGCAATTCTTGATTTTCCACGGCGTAAACAGGCTTTCGTATTTTGAATCCATAATATGCCTCCTAGCACATAATAATTTAATAGTAACAAAAATATATTACAATAATTAGCGTCAAAAATCAACCGATGCGATAAATTTTTAACGAGCGCGCAAAAAAAATCGTAATATTTTCCAAAATATCTCAATTTCACAAAAACATATTAAAACCCTGCGATAAGCGTGCGTTTTTGCAACGAAATAACCCCGTTCTGCAAAACGGCGCGGATAAGGTGTATTTCAGCACATTGCAAAACAAGGCGTTAATTGTTCAAAAAAGACACGTTAAATGACGATTTAGACTATTTTTACAAACCGCCGCTTGTGTATTAAAGTAAATCCGCATTTATTTTTAGTTGAAATATTTCGCGCGATATGGTAAAATATCGATAAATAAAGAGGTGTCTATGAGCGAATTCGAAATCAGCTTATTATGTTCGTCCGTGATAAGTTATTATCAGGTGCAAAACGGGATATCCCCCGTCAAAAGGCTTTACGTCAGAAACGCGTCCGACTTCGACTGCGAAAATATCGAAATCAGCGTGTCGTCAAAGCCCGATTTTTTGCTGCCCGTTTCCGAAATTCAGGCGGTGTTTCCCGCCCGCGCCAATCTCAGATTCGACGGCATCGCGAAACTGTCGCCCCTTTATATGGTGGCGCAAAACAGAAAGCACGACGGCGAAATAACGGTGCAGGTATTGAAGGACGGCGTCGTCCTGGAAGAAGCGACGGAAAGGGTAACGGTGCTTGCCTTTGACGAGTGCAACGTCGATAAACCCGAAAGTATCGCGACTTTCGTCCGCCGCACGCCCGACGTCAACAGACTTTTGAACCTCGCGCACAAAAAGATTGCGGAATGGGGTTTTAAGGACGTTACCGGCACGGGCTATGCGAACGCGTCGAAAAACAAAGTGCGAAATCTCTGCGCCGCGACGTATGCGGTACTTTGCGACTGCGGATTCCTTATGGGCAAGAAAACGACGGCGGACAGCGTCATCGTGTCCGATTTTTTGGAAATACTTTCGGACAAGGTCGCAACGCCGATGGAACTTGCGCTGATTTTCGCGTCGGTGATCGAAAGCGCGGGATACAATCCCGTCGTTGCGAAATCGGACAACAGCTGGTACGTCGCGTGCTTCCTTACCGAAGAATGTATGGCGGAAGACGTGTTCGACGATATGTCTTACGTCGCGAAAAAAGCGGCGGCGGGCGTCGGTGAAGCGACGCTTATCGACATTTCGGGCATTTTCAAGGGCGAAAGTTTTGAAAAGTGCGAGAAAAACGCCGTATCGTTTCTTAAAAAATCGCCGACCGTCGATTTTGCGGTCGATATAAAACGCGCGCGTATAATGGGCATACTGCCGCAGTCTGTCCGCGTGAAAACGGAGGGCGGATACGACCTTGTCGAAAGCGACGATTATAAACAAGCCGCTCCGCCGAAAATCAAAGAATACGGCGAAAACATCGGCGGCGAAAGTTTGTTCACCCGCGAAAAACAGTGGGAACGCCGCTTGCTGGAACTCGATCTTCGCAATTCGCTTTTGAATTTCAGGGTGTCGAATACCGCCGTGAAAATTCTCACCGCGTCAATCGAAACTTTTGTGGAAAACGTCACACACGATAAACCGTATACGCTCACGGCGCACCCCAAAGACGTGCCCGACGGCGACGCAAGACTGAATCCGTCTTTCGACAACCCCGCGCCGCTGAAACCGCTGTCGGAATACCTTTTGTACGAATACAAAAACAAAAGACTTTCAACCGTGTTTTCGGAAAAAGAGCAAAACAAAACGCTGCTCAATCTTTATCGCAAGGAAAAAACCATCGAAGAAGAGTCGGGCACCGCAAGTTTGTACGTGGCGTGCGGCTTTTTGAAGTGGAGAGAGTCTGAAAACGAAAAATTCAAATACGCGCCGCTTATTCTTTATCCGGTGTCGATTGACAAAAAGGGCATATCTCTGCCCGTATTTTCGATAACTTTCGACGTTGACGGGGCGCAGATAAACAATACACTTCTGGAATTTTTGTATCAGGAATTCCGTCTCGATATGCGTGGGCTTTCGGCGGTCGAACTGTCCGACGCGAAAAGCATACTCGCAGTCATCGCGCGCGTCAAAAAAGAAATCGCCGATAAACCCGGATGGGAAATTATCGACAACGTTTATCTGAACGTTTTGTCGTTCACGAATTATCTCATGTGGCACGACGTGCGCTATAACATCGACAAGTTCAAGGAGTCGCCGCTTATCCGTTCCATGATTTCGAACTCGGTGGACGCCGGGCTGAAAAACGAAACCCCGACCGACACCGCAAACTCGGACGAAGCGTACTTCGGGACGGACAGAATGTTGCTGCCGATAAGCGCGGACAGTTCGCAATATCAGGCGATAAAAGCAAGTCTGAACGGCTCGTTCGTGCTGCACGGACCGCCCGGCACAGGCAAGTCGCAAACGATAACGAATATCATCGTCAACAACATCGTGCGCGGCAGGCGCGTGCTGTTCGTCGCCGAAAAAATGGCGGCGTTGAACGTGGTTTATAAACGCCTTGTCGACTGCGGCGCGGGTGATTTCTGTCTGGAACTTCATTCCGACAAAACGCACAAAACCGATATTTTATCGAAAATAATCAACACGTTAAACCTTGGTTCTGCCGCTTCCGACATCGACTTTGAAGAAAAAGCGAATGAAATCAAGGAGTGCATCGACAAGTTGCAGGGCGAAATCGACGCAATGCACAGAAAGCGTTATCTCGGCTTTTCGCTGTACGAGGCGATGATGGCTTATCTTGACAATTCGGACGCTCCCGATTGTTTAAGAATCGACGGGTTGTTTTACGAAAAACTGACGGCGTCGTCATTCAACAGATACCTTGATATTCTGACGGAACTTGCAATCCGCGCGAAAGAATGCGGCGATATCGAAAAGTCGCCGTTTCGGTACATCGGAAAATTCGATTACACCGACGCCTGGCGCGAAGAAGCCGAAAGCGTGCTCGATATTTACCAGATGGAACTCAGACATCTGAAAACTTACGCGCGCGAACTTCAAACCTTAATCAATATGCGTACGATTTCGCTCACCGGCGAAAAGTTGAAGGCGTTGTATTTCCTGTCGGACAAACTCACGTCCGACGAAAAAATCGCAAAATATTTTGAAAACGCCTGCGCCGTCGAAAACGCGAAAGGGCTTGTGGAATCGTATCTCGAAGCGGCTCGTCGCGACGGGCTTATCACGAAAGAATACGAGAATAAGTACGGAAAGTATCCCGAAAACGTCGCGCCCGCCGAGGTCAAAGAAGCAATGCAAAAAAGCTCGTTTTTGCCAAAGTCGGTGAAAAAAGCGCTCTCTTCCGTCGACAAAAACGACCGCCGCGAATTTCTGGAATTCCTGCTTATCATTGCGGAAACCAAAGAAACCGTCAAAAAACGCCGCGCGGAAGTCGCATCGCTTTTCGCCACAACCGAAAACGATATGGAGCTTGACGACAAAATCGCGACGGTGTCCGCGCTTTACGACGCCGCACGCGCACTGTACGCCGATTGCGACTTCAATCTTTTCAACGAAACCTGCCGTCGGTTGACGAAAAATAAGCCGCACGTCCTTATGGAATACTATATGCGCGCTTACGAAACCGAACAAAAGGCGAAAACCGCATTCGAAAATCTCTTTTGCATCGTCAAAAAAGACCCTCGCGAAGAAATCAACAGCACTATCGACCGCATTTCGAGTATCGAAAAGAATATGGACTATATCCCGAGTTGGTGCAGATACCAGAGCGTCGCGGAAAGGTGCGGACAAGAAGGCTTCGATTTCGTGCTGGAACCGCTGTTTAACGGCGAAATCACCGCCGAAGACGTGCTGAGAAGTTTCAAAAAATGCGTGTATTTCAATTTTGTCAGGAGCGAACTTTACCTTGACGACGTGCTTTGCAGGTTCTCGGGGCTGTCGCTTGAAGAAACGATGCAACGTTTCCGCGCGCTGTCCGACGAATACGAAAAACTCACAAGGTCAGAGTTGTATTTAAGGCTCGTGTCGAAACTTCCGCGCACCGATACTTCGGGCGAACACAACCTTGAAAGAGTTTTGCTGTACCGCGCCGAAAAAACGAATATGCAGGGCACGACGATACGCGCGCTGTTTTCGCAAATTCCCGAAATACTTCGTGCGACTTGCCCGTGTCTGCTGATGAGTCCGGTGTCGGTTGCACAATATCTCGATATCGAAAAGGAAAAATTCGACCTTGTCGTCTTTGACGAGGCGTCGCAGATGCCCACGTGCGAGGCGGTAGGCGCAATCGCGCGCGGTAAAAACGTCATCGTCGTCGGCGATCCGAAACAGCTTCCGCCCACGATGTTCTTCCGCACCGATTATCGCGACGAACAGCACTTCGAAGTCGAAGACCTTGAAAGCGTCCTTGACGACTGCCTTGCAATCGGTATGCCCGAACGTCATCTTTTGTGGCATTACCGAAGCAATCACGAAAGCCTTATCGCGTTTTCCAACAGTATGTTTTACGACAATAAGTTGCTCACTTTCCCGTCTCCGAACGAGCTGAAAGGCAAAGTAAAACTTGCCTACGTCGACGGCGTTTACGAAAGGGGTGGCAGCAAATGCAACAAAAAAGAAGGCGACGCGCTTGTGAAAGAAGTCGTGGCAAGGCTTAAAAATCCGCAGGAACGAAACCGCTCGATCGGCATAGTTACGTTCAATACGGCGCAACAGAATTACATCGAAGATAAGCTGCAACACGAGATTCACAAAGAAGGTCTCGACGACGTGGCGTACGACGTGGACGAGCCTGTTTTCGTGAAGAACCTTGAAAACGTTCAGGGTGACGAGCGCGACCTGATTTTGTTCAGCGTCGGATACGGCCCCGACGCAACGGGCAGATTATCGTTGAATTTCGGTCCTATAAACCAGCAGGGCGGCTATAAACGACTTAACGTTGCAGTTACCCGCGCAAGGAGCGAGATGATTGTTTTCAGTTCCGTAACGGGGAATATGATTGACCTTAACCGCACCGACAGCGTGGGCGTCAAGGCGTTGAAAGCTTTCCTCGAATACGCCGAACGCGGTCCCGAGATGCTTTCGATTGCGGCAAAGGACGTCAGGGTGGAGTCGAAGGGTATCGGCGAAAACGTCGCGAAAGACCTGAAAGACCGCGGGCTGTTGTGCGACGCGAACGTCGGCGTGTCCGACTTCAAAATCGACGTCGCCGTCGTTGATCCTCGCGACAAAAACAAGTATATTCTCGCAATCATTGCGGACAGCGAGCACTCGGCAAAAATCCCGTCCGCGAAAGACCGCATGACCATGCAGACGAGAATCCTGAAAAAACTCGGCTGGAACGTCTATAACCTTTGGACGATAAACTACTTCAACAACCAGAAACGCGAAATCAACAAAATCAAGGAAGTCGTCGCGACGCTCACCGAAAAGAAGGTCGTTTCCAAAAAAACCGTCCGCGACGCGCTGCAAAAATACAGAAAAACTTATAAGACGGCTTATATTAAACCGCTGGCGCGCGCCGGGGCGGAATACGTCCTGAATTTCGTCAACGAAGAAGCGATTATGAATAAAATCCGCACCGTCATCGAGGTCGAGTCGCCGATCGAAGAAAGCTGTCTTATCGATAAAATCGCCGCGGCGTTCTGCGTGCCGAAAACCGCCAAAAAGGCCATCGCGCAAATTTCAAGATACGTTTCGTCATACGAGGCGCAACGGCAGGAATATTTTGGCAAAGTCTTTTACGTAGATAAGCCCGTTTCGACTTTCCGCCCGAGCGACGCGCGCGTTACCCGCGATTTGACAAAAGTGCATCCCGACGAGATCGTCGCCGCCGCAAAATGCGCGATCGAAGCGACCGTCTATATCGAAAAGGACGACCTTAATAAGGAAGTTTTCAAACTGTTCAATGTCGCGAAACGCACGAAATCCGCCGTGGAATGGGTTGACGCCGCTTTGAGCGCCGCCGTTCAGACCGGCGAAATAATCGTCACCCCCGACGGCTTCTGCCGTATATAATGTAACTCTTTACGGCAATTGAAACTTATAAAATCACACAAAAGACTCCCGAATAGTATTCGAGAGTCTTTTCGTTTTTAATATTTATCGATATATATCATACCAAAGAAATAAGAACAAAAAAAGACGAGCAGTTACCCGCTCGCCGACCTGATAATGGCATCTCAGCCAAAGACTTATTGTTAAGCCTATATAATAGTATATGCGAAACATCGAAAAAGTCAACGCCGTAACATGAAAATATGGAACAACATTTAGCAAGACAAAAAAACTCCTGAAACTCTAAGGTTTTCAGGAGTTTTTCTCGTTCCCTATTATACCATACCAAAAATTAAAAGGGAACTAAAACTTATTTGCTTGACAAGAACGTTGATTTGTTTTAGTATGCTTTTTAGGAAGTAGACCTGTGGTATGAGAGCATTGCTTGAAACTACCGCCAATAGGCTGCTTCTTTTTTATTATACCATACCAAAAATTAAAAGGGAACTAAAACAGCAAGTCGAATATATCTAACTGGCGCAAGGGCGACAACGTGCCGTCCGTAGAAGTGCTTACGAAAGTATGCAAGTATCTGGACGTATCGGCGGACTACCTTTTAGGCTTGTCCGATTATTGATTCAATGTTCATTTTCGCTTGACAAGCGATTTTAATTGCTTTATTATCTGTTTCAAGAAGTGTTTAGGGACTGCCCTTTGGGAGGTGTCCCGTTGCAGTGCTGGGATCACGTTTGTGGTTTATCTGGGCGCACTTCTTATTTTTTTTACTTTATTATACCATATCAAAAATTAAAAGGGAACTAAAACCAAGCAATCGGGCAGCAAAGATCCGTCCAAATTATACCATACCAAAAATCAAAAGGGAACTAAAACACGTTTATGTTTACTTTCGGATTTTTAGCCATTATACCACTTTTTACGCGGCATACGCGAAACCGATTTCCACCTTCGAGGAATTGCAGAACGTGAACCTCGCGCCATATGAGAACTACGTTTTGACAAACGACATAATCGAGGGCGACGCGCGAGCGCGCGGGCGGGATATGTACGCGGTAGGCGCGCGTATTTATTAAGTTAGCGGAAACGAAAAATGCGGAAAAACGAGAGTGGCGAGCATGCGGGTAATAAATTGGGCGAATGTATGGGCAACAGGTCGGGCGAGTGTGCGGTCGTGCGGGGAATGATTGGACAGACAAGCATATGGAAGGTTGGCTGAGAAATGGTTGAAACGTGAATAAAAGTTCAGAAAAACCCTTATATTTCGTCGCCTTTGTATGGTTATTATTTTTTAATTTGAAAGAAGTTGAAAATAATGTTCAAAAGTGGCGATTTTCGTTTGACACATTTTGTCGTTTTGGTTATAATGGCACTATCTTACAGGTGGCGGAAAGCCAAAAAACACAAAATAAAGTGTTTTCGACCGACGCCAACCACATTATATTGGGGTACAGAGTGAAACTTTTGGAGGAACGCATCCTCAGGGACGGTAAAGTCTTCCCCGGAGAGGTGTTAAAAGTTGGAGGTTTTCTCAATCATCTTATAGATGATACTTTGATGGAGGAAATCGGCAAGGAAATCTACTCACTCTATAAGTGCGACCAAGTTACCAAAATTCTGACCTTAGAAGCATCGGGAATCGCAATTGCATGCTACGCAGCTATGTACTTGCACGTCCCGGTGCTTTTTGCTAAGAAAAGTAAAACCGCCAACATTTCAAAGGACGTCTATTCTGCGGAAGTCAAAAGTTATACCCACGGCAACGTAAATACGATAATGGTTGAAAAGGAATTTCTGAATTCTTCCGACCGCGTGCTTATCGTCGACGATTTTCTTGCTCACGGCGAGGCGTTGCGCGGGCTTATCGCATTGATCGAGCAGGCGGGTGCGACTCTTGTCGGGTGCGCGATTGCCATCGAAAAGGGCTTCCAGAAAGGCGGGGACGAGTTGAGAGAGCAGGGCGTCCGCGTCGAAAGCCTTGCGATTATCGAAAGTATGTCGGACGACGGCGTCACTTTCAGGAAAAACTAAGTTAAAAAATGCCATACGGCAAAATATATGGAGGGTTTCATAATGAAGAAAAAAATTCTTGCAATTTTCCTTGTTGTAGCGATAGTTGCAGCACTTGCAGTCGGTCTTACCGCATGTAAGAAAGACAACGGCGGAGAAGTCGATTATTCGAACATCAAAATCGGTATGCTTTGCTTGCATGACAAAAACAGCACGTACGACAAAAACTTCATCACGGCGATGGAAGAAGTTCAACGCGAACTCGGTCTTCGCGACGATCAGGTCATCATCAAAACCGGTATCCCTGAGGACGATACTTGCTATCAGGAAGCCATGAACCTTGTCGACGCAGGTTGCAACATCATTTTCGCTGACTCTTTCGGTCACGAAGCATATATGTTGAAAGCTGCAAAAAAAGCTCCCAAAGTTTTGTTTGCACACGCAACCGGAACGAGGGCTCACACCGAAAATCTTCCTAACTTTGTCAACGCATTCGCATCCATTTACGAAGGTCGTTTCCTTGCAGGCGTTGCCGCAGGTTTGAAACTCAATGAAATGATCGCAGCAGGCAAATTCACCGCAGAAGAAGCCAAAATGGGTTACGTCGGCGCATACACCTATGCGGAAGTTATCTCGGGTTACACCTCTTTCTATCTTGGCGCAAAATCCGTCTGCCCGACCGTCACGATGGACGTTCAATTTACCGGCAGCTGGTATGATGAAACCGGCGAAAAGGAAGCAGCAAACGCGCTCATTGGTAGAGGTTGCAAACTTATCAGCCAACACGCTGACTCCATGGGCGCACCTAACGCTTGTGAAACAGCAAAAGTTCCCAACGTATCTTACAACGGAAGCACTTTCTCCGCTTGCCCCGATACGTTCATCGTTTCTTCCAGAATCAACTGGGCACCTTACTACAAATACCTTGCTGAACAAATCGTAAACGCCAAAGGCGACGTTAATAAAGCAAACGTTGCTAAGGACTGGACAGGCACTATCGCAACCGGTTCCGTAGAACTTACCGCTTTCGGTACGGCAGCAACCGCTGACACTGCGGCAAAAGTTGCTGACATTAAGGCAAAACTTATGAACGGCACCCTTAACGTTTTCGACACCGCCACCTTCACCGTTAACGGCACGAAACTTGCAACATATATGGCAAACGTAAACTTTGAAGACGACGGCACCGGCAAAGATAACAACAAAGCCGACACGCAAGTCATTGAAAACGGCGTTTTCTTTGAATCCAAACATCGTTCGGCACCTTACTTTGACGTTCGTATCGACGGCATCACGCTTCTTAACGAGAAGTACTAATTAACAACAACAGAATAGGATTTCGGCGGGACAATCGTCCCGCCTTAACCCTTTTTTTTCGGCGTAATAATCGCTATTTTTGGAGAGTTATATGGGACAAAACAACGCTATCGAACTCAGAAACGTTACTAAACGGTTCGGCGCGGTCGTTGCGAACAATGACGTCAGCATGGACGTCAGGCGCGGTGAAATTTTGTCGCTTCTTGGCGAAAACGGAAGCGGTAAAACCACCCTTATGAATATGATTGCGGGTATATACTTCCCCGACAGCGGTGAAATTTTCATCGACGGGAAGGAAGTCGTGATTCGTTCTCCGCAGGACGCTTATAAATACCATATCGGAATGATCCATCAGCATTTTAAGCTGATTGACATCTTTACGGCGGCGGACAACGTTATTCTTGGCGAAAAGATGCCCCCGTTCAGTATCCGTGAAAAATCGAAAGAATACAAAGATAAACTTGACGACTACGGCATTGTCGTTGACGCCGATGACGAGCGTTCGCCCGTCAAAGAAATCAGGATTGGCGACAAACCTGCCGAAAAAATAAAATGCGCCTTAAAATGCGCGGCGCTTCCTTTTGTAAAACTCGGCAAGAAAATCAAATTCAACCATTTGTCGAGAAATCGCGTTGGAATCGTACAAAAAATCGTCGATAAGTACGGTTTCGATATCAACGTCAAAAAGAAAATTTACGATATGTCCGTTTCCGAAAAACAAACCGTCGAAATTATTAAGACGTTGTATCGCGGCGCGGATATCCTTATTCTGGACGAGCCTACCGCCGTTTTGACGCCGCAGGAAACCAAAAAACTCTTTGACGTTTTAAGGAAAATGCGCGACGACGGAAAGTCCATTATCATCATTACGCACAAACTCAACGAAGTTCTGGAAATCTCGGACAGAGTTGCCGTTTTAAGAAAAGGCGAATATATCGGCACCGTCGATACGAAAGACGCAACCGAAAGTTCGTTGACGGAAATGATGGTCGGCGAAAAGGTCGAACTTAATATCGACAGAACAATCCCCGTCAACGCAGAAGAAAGGCTCACGATTTCCGGACTCACTTGCAAAAACCGCGAAGGGATACTTGCGCTTGACAACGTGTCGTTCACGGCGCGTTCGGGCGAAATTCTGGGTATCGCAGGTATCGCGGGCAGCGGTCAGCGCGAACTTCTGGAATCAATCGCGGGACTTCAACGTCTGGAAGGCGGAACGGTTACTTACTTCGATCCCAAAGACAACAATAAAGAAGTCGATTTGAGGCAGAAATCCCCCACGCAAATCAGAGAATTGGGCGTAAGGCTTTCGTTCGTCCCCGAGGACCGTCTGGGCATGGGACTTGTCGGCAATATGGACTTGACGGACAACATGATGCTTCGTTCCTACGGCAAAGGTCATTCGATGTTTTTGGACAGAAAAACCCCGCACGACCTTGCGGAAAATATCGTGGAAGAACTTGAAGTTGTGACACCTTCCGTGAAAACTCCCGTCAGAAAACTTTCGGGCGGAAACGTACAAAAAGTTCTGGTCGGTCGCGAAATCGCGTCCGCGCCTACCGTCCTTATGGCGGCTTATCCCGTAAGGGGGCTGGACATTAACTCGTCCTACGTTATTTATAATTTGCTCAACAAACAAAAAGAAAACGGAGTTGCCGTTATTTTCGTCGGCGAAGATCTGGACGTACTGCTTGCGCTTTCGGACAGAATCATGGTTTTGTGCGGCGGCAAAGTCAGCGGCATTGTCGACGCAAGAAACTGCACGAAAGAGCAAGTCGGGCTTCTTATGACAAGTATGCCCGCAAAAGTCGAAATATTTGACGATGAAGTAAAGGAGGGACACAATGCGTAAAACAGTTCACGAACCCGTCGCGCACCTTGTAAAACGCGTGGATATGGACAGAAAAAAAGCGTGGCTTATCCGCCTTATCGCTTTTGCATTGTCAATCCTTGCCTGCGCGATTATCACTACGGCAATCACGAAAAAAGACATGGGTTTCTTCTTCAAAAACTTCTTCGGCGGCGCATTCAGCACCCCAAGACGTGTCTGGGGACTTTTCCATGAAACGGCACTGCTTTTGCTGGTCGCGCTTGCGGTCACTCCGTGTTTCAAAATGAGATTCTGGAACATCGGCGGCGAAGGGCAAATCCTTATGGGCGCGCTCGGTTGCGCGGTTGTCATAAACTTTATGGGCGGCAAATCAAGCGACGCGGGCACGATTGTTCTGTCGCTTGTCGTTGCGATGGTATTCGGCGCGTTATGGTCGATGATTCCTGCAATATTCAAAGCGAGATGGAACACCAACGAAACGCTTTTGACGCTTATGATGAACTATATTGCGGTATGTCTTACGGAATACTTTATTAAAAGCGTTGCGTCGACGGGCACCGGTACGCTGACGTTTACGAAGGGCGTTGTCGGCTCAATCGGAGATAACGAATTTATTCTTAAAATCATCATCGCGGCGGTTATTACGATTCTGATGTACATTTATCTTCGTTTCAGCAAGCACGGCTATGAACTTACCGTTGTCGGCGAAAGCGAAAATACGGCGCGTTATATCGGAATCAACAGCAAAAAAGTTATCATTCGCACGTTGATTCTTTGCGGTATTATCGCAGGTATCACGGGATTCCTTCTCGTCAGCGCGACAAACCTTGACTTGAACAGCAAATATACCGTCAACGGCAGAGGCTTTACGGGCGTTCTTATTTCCTGGCTTGCAAAGTTCAATCCGTTTGCGATGGTGTTGACGTCGTTTTTGGTTGTGTTCGTACAAAAGGGCGCGGCAGAAGTTTCAACGTATGCGCGCCTCGGTGCGTCGTTCCCCTCGATGCTTGCGGGCGTGTTCTTCTTCTTTATCATCGCAAGCGAGTTCTTTATCAACTATAAGATAATGTTCAACAAAAAATATTTCAAAATTCCCGCATGCTTCAAAAAGAAAAAACAAGCGGAAGTTGTCGCAGAGGAGGATAAGTAATATGTTTGTTACGTTAATAACTCAGGCAATAAAATTCGGTATTGTTTTCCTTTTCGGCTCGACCGGCGAAATTATCATCGAAAAATCCGGACACCTTAATCTGGGAATCCCCGGCGTTATGTGCTTTGGCGCAATCGGCGGTTGTCTTGGCGCAAACCTTGCAAAAAACGCAGGGCTTGCAGCCGGCGGAATCGTCTTTGTCGCAATTCTTATGGCAATGCTGTTCGGCGCGATGATGGGCGTCGTTTACGGATTGTTTACAATTACCCTTCGATGCAACCAGAACGTCACGGGACTTACCATTACAACGTTTGGTGCGGGCGTACTTGGGTTCTGGGGCTCGATGATGAGCAACGAGGGCACGACGTTTTACGAAGTAAGCAAAGTGTTCACCGCGCCGTTCTTTGGAAATGTCGAAAACAACTGGTTTTCACAAATGTTCTTGTCGCACGGCGTTTTGGTGTACGTCGGTATAATTATCACAGTGCTTGTCGCAATTTTTATGAACCGCACCAAAACGGGACTTAACTTAAAAGCGGTCGGCGAAAACCCCGCGGCGGCGGACGCGGCGGGTATCAACGTCATCAGATATAAATACCTTGCCTGTATAATCGGCTCGGCAATTTCCGGTATCGGCGGCGCGTTTTACCTTCTTGACTGCACGCGCGGATCGCTTGAATACGTTATCGAAGGGCTTGGCTGGCTTGCGGTCGCGCTTGTTATCTTCTCATTGTGGCGCCCGGGACTTTGTATTATCGGCTCGTTCATTTTCGGTCTTTTGTACATTATGCCCAACTATATTACGGGCGTAAGCCTTGCCGAAAAAGAACTTGTAAAAATCATTCCTTACGTTGCAACCGCTCTCGTCCTTATTATTATTTCGTTCTTTAATAAACGCGAGACGCAGCCGCCTGCATCGCTGGGGCTTTCCTATTTCAGGGAAGAAAGATAATTTCAAAAACGTTAAAAAGGTCGTCTTCGGACGGCCTTATTTATTGTCAAAACGCCACGATGTGATATAATAAAAATATGAATGCTTTGACAATTGTACACGAAACAATAAGGAAATTCGTCGGCGCGGGCGACGTCGTTATCGACGCAACCGCAGGGCGCGGATACGATACGTCGTTTTTATGCTCGCTTGTCGGGGACAGCGGGAAAGTTATTTCTTTCGACGTGCAGAAAGATGCCGTGGACAGCACCGAAAACCTTCTGAAAAGCCGCGGACAAACGGCGGACGTCCACCTTGAATCGCACGAAAATATGACAAAGTACGCGGAAAGTGACAGCGTATCGTGCATTGTTTTCAACCTCGGATATCTGCCGTCGGGCGATCACAGCGTTTTCACGCACGCAGAGTCCACGATAAAAGCAATCGAGGGCGGACTCGGACTTTTGAAGAAGGGCGGCTTAATGTGCGTGAGCGTTTATTACGGCGGCGACTCGGGCTACGAGGAAAGAGACGCGCTGCTGCCGTATCTGAAAACGCTCGATTCGTCGAAATATCAGGTCTTAAAACTTGATTTTTATAATTGGACGAACGACCCGCCGTTCCCGGTGTTTATCATCAAAAACTGAACGATAAAGCCATAAGAACGATGTATTAAAGGAAAATCCACGATATCTTCAAGTTGAAAAACCAAACAAACAATACCGCCGCCGACAGGCTCCACGCGCGATTTAGAAATAAATCGCGCAAATGCGTTAAAAACGCATTAAAAAACACGACATTTTCGTTGTGAACAAACGATATTTAATGAGCTGCTGACGGCAAGAGAAGGCGATGAGAGCACGAAGTATTCTCAATCGCCGAGCGCAGCCGACAGGCTCCACGCGCGATTTTTGAAATAAATCGCACAAATTTGTGCAAAAAACTTTGCACAAATTAAAAAAACACGACGTTTTCGTCGTGTTTTTTAGTGGAGCTGCTGACCAGACTTGAACTGGTGACCTCATCCTTACCAAGGATGTGCTCTACCGCCTGAGCCACAGCAGCGTTTTTGTCAATGCTCAATTATTATATTGAATAAGGCGAAATATGTCAAACGAAATGAGCAACAAAACAAAAAGTCGAAAAAATAATTTATTGCGGCGTTTATAATAAAATTTTTAATGAAAGCCGTACGATGGAAACATTTTGTCATGAATGATAAAACTGTCACATAACGTGAATGAAAACCGCAAAATTTTTTTTGAATCGCAAAATTTTATGGTTGTAAACGACCTAATCTGTTTTACATAAATCAACATATTATATATAATATAGAAAGTAAATTATTATAATGGAGAGAATCGGGCAAATTTTGTCCAACCGAAATTGAAATGAATTGGCTTGACATATTTTATGCGTTTTTGTCCCTGCTTGGCGGTATCGGCGTCTTCCTTTACGGAATGAAGTTGATGGGCGACAGCCTTGAAATGGTTGCCGGCAACGAAATCAAGCGAATGTTTGCCAAAATATCGAATAAGAAGCTTATCGGAGTGGGCATAGGAACGGTGACGACGGCGGTCGTACAAAGTTCCGCGGCGATAATCGTTATGTCGATGGGCTTTGTCAACAGCGGACTTATGTCGCTGACTCAGGCGATAACGATAAGTTACGGCGCGAATATCGGTACTTGCGTGACGGCTCTTATCGTTGCAGTTGGCGTAGGCGGCTTTGCGGACGTCCAGCTCACGGTCATTTTTGCGGCTCTTGCGGGCGTCGGTGCGTTGATGATAATGTTCACGAAAAAGGACAAAGTCAAGAAAATCGGCGGCATTATCACGGGGCTGGGTATGATATTCGTCGGGCTTTCGGTCATGACAAGCTCCATGTCGATTTTCTCGCAATCGGACAAAATCAGCGCGTTCCTTGCAAAGATTTCAAACCCCGCATTGCTTTTATTGTTCGGTATTTTGTTTACGGCGCTTATACAGTCGTCGTCGGCGGTCAGCGGTATCGTCATCACGATGGTTGCATCCGTTCCGGCGCTTCTCCAATTCGATCAGGCATTATATATCATTCTCGGCAGCAACATAGGCACTTGCATAACGTCGCTTATCGCTGCAATCGGCACAAATACGAATGCAAAGCGCGCGGCGGTTATCAACGTATTTTACAAAACGGTCGGCGTTATCATTTTCGGTATACTCAGCATCTGGGTGCCATTCGGAAAAATGTTTTCGGTATTCAAAGCGCCTGCGTTGCAAGTTGCAATGTTCCACCTTTTCTTCAACGTGGTGGCAACCGTGATATTCTTCCCGTTTACGAATCTTATGGTGAAAGCGAGCGAGAAAATTATGCCCGAAAAGAAAAAACCCGTGGATGAAAACGAGCCGCACCTGTACTTTTTGGAAGAACGCTTGTTGAGAACGCCCCCGGTTGCGGTCGCGCAGCTTAAAAACGAAATCGAAAATATGGCGGAAATCGCAAAATCAAACTTCGACAAATGTATGGACGCGGTTATGGTCGGCAAAGTGTCCGACGTCATCGACGAAATTGCCAAAAACGAAAAATGTCTGAACTTCCTTAACCGTGAAATCACGAAATATCTTGTGAAATTGTCGCAGGTCGACCTTTCGGAAGACGACAAACTCTTAATCAGTACGTCGTATCACACCGTAAGCGATATCGAGCGTATCGGCGACTACGCCGAAAATATCTCGGAATACGCCGAAAAGATGGAGGCGGATAAACTCACGTTCTCACCGAAGGCGATTTCCGAAATTCAGACGCTTAAAGCGACGATTACAAACCTTTACGACGAGGTAATGAAAACGTATAAGGAAGTCACTCTTGATTATATCGACAAGGTGAACGAGTACGAGGAAAGCGTCGACAGACAAAAAGAAGAAATGGGCGAACACCATATCGAGCGTATGAACAAGGGCGAATGTACGCCCGAAGTCGGCGCGATTTATCTGAGTCTTTCGTCCAACGCGGAGCGTGTCGCCGACCATATGACCAACATCGCGTACGCGGTGAGAAGTTACGCCAAAAAGAAAAAGAAGGACTAATCGAAAAGTAAATTTTGAAAAAAGCAAATAAAAAACTGCAACGCCCGTTGCAGTTTTTGTTTATCATTTTATCCGTAAAGTTTTCCGATTGCCCATACGACAAGACGTTTCGGCAAGATTTTTGAAAGTCCCACAAGCAGTTTGTACGACGCGCCGCCCACGACGTACACGGGCGGATTTTTCGATTTTGCGATTTTCAGGGCGATTTTCGCGATGACCGACGGCGACATTCCGTTTTGTTCGTCGCGCTCCATCTTTTCAACCGATTTGTCGATTCTTTCGCCGTAATAAACGCTGTTGCTTTTGTTCTTTTCGCGGCGGGCGGTGAATTCCGTCTTGACGTCGCCGGGAAGGATTGTCGAAACTTTTATGTTGAACGGTTTAAGTTCGATACGAAGCGCCTCGGAAAGCGACGACACCGCCGATTTCGTGCAGGAATAAAACGACTGAAAAGGCAGCGACAAAGGCGCGCCCGCGCTGGACATATTGATTATCGTGCCGCCGCCGTTTTCGCGCATAACGGGGATAACCGCCTGCGTCGCGAACAGCGTGCCGAAGTAATTGACGTCAAAAATCTTTCGCACCGCGCTTTCGTCGGTATCTTCGATCGCGCCCGAAATGCCGAATCCCGCGTTGTTGACAAGGACGTCGATACGCCCCGCGCGTTTTACGACTTCGCCGATCGAGTCAAACACGTTTTCACGGTCGGACACGTCGGTTTTTATGCTTTCGATGCCTTCTGCCGGCGTTCTGGACAAATTGAATACGCGGTATCCGTTTTCCGAGAATTTTTTTGCAATGGCATTCCCGATTCCTTGGGATGCGCCCGTAATAACTGCAACTTTCATAATCCACCTCTGAACGATTATACAATAATGTTTGAATATTTGCAAATCGTTTTCAAAACCCTTGACAGTATTTTCATTTGATTGTAAGATTTAGGTATCACATTTAATTGCTAGGGGTGGCGCGTCGCGCCTGAGATTACACCCTCTGAACTTGATTGAGTTAGAACTCACGAAAGGAAGCCAGTCCACTCGTTCTCAAAGTAATCGCTTTGGGATTTTTTATTCTAACGAGAAAAGTTCCTCCCGGCAAAGGAGCGAATATGAAATTCACATCAATTCTGAAAGAGCCGTTCAACACTCTCGACACCGTGTCGAAACTCAGTGTTACGGCTTTTTACTTTGCAATCGTGCTTGTCGCGCTTGTTGTAATCGCCGCAATCTTTTTGAAGAAAGCGAAGCCCGAAAAACTTCAACCGTTTATGAAGAGCGTGAAGTATTTCGTTTTCGGCGTAGCGACGACTTTCGTAGTTACGATGCTTACCTTAAAAATCAGCGACGACGTTCAGGGCGGAAGCTTTGTAAAAGAAGTTTTCTGGCCGATAATGAGCATTGTTATCGTGGCGTTCGCGCTGGTCGCAGCGGGCTACGTAATAAACACGGTAAAACCCGAGTTTATGCGTAAGTTTAAGTTTATCGCGCTGTTTTTGATTTTAATCCCCGTGATTGTGAGTATTGCGTTTTTGGCGGTGCACTTCAAAAAGGTCGGCGGAGATTACGAAGGCGTGTCGCAGGCAGGGCTTTATATCAGCGCAATCGTGCTTGTTCTTATCCTTGTCGTAGCCGCAACCGTTTTCTCGAAACGCAACGGTCCGTTCACCACGCGTGAGATGGCTTATGCCGCAATTTCCGTCGCGCTTTCTTTCGCGCTTTCTTACGTAAAGTTTTTCGCGTTGCCGCAGGGCGGCTCGGTAACCCTTGCGTCGATGCTTCCGCTTATGCTGTTTTCGTATATGTTCGGCATAAGAAAAGGTATTATCGTTGGTGCGATTTACGGCGTGTTGCAGGCAATACAGGATCCGTGGATTATCCACCCCGCGCAGTTCTTCCTGGATTACCCGATCGCTTTTGCAATGACGGGACTTGCGGGAATTTTCAAGGAACTCAACGTCATCAAAAAGCCCGCTGCCGCATTTACGGTCGGCGCAATTCTTGCGGGTACGCTGAGATATTTCTCGCACGTGTTCTCGGGCATTTTCGCATTCGCGTCTTACGCTCCCTCGGGTTATTCTGCGGCAGCGTGGGGATTTTTGTACAACACGTTCACGTTCGCAGACGTCGCAATCGTTATCGTCGTTGCGCTGTTGCTGTTCAGCAGTAAGAGTTTCGTGCGCCTTGTAAACGAAAAATCGACGGAAGAATCCGCCGATGAAATCGAAAGTGGCGACGCGTCCGACGAAAACGCGGACGGTAAAGCCGCTTAATAGTATTTAATCATAAGCAAAATTCCGCTTTCGACGGTGAACGAGATTTCGTTTGCCGTCGCAATGCCGGAAAGCCCGCAGTAGCGACACGTCCGACGAAAACGCGGACGGCAAAGCCGCTTAATAATATTTAATCATAAGTAAAAATCCACTTTCGACGGTGAACGAGATTTCGTTTGCCGTCGCAACGTTGGAAAGACCGCGGTTTGTGCCTGCGGAAAGAAGGAGGTTTTCAAGCGGATAATAAAGCCCGCGGCTTTCTGTGACCAGCGCGTCCCCGAAAAACGGAAACAGCGAAATTTTCTGGCCTTCAAAAGCTGTGTCGGAAACCTTTCCTTCAAGAAGTTTAATATCGAATCCGACGCCCGAAATGCGGGCGTCGATTTTTATGTCCTTTGCATATTTCAGTAGGCCGATATTGCCGAGAATCTGACCTATGTCGCCGCCTGTTGCGCCGTAAATGGTAACGGCGTCGTAACCCGCGCTTTTTGCGTAAAGAAGGGCAAGTTGCCCGTCGGTCTCGTCCTTTTCCTTCGGGAAGACGACGTAGTTCAAACCGTCCTTGCGGTTTTCAAGGCTGTCCAGGTCGCCCACGACCGCAACGGGGGTAACGTGAATACGGCTTAATCCGTTATCGGCGCAAATAACGTCGGACTCTGTAATTTCCCCGATTTCGTCGGGAGTGTTCAGTATTATCGCTGCTGTTTTCATAAATATAAGGATATATCCAAAAAAGGCGGTTGTCAAGCGCAAAATTTTCAACAAAAGTCAAAATGACAGTCAATATGACAGCAAAGTAATTTTTTTCGTAAAGTCAATAAATTGACTTTTCGTCGCTTATCCCGTACAATGGATATATTACGAAAAATATGAGGGTTTATGGATAATTTTGATTTGACGGTACTCGGCGGCGGTCCTGCCGGATACAACGCCGCGGCATACGCCGCGTCAAAAGGATTGTCCGTCGTATTGTTTGAGAAAAACGAACTCGGCGGAGTTTGCCTGAACGAAGGCTGCGTTCCCAGCAAAACATTATTGAACAGCGCGAAAGTACTGAATTATTTTAAGCACGGCGAAAATTACGGCGTGAAGTTTTCGGGCGACGGCGAAGTATCGCAAGAAGCCGTCATAGACCGAAAAAACAAGGTCGTGAAACGTCTTGTAACGGGTGTGCGCGCGAAATTGAAAGGCGCGGGAGTTACCGTCGTAAAGGCGGAGGCGAAGATACTTTGCCGCGACGAGAACGGCGTCGTCGTACAATCCGAAAACGTCGAATACAACTCAAAATTTTTACTTATCGCAACGGGAAGCAGCGCGTTTATCCCGAAAATCCCGGGCGTCGACAAAGCGATTGAAAGCGGGCTTGCGATAACCAACCGCGAGGCGCTGAACCTTGTCGAAATCCCGAAAACACTGCTTATTATGGGCGGCGGCGTAATCGGACTTGAAATGGCGGATTATTATTCGTCGGTCGGGAGCGACGTCGTCGTTGTCGAAATGCTCGGGAAGATCGCGGGCGCAACCGACGAAAAAGTAAGCGCGGTTTTGCAAAAAGCGCTTGAAAAGAAAGGCGTAAAATTCCGTCTTTCTTCAAAGGTCAAAGAGATTACCGAAAACGGCGCGGTCGTCGAGACCGAAAACGGCGAAGAAGAAATACTTGCCGACAAAATTTTGTTGTCGGTCGGTCGTCGCGCAAACGTAACGGGATTCGGGCTTGAAAACATCGGCGTTGAAACCGAGCGCGGCGCAATCGTTACCGACAGCCGTCTTAAAACCAACGTCGAAAACGTCTATGCCGCGGGCGACGTCAACGGAAAGTCGATGCTTGCACACACGGCGTACAGAGAAGGCGAAGTCGCCGTAAACAATATGCTTAACGTTCCCGACGAAATGAATTACGAATCCATACCGTCGGTTATATACACGACTCCCGAAGTCGCTTCGGCGGGATACACGCTTTCGGCGGCGATCGAAAAGGGAATAAACGCCGACGAGGTGCAGCTGTCCTTAATGTATTCGGGCAGATATATCGCGGAAAACACCGACTATACCGGTATTCTGAAACTTGTTTACGACAAAGATAACAACGTGCTTATCGGCGCGAGCGTCGTCGGAAATTATGCGTCCGAGTATATCGTCGCGGTGTCGAATCTTATTGATATGAAGGTGGATATCGACCGCGCGAAAAAACTCGTTTTCCCGCATCCGACCGTTTGCGAAGTAGTGCGCGAAGGTTTGTTTGAAATTAAATAATACCGCAAAATAACTTGTTTATATGGCAAAAACGTACGATAAAGTAAGATATATTGAAACAAGCGGGTTTAATCCGCATTACAATCTTGCTGTCGAGAGCGCGCTTATGGACGCGGCGAAAGACGGCGAACTTATCGTATATCTTTGGCGCAACGACAACACGGTCGTAATCGGAAGACACCAGAACGCATACCTTGACGTGAATATTAAAAAACTCCACGACGCAGGCGGTTTTCTTGCACGGCGTCCGACGGGCGGCGGCGCGGTTTTCCACGACAAAGGCAATCTCAATTTCTCGTTCATAACAAGTCTTTCGGATTACGACGTGAACGAGAACAACGATATTATTATCCGCGCGGTGAAAAAACTCGGGCTTTTTGCGGAAGTCAACGGACGAAACGACATCGTCATCGACGGGCGAAAGTTTTCGGGCAACGCATATCTCAAAACACAAACGGCGGCGTTGCATCACGGCACGATTTTAATATCCGCCGACACGTCGAAAATGAGCGACTTTCTGAACGTGAAACCCGACAAACTGGAAGGCAAGGGCGTTGCGAGCGTGAAGTCGCGCGTTATAAATCTTCACGACCTTGACGAAAGTATCGACGTCGAAGCCGTAAAGCAGGCGATGAAAGACGTTTTAACCGAGAAATACGGGCGGCTGACGGAGAATTCCGCCGTGGACGAAAAGAAAATCGACGAATTTTACAAAAAATATTCCGACGATTTATGGCTGTACGGAAAGGACGTGAAACTTCAAAGTCATAAGTACAAAAGGTTTTCCTGGGGATACGCCGACGTGAGTTTCACGTTGTCGGGCGGCGTAATCAAGGACATAAAAGTGTTTTCGGACAGCATTTTCCCCGACGATATCGACGCGGCCATTCGCGCACTCAAAGGGCTGAACGTCCTGAAAGAAAACACGGGATTAAATCAGGTTGCAAGCGACGTGCTGTCGCTTATTAACGAATAAAAAGGGATAACGGACAAAACTGTCCGAAAAAAGGAGAATTGCCATGAAAGTATCGAAAGAGATACGGAAAAACGCCGTCGATTACAGTATGAACGCAATCACGGACATCTGCACCAACATCGGCCCGCGCGAATCGGGCATGCCGAAAGAACGGGAAGCCCAGGAATGGATCAAAAACCAGATCGACACCAACGGCTGGGCGGACGAAAGCGCAATCGAAGATTTCAAAGTGTCGCGACACGCGCTTGTCGGATTCACGAAAATCATCGGCGTATTTTTGATTATCGGCGCGCTTTTGCAGCTGCTGACGCTTGTCGGCAACCCCGCGCTGACGCTTGCGGTAAGGATAATTTCGCTGGTACTTGCGGTTTTGTCCATTGTCATCGTCGTACTGGAATTCTTGTTCTACGTGCCGTTCATCGACAAATTTTTGCCGGAAACGACGTCGTGCAACGTATATGCGAAGTATAAACCGACGGGCGACGTAAAACGCCGTATCATCATCAACGGCCACACCGACAGCGCGTACGAATGGACGCTTATGAAGATAAGACAGGAAGTTATGGTCGGCGTACTTGCAGTCGATTTGTTGTGCGCGCTCGCGTCGATCGTCATTTTTTCAATCAATATCGCAAAAGGCGTCACCCCGCTTTGGAGTGTGATTTTCGCCGCATGCACCGTCGTTGCGTACATCGGACTTTTCTTCGTTTGCAACTTTAAGGTGCTGTCCCCCGGCGCAAACGACAATCTTACGGGCGTATTCATCGCAGTGTCCGCGCTCAAATGTCTGAAAGAAAGCGGAATCAGATATGAAAACACCGAAGTCTGTGCATTGCTTACGGGCAGTGAAGAAGCGGGGCTTCGCGGCGCAACCGCATTCACGAAACGCCATAAAGGCGAAAACAAGGACGTCGAAACGTACATTATCGCTTTCGACACGATGCGCGACTATGACTATATGACGATTTATCACCGCGACATGACGGGCATGGTGAAAAACAGCCCCGAAGTCGTTGCTCTTCTGGACGAAGCGTGCAACGATCCCGACGTAAATCACCCGTTGCCTCACGGCGTAGTGCCTTTCGGCGCGTCCGACGCGGCGGCGTTTTCAAGGGGCGGATTCAAGGCGGCGGCGGTTGCCGGACAAAACCCGAAATACGCGCCGTATTATCACAATCGTCGCGATACGCCCGACCAGATGATACCTGAAACGTTTGCGCTGGGACTTGACATCGCGCTTGCCGCAATCGAGGCTTTCGACCGCGATCAAAAGTAAATTCCGCCGTTAAAAGATAATTTGGGGAAGTCCGCAAAGGGTTTCCCCTTTTACAAGACTTACCGTAAAAACGTAGGGCAGGTTGTATAAAGACATGAAAAATATTATCGAAATCAAAAACCTTGACAAATCGTTTCAGGACGTGCACGCCGTCGACGACTTGTCGCTTGTCGTGAAGGAAGGGGAGTTGTTTGCGTTTCTCGGCGTGAACGGCGCGGGAAAATCAACGACGATATCCATAATGTGCGGCACCCTTTTAAAAGACGGCGGTACGGTGATAATCGACGGTATGAACGTCGATCACGATATGAAAAGCATCACGAAAGAAATCGGCGTCGTATATCAGACGTCCGCGCTTGACGCGAAACTTTCGGTCAAAGACAACCTTACGTCCCGCGCGAGTTTATACGGTATCACGGGAAAAGCGGCAAAAGAAAGGATCGCCGCGCTTTCCGAAATGCTGGACTTCAAAGAACTGTTGCCGAGAACGTTTGAAAAACTTTCGGGCGGGCAGAAAAGAAGAGTCGACGTGGCGCGCGCACTTATTCACAATCCGAAAATCTTAATTCTGGACGAACCGACGACGGGACTCGATCCCGAAGCGCGCAAACTCCTTTGGAACGTCGTAACAAACCTTCGTAAAAGTCGGAATATGACGGTGTTTCTCACGACGCATTATATGGAAGAGGCGGCGGACGCCGACTACGTCGTGATACTCGACAAAGGGAAAATCGCGGCGGAAGGAACGCCGCTTTCGCTCAAAAACGAGTACACCGGCGACTTCGTTACGATTTATAACGCCGAAGAAGAAAAAGTCAAGGCTTTGGGGCTTCCGTACGAAAAAATCAGGGACGCGTTCAGAGTGTCCGTGAAAGACACGGCAGAAGCACGGGATTTAATTATTAAAAACCCCGCGCTGTTCACCGATTTTGAAATAACAAAGGGCAAAATGGACGACGTGTTTTTGTCCGTCACGGGCAAAAAGCCCGAAGGAGGCGCATTATGAAGACTTTTCTTGCGTTGACGAAACGAAATATAAAGGTGTTTTTTAAGGACAAGGGAATGTTTTTCACGTCGCTTATCACGCCCGTGATACTTCTTGTCTTGTACGTCACGTTTCTGGCAAAAGTTTACAGAAACACGTTTGTTGCGGCGTTGCCGGACGGCGTTTTCGTCCCCGAAAAACTGATAAGCGGAATGGTTGCGGGGGAACTCGTATCGTCGCTTCTTGCGGTATGTTGCGTGACGGTCGCGTTTTGCAGCAATACGCTTATGGTAAACGACCGCATCACCGGGGCGAGAAAAGACTTGCTTGTGTCGCCTGCAAAGCGTTCAATAATCGCGGCGTCGTACTTTTCGGGAACCTTTTTCACGACGCTTATCGTAACGTACGCGGCGACTGCCGCCGGGCTTATTTACGTTGCGGCGAGCGGCTGGTATATGAGTTTTCCGGACGTCGTTTTGATTATCGTCGACGTGTTCCTGCTGACGGCTTTCGGCACGGCGTTGTCAAGCGTCGTCAACGCGCTTTTAAGGACGCAGGGACAGGCTGCGGGCATCGGTACGATAGTATCGGCGGGCTACGGTTTTATTTGCGGCGCGTATATGCCGATTTCGAGTTTCGGGAAAGGTCTGCAAAACTTTATTATGCTGCTTCCCGGCACATACGGCACTTCACTTTTAAGAAATCATTCGTTAAACGGCGTTTACGGCGAGATGGCAAAGCAAGGCTTCCCGAAAGAAGTAATAAACGGGGTTAAGGACGGCGTTGATTGCAACTTATATTTCTTTGGCGACAAAGTAAGCGTCGGCGCAATGTACGGCGTACTTATCGGCGCGGTCGTCGTGTTGTCGGCAGTGTACGTTCTGATATGTTATATCGCAGGGAAAAATAAAAATCCTTTTGAAAAGGTAAAGAGAAAAGGCTTGTCGAAAAAAGAAAAATAAGTATCAAACGGATACTATAATTATTATAAAAATAATCACTATAAAAAGTTGCAACCGATATTTATAAAAAAAGTGTAACTTCCTACGGAATTTTAGTTAAAAATTATTGACAATTTTTTTTCTTTGTTGTATATATGTAGCATACTACATTTTACGACGGAGTTTTCATGGATAAAAGACAATACGCCGGCTTTCTTATCAAGCAAATCAGCGAGAAAACCGACAAAAAAATAATCAGGACGTTCAAGAAGTACGGCGTGACCTGTTCGCAACACAGACTGTTGGTGTTTTTGGACAAGTCGGGCGGGAAATCGACGCAAAAAGACGTCGAAACGTATCTGGAAGTTTCGCACCCGACAGTCGTCGGGCTTCTTTCCGGGCTTGAAAGCAGGGGACTTGTTTCCTGCGTGTTCGACAGCGACGACAAGCGTATGAAAAGCGTATATCTTACCGACGAGGGCAGCGCGCTTCTGAAATCGTCGCGCAGGGACGCTATCGACGTCGGGAAAGAATTCTGGAAAGATATTTCGGACGAAGAAATCGAAACGCTTATCGCGATCCTTGAAAAACTGAAAGGAAATCTCAACAACGATTAAAATTTTTAGGAGCATAGATGGACACAATAAAAGTATTGAAAAAGAGTATAAGGGATTATAAACTTCCCTCGATTCTCACGCCGATTTTCATCATCGGCGAGGTCGTGCTGGAAACGCTTATTCCCACGGTAATGGCGGTGCTTATCGACGAAATCAGCAAGTCGATATCAATGGACCCCATTATCAAATACGGACTGATACTGCTTGCGATGGCGCTTGCGTCGCTTGTTTGCGGTTTTATCGCGGGCAAGTTTGCGGCGACGGCGTCGTGCGGATACGCAAGGAATCTGCGCCACGATATGTATTATAAGATTCAGGACTTCTCGTTTGCGGAAATCGACAGGTTTTCGACGTCGAGCCTTGTCACAAGGCTTACGACCGACGTTACGAACGTTCAGAACGCATATCAGATGATTATCCGCATTGCGATAAGAACGCCGCTGATGCTGATTTTCGCATTCGTTTTCAGTTTCCGTATAAATTGGAGAATCGCCCTGATTTTCCTTGCGGCGATGCCCGTGCTTATGCTTGCTCTTGCGCTTATGATGAAGTTCGTAATGCCGTTTTTCAGAAAGATTTTCAGAAAATACGACGATATGAACGAGTCGGTGCAGGAAAACGTGCAGGCGATCCGCGTCGTGAAATCTTTCGTCAGGGAAGACTATGAAAAAGGAAAGTTTGAAAAGGTATCGTCCGAGGTCAGAAACGACTTCACAAAGGCGGAGCGTATCATGGCGCTTGCCTGGCCTATAATGATGCTGTGCATTTTTACGATCATGGCTGTAATTATGTTTTTGGGTTCCAAGACGATAATCACGTCGCACGGAGAGAAACTCACGGTCGGCAATTTGTCGGCGCTTATCAACTATGCGATAATGGCGTTGATGTCGATGATGATGCTTTCGATGGTGATCGTCATGCTGACGATGTCGATTGAAAGCGCAAACCGTATCAAAGAGGTTCTTGTGACGGAATCGTCGCTTAAAAGCCCCGAAAACGGCATTACAACTGTTGAAAACGGCGATATAACCTTTGAAAACGTTTCGTTCAAATACAGCGAAAAGGCTGAAAAATACGCGCTTGAAAACATAAATCTTTCAATCAAATCAGGCGAAACGGTGGGTATTCTCGGCGGCACGGGTTCCAGCAAAAGCAGCCTTGTGCAACTTATCCCGCGCTTGTACGACGTGAGCGAAGGCAGGCTTCTTGTCGGCGACAAAGACGTCAGGGATTACGACCTGGTCGCGCTTCGCGATTCGGTATCCATGGTGCTGCAAAAGAACGTGTTGTTTTCCGGCACGATAAAAGAAAACATCCGCTGGGGCAACGACGCAGCGTCGGACGAAGAAATCAAACGCGTATGTCGTCTTGCCTGCGCCGACGAATTTATCGAGTCGTTCCCCGACGGCTACGACACGCATATCGAGCAGGGCGGCACGAACGTTTCGGGCGGACAGAAACAAAGACTTTGTATCGCGCGCGCACTCATCAAAAAACCGAAAATCCTTATTCTTGACGACAGTACGTCGGCAGTCGATACAAAGACCGACGCGCTTATCAGGAAAGCGTTCAGGGAAGAAATCCCCGACACGACCAAAATCATCATCGCTCAGCGCGTGGCATCCGTTGAGGACGCAGACAAAATCATCGTGATGGAAGGCGGACGTATCGCCGCAATCGGCACGCACGAGGAACTTATGCAAACGAGCGAAGAATACAGGAGCGTTTACGAGTCGCAAACCCGCCACTCCGACAACGAAGAAGGAGGCGACGCGCAATGAAAAAGGCTTCCGCAATGAAAAATCAACGCAATATGCAATCCGCCAAAAAGGGTACGTTTGCCCGTCTTTTGAAATACCTTTTCAAATATTACGGCTGGCAGATTATCATAATGTGCATCACCCTTCTGATGGTGTCGGCGGGTATGCTTGTCGGCAACGTCTATATGCAGAAACTCATCGACGACGTCATTACGCCCGCGCTTTCGCAGAATATGCCGTGGAGCGAGGCTTCCGTCCTGCTTGTCAGAATGGGCGCGACGATGGTTTTGTTTTTCGTATTGGGCGTTATCGGCTCTGTCGTAAACAACCAGCTTAATGCAATCATTACGCAGGGAACGTTGTATCATTTCAGAAAAGATATGTTCAACAATATGGAATCCCTGCCCATTAAATATTTCGATACGCACAAGCACGGTACGATAATGAGTACCTATACCAACGATACCGACGCCGTGCGCCAGCTTATCGGCAACAGTCTGCCCGTATTGTTCCAGTCGGCGTTCACGCTGGTCGCGGTGTTCATCGTAATGCTGACGTACAGCGTATATCTGACGCTTATCGTCGTTGCGGTGATACTGCTTATGCTTTTCGTCGTCGTGAAAATCGGCGGAGCAAGCGGCAAATATATGGTCGCGCAACAGGTCGCCGTCGCCGACGAAGAAGGCTATATCGAAGAAATGATAAACGGTCAGAAAGTCGTGAAAGTGTTCAATCACGAAGACGCCGCAAAACAAGGCTTTGACAAACTCAACGATAAACTCAACGACGACAGCAGAAAGGCGCATACTTACGGCAATATCCTTATGCCGATTCTCGGCAACATGGGCAATCTCCTGTACGTATTGCTGGCGTTCATCGGCGGACTTCTGGTCATTTCGGAACTCAATACCGGGTTCAAAAACGTCGGTCTTACCGGGTTCAATCCGCTGACGGTCGGCGTTCTCGTTTCCTTCCTGTCGCTTTCGCGCCAACTTTCCAACAATATCGGCAACATCGCGGGACAAATCTCGATGGTTACCATGGGGCTCGCGGGCGCGTCGCGCGTGTTCGATATGATTGACGAACAACAAGAAACCGACAACGGCTACGTCATGCTTGTCAACGCCACGAAGGACGAAAACGGCAATATCGCCGAAAGCGAAAAACGCACGGGGCTCTGGGCGTGGAAACATTACCACAAAGAAACCGATACCACCACTTATGTGGAACTCAAAGGGGATATCGAACTTGACGACGTCGATTTCGGTTACGTCCCCGACAAACTCGTGCTGCACGGCGTGTCCCTTCGCGCAAAGCCCGGTCAGAAATTCGCTTTCGTCGGCGCAACGGGCGCGGGCAAAACGACAATCACCAACCTTATCAACAGGTTTTACGACATTCAGGACGGCAAAGTCCGCTACGACGGGATAAATATCAATAAAATCAACAAAAAGGATCTGAGAAGGTCTTTGGGTATGGTGTTGCAGGACACCAACCTGTTCACGGGAAGCGTCATGGATAATATCCGCTACGGCCGCCTTGACGCCACCGACGAAGAATGTATCGCCGCCGCAAAACTTGCAAACGCCGACGACTTCATCACACGACTTCCCGAAGGGTATAATACCGTAATCACGGGAAACGGCGCAAATCTGTCGCAGGGACAACGCCAGCTTTTAAGTATCGCGCGCGCCGCCGTCGCAGATCCGCCCGTCATGATTCTGGACGAAGCGACGTCGTCAATCGATACCCGCACCGAAGCGATCGTTCAGGCAGGTATGGATAACCTTATGAAAGGCAGGACGGTTTTCGTTATCGCGCACAGGCTTTCGACAATCAGAAACGCCGACAGCGTCATCGTCCTCGATCACGGCAGAATTATCGAGCGTGGCACCCACGACGAACTTATCGCAATGCACGGCACGTATTATCAACTTTACACCGGCGCAACCGAACTCGAATAGCGATTATAAAAACTACAAAAAGAAAGCCACGGAATCCCGTGGCTTTTTTGTTATTCGGTTGAGTTTTATTTGTGGGCGTTTACAAAGTCCATCACGGCGGATTCGTACTCTTTCGGGGCGTTTGCATACGACGCGCCGTGTCCCGCGCCGTCCACAAGGAACAGGCGTTTGTCCGAGGAGCAGGCGTTGTAAAGTTCGTGCGCCATGCTGACCGGGATAAAACGGTCTTCCTTGCCGTGAATAAACAGTATCGGATATTTTGCGTGTTGCACCGCTTTGAGCGGCGTAAAGTCGTCGACGGTATTGCCGAATTCTTTTGCAAAAAGTTTATAAACGCGTTCCAGCGTGGCTTTCGGCGTGAAACCCATGGTGAGTTTCGAACTGTGTGCAAATTCCGCGCGGATCGAGGTGTAGGCGCAATCCGACACGACGCATTTCACGTTTTTAAGGTCAAGTTCGGACATAAGACAAACGGTTGCGCCGCCCAAAGAAATACCGTGCAAAATAATGCTGCCGTCGGGGAAACGCTCGTTGAGTTTGTCAACCCACAGGGCGGTGTCGAGCCTTTCGTAAAGTCCGAAAGTGATGTTATTGCCGACGCTCGTTTTGCCGCCGCGGTTATTTGTCAGAAGAACGTTGATGCCGCGTCTTAAATAAAACTGCATTATTGCCGACATATCGCCCAGGGGACTGCTGTTGTAGCCGTGCACGAGAATGGCGGTATCGCGCGCGTTTTCACCCGCGGTATAAAACCAGCCTTCAAGCGTAAGAGAGTCGAAAGTGTTAACGGGGATAATTTCCTTGTCCCACGTTTTGACAAGCCTGCTTGCAGCTGAGCTGGTGTCGTACAAATGCTTGAAATTGGGTCCCATTACCTTTTCCGCAAACGGTGTTTTTGGCGTAAACAAATGTTTACTTGGTCTGAAAAGGGCGTTAAACGCGATTTTTGCGATGCACATAGTTATCCTACCTTATTTTTTGAGTATGACTTTGCCGGCGGTTTTCGAGATATATTCGCCGTTTGACACAACCTTTTCACCACCGACGAAGACGTAATTTATGCCTTTGGGAGTGAAGTCGGAGACTTTCGGATTTACTTCTACGTTGTCGAAATCGAAAACGGTAACGTCGGCGAAATAACCTTCTTTCAAAAACCCGCGGTCTTTGATTTTGAAGCGTTCCGCAGTCGCGCCCGTCATCTTTCTTACGACGTTTTCAACGGGGATATCGTTCTTCTTCGCGCGCACCAAAAAGTACGGGAAGCACTGATACGTCGCGCCGTTTTGCGTGCCGGCTTCTTCAACCCACGCGTCCGTCATAAAGATGGACAGGTCGTCTTTCATCAGCCTGTCGATGATAGCGTCGTTGTAGTATTTGTCGATGTAAAGTCTGCCTTGCGCGTTCGACAAATCAACGAGTTTTAAGTAGCAGTCAAAGTCGGATATTCCTTCCGATTCAGCAATTTCCGCAATCGTGCGGTTTTCGTATTCCTTATGGTCGTCCGAAATGTACGCGACCGTGAAGTCGCTGAAATCCAGCCCCAGAAGTTTTTTGGACATTTCCACGAGTACGCGCAGTTTGAAACGGTTGAAAGGTTTCTTTCGGTCTTCCTTGCTCATTGCGAGATACCAGGCGGGCATAACGATTGTGATGACCGACGCGCCGTAAGTGAAAGCGTAGTTGTCGTAGGCGATTTTATATCCTTTTTCGTTGTAGTCGTGCAGTTTTTTGAGCATAGGCTCGACGCTCGGCCACGACGAACGACCGACGAAAATAAGATGGCTGTATTCCGTCCTGACTTTCGACTTTTCCATAATGTCGATGATTTCGTCCAGCGCGATTTCGATATGCGGTTTCGAGATAAGGGGATAACCCATCGCGACTTTCGACTCCGCGCGCGGGTGAATGGTCAGGATACCGTCGTACTTTTGCAGTTCCTTTGCGAACGCGACGAGTTCGTCCGTTTTGCTGTACATGCCGGGTTCGTACATAAAGCCGAAACTTCCGCCGAACGCGCCGTTTTCCATTGCCTCGTCGACGAGTTTCATTTCTTCGTCGATTTGTTCTTTCGTGAGCGGTTTCGCGTCAAAGCCCGAAATGCTTATGCGCGTCGTGCCGTGTCCGATAAGGGGGACGATGTTGACGTAAAGTTTGCCTTCGGCATTTTTAATAAAGTCTTTGAAACTGCCGGGGTTTTTGGCGTGGAATAAACCGCCGCCGACTTTGTCCTTATATTTTGTGTTTTTGTCGACGCCGAACGGCGAAAATCCGCAGTTGCCCGTGATCTGGGTGGTGATTCCCTGACGGATAAACGGCTCGTAAAACCTTTCCGCGTCGTCGTAGTCGTAAAAGAAATCGTTGTGGCTGTGCGCGTCGATGAAGCCCGGGGCAACAGTCAAGCCCGTGCAGTCGATAACTTCGGCGTCCGCGGCGTCGATGTCTTTTGCGATTTTCGTGATTTTATCGTTTTCGATAAGAACGTCCGACACGTACGGCTTGCCGCCGCTGCCGTCAACGATAGTACCGTTTTTGAGTAAAGTTTTCATAATTGCCTCCGAATCTTAATTACTTATATTATATCATACGGTTATATCAAAAATCTACAACTTTTTATGCGGTTTTACGATTGCATATCGCGCGGAAATTTGATAATATTTTATTGAGGTAAATATGATAACTACGGTTTTTATCGACATCGACAACACCCTTCTGGACTTCGACGTGTGCGCGACGTACGCCATGTCGAAAGGGCTTGAAAAATACGGGAAACACTACGAAAACGGATTATTTGAGTGCTTCAAAAAAATCAACGACAATCTTTGGCGAAGAATCGAGGACGGTACGCTCACGAAAGACGGCTTGAAAAAAATCAGGTGGAATCTGGTTTTCGACGCGTTCGGGATAAATGGCATCGACGGGCCCGAGTTTGAAGAAGTCTTTCACGACTTCCTTGCGGTGTCGGCAGAACCCGTGTCGGGCGCGCACGAACTTTTAACATATCTTTGCGGAAAGTATAAACTTTTTGCAACGAGCAACGGCCCGTTCAAACAACAGGATTTCCGCCTTGAAAAAGCCGATATGAAAAAGTATTTTTCGGGATTGTTTATTTCCGAGGCGGTCGGGGCGATGAAACCGTCGAAAGAATACTTCGATTATTGCATTGAAAACGCGAATGCGAAAAAGGACGAAATCGTGCTTATCGGCGATTCGCTTACCGCCGATATTGCAGGTGGACGGAACGCGGGGATAAAGACCGTATGGTTCAATCACGACCGCACGGATATTCCCGAAAATAAAATTTGGGATTATTACGTTGAAAGTCTTGACGAGATAAAAAACATACTTTAAGCGGTGATTTTCGTTTAATAAAACCCAATTTTTGCTAAAATAAAGCCGTGGCAGACGCCACGGCGATTTAATATGTTTTTGACTATTTGATTTTTGTCATTACGTCGTTCAGCGCGCGGTAGCGGTGCGACACGGCGTTTTTTTCTTCCGCAGTCGCAAGTCCGAAAGACTTTTTCAGATCGTCCGAATAAAATATGCAGTCATAGCCGAATCCGCCGCTGCCTTCTTCGCGCCGCAAGATTCTACCATAGGTTTTGCCGACGCCGAAAACGTAAGTGTCGTCGGGGTAATAGCAGGCGATGACCGAGATAAAATACGCGCTTCGGTCGGTAATATTTTCAAGGTTTTTCAAAAGTAAATCGCGGTTTTTCTTATCGTCGCCGTGAATGCCTGCATACCTTGCGCTGTGTACGCCGGGCGCGCCGTTAAGGGCGTTTACAGACAGTCCGCTGTCGTCGGCGTATACGGGCGCGGATATTCCTTTTTCGCGAAGGAACAGGCTTATCGTTTTTGCCTTGATAAGCGCGTTGTCGAAAAAGGTTTCGCCGTTTTCGTCGATTTCCGAATCGAAGCCGACGTCATGAAGCGACAGCACCTGAACGTCTTTCCCGAGCATCTCCGAAAATTCGCGGATTTTGTTCATATTGTTGGACGCAATTATTACTTTTTCCATAATTTCCGCCGTGTATTATTGCAACAATGCGTTTGCAAGAGCCTGAATTTCAGCGACGTTTTTGTCGCTTACCGCCGAATAAATTTTGACGTCGGCGTCAAGAAGCGTAAGTTTTTTTTGCTGTTCCAGCATGCCGCGCATAATACGCGAAGCCTGCGGCGCCCACGAGCCGTTTTCGATAAATCCGACGGTGCGGTTTTGGAAATTCCTTTCGACAAGGTGTTCGATAAACGTTTTCATAAACGGGAAAATATCGCCGTTGTACGTCGTTGTCGCAAGCACGAGCTTTCCGTATCTGAACGCGTCCTCGACCGCTTCCGCCATATCGCATCTCGCAAGGTCGAAAACGGGCACTTTCACGCCCTTGTTTTCAAGTTCCGCTTTGAGCAGATTCACCGCTTTTTCGGTGTGACCGTAAACCGACGTATACGCGATGACGACGCCGTCGCTTTCCACGCCGTACGACGACCATACGTCGTAAAGATTGAGATAATACGGAATGTTTTCAAAAAGCCACGGACCGTGCAGCGGACAAATGATTTTGATATCGAGCGCCGCCGCTTTTTTCAGAACCGATTGCACCTGCGCGCCGTATTTTCCGACAATGCCGAAATAATATCTTCTTGCCTCGCACGCCCAGTCTTCGTCGGTGTCGAGCGCGCCGAACTTTCCAAAAGCGTCTGCCGAGAACAAAACTTTGTCAAAGTCGTCGTAAGTCATGATGACTTCGGGCCAATGTACCATGGGAGCGGCGATAAACGACAGGTTGTGTTTTCCGAGCGGCAAAACGTCGCCTTCTTTCACCACGACTTGTATGTCCTGAAAATCCGTGTCGAAATAATTTTTCATCATCTGGAACGCGCGAAGGGACGACACGATTTTCGCGTCCTTGTATTTTTCCGAAAACGCCAGAATATTTGACGAATGGTCAGGCTCCATGTGTTGCACGATAAGGTAATCGGGCGTGCGACCGTTCAAAGCGGCCGCGATTTTTTCAAGCCACTCGGCGCCGAAGGATCTGTCGACGGAATCCATCACAGCGACTTTTTCGTCGATAATGACGTAAGAGTTGTACGCCATGCCGTTTTCCACGACGTATTGCCCCTCAAACAAATCAAGGTTTTTATCGTTCACGCCGACGTATTTTATATCGTTTGAAATTTTCATAATAGAATCTCCTGATGCTTTTCACCATTATACAATAAAAACTGCAATTCTGTAAAACGAAAAAAAGGGCGGAAAACGTTATTATTTTTATATGGTAAAAAAGCAAAATATATATACTGTCAAAAAGACTGTCTGAACGACACAAATAAACAAAATATGAAATTTTATTCATATTCTGTTGACAAGCGGTAAATTTTGGTTTACAATAAGGGCAGAAAAAAGAAAGCAGGCTTAATATGAAAAAAATATCTTTGCACGTTGACGGTATGAAGTGCGGTATGTGCGAGTCGCACGTGAACGACGCCGTAAGAAAAGCGGCTGACGTGAAAAAAGTACGCTCGTCGCGCGTATCGGGTTTGACCGAAATAATCTGCGACGACAACACCGACGTCGACAAAATCGTATCCGTAATCAAAAACGACGGCTACGACGTGAAAGAAGTGAAAGTTTCGGACTTTGAAAAGCACGGCTTGTTTTTGAAATTTTAATTTGCTCTCCTTCCGATTTGTTTTATATAAAAAATACGCGCCCGAAGCGGCGCGTGTTTTTTTGTTCCGCGCTAAATACGCAAAAAATAAAAGGCTGACGGGATTGTCAGCCTTTTGGTTTTAACGCGGTTATTCGTTGTCGTCCTGTTTGTTTTCCTGTTTTTCGGCGATTCTTTCGCTCACCTTTTCAAATAGCGATTGTTTTTCTGCGTCATCCTCGTTTTCTTCAACGGGGTTTACGATGACTTTGACGTCCAGAATTTTGCGCTGCGTAAGCCTGTTTACGATGATCGTCAGGTTTTTGTAATTGAAGGTTTGCGCCTTTTTGGGGATTTCGCCGATTTCCGCGATAATCCAGCCACTGACTGTCTGGGAGTCGAAGTCTGCCGCCTCGTCCTTATCGAGCCCGAAAGTTTCAAAGAATTTATCAAGTTCCGCACGGCCGTCGACGATATAAGTCGTGTCGTCGATTTTCGTGAAGTAGTTCACGACCTCGTCGTGTTCGTCCCAGATTTCGCCGACAAGTTCTTCCAGAATATCTTCAAGGGTAACAATGCCCAGCGTTCCGCCGTATTCGTCAACGACGACAGCCATATGCACTTTTTGGCGCTGCATGCTTTTCAGAAGCGTCGAAATTTTCATATGTTCCGTCGCGATGGTAACGGGGGTGATGTAGTTTTTTATCGATTTTTCGCCTTTTTCAAGGGCGGTGAAGAAGTCGATATTATGGATCATACCCACGATGCTGTCGATTGTGTTTTTGTACACGGGCATACGCGAGAAATTATGTTCCAGAAACAGCGCCTTGATTTTTTCCATCGGCATGTCGATGGGCACCGCAATAACGTTCACGCGAGGCACGAAAATATCCTCGACTTCCGCGTCGTCAAACTCAATCGCGCTGGAAATAAGTTCGCGCTCCTGCATGTCAAGAGAGCCGTCTTCCTGCGCTTCTTCGACCATGGATAAGAGTTCTTCCTCGGTGATTTTGTCGTCGTTTCTCGACTTGAATATCTTGCGAAGAATGAATTTCAGCCCCGCAAACAAAATCGTGATGGGGTATAGTATGACCATTATCGCGCGCATCGGGTAGCCGAACGCCATCGAAATCTTTTCGGAATTTTCTTTCGCAATCATTTTGGGCGAAATTTCGCCGAACGTCAGAACAATCACGGTTGATACCGCGACCGAAACGATACCGCTTACCGCGGCGTTTGGAATGACTGTTTCAAAAAGATTGTTGAATAATACCGAAAGCGTGATATTGACAAGGTTGTTGCCGACGAGGATCGCCGAAATCACTTTGTCATATCTGTCCAGAAGATACAGCGCGTTTTTGGCGGCTTTGTTGCCGTCCTGCGCTTTAAGTTTGAGTTTCGTGCGGTTTACCGAGGTAAAAGCAGTTTCGGTTGCCGAAAAATAGCCCGAAAACAGCACGAGTATTACGATGAAAATGACCGACAATATAATACTGTCAGGGTCAGGGTCAGGTTGTTCTGTTAACATACTTCTCCTTAAAAAAAATAATAATGTTATTTAATTATATCATTGAATATATAAATTGTAAATATATTTTATTAAAATCGCCGTTTTTTGGACGTTTTATCGGAATCCCACGGCAAAAGCGGTTGTTTTGGCTATTGACAATGACGCTTTCCGGTGCGATAATAAAAAAAAGGAGACGCGATATGAATATACTTTGCGACAAAATGATTATGGCTGTGTTGTCCGGCGGAAACGCCACGGAAACCGTACGCGACCTTACCGCCCGGGGCTTTTATACGACGATGCTTTCGTCAACGGGCGGATTTTTGAAAAAGAAAAGCGTGACGCTTCTTATCGGCGTCGAAAGGGCGCAGGTCGATACCGTCCTGGAAATTCTGGAAAAGCACGCGAAAAAGCATATCGAGGCGTCTTTCGTGAATTCTCCCGACGTCACGGGCGTTGCCGTAAAAACGCCGGTAAAGGTCGAAACGGGCGGCACCGTCGCATTCGTTATGGACGTTTTGAGTTGCGTCAAGTTTTAAGAAGTTTTTTTCAAATAAACGAAACGGCATCGGGGTTCGACGCCGTTTTTTTGCGCCGATATTATTGTAAAAAGTAAACGACGTACAACCCCGCAAGGGTTGCGAAAAGAGTAGGAATTGCGACGACAACGCCGTACTTCAAAAAGTCAAGGAACGTAAACTTTACGTCAAGGTTTTTCAAAAGCCCCGTGAACATTATTCCCGCAAGCGCGCCGACGGGCGTCAGGAACGCGCCGATGTTGCTGCCGATTACCGACGCATACACCGCAAAAGGCGACGCGGTTTCGGTGATTGCCGAGTACAAAACGCTCATCGGAATATTGTTGATAAGGTTTGCAACGAGCGTCGACGACACGCCGTAAGTCAATATGTCGTACCTTTCTCCCGCCGCGCCGAAAACGTCGGCGATTTTTTGCGATACGCCCGTTTTTTTCAGCGACAAAACGACGATAAACATAGATATGACAAAGGGGATTAGTTCGTAGGGCAGACGTTTGAAAACGTTTGTGAGTTCCGTTGGTTTTTCCTTTTTCACGGCGGCGATAACAAGCGCGCCGACAACAAGGAGAAGAAACGCGCACGTCGCAACCGCCCACATTTCGATTCCGACGTAATCCGCGATAATAAGGAATACAAGACAAATTATTAAAAGCACCGCGCCGAATATCGCAAGGTACGGTTTTTCGATTTTTGCGGTCTCGACTTCGCTCACGGGGATCTCTTCCTTAAACTGTTTTTTGAACAATAAGTACAGCACGAGAAGGGCGCAAAGCCCGCCGAATATCGTCGGCAACGCCATTACTTTCAGATAACCGGAAAAGGTCATGTGAAATGATTCCGCAAGGTATATGTTCGTCGGATTGCCGATTATGAAAAACATTGAAAACGTGTTTGCCGCAACAAATTCCGTCACAAGATACGGCACGGGATCTATGTCGGCGTTTTTGCAAAAGTAACAGATAAACGGCGTAAATGTAAGGATAATGATGTCGTTTGACGTAAACACGGTCAGAATCGACACCACGCCGTAAAGAATGAAAAACAGTTTCGTCCGACTGTGTCCCGCAAGTTTCATCGACTTGGTCGCAAGAAACCTGAACACTCCCGCCTCGTCCAGAAATACCGACACCGTCGTCATTCCGAAAAACAGCAATAGGATTTTTACGGGGTTGACGGAGTTTCGCCCGTGAAACATCGACGCCATATCGCCCGTCAATCCGTCCCAGGCTTCCCTGAAAGTCAACACGTTAAGCGCGACGATAAGTATCGCCGAAATTACCGGCACCACAAAAAATACGGGAATGCGCTTTCCTTTGATTTTTACTTCGGGCAGAAATACGATTGAAAGTATCGTTCCCGCCGCCGCTATTACGGATAATACGATTGCCGCCGTCATCATCAGTTCCTCAAACGAGAAAGCATTATATTCCCATTTTGAAAAATTCGCAACGATTATCGCTTATTACGTTTTATTTTCTTTGCGGTTTTTTATGATTGTTGAAAAACGGAGCTTTGTCGTTTACGACGCGGGAGTACTTTCTTGCCGATCCCGCGTAATAAGTGTACATCATTTTCGCCACGTTTTCGGGTGATACTATTATTCCATCCACGCCGAATCGCTTGAAATAGTGCATTGCCTGATTTGTGGAGCAATCAAAATAATATGCGTCGTTTTCGATTTTTACCGGGGTGGGACGATAAAGATATATTTTTTTGAACAGGTACTTTCCCTTTTGTGATAAAACTACCTTGATAAGGTCGGTTTCGTTTTTGAAAATCGGATATTGTGCGCCGCATCTTATCTGCCTGTTGAAGATTTGTTTGATATCTTCGGGGATATCGGCTTTTTTTGTCAGCAAAGATACGCTTTTTACGTTTGCAAGGCGCAAGGTGTAAAGGTTTTGACCGTCGGTTGACAAAACATAATTGTAAAGTTCTTCTTTCGACGACGCCACCGCATAAACGGACGCGTTTTTGATTTCGTCGCCTTTATTCACGATGCAGACCTGCAAATTTTTCCGTATGGCTTTTTGCAAATCGTTGTAGTTTTCTTTGAATATTATCAGTTCGCGACGTGGTTGCGGTCGCGATGCGTAGGACATAAACATCCTTCTGTAAAACGACGAAAGAGATTCGTCGGAAAGGGCGACGTTTTCAATGAAAGTGACTGCTTTTTCGGATAATTTCGTCGGTTTAAACGAAAAGACCGCGGTTTTTCCGTCGGTTGCGACGTTTTCGCGCCGAGCGATTATCTTTATCACGTCCGAATACACTCGTTCCTTCGATTTATCGGGAAGCCCGGACAACGCTTTCGAAACGTCGTCGCGCAACGCTTCTTCGCTTGCGGAAAAAGTTTCGTAAAAATTCACGACGAGCGTGTTTACAAACGCGTTGAAATTTATGCTGTCGTCGGATTTTAAGAAGTTGAAGTTTTTGCAATCGGATTTCATTGTGAAAAGTACGCTTTCCGGCAAACTTATCTTAATTTTATCTTTCATCTTTCGTCACCAAGTAAAAGTGTACCCTAAAAGGGGGCAAAAATCAAGCAGTTTTTGCGGCTCTATTGAAAGGGGGCAAAATTTTTTTGAAAAGTGCGGTAATATCGTTTATTCAAAGTTGCGTTATACTGAAAGCGAAATAAAAATGCGAGGTGATTTTATGGATAATTTCAATATGATTGCAGGATACGCAAAAGAGAAAAAAGAGTTGAAAAAGATTTGCGACGTTTTGAATAACCGCGAGTATTATATGGGAAAAGGCGCAAAAATTCCCAAAGGCTTGATTTTATACGGCAGTGCCGGCAACGGAAAGACGTTGTTCACAAAAGTCCTTGCGAGAGAATGCGACCTTCCCGTGTACATAGTCGATACCGCTGACGCGAAAGACGAGTCGTCGATTATGCAACAAATCAAAAATGCTTTCGATAAAGCAAACGACAGCGACAAATGCAGCGTCGTGTTTTTCGACGAAATCGACAAGTTCTTGCCTGACCTTGACGGTTATTTCGTCGATCAGGGCGCAAAAACGATACTTGCACAACTTTTAACCTTAATCGACGGCATAAATTCGACGAACAACGTGTTTTTCGTTGCGACGTGCAACGACTTTGACGATCTTCCCGCGTCGATGGTGCGCCCCGGTCGTATCGATAAAAAAATTATGTTGCAAAATCCCGACTACGGCGCAAGAAAAGAGATTGCCGAAAAATATATGTTTGCGACGAAGTGCGAATTCGAAATGTCGGTGGAAGATATTGCGGAATTGACGCAAGGTTTATCTTGCTCCGCAATCGAAACTCTTATCAATGCGTGCGTGCTCGAATCGGACGCAAAAAACTTCGTATCGACGAAAACGATTTATAAAAACGCCAACGAGATTCGGTATTGCGATATCGAAAAGGATTTTTCCGACGAAGAAAAGTATATGAAAAGTTGTTATAACCTCGGCCGATTTGTCGTTGCGAGAAGTTTTAAGAACGCCGATTATACGCTTGATATGGATGAAAATAATCTTTGCAACTCGTTTTTCAAAAAAATCATGAGTGATTTGTCAGGCGATTACAACGATGACGACTACGATGACGAAAAATTCCGTTATACCGACGGAACGTCGGACAAAAAAGCAACCGTGACGTTTTCAAAGTATTTCTCCGCAAAAGATTTCGAAAACACGATTTCCGTTTTGCTCGGCGGGATGGCGGCGCAAAAATTGTTTTTCGGCAAAACTTTCGACAATACGTATTACGATCTGGTATCCGTCGATAAAGTCTTGTTCAATATGGCGGAATACGGTATGTTCGGTGTGGACAAAACGTTTTTTTACAACCGACACGAAAATATGCCGTACAGCAAAAAACGCATTGACGCGCTTAACGAAAAGTTCGACGATATTACTCGAAAATGCTACGAAACCGCCGAAAAAATCGTGACGGAAAATCGCGGGCTTATCGAGTTTTTGCAACCATTACTTATCCGCGAAGAAGTAATCAAAAAGAATAGGGCGGAAGAACTTGTCAGAGAATACGTCGAAGACAAAAATAACAAAGTATGAGAAAAACCGCGCGCGACTTGAAAAAGAGAGAATTTGAATATTTTCTGAAAGCGACAATTTGCGACGTAATGCGGTTGTTCGGTTACTCGAAACTGCCGCATGTTTTCGAAACGAAATTGCCGGGCAACGAAATGATGTCGTTTATCACGATACGAAACGGTAAATATTCGGCGATTGCGTACGATTATCAAAAAATCGCCGCCTTATTTTCACGTTACGACAAGGAAGATGCCATCGCGCGCATTGTTTTTATCACCGCTCACGAGATGCGACATTATTATCAGCATAGACAAATCCGCGCGAAATCGCCGAGAGAAAGCGTAAAAACCGTAAACGCGTGGAGAAAATCCGACGTGATACGTATTGACTGCGACAATAGCGAGTATTACGGCAACGTGCGGGAAATCGACGCGTTCGCGTTTGCTTATTCTTACGTTGCCGACAAGTTTGGAGTATTGGTCGTGAACGTCGGTGTGCCGAAAAAATATCGCATGGTGATGAAAAGATACGTCAAAAAAACGTTCGGCTTAAAGGCGCCGATATTTTCCGCAAAGTACGATAAATACTTTTATTGAGCAAAAGTTTGACAAAATGCGACAAAAAACGACGGGCGGAAAGGCTCGTCGTTTTGGTGTGGTTTTTATGTTTTTTCGATTGTTTCGTCCGGAAGAAAACGAACAAAACAAGGCGGGTTATTTTGAATAATTTTCCTGCATTTTCGTCAAGCGTTCCTTGATTTTTTCACGGAGAGATTGCGGCTCGATTATTTCCGCGTACGTGCCGTACTGCATCGCCCAGAATTGCATTGCATTCGGACTTGCGACAATTTCTACGGTTAATATGCCGTTTTCGTTGTCTTTAACCTTGATTTCCGCGCCAAACCAATCGATTATATCGTCGATGAGTCGCTCGGGCAGTTTAATCACGACGCGCTCAGGCTTGTCCGCAAACATATAAGGACGCGCGGTTGAAAGTTCCTTGTAATCGATGCCGTTTTTGTATCCCGGGACGGATTTCAGCGGCGTGCGTACATCGTCGGAAATGTGCATGTCCGTGATTTTGTCCATGCGGTAAAAGGCGACGTCGCATTGCTTTTCGTTGTACGCCATAAGGTAGTAGTGCTGGTTGTGCAACAGCATCTGATACGGGCTGACTTTGTGGTGCGCGGTGCGGTGCAGTTTTTTGTCCGCGCCCATTTTGTTGTAGTCGAAGACAAGCTGCTTTTCGTTTTCGATTGCTTCGTCGACGAGATCGACGTTCAAAAACAAATCGCGGTTCTGAGTTTTGTTCCAGTCGCGTACCGAGTAAACGTGCTTGACGTGCGCTTTGAAATACTTGCCGCCCAAAAGTATCAGCTTGTCGATGAGTTGCTTGGAATACGTTGCGTTTATGTGGCTGCTGCTTAAAACGCTGTCGATAAGAAGACGGAGTTCCGCGTTCTCGAAAGGGCGGCTTGCAAGATAGATTCCTTTTTTGTCGCCTTCGATTTCAAAACCCATTTCTTTGAGATAGGATACGTTGCGACCGATTGCTTTTCTTTCGACGACAAGGTCGTATTCGTCGCTTAAAATATCGATGATTTTTTGCTGAGTCAGCGGATGGTCGGCGTCGGAATAACCGCTCAGAACCTGATAAAGACGGAAAATCAGCGTTTGTTTGCTTTCCATAAAAGCCCCCTTGAAAATCGTTAAATCAATTATATCACTTATTTTCAATTATGTCGATCGTTCGTCCCGTTTTCGGTACATTAAAAGCGTCTTCCGCACAAAACACACGCGATTATCCTATTTCGGCCTTTATAAACGGAGGGAATAGTATAAGACGGTATTATTTTAAGGGCGGGATTGAGAAAATCAATGCAACGAGAAACGCAAAAATTTTTCCTTCCGTGGCGAGGTTTCGTGTGCGCTATTCTTTGACTTTTGAAAACGGTTGTGATATTTTATAAATAACCGTTTGAATGTGAACAATATTTGGGAAAGACACTCGGTATTGCTTGTTTTATGGTCATCAACGTCTTTTCCAAGTTCACATTTAATGGTTTGATAGCTTAGATTTGTTCAGGGTGTGGCACAGTCGTCGCACCCTTGTTTTATTTCCGGAAGCATTTTCTTTATTATTAAGACAAAACGTATAAATCATAAACCTACAAAAATTTCAATCCTATACAGTCAGCATAAGCGATTATTTTAGAAAATGGCACTATGGTTGGTGTTTAAACGCAGTATAAAAAATACGAACCCTTTGCGGTGTTCGTATTTTTCACTAATGGCGGAGTGTGTGCGTCACTCATTGAACTATTGATCAGCAAGCGGCATTGCTTTGCCGTAGTGAATAGAAAATTAAGGTAAATAGTGCAATGCAATATAATACGCGTTACGAAAAATTGCGATATGTTACATTTTTTCGTAATGAATAATAAATGCAATAAAAGTCGGCTAACAACCGACATTTATTGTTGATTTTTCTGTCAAAATATGTTATAATAAAATAAAAATTATCAAAAGGTCGCAAGCGAATAAAAATCAGGGTGTAAAATCGGGAAATACATCTCAAAGAAGGATGACGATTTTCTTTACTACCCGATAACCAAACAAACTATGAGGTGTAATGTGAAATTCTCCGAAAAAGTAAAATATGCAAGAATGAAACTTCTTTTAACGCAAGAAGCGTTGGCAAAAGAACTCGGCGTATCCTACGCTACAATTTGCCGCTGGGAAAAGGATAACCGTGAACCGCAAATCGTTTCTCAAGGCAAGTTTTATGCCTTTTGCGAAAGTAAAGGAATCACGTTTGAAGACTAAGGCGAAAAATATTGCTTACAAATAAAAATCGGTGCTTTTGGCTTTATGGTAGATGTAAATATAAGGGGATTGTATGAAAATATCAATCAGATTTTTTAACGATAAAGAAGTGCGCGCCGCGTGGAATGAGGAAAACAACAAGTGGTATTTCAGCGTTCTGGATATTATCGGGGCAATCAGAAAGGAAGATAATTACGAAAAATGCCGTAACTATTGGAAATATCTGAAAGCCAAACTGAAAAAAGAGAACAGCAAGTTGGTTAGTGCCACTACCCAACTGAAATTAACTGCCGCCGACGGGAAAAAGTATATGTCGGACGCATTGGATTCTGACGGAGTTATTAAACTTGCCGCAGAGTTTCCGAGCAAGGTTGGCGCAGAGTTTATCGGCTGGTTTACGCGGTCGGACGATACGGTTGACGGCAAAAGTAAGCAAAAAGCATACGCTTTGTTTGATAGTTCTTTTATAGACGCTATCGAAGTCGGAACAGTCAAAGGATTACAACAAATTCACGCATATTTGTTTGGCGGATTATATGATTTTGCCGGACAGATTCGCACGCTTAATATTGCAAAAGGCGGCTTTGCGTTTGCACCCGCTATGTTTTTGCAAGATAATTTGCTGTTGATAGAAAAAATGCACGAAGATACGCTTGAAAACATTGTAAAAAAGTATGTTGAAATGAACGTCGCTCATCCGTTTATGGAAGGAAACGGGCGAAGTACTCGTATCTGGTTGGATTTGATTCTGAAAAAGAATCTTAAAAAATGCACCGATTGGAGTAAAATCGATAAGAAGGAATACCTTATGGCAATGCAGGAAAGCCCTATGGACTCCTCTCATATTTACGAACTTATAAAAAGCGCGTTGACCGATGATATAAACAATCGCGAAATCTTTATGAAAGGGATTGACTACTCTTATTATTACGAGCAAGTTGACTGATTTGTTTCGATAATTTACAATGTGCGAGCATTAAAAAGAATCATTTTAGGAAAAAGCTATGGTAGCATATTGGATAGTATTTACTGCGCTAATATTGTTTATCCAGGTTGGATTAGGCTAATTGAAATCTGGAAAATGCAAAGATTCTTAAAAAGTATAAAAAGGAGTTAAAAATGGGGAAAGTATATGAGTTTGTTGAAGAAATAGACAAGAGTGTTTCCATAATTCATGGGTTGTTGAATGGTTCAAATATTTCTGTGAATGAACAAAAAGTGCAGAATGGGATTAAATATATCTGTTCAAATGGCGCAATCTTTATCTTGTATTTTAGTAAAGGAAAAACATCAAAAATTTATTTTGAAAAAGAGAATGATGAATTAATTCAGTTAATGGACAAGTTTTTTAGGGAAAAAGAAGAAACAAGTGGTCCAAAAATTCCTATTTATGCTAATTATTCTATATCAAAGAATAATCAGGATTTAGTCCAAGAAAAATTAGAAGAATCATTTTCTATCGTAAAAAAAGATGTAAAAAAACCTACAATTAGATATATATTTGAAATATCGGATAACCATGATAAAATCACTGTAACGCAATTTTTATCAGGGAAACTGCTTTTGCAAGGAATAGATTCAGCATTGGCAACAAGGATCAGAGAGATTATTAACACTATTAATCCTATATCAAATATTGAAGAAGTTCTAACATATATTCCTAAAAAACAACAAACTGAAACAAAACAAGTTATAGATCAAATCAATGGGTTTGACGCTTATTGCGAAAAAGCAAGAAATGTCCTTTCGACAGATGCATATAACTATTTATCTTTTATCGATAAGAAACAAATTGTAACGGCTTTTGGTCTCCTTGAAGCCATAAAAGATAATTCTATTTCTTTGCCTTTATATAATCCGGTTGTATATCCTGTTGCTAAAGCTTTCGAAGGTTTTATACTAAAAATGATGATGGATAAAGAAGCATTTACAATAGAAGAATATACAGACAATCCGGAAATAGCCCAAATAGGCAATTGGCTAAGGAATCAGAAATTTAATAAATATATAAAAGATCCACGAAGAGATGGTCATGTTAGCAATTTATTGATTGCCGCGTGGGAGGGCATCAGATGTGAAGAATTACATTCTGATCCAGCAAGAAATGCTGTCGCTACGGATATTATTACGGTAGAACAAGCGGAAGCTAAAATTGGTGCCGTTTGCAATGCAATTACCTCAGGTTATAATGTAATTATCAAAAATGGATACACGGAAAAAGAAATGATTTCAATGCAAAATAATAAAAAACAGAACATAACACCTTCAGTAAAGGAGTTGCCTGTTTTTGATTGCCACATAGGAACGGATGAATCCGGGAAAGGTGATTATTTTGGACCATTAGTGATTGCTGGAGTTTATGTAACGAAACAACAAGAGGAAGTGTTGGCTGATTTAGGCGTTAGAGATAGTAAAAGAATTTCTGATAATAGAAATAAAGAATTAGCTAAAAAAATTGAAGAACTTTTAGGAAAAAAATGCGTAAGTATTGTATGTATTAGTCCTGAACGATACAATTCTCTATATGATGAAATTGGAAGGAACCTTAATAAAGTTTTGGGATGGGGGCATGCGCGTGTTATGGAAAATCTACTATCTGATAACGTATGTGAAAACGCTATCGCTGATCAGTTTGGTGATGAAACTATAATAAAGAGAGCTTTGTTGGTAAAAGGAAAATCTCTGAATTTAATACAGTCGCCCAAGGCTGAACGCGATATTGGTGTCGCTGCAGCGTCAATACTCGCTAGAGCGCGTTTTTTAAACGAGCTTGAAAGACTTGGAAAAATATTAGGCGTAACTTTATCGAAAGGTGTAAATTCGGCAGTTGAAAGTATAGCAAAGAACATCTATGAAAATGGCGGTCTAGAAAAGTTGAAACAATTTGTTAAATTACATTTCCAGACTACCCAAAAAATAATCAAATGAGGTTATATGAAATGGATAATATTGAGGAAATTAGAAATACAACCAAAAAGCTTTTAAGAGAAGGCACACCTACTTTTGTCGAATACGAGAAAGCACTGCCTTTATGTAAAGAATTGTTTGATGCATTTCCGGAAACTCATGATTTATGGGATGTTCAGCAATACGCGAATTGTCTTAAAAAGCTTAACATGCTTGACGAGGCTGAACAGGTATGTGAAGATGTCTATTCAGAATTCAAAGATACAGAAATTGTTAAAACCCAAAGTCAGGCATTTTTATACATAGAGAATCTGTATGCTTGGATTATAAATGACAAATATGTAAAAACTATAAAGCAACCTGACTATAAATATTCAGAAATGATATTTGGTAAATTGACCCGGTTATATGATTTACTTAAAGACACAAAGGCAACAAAGCCATCATTTCCATATTGTGCACTAACGGTGCTTAAACAATTAAATAAGCAAAAGGGAAAAATAATGGCAGCGGAAGGCTTAGAAATACTAAGTTTGATTTCCCTTTCCGAATTGTCGTCTGAGGCTAAAAGTTATACAGATTCATATGGAAAAACAAGAGAATTTGCATCTCTTAAGGAAGATTATTACACATTGAAGTCTGATTTTTTACTTGATGCAAAACGATACGAAGACTGTATTATATGCTGCAATGAAGCAATGGAAACGCTTGAAAGTTTTCATTATGATAATGATATATGGTTTTCAAGAAAAATTTCAAAATCCTTGGGCGAATTAGGAAAAATTGATGATGCTATTAGTAAGCTTGAAAAACTTACTATTATAAGCGATAAATGGTTTTTACTTTATGAAATAGGAAAATACTATTTACAACTGAATAATCTTGACGAAGCTCTTACATACATGTTGCGTGCGGTCTGCACAAAAGATCCCGAACGGATGAAAGTGTCGTTGATTGAATCAATTGGTGATCTGCTTACCGAAATTGGTGATAAATCCTTTGCTCAGGATAACTATAATTACGCCCGACAAATCAGACAGAACAATGACTGGTCGGTTGCATATAGTCTCCAAGGAAAAATTACAGAAGAAAAAGAAGTTGCTTCCAAAGATATAAAAAAGAAGTGGATTCAAAAGTTATATCAGATTTCTGGTAGTAAACGAGGGAAAGTTATCAAGTTATTTAACGGCAAGGGCGGCTTTATACAAGCAAATCAATCATATTACTTTCAATTTAAAAATTTCTTTGGCAAATCCGATTTACTTAAAATCGACGATTTTGTAGAATTTATAGTAGTCAATTCGTATGACAAGAAAAGACAAATTGAAACCAAAGAGGCTGTTGCAATAACACCGATAAGACGATGATTTTTTTACCCGCAAACTTCCGATAATAAAAAATTATCGGAACAAAAATGAATGATTTGGGAGGCATTCAGATGTTACCTGAGGAGTTAGCCCGTATTAAAATAGACAAGCAATTACAAGATGCCGGTTGGGATATAGTTTCACGTATGGAATATATTCCAAACACCACTTCAGCCGTAAAAGAAGCCTTGATGAAGGGAAGTAAGGAAAGCGATTATTTGCTTTTTGTGGAAGATAAGGCTATTGCTGTAGTGGAAGCGAAAAAAGAAGACAATATGCTTGGCGAAGAAGTAGCATTGCAAGCAGAAAATTACGCCGCAACACCGCAAAACTGGTATGGGCTATGGTTTTCAAAACAAATTCCATTGGTCTATTTGGCAAATGGGAAAAAGTTGTATTTTAAGAATCTTCGTAATCCTGATAGTGATTATGAAGAAATTCCTGCTATGCACACACCTAAGCAGATGCTTAAAATGATTGGTAAAACCTCTGAATACGGTGCTTTGCCGCATTTGAGTCCAATAGGGTTAAGAGATTGCCAATACGACGCTGAAATAGCACTCGAGAACACTTTCAAAGAAGGTAAGAAAAAGGCTCTTGCCGTATTGGCAACCGGTTCAGGAAAAACTTATTTGGCTTGTTTGGCGTCTTATCGTCTTTTGAATTATGTTCCTAATGTAAAACGCATTTTGTTTTTAGTTGATAGGAATAATCTTGCAAAACAGACCAAAAGTGAATTTAGCCAATTTGATAGAACCGAAAACGGCAAGGAAATGAGTTCATTGTATGAAATCAGTCGTCTCAAAAAGGCGGATGATATCAATGGTGATGTAATTATTTCCACCATTCAGAAACTATTTGCTGTCCTTACAGGTCAGACGATTGCTGATGATGAGGACGAAGATAAAGAAGATGAGCTTAATTTTAATCGAGATAACGATAAAAATGCTCCGGTTATCGAACTCGGTAATGATTTGAAATTGCCACCCGATTATTTTCAGTTTATTATCGTTGACGAATGCCATAGGTCAATTTATGGCAAGTGGAAATCTGTCCTTGATTATTTTAGCGAGGCTAAGATTTTGGGGCTTACTGCAACACCTACACCGGAGGCATATGCCTTCTTTGATAATAACATCATCGAAAAGTACACTTATGACGATTCCGTCGTTGATGGTGTCAACGTTCCTTCCCGTATTTTCAAAATTGCAACGGAAGTTTCTGTCCACGGCGGAACAATTAAAGAAGGAACGGCTATCACAGAAAAAACTCGTATAAACAACCAATCAAACATTGTTACTATGTCGGATCGCGTTGATTATACGACAAAACAATTAAATCGTTCCGTAGTCAATAAAAATCAGATAGAAACTGTTCTTTCGGCATATCGCGACTCTATCTATGACAAACTATATCCTGACCGCGAAGAAAATTGGTATTATATTCCTAAAACCTTGATTTTTGCAGTAGACGACAAACACGCTACAGAAATTGTCGAATCCGTAAAGAAAGTCTTTGCGGAAAAGTTTGCCAACAACAAAGTTCCGGAAAACTTTGTTCAGAAGATTACATATTCTGCGGGAGATTCCGACTCTCTTATTCGGGATTTCAGAGTTGAAAAGGATTTCCGTATTGCCGTAACGGTTACTCTTGTTGCAACAGGAACTGACGTAAAGCCTTTGGAAGTTGTATTTTTCATGAGCGATGTTAAATCCGATGTTTTATATACGCAAATGAAAGGTCGCGGTTGCAGAGTAATAACAGATGACAAATTGAAAGAAGTTACGCCTAATGCAACGACAAAAGAATGTTTTTATATTGTCGATGCCGTCGGCGTTACCGAAAGTGACAAAACCATACCGAAGCCGGCAGATCCGTCGCAAAAACGTCCTACATTGGCACAAGTTCTTGAACACTTGGCGCATAACGAGGTCAGCGACGATAATCTAAAACTATTAAGAGACTTCTGTTCGACAATTCAAAAACGTTATGAAAACAATGCACTTTTCGGGAGGCATTTAGATTCGTTTATTTCTGATTTCGGTTTTGCCCCTCGTTCATTGGCAAATACGATCAATGAAACCTTGTCGAAAGGTTCATTGCCGCCGTTTGAAAGCCCGTCCAATTACAATACCGAGCGAAAAGCTTTGATTTCGGTTCTTATGAACAATATCAACGCAAGAAATAGGTTGCTCGAATTGCAAAAAGGCTATTTAGCATATACACACGAGCACGATGACAAGTTGATTTCTGCTGAGTTTTCAAGAGAAACGGCTCGTAGTTTTATCGACTCGTTTGAAAAGTATATCAACGACAATAAGGATAGCGTTGAGGCGTTGCGTATTGTTTATAATTCTGAAAACACGGCGATTACATATTCTATGCTATGTGATTTAAGGGATAAATTGCTTTCTGAAAACAGACTTTTTACTCCGTCGCGAATTTGGAACAGTTATAAAATCCTTGACTCGCAAGGGGCTGTATCTCCTCTCGATACAAAGAAAAATGTTAATGCGCTGACCAATTTAATACAAATCGTTAGATATGCATATAAGAAAAGTTCAACATTGGCAAGTCTTTTTGTCGGTTACACGCAAAGATTTAACTTGTACTGTGGACAAAGGCAACGTGAATTAACGGCAGAACAGCAAGATGTTATGCGCCAGATCGCTGAGTATATCGTAACAGAAGGCGCATTTACGTCTATGGAACTCAATCAGTTTGAGCCAGACCTTTGGAAAAAGGCTATGGTGTCTTTCAATTCTCAAGGAAAGACTTTTTCAACAGAACTGCAACAATTATCAAAATTTATATTAAAGGTGGCATAAAATGGCAGATTTACAAGTAAAAAGCGAGGCAACTCTCGTAAAAAAAGTTTGGGATATTGCGAACGTTCTTGCTGCGGCAGGTGTTGGATTCACCGATTATATTACTCAACTCACGTACATTCTTTTCTTAAAAATGGATAATGAAAAGGAAGAATTAGGGTTAGGTAGTGCTATTCCTGAAGGATATAAGTGGGAAGACCTTGTTGGTTTGAGTGGACAAGACCTTGTTGATAAATACGAAGAAATTCTAAAAGAATTAGCGAAAGATACGGGGCTTATCGGTACTATTTTTACGAAAGCATCAAATAAAATCGACAGTCCAGTCCATCTTGCAAAAGTTATCAAAATGGTTGGCGGCGAAAACTGGTATATGATGGAAGGCGACTTCAAAGGCGCAATTTACGAATCTATTCTTGAAAAGAATGGACAAGATAAAAAAAGCGGCGCAGGTCAATATTTCACACCGCGTTCGCTGATTAAGGCTATGGTTGACGTAACCGATCCGAAAATAACCGAAACAGTTGCCGATCCGGCTTGTGGAACAGGTGGATTTTTGCTTGCTGCTTTCGACCATATGAAAACACAAAGCAAAGAGATTTCAAAGCAGAATTTTCTTAGAAATAATGCTTTCTTCGGTGCGGATAATACGGCTCTCGTCGTAACGCTTGCCTCGATGAATTTGTATTTACACGATATAGGCACGGCAAAAAGCCCTATTGTTTGTCAGGATTCTCTCCTTGATACATCTGATAGACTTTACGATGTTATACTTGCGAATCCGCCTTTCGGCACAAGGCCGCAAGGTAGTGTTGATGTTTCCGCAAGTCGTCCGGAATTTGTAAAAACGTCAGACAATCAAGTGAATTTCTTGCAACACATTATGTCGATTGTAAAAACCGGTGGTCGTGTCGCAATAGTTTTGCCCGATAACGTTTTGACAGATGGCAACGCTACGGCAAAAGTACGTGAAAAACTCTTAAAGGACTTTAATTTACATACTATTTTGCGTTTGCCCACCGGTATATTCTACGCCGGTGGCGTAAAAACAAACGTGCTTTTCTTTGAAAAAGGGAAACCAACAGAAGATATATGGGTTTATGATTACAGAACCGGTGTAAAACATACGATGGCAACCAAGCCTATGACACGAGAGAATCTTAATGAATTCGTCGAGTGTTATTGCACCGGACACACGCAGGATCGTAAAGAAACCTACTCTACTGAAAATCCGAATGGGCGTTGGAGAAAATTTTCCAAAGAAGAAGTTTATGCGCGTGACTTGTTGAAGCTCGATTTCAAATGGATGGATTTGGGCGAAAAGGACGAACGTACCGTAACGGAATTGCTTGCCGATATGCAAAGCAAAACCGAAGCCATAGCGGACGCTGTTGCTAAACTTCAAAGCATTCTCGGAGGAATTGACCTGTGATAGATACTGCCGCATTGAGAGAAAAAGTTCTTGACCTTGCGATAAGAGGCAAACTTGTTCCGCAAGATCCGAACGACGAACCTGCTTCCGTTTTGCTGGAGCGTATTCACGAGCAAAAATTACAAATGGTTCGTGATGGAAAACTGAAAGCAAAAGACGTTAAAGACGATACCATCATCTTCAAGGGTGATGATAATTGCTATTATGAGAAGTATTCGGACGGAAGCGTAAAAAA